>OUNM010240289.1_pt1 | contig 27008 bp, 20 predicted proteins | sample 1769961 | NCBI WGS metagenome assembly OUNM01 (sample SAMEA3914820, study PRJEB12502) | metagenome | biome: forest; material: soil | place: USA | collected 2012-03-12 | depth 0.3 m | reverse complement strand
GTGCCGTTCACGCTCCCGCGCGAGAACATCCCCGCCGGTCTGGGGCGCGAGACGTTCATGTTGAGGAGCTCCGGAGTCATTGCGTGAGGGTCCTGCATGTCGTTCTGAATCTCGAGGCCGGCGGTCTCGAGCGGCTCGTCGTGGATCTCGCGAACCGTCTGGACCGCGATCAATTCGAAAGCCACGTGCTGGTGCTGCAGTATCCGGGGCGTCATGCCGATGAGCTGCGCAGCGACGTGACGTTGCACACGGCGCCGCGGTCGTCGAAGTGGTCGATGCTGCGCCCGGCCAGTCTCACGCGGGCGATACGGACGATCAGGCCCGACCTCGTGCATACGCACAGCGGTGTATGGCACAAGGCGTCGCTCGCCGCGCGCGGCGCCGGAGTGACGCGAACGATACACACGGATCATGGACGGGTGTTTCCGGACCCGTGGAGGGACCGGATTACAGACGTGTTGGCGGCGCGGCGCACGGATGTGGTGGTGGCGGTGTCGGAGCCGCTCGGCGAATACATGCATCGCGCGCTGCGAGTGCCGATCTCCAAGCTGCGCGTCGTCCAGAACGGCGTGAACGTGGACGACGGCGCGCCTGGAGGCGACGGCCGCGCCATTCGCGCCGAGCTTGGCCTCTATGAAACGACGCCCGTCATCGGCAGCGTCGGGCGGCTCGATTCGATCAAGGGGTACGACGTCCTGATCGAAGCTTACGGCCGGCTTCGCGAAGGGTGGACCGGCGTGTGTCCACCGGTCCTGGTCATCGCCGGCGATGGACCGGAACGACTGCGGCTCCGCGAGCAGGTCGCGTCGCTGGACGAGAACATTCGCGGCGATGTCCATCTGCTCGGGTGGCGCACGGATGTGAGCGACCTTCTTGCGGCCTTCGACATCTTCGCGCTGGCGTCGCATAGCGAAGGGACGTCGGTCAGTCTTCTCGAAGCGATGAGTGCTCGCGTGTGTCCGGTGGTCACGGACGTGGGCGGCAACGCGATGGTGTTGGGCAATGAACTCTGCCATCGCCTGGTTCCGCCCGGCGACCCGACGGCGCTCGCGCGCGGCCTGAGCGATGCGGTTCGGTATCCGGGCGCCCGGCGTCATGATGCCAACCGCGCCCGCGCCCGGGTCGAGGTGCGATTCAGTCTCAGCGCGATGGTCCGGCGTTACGAGAATCTGTATCTCGCGCTGACACCGGCGTGAGGGTCAGGGCGCGGTTGCGATTTCCGCGCGGCCGCGGCGGAGACGAGTGGAGACGATTCTCCGCGCGAACGCCCGCTCGTCGCCGGTGAGAACGCCGGCGTTCCAGGCGGCGAAGACATAGCCTAGAAAGAGCATGCCGCGAAGCGCGAGGCTTCCGAGAATGCCTGCCGATGGAACGGCGAATGAAATCGCCGCGGCGACCGCCGCCAGTCCGATGAGGCGCAATACCGGCGTCCACTGATACCGCACCGGGAGCAGCCGTCGCGAGATGTACTGCACCATGAAGAATCGGACGGCGAACGCCAGTACGGTGGCGATGGCCGCGCCAAGGCCAAGCAAAGACGGAATGAGCAGAAAGTATCCGGCCATGGCGACAAGGCCCGCCACCCAATTCGCCGCGGTGATGTACTCGGTGCGTTCGCGCAGGTGAATGCCCACGTCCTGCATGCCCGTCCAGCTCTGGAACACGTATGCGACGAGAATGACCGGAACGAGTCGCGCCGCGGGGTAGAACGCCGGGATCGTCATGACGCGAAGTACGTCGCCCACGAACAGCGTGATGCCCAGGGCCGCGCTGATGAGGAGCACGTTGAGATACACGAAGGCGCGCGACAGTACGCGATCGTGATCCGGTCGCTCGGCCAGCGAGAACCTGATCGGCTCCCAGACGAGCTCCACCGGCATCGAGCCGACCATCTGGAGCATGAATCCGAACTGATACGCGAGCGCATAGAGGCCGACCGTCGTCATGTCGGCCGAGTTGTTGAGGAAGTACCGGTCGCCGAAGGTCGCGAAGAACGTCGCGATCTGGGTCGCGACGAGCGGAAGGCCGTAGCGCGTGAGGCGCCGCGTGGCGGCGCTCGAGAAGCGCAGTCCCGTCGAGCGGATCAGGGTGCCCGCCAGCACCAGGCCGACGACGAGAGAGGACGTCAGGTTGCTGAGGAATGCTCCCTTGGGCCCGAGGCGCAGATATACGAGAAAGAAGAGGTTGAGAGAAATCTGAAGGCCGAGCTGAATCGCATTCGCGAGGACGAAGAGGTCCGAACGTCCCCGCGCGCGCGCGTAGGCGAGCGGAACGATCGACAGCGACTGCGCCGCGAGGGCGGCGGCGGCGATGCGGATGAGCGCGACCTGTCCCGTACCGTGGAACACCAGCCGCGACAGCGGCACCGCCAGCGTGGTGACGACGAGCGAGACGCTCATGTACGCGCAGCAGATGAGCAGGAACGACGTCGACGTGACGGCCCGCCGCTCGTCCTCCGTCGTCGCGGAATGGTAGTATCGGAACAGGCCAACGACGAGCCTCGCCCCCGCGAGAATCGCCGCGAAGTCGAGCGTCATCTCGACCAGCTGGATGACGCCGTAGTCCTGGGGCGACAGGTATCGGCTGTAGATCGGCAGCATGAAGAACGATGCCGCCCGATTGATCAGAATGCCCGCGGTATAGGTCGCGGTATCACGCCCGATCCGCCCGTAGGCGATGCGGTCACTGCTCGCCGACATGCACCAATTCTCGCGTCGGACGTGGGGCCAGTCGCTCGGCCGCCTCGGCGACCGTGGCGAACGAGAACGACATCGACGACGAGAGCTGGTCGAAGTAGCGGTCGAGGTTCGCGCGGAAGCGATGGCGATCGGCCAGGTGCTTGGCGAACGGACTCAGCCCCTCAACCATCGACGGGCTGTGCCAGTTCAGGTGAAGGCACCGGGCGCCCTCGCGCACCAGCTGCCGCGTCAGGCTGAGCATATCGCGGACGCTGTCCGTCTCGAAGCTGAGCTGCACCTTGCGCAGGAAATGCGTGCGATACGCGAGCGATCCGAGCGAGAACCGGCCGATGCGCGACGCGACGAGCCAGTCGTGCCGCTGCGACCACCGGGCGAATGGACCGCGCGTGTAGCCGATCGACAATGGGACTTCCACGATCGGCCCCGCCGGCGCCGGCTTCGTGATGTCAGTGAGCGACGGGCGGTAGATGCTCAGCGGCGCCCGCCGATGATCCGGGCCATCGTCGTAGCGGCGCCAGTCGAGGAATGGCGTCACGCTGCTGTCGACACCGTAGCCGCATCGCGCCAGCAGGTGGGCGCCCGTCGCGCCAATGCCGAAGCGGCCCGCGCGGAATGAGCGAGGCTTGCTTCCCAGCAGTTCCTCGATTGCTTCGGTCAGGACGACGAGCTTTTCCTCCTGCAGGTCCTCGGGCAGATTCTTCATCATGGTGTGGCGCGCCTGCATGGACTCGCGCAGCGGCGGCGTGTTCCACGGATGCAGGTGCGCGCCGATCTCGGCGTTTCCGCTCAGCCCGATGTCGCGCATGATCGCCGCGGCCCACGGCACACGCGCCACGTGAAACGACGTGAAGTAGGTCGGCCGAATGCCGAACGCCTCGAACGTCCGCTGCATCTCGGGAACCGCACGGATGTTCGTGACCCGGATGTCGTCTCGCGTCGGCTCCCAGTTGTCCTCCTCGGTGTCGATCGAGACGACGACGAGCAGCGGCGAGGCCGGCGCACTGATATCGTGGCTCATGAGAGATCCTCAGCGTGATCGCGCTGGTACGCGCGTTTCGCGACACGTTCGCGCACCAATCCGACGCGGTCGGCGAAGCGAAGCATCCGTCCACGAGTCGAGCGGCGAAACGCGAGCAGTTGATAGGTGTAGCGGTGACCGGTCGACCAATCCGCCTTGTAGGGTTCGTCGCCGCGCAGGAGATCGAAACGATCGAGTCCCTGCGCGATCGCGCGCTGAATCATCAGCCCGAGATGAACTCCGCCGACGCCGAACTTGTTCCACTCGGGTGAGCGACCCGCCTGGTAGTAGTGCAGCGTGTTTCGGTCCACGAAGCCGTACCACGCCGCGACGGCCTCACCGTCCACGTCGATGGTGCTGAGCCAGGCGCGGCCGGACAGCGCCAAGTGCGCCGCGAAGTGGCGGTGAAGCGCGATGGTGCGCGCGTCGAAGGCGCCGTCGCCCTTCCAGCGCGAGTCGTGCAGGCGAAGCAGGTGATGCCACGCTTCATCGTGCGACTCCGGGCCATAGAACGTCACGGCAACGTGACCGTGACGCCCGAGCGCACGCTCCCGTCGCCGTATGGTCTCGCGCCGCGCTGAGCTTCGCTCGGCGAGGTACGCGTTCCAGGTCGGGGGTAGATCGATGTACGGGCAGCGCCAGAGCTGCCGGACGGCCGTGGTCATCCCACGTGCATCGAGCGCGGCCTGCAACGCCCGAGCGCCGGGCGCGCCGTCAACGAGCCCATCGAGTTGCAGCAGATCCCAATCGAGACCGTCGAGCACGTCCATGACGTCGTCGAGCGCGCGTCCCGGAGTGGCGAGCACGTCCAGATGGTCGGGGCAACCGACGTCGCCGATCGCCCAGGTGAGCGCGGTTGCCGGCGCGCGCCGGAACGTGATGCGCCGAGTCGCCAGGGGGAGCAGCGCGGTCATCGCGCCGTCGCCGCCGAAAGTCGCGACCGCGAATGCGTTATCGCGTTCGTCGACCGGTGCGGTCGCGTGCCAGGCCTGATGCCAGGCCCAGCTCGAGAACGGGGAAGGGTTCGGCCCCTGCGCGCGGAGCTGCTCCCACGATGCTTCGCCGAGCGACAGTGCGCGCTCGAGCGACAACCGCTCGGCGCGCGGTCGCGCCGCGGGTTGCGGCGTGCGGAGATCAGCGATCACAGTCAAGATCGGTGATCTCCCAGTGCGGGGCGGCGCGCACGACCTCGGCTCCTCGCTCGGTGAGCGAGAGTGCGAAAACGGCGGCGTCGTCGCCGCGCGCGATGAATCCCAAATCGTGCAGTGTTGCGGCGAGCCGGGAGTTGGCGAGGCTCCAGATCTGAACGGTCCGGCACCCGGGCAGGCGGCGGAACTGTCGAACGACCGCCGCGATCAGGAGTGGGGCCTGCACGTCACAGCTGGGATAGAGCGCGCAGATGGCCGCCACGCCCTTCGCGTTGGGGCCGCGCGCCAGCGCGACCGCAGGGACGCCCTCGCGCAATGGCGCGACGCGGAAGTATCGGTCGCGACCCGACGGCCAGCTTTCGAGGCGACGCGCGTAAATCTCCGGTTCGTGAAGCGGACGCACGGCCATCGGCCGGTCGTCGGACTTCATGGCGAGCGCCGCGTCGGCCCAGAGGCGCTTGGGGTCGAGCGTTTCCACGCGCAGGTCGCGCAGGCTCCGCGAGCGCCGCGGCAGAATGTGATAGAGCCGCACGAGCGCATCCATGAGTGGCATCGCGTGCGACGTCGGGATGACGAAACGCGTCAGGGCATCCACCGGCACGAAGCCGGAGCGCTTCAGCACGATCTGCGCGGCGGGCGTGGGGTCGCCGTACAGGAAGTCCAGTCCGGCGGCGCGCGCGTCGTTGACGAGCTGTCGTACGAGCGACAACGCTGGAAAGAATGTGCGCTGCTCGCGCGCGACCATGAGGTTGGTCACCAGGCCGCCGGTGACGGCGCCTCCGCGATGCGTAAACGGATGAGGGAACTGCCCGATGTGGGCGACCAGTCGGCCGTCGTCGTCGCGGCCGATGAAACTGCGCAAACCGGAGCGCATTCCCTGAGCGAATGCGCGGTCGAAGAAGCTCGGAAAGTCCGGGCGGTCGTGCCGACGGAAGAGATCCTTGAGCTCCCGATCGACGACGAGCGGGTCAGCACGCGCGATCTGCAATGGCGGGCTCCAGGGTGTTCGCCGATTTGCCGACGACGAAGTCGGCGATGCCGGCGAAGCTGCCAAGATTGTCCTCGGTGATCTCGTCGTCGGTGGCGACGATGCCGAACTCCTGCTCGATGAACAGCAGCAACTCCATCACGCCCAGCGAGTCGATCACACCGAGTGTCAGCAGGGACGCGTCGTCGGCGATGGCCCCGCTGCCCGGCGCGTAGAGGAAATTGTCATCGACATAGCTGCGAATCCGCTGTACGACCTCGGGTCGTGTCATGTGTAGGCTCCGGCAGGACGGGCACCTGTGGGTGCATCGTGGATGAAGACGTCCGCGTCCGCCAGGGACAGGGGCGGGGTGGACGAACCGCGGCCGAAAAACGCATCGGCCCACAGCGCGAGGGACAGGACACCGACGAACGCCTGGTTCTCACGAACACTCAGCGCCGCGCCGGCACGGCAGCGGCGGAGCAAGGCGTGGACCGGAGTCGGCGCGAGCAGGCCGCCCTGTTCGAGCGCCTGGCTGGTGAGCAGGTCGTGCGCGTAGTCCGGCATGGCGGCGCCGAAGAACGCCGCGCTTTCCGGCGCGCGGTACGGCTGCTTGGGGCGCGAGGCCAGCAGGGTGGGAACTACGCGCCTCGCCCAGCGGCGGAGAATCTGCTTTTCGTGGAGACCTTGCAGCTTGCTGTTCGCCGGGAGCCGCGCCGCGAACTGAAATACCTCGTGATCGAGGAACGGAAACCGTCCTTCGACTCCGTTCGCCAGTGCCATGCGATCGCCCTGCGACGCGAGCAGGTACGGCGAGAGCAACGTGGTGAACTCGAGAAATGCGGCGCGGTCGAGCGGCGAGAGCGGCCGCAGGCGCGGCGCAAGCCGAGTACGAAGCTCGTCGACGACATCGTGCGTACCGAGCCACGCCGTCGTCTCGGCCGAGTAGAATTGCCGCGTGTACCGCGCGTTCCGGATACGGGGCAGGTGGGACCCGAGGAGATCACCCTGCACGCCGGCGGTCCGGAAGAACTGGCGCCACAGCTCGCCGCCGCCGGACGGTGCGCGTAGATACGGATACAGCGCATCGAACAACTTCGGCCGCAGCTTCGACGACGGATCGCGATCGCAGAACGCGCGAACGACGGTTTCCTTGAAAAGGTCGTAGCCAAGGAATACCTCGTCGGCACCTTCACCGGTCAGCACCACCTTGATTCCGTGCTTTCGCGTGTGCGCCGAGAGGAGATACATCGGCGCCGGCGCCGTGCGCACCAGCGGCGTTTCGGCGTGCCACACGACGCGAGGAAACACATCGGCGACGTCGCCTTCGCCGATGTGCCGCGCGCTGTGCGACGTCTGGAGCGCCGTCACCGCGGCGTCCTGGAATCGACGCTCGTCGAGCCCCGGATCGTCGAACGTGATCGAGAACGTGCGGAGCTTGTGCGGCGATGCCGCCGCGCCGAGCGCGCAGGTGATGCTCGAGTCCAGTCCGCCGCTCAGATAGGCACCGACGGGAACATCCGCGCGCATGCGCAGGGACACGCTTCGCCGCATCAGCTCATCGAGCTGCTCCAGGGCGTCGGGCGCTTCCTTTTCCGCAGGCGCGAAGTCGAATTCGAAGTATCTCTCGATCTGCAGCTTGCCGCGCGACCACAGGGCGTAGCATCCGGGTTCGAGGGCGTTGACGCCGACGAACACGGTACGCGGCGGCTGCGCTGCCCAGAACGAAAACACCTCGTCGAGGCCGAGCAGGTCGGGAACGGCGGGCACTTCGCCGCTCGCGAACAGCGCCTTCGCTTCCGAGGCGAAGTACAGGTCCGGACCACGACGCGCGTAGACGAGCGGCCGCACCCCGAAGCGGTCGCGCGCGAGAAACACGGTTTCGTTTCGCCGGTCGTAGATGACGAAGGCGAACTGACCGTTCAGGCGCTCGAGCATTCGCGAGCCCCACTCTTCGTACGCGTGGACGAGCACCTCGGTGTCCGACCGCGTGCGGAAGCGATGCCCCGCCTTTTCGAGCAGGCGACGGAGCGCGACGTAGTTGTACACTTCGCCGTTGTACGCGATGACGATGCGTCCATCCTCGTTCGTCAGCGGCTGCGCGCCGCCGGCGACGTCGATGATGCTCAGACGAACGTGTGCGACGCCGAAGCGTTCGCCGGCGTAGATCCCGAAGCCGTCGGGACCACGATGGCGAATCGAGGCCGCCATCCGCGTGAGGGTACGCGGATCGACGCCTCTCGGTTCACGCCGCACGATTCCCGCGAATCCGCACATCAGCCGGCCTCGAGCGCGGAGGCACCGACACCGGCTATCGGCTCGACGAGAAGCGGGGGCATGTGCAGATATGCCGTCGTCCGACGCTTCCGCTCCACGTCGACGAAGGCGCGGTCGATCTGTTCCACGGGCCGGCCGGTCCAGTCGGCGACCGCGGCGGCGGGGATTCCCTCGTTGTACGCGTACAGGAGGAGGTCGAGCTCCTCGTGCGGCAGTGAGAAGAAGAACTCTTCCTGCGTCTGCGGCAGCGAGAAGGTGTCCGTCGTCGGCATCCGCCGGCGAATGGCCTCTGGAACGCCGAGGTATTCGGCGAGCTGATAGACTTGCGTCTTGTATAGATGCGCGATCGGCTTCACGTCGCCGAGGCCATCACCGCCCTTCACGAAGAACCCCTGATCGTATTCCTGGCGGTTCGGCGTGGCGACGACGGCGAAATGACGCACGTCCGCGTGATAGTACTCCATCATCGTGCGCGTCCGCTGTTTGAAGTTCGTGGCGGCCACGATGGTCCGATATTCGTCGGGCGGAATCCTGACGCGGATCCGATCGCCCGTCGGTGACTCGGTCACGATGTCGAACACGGTGAGTCGGCCGGCCGTCGTGGCTGGAGCGCCGGCCGTCACGACCTTGCAGCGCCAGCCGTCGCCGTACTCCGGGACCAGACGTCGAATGGCCGCATCGCGCGCCACATAACATCCGCTCGCGTTCAGAATCGGTGTGATGTCGTTCACCACGAACTCGATGCCGAGCCGGTGCGCCCAATCGCGCGCCAACGACAGGCTTTCCGGCTCCGAGTCCTGCTCCGGAAGCGCGAGACCGATGACCAGCGCGGCGCCGCAGGCGCGCGCGGCCAGCGCGGCGCATACGGAGCTGTCCACACCGCCGCTCACCCCGACGACGAGCCCGCGGCGCTTCAGCGCTCCTCGAAGACAGTTGCGGAGCATGCCGACGATTCGGTCGACCTCGCGCTCCGGATCCAACTGCAGGGATGGAGCGCCGCTCGTATTCCTGGACATGTGCCGTGGTTAGCTGATGGTCAGCGATCGGTGGTCACCAGCCCCGGCATTGCAAGCGAGGAACCGCCCATGGCTTCAACCGTGCCCACGTGACCCAAACGGGCAAGCGACATGCACTTTGTCGACGTTGCTGCTGCTGCGATCGGACTCGATCAACCGCCGTCCCGTGGCTCCGGCGCAACGCTTCGAGTTCTACTGTGGCGACCCGGCGACACGCGAACGCACGCGGCCGGTGCGTCGCCCCGGTCCCGCGCGCCGGGGACTTGGCACCTCGCGTGCGAAAGGTCGCGTCGTACCTATCATCGGGCGCCCGATCATGCTTTCAGCGGTTGACGTTCCGGTTTGTCTAACGCCGAACATCGCGCAGCTGCTCTGGAAGAGCGCCGCCGCGCACGGTGACGACGTCGTGATCGTCTCGCGGGACGGCGATATGACCTACACCGAGCTCACGGCGCGCGCCGCGGCGTTCGCCGTGAGCCTGCGTGCACGCGGTATCGGGTCGGGCGATCGCGTGGCGATCTTCCTGGAGCGCGGCGCCGATGCGGCCGCGGCCTTCTTCGGCGTGGCTGCCGTTGGAGGCATTGCAGTCATCGTCTCGGAAACGCTTCGACCGCGGCAGATCGAGCACATTTGTCGGCACTCTTCGGCGCGCTTGCTCATCGCGTCGTCGGTCCTGCTCGCGCGGCAGCCGCGCGTCGCGGCCCCTGAGCTCGCGCGGCTCGATCCCGCGGACGTTCCGGTCGTCGGCGCGTGGGAGCCAATTCCGCGCGTTGCTGACGACGTTGTGCAACTCATCTATACGTCCGGTTCGAGCGGGATGCCCAAAGGCGTCACGATTTCCCACGGCAACCTCTGGGCTGGCGTTCAATCGGTGTCGAGGTATCTCCAGCTCGACTCGACCGACCGCATCGCGAGCCTGCTTTCGTTCAGCTTCGACTACGGATTCAATCAGTTGCTCTGCGCGCTGTGGTGCGGCGGTGCGCTCGTGATCGAGGTGGCGCGGATCCCGGAGGACATCGTCGCAAATCTGCGCGATGCGGAGATCACGGTTCTCGCGGGAGTACCGCACCTCTGGAGGCAGATCCTCGCGACACCGACGTTCGCGGCGCCGATCCCGTCGCTGCGCGCCATGACGAGTACTGGCGGCCGATTGCCGACCGAGTTGGTGCGGCGCATGCGTGCGAGCCAGCCGCAGGCGCGTGTCTTCCTGATGTACGGGCTTACCGAGGCGTTTCGCGCCACGTGTCTGCCGCCAGACGAAGTGGACGCACATCCGTGCTCGATCGGACGTGCCATCCCTGGCTCCGAGGTCATGGTGCTGCGCGACGACGGAACTCCGTGCGGCCCCGGCGAGATGGGAGAACTCGTACAGCGCGGTCCGACAGTGACACTCGGCTACTGGAACGATCCTGTCGCCACCGCGGTGAAATACGGCCCGAATCCGTGCCGGCCAGGCGGCGCGCCGAACGGCGAGCGCGTGGTGTATTCGGGCGATCTCGTTCGGGCCGACGACGCGGGGCGACTCTATTTCGTCGGCCGCCGGGACAAACTGATCAAGTCGTTCGGCCACCGAGTGAGCCCCGACGAAATCGTCGAGGTGATCCAGGCCTCGGGCGAGGCCCTGGAGGCGGTTGTCACCACCGAGCACGATGGCATGCACGGTGAACAGATCGTCGCCGTCATACGGCTCATCCCCAACGGGTCGGTCGCGCGGTTGCGCGCATTCTGCCGAACCGAGCTTCCGCGCCATATGCAACCCGCTCGCTATCAGGTGGAGACGGATCCGCCGCGTGTCCCGGTCGACGTGGCGGCGATCCGTGCCCAGTGCGCGACGTTCGCGAGGGAATAGAACGGATGGAAGAGATGCCACGCGTTTCGGTTGTGATTACCTGGCGCCATGAGTCCGCGAGCCTGGCGGACATGCTGCGCGTTCAATGGCCGCGGCACGACTCGCTGGCGGACCTCGACATGATCGTGGTCACCGCGGAGCCGGCGAGCGTCGAGGTCACCGAGATGTTTCCTGATCTGCGGTTCATTGCCGCGCCCGCGGAAACACCCGTCGGCGTCATGCGCAGCATGGGGTTCGCGCAGGCCCTCGGTACCATCGTGATGCTCGTCGATGGAACGCCCGACGCCGATCTCGTCGTGCGGGCGCGGGAGCTCGTGTCATGATCAACGCCAGGCCGTCACTGTCGGTCATCGTGCCACTCGCGGATGATCCCATCGAGGCCGCCGAAACATTCGAAGCGCTCGCCGCGAGCGATCTCCCGCGAGGTCGCTGGGAGTTGATCGTGGTCGCGGGCACGCAGGCGGCCGACGTCGTCGCGCTTGCTGCGCAATATGCCGACGCCATCGTCCGCGTCGGCAGCTATCGCAGCGGCTCGGCCTACCTGTGTAATCGCGGGGCCGCGATCGCGCGCGCGCCGGTGCTCGTGTTCTTCGATCGCGATGTCGCCGTGATTCCGGATACGTTGTCGCGAATCGACCACGCCTTCGCCGATGCCGGCCTCACGGCAATCGTCGGGTCGATCCTGCTGGCGCCGCCTACGGCGACGCTTCCCACGCGCTACCGCGCACTCGTCCGCCAGTGGGCACACCGTCGCGGCGCCGGCCCTTCCGAGCACTTCGCGACTTATTGCGGCGCGATTCGCGCGACCACGTTCGCCAACGCCGGGCAACTCGACGAGTGGCGCTGTCCGGCGATCGGGGGCGCCGCGGCACACCTGGGCCTGCGCCTTCGCGCACTAGGGCATCGAATCGAGATACGCACCGACGTCCGTGTCGCCAGTCGGCGTCGCGCCACTTGGCTGGAAGCCGCGCAGCCGGTGACGATCCTGACATCGCCGCCACCGTGGATGGCCGATCGCACAGGGGACGGGCGGCCGGAGGCGACGCGTCGCTTGCGTCAGCGAGAGCGTTGGTTGGCGTCGGCGCTTTGGGTCGTCGCGCTGCTTGCCGCGCTTGCCGCGACGCGCAGGTCGCCGGATTCCGGTCGTGCGGCAGCACTGCTGCTGGTTGCCGTCGTGCTGGTCGATTTGCCGTTGCTGGTCCATGTCGCTCGGGGTGGCGGGGTCGCCGTGCTGGGCGCGGCCCTTCCGCTGCGCGCGGCATCGCTGTTGACCACAGGAGCGCGAATGGCCTGGGACGTTGCGCGTTTTCACGTTGTCGGTGAGCCGCGTCCCGATCCGGGCATGGACGCGCTATCCGAAGTAGGTGCGCGTGCGTGGCCTCCTGATGCGAACTGAGAGCGTCGTGGGGACGGACTCGCTGCCATCGACAAGTGCTTCACGGGAAGGTCGGCCGATCTCGGTCGTGCACATCGTGAGTCCCGGTCGGGCGGGCGGGCTGGAGACAGTCGTTCATGCCCTGGCGCGCGGGCACGCCGCTGCCGGGCACACCGTGCACGTCGTGAGCGTCTCGAATGATGTGGCCGACCGCGAGTTTCTCGATCGCTTCGACGATACGGGGGTTCACACGGAGTCACTCGGTGTGCGCGGGCGCGGTTACTGGCGCGAGCGCGCGGCGGCGCGCGCGTTCCTCCGTTCCACGCGGCCGGACATCGTGCACACGCACGGCAATCGTCCCGACGTCGTGGATGCGCCGGTTGCGCGCGAACTCGGTGTTCCCACGGTGACGACGATCCATGGTTACACCGATTCGACGCCACGTAACCGGTTGTACGGCCTCGTGCAGCGGATGTCGCTGCCGGCGTTCGACGCGGTCGTCGCCGTATCGCGTCCCCTGGCCACGCAGCTCGCGGCGCGCGTCGACCGTTTGCGTCTACACGTCATCCCAAACGCGTTTATTCCAAGAATGACGCTTCTCGACCGCACCGCGGCGCGCCGGCGACTCGGTGTGCACGATGACCGCTTCCTTATCGGTTGGGTCGGGCGCATGAGTCGCGAGAAGGCGCCCGACATTGCGATCGCCGCGATGCACCGCTTGGCGAACCTCGCCCCCGGAGCTGCAATGGAACTCGCGATGATCGGTGACGGGCCCGAGCGGGAGGGGTTGCAGGCACGTTGCCGCAAGTCACGCATCGAGTCGCTCGTGCGCTGGCACGGACTGCGACACGACGCGGCGCGGTTGATGGCCGGCTTCGATCTGTTCGTGCTGAGCTCGCGCACGGAAGGCACGCCGATGGTCATTCTCGAGGCGATGGCGGCGCATACGCCGATCGTCGCGACGCGAGTGGGCGGCGTGCCCGATGTCGTATCGGCCGATGAATCGCTTCTCGTACCGCGCGACAATCCCGACGCCCTCGCCGCCGCGATGCTCCGCGTCATGCATGAACCCACTTCGGCTCGCGCGCGCGCGAATCGCGCCGCTGAAATCGTCGCGACCCGCTACGACGGATCCGCGTGGCTCGATCGATACGCCACGCTTTACAGCCGGCTCCGTCTGCAGGCGGAGCACAGAGGGCCATGCTGAAAGAACTGTCGGTCGCCTGCGCCGCCGCGCCGGTCGTTCTGGGGTCGTACGCCTATGCCGGTTATCCGGCTCTGCTTGCCCTCATCGCGAGGGGCAAGCGACGAGAGCGGTACGCCGCGACTCTGGAGTGGCCTTCGGTAACGGTTGTGGTTCCGGTATATAATGAAGAGCGAGTGATCGCCGATACGCTCCGGCGCCTGTTGGAAATCGACTATCCGCGTCACCGGCTGCAAATTCTGGTCGTCTCGGATGCGTCGACCGATGGGACCGACGACATCGTCCGCTCATATGCTGAACACGGGGTCGAGCTGCTGCGGTCCCCAATTCGCCGGGGAAAAACGGCCGGGGAGAATGCCGCCGGCCGAGTCGCCCGCGGCGACATCGTCGTGAACATCGACGCGACCATTCGCGTTCCGCGTCACGCGTTGCGCGCGCTCGTTCGCGCCTTCGCTGATCCCGACATCGGCGTGGCATCGGGTCGAGACGTGACGATCGGGTCCGCGGCGGAGAAGGTGAATCGGGGAGAAGGGAAATACACGGACTACGAGATGCGCATCCGGTCACTCGAGACCGCGGTGCACTCCATCGTGGGCGCCAGCGGCTGTTTCTTCGCGCAGCGGCGCGAGCTTGCCCGCTTGCCGTTTCCCGAGCACCTGAGCCGCGACTTCGGGAGCGCGCTCGTCGCGCGTCGCCATGGCTATCGATCGGTGGCCGTCCAAGACGCCGTGTGTTTCGTGCCGTGCGCGTCGTCGCTCGTGACGGAGCGCCGGCGAAAAGTGCGGACGATGACGCGCGGGATCGGGACCCTATGGCACATGCGGTCGCTGTTGAATCCGGGCCGCTACGGCGCATTCTCGTGGATGCTCTTCAGTCACAAGCTTTGCCGCTGGGTCGTACCCCTCACCGTCCCCGTCAGTATCGCCGGCCTCGCGACGCTGTCGTTCCTGCCGGGGAATGACTGGACCGGCACCGCCGCGCGCGTCTCACTCGGCGCGATGTCGGTGGTCGCCGGCCTCGGTTGGATAGGGTGGAGGCTCTCGACGCGCGGCTCGGTGCCGCGCTGGCTCGCGATCCCTGCCTTCTTTGGTACGTCGATCGTCGCCGGTCTTCAAGCGTGGATGCAGTGGCTGCGCGGCCGGCAGAATCCCACGTGGGATCCCACGCCTCGCGCCGACAACGCGTCTCCGGTGTCGGCGTGCTGAACGAAAAGAGATCGCGCTAGGTTCCGCGCGCGAGCAGCATCACCGGAATCGTCTTCGCCATGATGCGAAGGTCTTCGGCCAGGCTCTGCCGGCGAAGGTACTCGAGGTCGTAGCTCACCTTCACGCGCACGTCGTCGACGCACGTATCGTAGCGATGATTGATCTGTGCCCAGCCGGTGATGCCCGGGCGGCCCAGTTGCCGGTGCGGATAGTCGTCGATCGTTTCACGCAGTCGCACGAAGATGCTCGGGCGCTCCGGACGGGGCCCGACGATGTTCATGTCGCCGCGCAGCACGTTGAAGAGCTGTGGCAGCTCGTCCAGTCGCGACAACCGCAACGCGCGTCCGAGGCGTGTGATGCGCGCGTCGCCGCGCGACGCCCACACGGCGCCGGACCGCTCGGCGTTCGCGACCATCGAACGAAACTTGTAGATGTGAAACGCCATTCCGCCGACGTTCCGAACGCGGCGATCGGTGCCGAGGTCGACGGGGCGTCTCGCCTTGCGCCGGTCGATGCCGACTCGCGTTTGCACGTAGATCACCGGTCCGCGCGACGTGAACCCCACGAGCAGGCCAATCAGAACGAGCAGGGGCGCGAGGACGGCGAGCGCGATTAACGCGAACAGGATGTTGACTAGCCGGTTCACGGCTTCGGACCGGCGCCGAGGAACGAATCCCCGTCGCCGGAACGAAGTGATCGTCTCGACGTCGCGCTCGTTCTGATCGGACTGCGTCGTGGGCGCGACGAATGCGGGAGCGGGTGGGGCTTCGAGCCAAATGGTGGTCATGCGACCTAATGACGACGGTTTGCGAGGACGATCGCGAGGATGATGCCGGAGACGGTGCCGCCGATCTGCACGAAGGTTGACCAATCGCGCCGTTCGCGCTCCTGCACGAGGATCTCGTCGCCGGAGTGCAGGTCGAGCTCCGCCAGCGTCGCTCCACCGGCGAGGAAGTCACGCACGTTGTCCGCCGTCCAGAGAATGTCGCCGGCGTGGCGCACGACGATCTGGTCGGGATTGGCCGTCGGTGTGGGTCCGCCGGCGGTCATGAGCGCGTCACTGAGCAGCTGGTCGGAGGTGAGCTGGTAGTAGCCGGGTCGCACAATCTGTCCGAGCACGCCGAGGCGCACCAGCGTGGCCACCTTCACCTCCGGATCGCGAAAGACGGTGGCGATCGTCGCGCGAATGTGGCCCTCGGCTTCGGAGCGAAGCACACCGGTCAACGGAATGTCCGGCAGGTTCGGTAGCTTCAGCACCACCCCCTCGCGCACCGGGAAGGTGTTGGTCAATGACGTATCGCCGCGCACGTAGAGCACGATGCGATCGCCCACGCGGAAATCGCCGTCCTGGAGTCGCGCGCGAATCGCCGATGCTGTGCTCGAGCTTCGCGCGCGCGATGCCTGGTCGCGCGTCGGATCCGCCGCTTGCTTCGCGGCGACGTTGGCGAGCGAATCGAGATCGCGCCGGCCGGCGAGCGCAACACGCATGGTTCCATCACGTTGCGTCTGGCCTACAACGGTGTGGGGGAACAGGAACAGCTGCGTCAGCCACAACGCCGTCGTGGCGAGAGCGATCGCGCCGGCGCGCGAGGGGCGATGAGTGTGGTTCAGCATGGCGCTCCCTGAACGCAGTGTGCGTGCTACGCGCGCGCTTCCGGCACACATGCTGGTAAATGGCGACACGGTCGCGAGATGCGCGCTATGGTCGGCGGGTGCTCGCCGCGAATGGCGCGATGATGATGTCGCGCATCCGCGACGTTTCGCGGGCCTCTCGCCACACCCGTCGTCGACGGCTTCCCTGGCCGGCGCGCCCTCGCGCACGGCGCACGAGTTGCGGGTGACATCGCCACTTGGCCCACCGCCGACCATGCTCAGATGATCACACACACTCGCAACAGGTCCGTAGTCCCGCCGGCGCTCGCATTGCTCGTCGGCACGAACGACTGGAGCGTGCGCGCGATCGAGAGCATTCTCGATCCGGCGGCGTATCTGACGCTGCGCGCGCCGAACGCGGCGCATGCGGTTCAGCTCGCGCAGAACGCCTCGCCCGACGTCGTGATCGTGTACGGCGATCTGCTCGATCCGGCGCTCGACGATGCGTGTCGTGCCGTCGCGCGCGAGAGCGTGCTCAGCCCGACGTGCCCGGTGATCGTGATCGCCTCCAACGGCGGCACACGAGAACGCCGCCTGGAACTGCAACGCCTTGGCGTCTGGTACGTGCTGCATGAACCCGTCGACGCCGAGGCGCTGGGGTTGTTCTTCGGGCGGCTCCTCGGCGCGCAGCGCGAGTTGCATCGCGCCGGCGAGCGCATTCTCATGGATGCGGACACGGGCCTGTACAACGAGCGCGGTTTGATGCGCCGCGCCAGTGAGCTCGGCGCTCATGCGACTCGGTTCCGTGAGCCGCTCGCGTTCGTCGCCATGCGCCCCGTCATCGAGCGCGATGATCTTCCCCAGGACCTGCTCACCGTGGCCGTGGCGCCGCTGGCGGCGCACCTCGCGCAGGTCCTTGGCCGGGTCGTGCGGCTGTCCGACGCGACAGGCTGGCTGCGACCACGCGAGCTCGGCTGGATCGCGCCCGGCGCGGGCGCCGACGTGGCGGTGCACCTCGTCGATCGGTTGCGGACCGCGGTCGAAGCGTCTCCGCTGGTCATCGGCGGCGCGATCCGCCGGCTGTCGATTGCCGCCGCGATCTCCGCGGTGCCCGACTTCTCACAGTCTGCCGTGGGCGCGCCGGATTTGCTGCTGCGCGTTGCGGAGCGTTTGCGCGCGGGCGTCGCGGCACCGGACCGTCCCGCCGTATCCGTCTTCGAAGCCGCGCCGTTGCGGCGCGGCTGACCGGGGCGTCGCAACAGGCGGCGCGACCTCAAGGCTGGCCGCTCGTCACGATGCCGACCTGTGAGGTCCGCTGTGGAACCGCCGTGTCGGCGTCGACCGCCTCGGTCCGCAGGTACTCCGAGTAGTAATCGTTCTCCACGACCACGGTGCAGTCGTTTAGAATCGCGCCAAGGACCTGAACGGGCAGACGCTCGACGGACGCGAGGCTCGTCCTGGCCAGGTGGCGATCGCTCGCATCCATGCGCAGGACGAGGACGAGTGCACCGGTGGTGATGCTCGCCCAAAGCGCATCGGCGCCCAGGCTGAGTGGCGGGGAATCGATAATGATCATATCGTAATTGGACTTTACGCGTTCCATGAGCAAGGACAGGGCGGGGCCGGCGAGCAGCTCGGGGCCCTGCCGGTATCGCGTCCCGCATGGAATCAGCGACAGACCAGGAATGCCGGTCGCAGAAATGACCTGCTCGAGCGGTACCTCGGCGGCGAGCGCATCCATCAGTCCGGGACGACGCGGTACTCCGAACGTCTCATGCTGCGTTCCACGGCGAATGTCGCCGTCGATGAGCAGCGTGCGATAGCCCGCTTCGGCGAACGAGATGGCGAGATTGGTCGAGACGAGCGACTTGCCGTCGCCGGCGTTGGGACTGGTGACCGTCAGTCGCATCGGCTCCTGTTCTCGGAGCCCGTAGGCGATGCCGACGCGAACACCGCGCAATGCCTCGACGAGTTGGGCGTTCTCGATCGAGTGTGGCTTGCGGTTGCGCCGCAGGTGCGGCAGCGAGCCGAGGACCACCAGATCCATGTCGTCGCCCACCTGTTCACGATAGCGCAGCCGCTTGTCGCCGGCGTCGAGCAGCAGCGCGAGCAGAAGACCAGCGAACAACCCCGCGGTGGTGAAGAGTGCCGCAAACTGGCGCGCGCGACCCTGGGGCGCACGCAGCGGCGCGACGGCCGGGTCGAGAACACTCACATCGGCCACGATGCCGGCCGCGGCGAGACCGGCCGATTCGTATTCGTTCTGGACTTTCGCGAACAGATTCTCCGCGAGGGCGACGTTGCGCCGGAGCCGCAGTTCCTCGAGCGTACGCGGAGGAATGCTTGCCAGGGACTGCGACGTTGTGCCGAGGCTCGCTTGCAGATCCGTCTCGCGGCGCCGCATCTGGTCGATACGAGCCGTGGCCAGGCGCGGAATCGTCTCGGTTTGAAGCTGGCGCTCCGCGTCGCGCAGATCCCGGACGACCTTCGACTCGTCGGTGTATTGCTGGCGCGCGGCCTGGATGGCGTTGCGCTTCGCCTGGAGGTCGAGGATAGCGGTGCGAAGCTCGGGCGCGCGACTGGCCAGAACCGGAAGCGCGAGCACGTGCTCGATGTTGCCCTCATCGGAGCGAAGGCGGGCCATCGCATCCTCGAGAGCCGATCTATCCCGCTGCAGGGCCTCGTACTCGGTCTTGTCGTCGAGAAAACGGGTGAGGAGCGGTTCCGATGCGCCAGAACGCCCCGTTGCGGGCGTCGCGTCGGAGGGCAGGGTGATGGACGCCACGCGAAACCGCTCCAGCGCTCCCTCTGCAGATCGTAGCGACGCTTCGGCGGAGCGCGACTGTTCGGCGAGCCGGGTCGACTGTTCCACGACGCTCCGCTTCTTGAGGGTCGTGCTCACCGTGAGGAATTCGTCGGTGATCATGTTGAGCAGGTCGGCGGTCGCCTTGGCGTCGACGCCGGTGAGCGTCAGCCGAATGAAACTTGTCCCCTCCGGCTGCACGGTCGTGAGACGGGCCGAGATATCGTTCGCGGCGTCGCGCAGCGTTTGCACGATGAACGCATGATCAGACGACGGCATGAGCAACGCCTTCGCCGGCGCCCACGCAAAGCCGAGCTTTCGCCCGATCGAATCGCCGACCGCGCCACTGTCGAGCGGCAGCCCGTTGAGCGTGCGAAGGGTGAACCGGTCGCCGGCGTCCGAGATGTGGAGGACGAACGAACCGGTCCGCATGGCCTCGCGAGGCGCAAATCCCGCGAAGATCGCGCGGTCCTCCGGCAGTCGAGGCGCGACTTCCAATCCCGCACGGCGCGCAACGCGCTCGAGGATCGCGTAGCTGCGCAGCAGGTCGACCCACGACGAGTTGTTCACCAGCTCGAGGTTTCGCGCGGCATCGCCCGATTTCCGGCTGTCGGACAGCCAGAGGGTGGCGTGTACGTCATATGTGGGCCGGAGGCGCTTATTGACGAAGACGCTGATGCCCGCACCCACCACGGTGCACACCACCACGAGCCATTTATAGCGCCAGATCGCTGACCGATAGCGCGCCCACGGAATTCCCGGCTCGCCCGCCGCGAGCGGCGTTGCGCTCGGGGCCGACATGGCCGGCGGCAGCGCGGGCACGACGGGATGCGCCTGACCAATCACCGCGAGCGCGTTCGGTTCACGAGCATTCGACACGATGGACTCCTCTGAATTCGTGCCCGGCCGGTGCAAAATGCTGCCCGCCGGGTCTTTCGGATTTCTGCGCCTCAAGCACCACCCGTCGCCGCGTTGTGTCGACGGTCCGCGACGCGGGCGTGGCCGGGGCGCCACACCCGTATCGCGTCAAGACGAAAGCAGCCCGATGCGCAAGGCGAACGCGACGAGATCAGCGCGCGTTTCCAGGCCGAGCTTGCGCATCGCCCGCGACCGGTATGTTTCGACCGTCTTGGGCGAGAGAAACAGCCGCTCTCCCGCTTGTGCCGCGGTATATCCCTGGGCGGCGAGGGTCAACACCTTGCGCTCGCGTTCCGAGAGCTCGCGCAATCCGGCCATGGCCTCCTCTTCGACCGGGGCGCGCATTCCCGCGCGGAGAAAATCCTTCAACGCGGGATCGATCAGTACTTCACCGCGCGCGACGACGCGCAGCGACGTGACCAGATCACGTTCGTTGATCGTCTTCCGCAGATATCCGCGCGCGCCCGCGCGCAACGCGTCGGCGAGCGTGGCCGGCGCTTCGTCCGCGGTGAGCACGAGAATCACCGCGTCGCTCGCTTGCGCCACGATCCGCCGCGTGGCCTCGACACCGCCAATGCCAGGCATCGAGAGATCCATGATGACGACGTCGGGATCGAGCTTCGGGACGAGTTCCACGGCTTGCTCGCCGGTCGCCGCTTCACCCACAACCGTGATGCCGGGCTGTGAATTCAACAACTGAACGAGGCCGGCGCGCGTCAACGGGTGATCCTCGGCGACAAGCACGCGAAGCGTTTCGACGGGGGCCGTCACAGGCGCCGGGACCGGAGCGGGCGGCTCGACCGGCGCAACCTCGGGAATCGCGCCATGCCAGACGGGAAGCGTGAAGTAGAACGTCGAGCCCCGGCGGAGCTGACTCTCGATCCAGATGCGTCCCCTGTGCGCTTCGACGATACCGCGCGCGATCGTCAGACCGAGCCCGGCGCCGGTCTTCCGCGCATGCGCCGCCTGCCAGAACCGATCGAAGACCCGCGGGACATCCTCGGGCGCGATCCCGGGTCCGGTGTCCATCACGGAGAACAGCACGTCGTCCTGATGTTGCTGTGCGCGGACGACGATCTGGCCGCCCGACGGGACGAAACGCAGTGCGTTGCCGATCAGGTTGGATAACACCTGGTGGATACGCTGCGGATCGGCGTGAATGCGCGGCAGTTCTCCCAGCTCGACGCGCAGCTCGACGCCCTTCGCTTGCGCGGCGGACTCGAACATGTCGCGCACGGCGGTAAGCAGATAATCCGGACGAACAGGCTCCGGCTCGACGCGCAGATGTCCCGACTCGAGGCGCGTGAGATCGAGCAGATCCGTGATGAGGCTGTTCATGACCTCGGCCGCGTCGCGAATGCCTGCCGTCGCGCGGCGGCGGACTTCCGGGCTCGTGTCATCATCGTCGAGCCGCGTCGCCCAGCGGACAATCGCCGCCAGGGGATTGCGCAGGTCGTGCGTCACGAAGCCGAGCACGTCGTCGCGCAACCGCGCGGCGGCGCGCGCGTCGTCAAACAGCCGCGCGTTGTCGATGGCCAGCGCCGACGAGGTCGCGAGCTCTTCGGCGATCCGGAGATCGTCCAGGCCGTAATGACGGCCGGATTCCGAGGCGGCGAACGTGATCGCGCCGATGATGCGGCCGCGCGCGGCCAGCGGGACGATCATCCACGACACCGCCGCAAGATGCCGCAGCATCTGGAGATGGTCGGCGTCGCGCGCGATGCGATTCAGCGAATCGGGACGGACCTGCGACACGAGCGTCGCCTGTCCCGTCCGTATGACTCGGCTCACCGGGTGATCGAACGAGAAGGGGGCCACGGGGTAACGCGCGCGAATCTGCCGAAGCGTTTCCTCCTTTTCAGGATTGACGGCGACGGATTCAGCCGCGACCAACTCCGTCCCGGCGGCGCTGAGCAGATCGATCGTACACCAGTCGCCGAGCCTCGGCACGGCGAGATGCGCGATTGTCCGCACGATCTCGGCGGAATCGAGCGACGAGGCCAGCACGTGGCCGGCTTCGGCGATGAACTCCGACGCTTCGCGCGACCGGTGGCGCTCGGTGATGTCCTGGATGTGTGCGACGGCGTAGAGCGGCCGCCGCTGGTCGTCGTACACCACGGTGCACTTCGACTGTGCCCAGACGACCCGTCCCGACTTGTGGATGAATCGTTTCTCCAATTCATAGAAGGGGATCTCGCCGGCAAAGAGCCGGCGGAATTCCGTCGAGTCGCCGGCGACGTCCTCCGGATGCGTCACGTCCCACATGTTCTGCGAGAGCAGTTCGAGCTCGGCATAGCCGAGCATCTCGCACAACATCTGATTCACGCGGAGCCAGCGGCCTTCCGCGGAGACGATGGCCATCCCGATGGGGGCGCGGCTCATGGCGTTGCGGAACATCGATTCGCTGGCGCGCAGCGCGTTGTCCACCGACTCGTGCTCGGCGCGAGCTCTCGTCTCGTCGAACGCCGCTACGCCGAGCCCGACGATCTCGCCCTCCGCGTTGCGAATCACCGAGACCGCGGCATCGAGGTCTCGCGGAACGGCGTTCAGGACTACATGCACATCGCGCTGAACGTCGACGCCCGTGGTCAGCACGTCGCGCATCTGCCGCTCGAGTGCCTCGACGTCCGTGGCAAAGCGCCAGTCGCTCGGCCGCTTGCCGACGAGATCGCCATCGAGCCGCATCCGCGTACGTCCCATCCAGGTGCAGCGCAGGCTGGTATCGACCGTGAACAGCAGCAGCGGCGCGGCGGCGAGCGCCGCATGAAGGCGGTCGACCTCATCCTGCAGCGACGCCTGTACCCGCGCGTGCTCGGCCGTTGCGCGGCGCAGCGTCACCGCACACCCAACGGCGGCGAGCATCTGTTCGTGGTCGGCGGGGTCCAGCGTCACGCACGCGCTTGCGCCGGCGGCCATCGCCTCGGCGCACATCGCGTCGTCGTGTTGTTGCAGGACCGCAACGACCGGGGTCGCCGGGGCATCGGTCGCCAAACGGCGCAAGACGTCCGCCCAACCCGTGTGTGGTCGGTCGGCGCTGACGAACACGACGTCCGCGTTGCCAACCGTGAGGACGCGACTCGCACCGAGCGCGATCGAGACCACCGCAGAGTGTGAAGGTTCTGTTGGAATGCCGCGAAGCATTTCCGCGAGCTGTTGTGCCGGCTCCTGCTCCTGCGCGACAATGAGAAACTCGAGGCGAGTTCCTTCGTCGAGACTTTGCATGACGCGGCCCCGGTTATCGGAATTACTTGGTGAGCACGCGAAGATTGGATGTCTGTCGCGGATCTTCTAGCGGGAAATATTGGTCAGGTTTGATCCGCGACCATCGGGGTGTCGGGAGTTTCGTGTAAGGCACAAGGAGACTTTCCCACGCGGCGGTGGTGAAGTCCCGATTACAGCGCGCGCGCCGCGTGTCACGAGTGCGTGACGACGCGGGAAGCGGTTTGATGGGGATTTCCCGATCAAAGTGTCCCAATGCTCCTCTCAGGACACCATCCGCTTCTTCATAAGTTGTCTCTCGCTCGCAACGGCGCGTTGCACGAACTCTGCGTGGCGCGCATACCATCCTCACCTGTTGTATCGGGGACCCAGATGACCGACCTGCTCTCCCGCGCGGCTGATCCTTCCGTTCGGCGCGAAGGCGCCGGGCCGCGCCTCCAAGTGCTCGTGGTCGATGACGACCGCGCGCTTCGCGAAGGGTGCATTTCCATATTGAAGGGCGACGGGCACATCGTCACCTCGGAGGGCAACGGAGGCGACGCGCGCGAGTTGTTGCGGCGGCGTCACTTCGACGTGGTCCTGCTCGACCTGTTTATGACACCGGTGCCGGGGATGGAAATCCTTCGGACGATCCGGGAGACGAGCCCCGCCACCCTCGTCATTGTCATGACCGGCGACGCGTCGGTCGAGACGAACATCGAGGCGCTCGAAGCGGGCGCCTGGGAATACGTCCCCAAGCCGTTCAGCGCGACGCACCTGCACATTCTGATGGGTCGCGCCTCGCATATTATAGAAGCGCGTCGCGCCGAAGCCGCGCCGCGCGAGACCGTCTCGGCGGCGCCGCCGCCCTCGAGCGGCCGCGGCGTCATTCTCGGGGCCTCGCCGGCCTTCCATCGCGCCCTGTCTCTGGCCCGCCGCGTGGCCGCAACCGATGCGTCCGTCGTGCTGATCGGCGAGAGTGGAACGGGGAAGGAAATGATCGCCCGTTTCATCCATTCGAACAGCCGTCGGTCAAAGAGGAACTTGATGCCCGTCAACTGTGCGGCATTGCCTGACGGGCTTCTCGAGTCCGAGATGTTCGGGCACAAACGCGGCGCGTTCACGGGAGCCGATCGCGACAAGCCAGGATTGCTCGAGACAGCGCATGAGGGCACGCTGTTTCTTGATGAGCTCACCGAGATGTCGCCGGCGATTCAGGCGAAACTACTGCGCGTGCTGCAGGATGGCCGCCTGCGCCGCGTCGGCAGTGAAGAAGAGGATCGCGCCGTCGACGTGCGGATCATTTCGGCGACGAATCGTGATCCGCAGGAAGCGGTGCGCGCCGGCGCGCTCCGGCAGGATCTCTTCTTCCGCCTTTGGGTGTTCCCGATTCATCTGCCCCCGCTTCGCGAGCGCCACGACGACATCACGCAGCTCGCGAGGCACTTCATGAACTACTATTGGGCCAAGCATCGCGGCGGGAGCACGAAGACGCCCACGTTCAGCAAGGACGCCGAGGCCGAGTTGGTCGGCCGTCCGTGGCCCGGCAACGTGCGCGAGTTGCAGAACACCATGGAGCGCATGGTCGTGACGGCGGAGCCGGGACAAATGATCGAGCCTGCCGATCTGCCGGTGGGAGAGCAACCCGTCCAGCCGGCGGGGTCACCTGCCGCGGCCACCATGCCGTTGCTTACCACGGCGTTCCACTCCGCCAAGGATCAGCTAGTTGCCGGATTTGAACGGACCTACATCGAAAACCTCGTCCAGCGTGCCGATCACAACCTGGCCCGTGCCGCGCGTCTCGCGAGCATCGATCGAACGACCCTCTACCGCCTCCTCGAAAAACATGGCCTCCAGCGCAGCGACTTCGTCGACACTCGGTCATGAGGATGCGTTCGTGCGCGCAGCGCAGACGCGCACGCTCGCACCCACTGGTGACGAACGCGACGGCAACCGATCACGCGAGCTGATCGCTATCGTGCATCGCGCGGCCGCGCGCAGTCGTGCGGCCGCCGACGATTCGATGGCGGAAGAACGACATCGGGCGGCCGACGAGGTCGAACGGGCGGTATCCGCCGTGCTCAACGATTTGATCCCGCGACTCGACGATACCGTCTCCTCGGAAGTGTTCTCCGCTGTGCTCCACCGTATGTGCAGCGACGCGCGCGCCGAGCTCGCAAGGCGCGGCCCGCATTCGCCGGACTCGGCCCTGCGACTCTGGGCGGCCTTCGATGCCGCGGGGCAAGCGCTCGCGCGTCGGCGGCCCGTTCCGGGTCTTCTCGCCGAACCCGAACTGAGCGCTGTGAACGACGTCGTACACGATCTGCGTTCGCCGCTGTCGTCGATTCTCCTGTTGTCGGAAACGCTGTATGGGCGTCATCGCCTCGCCGGCGATCCCCTGTCGCAGCGTCAGGCGGGGCTGATCTATGGTGCGGCGCTCGCGATGCATGGTCTCGTCAGTAGCGTGCGCGATCTGGCGCGCGGCGCGTATACGCTGATGGACCCGGTCGCCGTGAGGTTCCAGACCGGCGAGATCATGGACACGATCGGCGCGCTCGTGCGGCCGCTCGCGGAAGAGAAGGGCCTGGCGTTCCGCGTCGCGATCCCGCCGCGGTTGATGCTGACGGGGCATCCAACGGCGCTGACCCGCGTGCTGCTCAATTTGGTGACAAACGGGCTCAAATTCACGGAGTCCGGATTCGTCGAAATCGAAGTCACCACGCCCGCCGGCGGCGGGGCGCAGTTCGTCGTTCGTGACAGCGGCTCCGGATTGCCCGAACGCGTCGCCGCGCTCGTGAATGGCGACGCGGTGGTGCCGCTCGAACGCGCCGAAGCGTCCGTGAGCGGCGAGCTCGGAGTGGGACTCGGACTGCTACTATCCGTACGCCTCGCGCGGTTGATGTCCGGCACCCTCCGCGTAGAACACACGGGCAGCACAGGTACCTGCTTCGTGCTCGACTTGCCGCTCGCCATGTCGCCGGAAGACGTACTACGCGGTGCCCTTTCCGGCTGATGCGGATGTGAGTCGACGTCCATATCCTGCGCGGTGAACAGCGTCCCGCCGGCGATGAGCTAGGGGCAACCGATCGGCTGCGTGCTGACGACGAAGTTGTCCATGTCGCGCGACTCGTTCGCCGCGGCACCGCCGTTCCAATACTGCTCGAGGAACACGGCGTTGATGCCGTACGCGTTGTAGTTGCCGATCCAGTTGAAGCCCGACTTCCGCGCGGCGAGATGGCCGTTCACCCACATCTCGTCCACCGCGTTGCTCTGGCCCGCGTCATTCAGCTTGACGTGGAACTCGTAGCAGGCCCACTTGCCCGCGTACGCGTTGTCGTCGTAGGTGCTGTCGGTGCGGACGGCGCCGAGCCAGCGCATGTGGGCGAAGTCGTTGTAGCCCGACGTCACCACGTTGCCGCTCGCGTCGGTACCCGACGCCGGATCGAGGAGGATGTACTTCGTGTTGGTCTCATCCGACCAGAAGTGCGCGAACATCGCCTGCGACCAGTCGGACTTCGCGAAGATCGTCGCGCGCGTCAGCTTGCTCGGACCGTCGCCGGTCCAGCCGTCCTGACGCTTGACGTAGACGCGCCAGTACAGCTCGCGGTAGTTCGCGGTGCCCGCGTCGGCGGGCCTGAAGGTCGCGGACGGCGTGCGGCCGATCGCCAGGTGCAGGTAGCCCGCGCCCGTCTGGCCCGCGGTGTACGTCGCGTGCATCGAGGTTGAGCCGTTCACGCC
>OUNM011315805.1_pt1 | contig 27024 bp, 24 predicted proteins | sample 1769961 | NCBI WGS metagenome assembly OUNM01 (sample SAMEA3914820, study PRJEB12502) | metagenome | biome: forest; material: soil | place: USA | collected 2012-03-12 | depth 0.3 m | reverse complement strand
TACACGACGTACGGTTCAACCGCGGGGTGGAGCAGCCCGGTAGCTCGTCAGGCTCATAACCTGAAGGCCGCAGGTTCAAATCCTGCCCCCGCAACCAGTCGCTAAGCCGCTGATCTTGAACAAAGATCAGCGGCTTTCTGCTGTCTGAAATCAGACCCCTCTGGACCGCTTCCGGAATCAAATCGGAATCATTTGGGCGGAAACGTCTGCGTAGGATTGCGTAGAGAGGTGGCCCGGAGAAACTGGACAGGGCGTTAAGTGGATTTTTTGCCTGAAAGCGGCGAGATTGCCGCGGATCAGGAGACGACATGACGAAGCGAACGCGGCGGAATCACACGGCGGCCTTCAAGGCGAAAGTGGCGTTGGCGGCGCTGAAGGGCGACAAGACGCTGGCGGAGTTGTCGCAACAGTTTGACGTACACGTGAACCAAATCACGACGTGGAAGGGGCAATTGGTCGAAGGGGCGGCCGGTGTGTTCGGCGCGGGGCCAACGGAGGCGCCGACGGGGCCGGTGGTTGATGTCACGACGCTGCACGCCAAGATTGGTGAGTTGACGCTGGAGAATGATTTTTTGTCCGGTGCGCTCAGCAAAGCCGGGCTGCTGAGCGCAAAGTGATGATCGACCGTGCCCATAGCCTGCCGGTGACGCGGCAAGCCGAGCTTCTGAAACTGAGCCGGAGCGCGGTTTATTACGAGCTGCATCCGGTATCGCCGGCGGATCTGGTGATCATGCGGCGGCTCGACGCATTGCATCTGGATTATCCGTTTGCGGGCAGCCGGATGCTGCGCGATCTGCTGCGTGGCGAAGGCATCGCGATTGGCCGCGAGCACGTCCGGACCCTGATGAAGCGCATGAGGATCGAGGCGATCTACCGCCGGCCGAACACGTCGAAACCGGCGCCCGGCCACAAGATTTACCCGTATCTTCTGCGCGCTCTGCCGATCACGCGGCCGAACCAGGCGTGGGCGATGGATATAACCTACATTCCCATGGCTCGGGGCTTCGTCTATCTGGCCGTCGTACTCGACTGGTTCAGTCGCCGGGTCTTGTCGTGGCGCTTGTCGACCAGCATGGAGGTGGAGTTCTGCCTTGACGCGGTCGAGGACGCGCTGGCCAAGCACGGAAGGCCGGAGATTTTCAATACGGACCAGGGTTCCCAGTTCACGAGCGCCGCGTTCACCGGTCTGCTGCAAGAGCATACGATCGCGATCAGCATGGACGGCAAGGGTTCCTGGCGTGACAACGTATTTATCGAGCGGCTTTGGCGTTCCGTCAAGTATGAAGAGGTCTATCTGCGGGCTTATGACAGCGTTGCCGAGGCACGCGCTTCGATTGGCAAATATCTCGGATTTTATAATCTGAAGAGACCTCATTCAAGCCTTGACGCTCGAACACCAGATCAGGTCTACTTCAACCAGCCACCGCAGATGGCGGCGGTATGACACGAAATGCGCGGGCGGAAGCCGAAAATTTTGCCGCCAATGTCGGGGCTTCACTTCGGTCGGGCTACGCCCTCCCTACGTGAAGCCCCGACATTAGCACACCCAAAGGCAACTGGCAGGGATCCACTTATCCGGAGCCAAAAACTGTCCAGACAAAGCCGACCACCTCTGATTCGCTGTGAGCGTAACCCGCTACTGCAGACGCTGGTAGGAGGGCAAGATCCAATAGCCCGTTGTCGAGCATGGTCCGATGGCTTGCCGTGATTCCGTCACTGATGATGATGTCGTTTTGCGGAAAGCCGTGTAGAGCTGCCGCAAGCCGGCTGGTGACAGTATCGCCAGTGATTCCGAGCCGCAATGGAGTATCCGTTCCGGTCGCGGTGTGCCGCGCTATCCGGGCTGCTCGCTCGAGCGCGGCAAGAATATGGCGGACCTCATGCAGAAAAGCCTTTCCGGCCTGCGTCAAGCGGGTCCCGGACGGACTGCTCTCGACCAAGTGGGCCCCAACGTCATCTTCCAGGGTATGGATCGATTGGCTGAGCGCTGGCTGTCGAAGATTGAGTTTGCGAGCTGCACGATGGAAGCTGCCTGACTCGGCCAATGCAACGAAATGACGAAGATGGCGCAGATCCATGGCAGTTTGTGCTCGGTTTTATTGGGAGAATCGTTTCCGCCTGGAGGATTTCACACGGTAGCAATTGAGTTTACCAATCCTGTGCTGCCCGGCGATAGAATGAGAAGAATCATTTTCAAGAAGCAAAGCCTCCGGAAAACCCAACGCGGTTCACATTCCGTCTTGACCGCTGTCCGCCACTTCGTCAGCGGTTCCTTCATCGTCGCCTGAACACCGTCGCAGCCAATCTGGTGAGCGATTACGAGATTCGGCCACATAAGATGCATTGCGACACCGCGGCATTCTGGAAATTGGTGAATTCTAATTCCAGAGTTCAGAAAATTGTGTCGCGACTGCGTCTTCATAAGGAAATGCTCTTGCTATCATCTTTAGTTGCATGTATATATTCTGCGCAATATCATATTGCTCCTTTTGAATGGCCGACCGAAAACTGTAATGCTCTCCTTCATGCATCGATTTTACGTCTGAGGGGTCGATGTTGCTATAAAGCTTTGAAAGCACCCTCAAACTTTTTTCCTTGTCGTGTCTTAGAGTTTTGTTGGCCCGTGCCACAGCTCTTACAACGCCTGCAGCTGCTTCCGGGTTTTTCTGGATCCAATCACTGGTGGCTTGCAGCGTTGTTGACGGTAGAAGTGCATATGAAGTACTCGATTTCGTTGTGCGCAAATCGAGAGCAATCTTGGCAAGTCCAGATTTCAAGACCTGAGTAAGATCGGGCTCGTAAGTGACCATGGCGTCGATCGCGCCGGCCTTCAAGGCCGCCAAGGCGGAAGCACCTGTGCCGACAGCCACCTTGATGACGCCATCCGCGCCAACACCACTCTCTGCCAAAACGCCCGAGGCAACTGCGTCGGCACCGCTACCAAGGCTCGCCACTCCCAACCGTCGCCCCCTAAGAGCCGCCGCAAGTGCTCCTGGATCATCTTGCGTAACTGCCAAATCCGGCCTGACGACGAAAGCATACACACTTGTCATCTCGAGCCCGATAAGAGCTTTGACGCTTTTCCCTTGATTGGCAAGGATTAGCGGATTAGCGAAGGAAGAACTTATTACATCTGCGCTTCCGCCTAGCATTGCCGACGTAGTTGAGTTGCCGCTCTGAGTTTCAATAATTTCCGCGTCGATCCCTTCGTCGTCGAAATAACCAAGTTCTTTCGCTACAAACATTGGGGAGAAGCTGAGAATGTTGATTCCTGCAAATTTTACCTTCTTCTTGCTCTGCCCAATTGCGGGATTGGAGATCAATGCGCCTGCGGCGGCGAACACCGCAGCCTGGGCCAAGACCGTCCTCCGTGATGGCGTATGCCGTGAGTTCTTGGTCATGATTTTTTTCCTCTCCCAGGTTCGTTATAGTTCTGTTGTGAACCCTGACCGCAAATGGGCGCTCAATTGTGATCGGGATAAGTCGGCGACAACTGCCGGCCTGACGTTGCTCGCCGTCACGGCGATGCGTGCTTCCTGTCTGCCCGGAGCGCTGAAATAGCAGGCCTGGCGCGCCTCATGCAGCGTTCGTCCCGTCCCGGCGTAGGGCAGGTTCCTGCGCTCGAAGGCTTCCAGCGTCGCGATGAGGTCGTCAGCTTCATAGTCCGTGGTATAGTTGTTGGGTAGGCCGTACCGGTTGATGCCAAGCCGTTGGAGCCCGGAAAGAAACGCGTGATCGGCAGCGAGCGGCGTGTCAGGTGACGATGTCGAGGTCACGATTGCGCTTGCCGCACTATGCGAAAGATGCGGCTTCCTCGCTGCGCAGACGGCGCAACAACGTCACCGCCAATGGCCGCAGTGACCCTGCTGCTTGCAAGCACAAGGAAATGCATACATGCCGCTTGGCCGCCGAATTCTGTTATTGCAAGCTTCGGGCGCGACCGTTCTGCCGTTCAGACCATTCTTGGCAACCATCGCGGCGATGCTGATTTCACGCTTTTCCTCCCCGCGTGGCATCACAATCGGACAGGCTATCGACACATCGATCATATCGTTATGTTGATCAGTCTACCTGTATATTCCTCGTGGTGTCAATCATCCTTTGTGGGGTTGTCGTTGCCGTGACACTGGACGGTGCCGGGGCAGCCACCCTGCCCAGAGTAGCGCATGGCCTATGCCGACGCCTTTGCTGTGTGGAGATTGACTGCTCAATCGATCGAGCTGGCCGGATCCCAGGCAAAGACGTGCCCGGCCTCATAGATCTGAGGATACCCTTATCCTGCACCACCGCTTCCATCATTGCCTACTGGAGCTGCTTGAGCTGACCCCCCGGCCTCTCTCCGAGAGGCCAAGGGCGCGCCAATTGCACGCGCTGCCGGCAAAAAGCATGATGCCAGTTCCGAGAAAGACAGCGCGCATGCCCAACTGGCCGCCGATGAAGCCACCGATCAGAGGACCAGCAACTTGCCCGGCAAATTGCGAGCACAGTGAACAGCTCGTGATCATACCGACGGAATGATCCGGGACATTGTGGCGAATGATGGTGGCGATGCAGGGAAGCAGACCGCCGAGTGCAAGGCCCATGAGGAAGCGCATGGCGAGCAGTTGCCAACCTTCCGTCACGAAAGCCTGTGGGATCAGCAGCAGACCCGCGGCTGCGAGCGCCAGGATGATGACTTTCGCATGTCCGATCGTGTCGGCGACCTTGCCGAGTTGCGACGCGGAGAGGAGGCTGCCCGAAGCGGTGGCCGACATGGCAAGGCCAGCGATGAGTGTTATCCGTGCCGGATCCTCGATCAATGTGGCGACATAGATGGTGATGATCGGTTCGACCGACATGTTGGCAATCATCAGCAGCATGCCGGTGAGAAGCATGGCGACGACCACGCCTCTTTGCGGGATCTGGGACCATCCCGCTCGGGTTTGATGCCGATCAGTGGAACTTGCGCGCGGCGCTTCTCGTACCAACAGCGCGGTTGCGAGGAAGGCGATGAAAATCAACGCGCCCGCACCCCAGAAGGTCGCTCGTATGCCAATCAGGGGCGGCAGGACGCCACCGATCAGCGGGCCAAGCAGATTGCCGGCCATGACGCCGGACGACAGCAGGCCAAGCGCCCAGGCGGACCGGGCTTTCGGTGTCTGGACCGCGACCAGGAAGGCAGCCGTGGAGGAATAGCCACCGGCAACCCCTGCGAGGAGCCGCAGACCGACGAACTGCCAAATGTTGGTCGACAGCCCCATCAGCGCCATGGTCAGCGCCATTCCGAGACTGGCGCTGACCAGCATGAGCTTGTGTCCGTACCGGTCTCCAAGCCGGCCCCAAAGCAGGGCAACCAATCCCGCCGCCAAAAAGGTCGCGCTATAAGCGATGCCGGACCATTGCACGATCGAGTCGTGCCCTTCCACGCCCAGCTGTTCAATATAGATCGGCAGGAAAGGGAGTATCAGCGTCATCGCGAATACAGTCGTAAAGGAGCCGAAGAGGCAGACGATGAGATTTCTTTGCCAATGGTTAGTACTATTGCAGTGCATCGCTTCTACCAATGCAAAAGCGCATTCGATGTTTCGGAGGTCTGTCGGATGACTGTGATGCTCAGAAATATTACGCTGTATTGGCGTACATCGGGCGTCTTTTCAGATATGGACGCGGCAACCGATGCTTATGCAATAAAATAGTCGATCAGAAGTTTGAGGTTCAGCGCAATTATTATCATTGCAACAGACCATCCAAGGATGCCTTGCCAGCGCGGAGCGACGAAATCCCCAAGCTGCTTACGGTCCGTCGAAAACATCATCAAAGGGACAATGGCGAACGGAAGCTGAAGTGAAAGTATCACTTGAGAGAGAACCAGCAGGCTGGTCATTCCACTCTCACCATGTTGCCATATCACTACCATAGCGGGAATAATGGCGATTGATCTGGTCAAAAGCCTGCGCATTACAGGTGAAAGCCGAAAAGAAATAAATCCTTCCATAACCACTTGTCCAGACAAAGTTGCGGTAACGGTTGCGGTCAAGCCGCACGCAAGAAGCGCAAGGGCAAAGAGCGTGGATGCCAGGTTGCTTCCGATCGCAGAGTTAATTAGTTGATATGCTTCGTCTATATCTGCGACTTGTAGGTTGCCCGCAAAATGGAAGGCACTCGCAGATAGTATCAAGATTGCCGAATTTATAAGAAGGGCGATAACAAGTGCGATGATGGAATCGAGGACCGCAAACCTGATTGCCTCCTGTCGTCCAATACGGTCACGCGCATAAGCGCGAGATTGCACGGTGGCAGTATGAAGATATAGATTGTGAGGCATGACGGTAGCCCCGAGAATGCCTATCGCAAGGTAAAGTTCGGAAGAATTCGTAACAATTGAGGAAGATGGAACATACCCAGAGAGCACGGCATTCCAATCTGGATTGGCCATAGCTATCTGCGTGATGAAACATACCGCAATCAGGCCGATCATGGCGATCATGAATGCTTCCAGGTATCGCATTCCTCGCATCTGAAGCCAAAGTACCAGAAACGCGTCCAATGCAGTCAGCATAACGCCTAGGAAGCAAGGAATATTGAATAGAAGTTTGAGTGCTATCGCCGTGCCAATTAATTCTGCAAGGTCCGTTGCACAGATGGCGATTTCAGCAAGAATCCAGAGGAGCCATGCAACAGGTCGTGGAAACTTACTACAGCAAAGTTGGGCCAGGTCTTTTCCTGTCGCTATGCCAACTCTTGCGCACAAAGATTGCAACAGCATGGCCATCATGGAAGATAGCAGAGCCACTGCCAAAAGCGTATATCCATACGCAGCACCACCTGCAAGTGACGTTGCCCAATTGCCTGGATCGACATACCCAACGGCAATTAGATAGCCAGGACCAAAGAATGCAAAAAACCTGCGGAGAATACTATTTGCAGCGGGAACTTGTACAGATCGATAAACTTCTTGAAGGCTGTTTTGATCAGCCTCTTGCGATGCGGAGAAGCACCGTGCAAATGATTTATCCATACTTTACCTGTATTGTAAAAGAACGGCGAGGACGATCTTGGGAACCTTCCGGGCGGATCGAGTGGTTGCGATTGCCGAAGGTCGCAAATCCCCGTTCCTTCCAAGCGATGGTGCTGACGGCACGGGCCTTGCCGACGACGTTGGCCATTCAGTCCGTATAGCTGATCAGTTTATCTGTGCAAAATGTGCGAGTCAACCTCCTTCTGGCTGATTGCTTGATCCTGGGTGAGGTATCAGTGTCTATCGAGGGCTGCGATCAGGACTTGGTCTGCGGCATGCGAAGTGCCCGGCAAGGCGCGTGATTCCCTTGAGGGGCCCGGGTCCGCCGTGCCAAGCCGGCACCAGCCTGCTTGGCGGTCTCGCCCATCATCAGGCGGCGCACAAGGCGATGTAGACCAGTGGCAGTCCATAAAGTTTCTGCACGGCGAGGTCTGGACAGTTCGAGCGCAGCGTCAGCCGCTTGGCCGGCAGGGTCACCTTGATCTCGGCAACGGATGTCGCAATGGGGGGATTGACACTACAATTATATACAGGCAAACTGATCATTATGCTGATTGCTGTAAAGGTGATCATGGCGCACCAGTTGCCGATACGCATCATAAGAAGACATCGTAAAGGATGGCAGAAGGATTGGTATAAATCCCTGCAAGTGCCGGTTTCGCTGTGCAAGCTTCATTGGACAGTGATGCTACGATCTTTAGAATATTGAAATGAAAACGCCGATAGATAATTTGGCGTTGGTGCGTGCCGGTCAGGTGAAGAGCGCCAGCTGATAAATTTTTACTGATATATGCAGTTGATCGCGACAACTGAGAAGAGCCGGACGTTCTCTCGCTGATGCGCGCCGAGCAACTCGTCGCGCAGATCGACCCTCGATTTTCACTTTACCGACGCGCCGTTGCCTGATTGCGCGCAAAAACAACCTATGCATGTGGATTGTCCGATAGCCTGTCTCGATCACTGACGTCCGCATCGCAGGCTCATGGACGGTTCGGATCGAGCATGCCGAAAAACGGACCATCGCGGCTTCCGCCACATTTCCTGACCCTTAGCTCCATATGGACGACCAACGCCATGACGACCATTCCGTTCACCGATCCCGGCCTGTTCCGCGACCGCGCCTTCATCGGCGGCGACTGGGTTGCGGCCGACGACGGCGCGACCTTTCCCGTTGATGACCCTGCCACCGGAGCCGTGATCGGCAACGTACCGCTGATGGGAGCGGCGGAGACGCGCCGTGCCATCGCCGCCGCCGAGGATGCCTTGCCCCGCTGGCGCGTCCGCACCGCCAAGGAGCGTGCCGGAATCCTGCGCGCCTGGTTCGACCTGATCATGGCCCACCAAGAGGATCTCGCCCGGCTGCTGACTGCCGAGCAGGGCAAGCCGTTGGCTGAAGCCCGTGGTGAAATTGCCTACGCCGCCTCTTTTATCGAGTGGTTCGCCGAGGAGGGCAAGCGGGTCTACGGCGATGTCATCCCGGCGCCACGGGCCGACAATCGGCTGATCGTGCTCAAGCAGCCGATCGGCGTGATCGCCGCCATCACGCCGTGGAACTTCCCGGCCGCCATGATCACCCGCAAGGTCGGGCCGGCGCTGGCCGCCGGCTGCACCGCGGTGGTCAAGCCGGCCGAGGCGACGCCGTTCACCGCGCTGGCGTTTGCCGAACTGGCGGCGCGTGCCGGCGTGCCGGCGGGTGTGCTGAACGTCGTCACCGGCGCACCGGAGCGGATCGGGAGCGAGCTGACCGCCAACCCGGCGGTCCGCAAGGTGAGCTTTACCGGCTCGACCCGCGTCGGCAAGGCGCTGATGGCCCAATGCGCCGGCACGGTCAAGAAGGTCGGGCTGGAGCTTGGTGGCAACGCGCCCTTCATCGTGTTCGACGATGCCGACCTCGATCAGGCGATCGCCGGCGTCTTGGCCTCCAAGTTCCGCAACGCCGGCCAGACCTGCGTATGCGCCAATCGCATCCTCGTCCAGGACGGCATCCACGACCGCTTCGCCGAGCGGCTGGCGGCGGCGGTCGCCGGTTTCCAGGTCGGTGCCGGTGCTGAGGACGGTGTCACCATCGGGCCGCTGATCAACGCGGCGGCGGTCGACAAGGCGCTCGGCCATGTCGCCGACGCGGTGGCCAAGGGGGGCCGGGTGCTGATCGGCGGCGGGCGCCACGCGCTGGGCGGCAACTTCGTCGAACCGACGGTGCTGACCGGCGTCACCGCTGAGATGGCAGTGGCACACGAGGAGACCTTCGGCCCTGTGGCTCCCCTGTTTCGCTTCGCGACCGAAGCCGAGGCGATCCGCATGGCGAACGACAGCGACGCCGGTCTCGCCGCCTATCTCTACAGCCGCGACATCGGGCGGATCTGGCGGGTGGCCGAGGCGGTGGAGTGCGGCATGGTCGGCATCAACGAGGGGCTTTTCTCCAACGAGGTCGCCCCCTTCGGCGGCGTGAAGGAGAGCGGCATCGGCCGTGAAGGTTCGCATTACGGCATCGAGGAGTATCTGGAGATCAAGTACCTCTGCCTGCGCCTGCCAGGCTGACGGTTGCCATCGAGCCGGCCTGCGGTGTGTTCGCCGAAGCCGGCTTTCGCCGCCGCCGTCGTCTGGATGCGTTCGTACCGTCCATCGTCCATGCACCGGCCGATCTGTCGGTCGGTGATCCGCAACCCCGCCATCGGCCTATCCCCCGCAATCGCGAAGGGAAAAGCCGATGGCGGGGTTGCCAGCATCCCTCCGGACTGTTCGGCATGAGATGATCGACAGGGAGTGAGCCGCATAAGTATTTGAAACTGATTGGAAATGTGCTTCCCCCGAGCTGCACCGAACGGGTCCCGTCGAAAATCGGTGTTGACTCAAAAATACAATCAGTTAAACTGATCATATAGCCTAACTTGTTACTCAGAGGGAGAGAGCCGTGACGGAGGTGCTCACGCAGCCGGTGGCCTTGGATGGCCGAGTGGACGTAAAGGTGATCGATACCGACGTTCATGTCGAACCGCGTTCGTTCGAAGAGCTGATGGATTATATCGAGGCGCCGTGGCGTGATCGGTACATCAAGGACCGCGTCCCATTCCGCCGTGCCGGCTTCACCACCTTCGACGTGGCGGGCCGCATGGATGCCTATCCGAAAGTGGGGGACCTGGGGTCCGATCCGGTGCTGGTCGAGAAGCATCTCTTCGTCGACGAGCAGACCGACTACTGCATCCTCCTGCCGAACAGCATCCGCGGCTTCACTGTCGATCCGAAACTCGACACGGCGCTGTCGGGCGCGGTGAACACGTGGCTGGCCGACACCTGGCTGTCGAAATACCGGGTCGGAGACCGTTATGTCGGGTCGATCTCGGTCTCGGTCGAGGATCCGGATGGCGCGGTGCGGGAGATCGAGAAATGGGCGGGTCGCCCCGACTTCCGTCAGGTCGCCATCAGTCACTACGGCCCGCGTCCCTTCGGCCATCCGATGTATGACGAGATTTGGGCGGCCTGCGCGCGTCACAATCTGCCGGTTTCGATCCATTTCAAGGGCGGTGCTACTCAACCGCTCGGCTGGACCTCGACCGGGCCGCTGCAGTATTTCGTCGAATACCACTCGCTGATCGCTCCGATGGCCTATGCGGCCCACATCACGAGCCTGATCTGCAACGGTGTGCTCGATCGCCACCCGAACCTGCAGTTCCTGTTCCTCGAGGGCGGCTTCCTCTGGCACCGCCCCTTCATCGACCGGATGGAGCGGCATTGGAAGCGCACCAGTGTGGAGCTCGGCACGTCGAAGACGCCAATCCAATACATCCGCGATCACTTCCGCTTCGCCACCCAGCCGATCGAAGAAGCCACCGAGCCGCAGAAGATCGCTGACCTCTTCGAAGAGTCTGAAGCCGAGAACCTGCTGATGTTCTCCAGTGATTACCCGCATTACGACTACGACCCCCCGAGCAAAGCGCTTCCCCGCGGCATGAGCTCTGAGGCCAAGCACAAGATCATGGCCGGGAATGCGCTTGAATTCTTCGATCTGCCGGCCATGCGTGCGGCAGATCGCTTTGACCGGAAGGACATCTCGAAATGATTATCGACTGCGCTGTCCACCCGGTGCTGACCAGTGCCCGGTTCAACGAGTATGTCGGCGGTCCGTGGAATCTTCGCCAGCTGCCGACCCTGTTCGGCGAAAAGTACGGTGCCCCGTTCAGCCAGCTCGCGGTGTCGGCCGACGATGCGGCCAGCCCCGCCGCCGTGATCGAGCAAATGCGCAAGGCCGGCGTAGACCGTGCGGTGCTATGCCCGACGACCTTCGGCTACTGGCCGAACCCCCACCAGGGTGTCGCGGTCGCCCGAGCGGCGAACCGCATGCTGGTCGGCGAATGGCTGGACGCGCCCGAAGCCGAAGGCAAGTTCCTGGGCTCGATTCGTGTCCCGGTCCATGACGTCGAAGCCTCGTTGAAAGAGATCGAGCTTTACGGTGACGATCCGCGCTTCGTGCAACTCGTGGTTCCGGCTCGGGCGCTGGCGACCTACGGCGAACAGCGGTTCTTCCCGATCTGGAAGGCCGCTGCAGAGCGCGGGCTGGTGGTGTTTATCCACGACGACCTGACGAGCGTCGTCGAGCCTCCGCCGACGCAGGTCGGGTTCCCCAGCTTCTATGCGGAAATCCACACGCTGCGGCCGCTGTCGGCAATTACCCACATGGTCAGCATGATCGTCTCCGGCGTGTTCGAGCGTCTGCCCGACCTCCGGGTGGTGCTTGGCGATGTCAGCGTGCACGAAGCGCGCGCGCTGACGATCCGGACCGACAAGGACTATCAGTCCGACCGGATCGAGGTTCCGTGGCTCACCAAGGATCCGACCGAGTACTTCGCCAGACACATCCGCTTCGTCACCCAGCCCGAGGATGCGATCTCCCCGCACAGTGCCCGCTCGACCGGAACCATCGGCGGGGACAACGCTGCGTTGGTGGTCTACGGCAGCCGTCATCCCTACTGGGACGAGATGACAGCCGACGACGCTTTCGCGTCATGGACTTCCGAAGAGCGTACCCGCTGTCTCTCGGGCAACGCACTCAGCTTCTATCCGCGCCTTGCGGGCCGGCTCTCGACCAACTGACACGGCGGCAGACGCATCGGGAAAGTGAGAAGACAGATGGACTACGTGGTTGGTGCGGTCGCCGATTTCCCTCCGGGATCGTCGACGGTCGTCTTTCCGGAAAAGGTGAAGAGCGGCGTTGGTGTGTTCAACATCAGTGGCGAGTACTACGCCCTGAAGAATACCTGTCCGCACATGGGCGGCCCACTTTGCAAGGGGCGTGTCCGCGGCACGACCGAAGGCACGACCGATGGCACCACGGTCGGGATGCGCTGGGTACGCGAAGGCGAGATCGTCGCCTGCCCGTGGCATCACTGGGAGTTCGACATCCGGACCGGAAAGACGACGTTCGCCTCGAAACAGAAGGTGCGCAGCTACGAGGTCTCCGTCGAGCCGCCGGAAGTCATAGAGCGCCTGAAAGCCGGTGTCGAGACCGTGCCGGTCACCGTCGAAGGCTCGATGATCGTTCTCCACGTCTGAGCAGCACGCGCCGTCCTGCGGCGGCGCGGCCACATCCCAGGAAGCCTGAGCCCCCCTTTCCCATGGGGAGGGCGGGCTCCGGATCCCTGATCCGCACACGAAACTTCAATCCGTCCCGCAACCCCCTGCGGGCCAGCGGCGAGGACCGCGACGCAAGTGACGGAACGCCGACTTGACATGATCGTCACCCGGACCGAACCGGTGAACGCCAGCACGCTTCGCATTGTCTTGGCGCAATCCGATGGGAGCGATCTGCCCGCGTGGGAACCCGGGGCCCATATCGATCTGCATCTAGCAACCGCCGAGGGGGAGGCTGTCCGCCAATATTCGCTGTGCGGCGACGTCGCCGATCGTAGGCACTATCAGGTTGCCGTGCTGCGGGCCGAAGACAGCCGCGGCGGGTCGGCCTTCATTCATAAGGGCCTGCGCGAGGGCGATCGGCTTGTGGTCACCGGGCCGCGCAACCATTTCCCGTTCCGGGCAGCGGGAAGCTATCTGTTCATCGCGGGTGGCATCGGCATCACGCCGATCCTGCCGATGATTGCCGCGGCCAAGGCTTCGGGGGCCGACTGGAGGCTGCTGTTCTGCGCGCGCACCCGCGACACCATGCCCTTCGTCGATGAACTGCTAGTGCGTGGTGGCGACCGCATCACCCTGCAGGAAAGCCGGGTCAAAGGCCGCGCCGATCTGGCCGCGCATGTCCGTGCCACCCTGCCTGCGACGCAGGTCTATTGCTGCGGCCCCGAGCCGATGATCCAGGAGGTCGAGGCGCTGAGCGAAAACCTGTCGGGCGACCGTGTGCATGTGGAGCGGTTCTCGCCGCGCGAATTGCCCGAACCTGGTCCGGACGATGCCTTCGAAGTCGAGTTCGCACAGTCGGGCCATGTGGTCGTCATCCAGCCAGGCCAGTCGATCCTTTCAGTCGCCGAGGATCTCGGGCTCGACATCGACTCATCCTGCCTGGAGGGCACCTGCGGGACGTGCGAGACGCGGGTGATCGCGGGCATTCCCGATCACCGGGATTCCGTGCTGACCGTGAAAGAGCGGGCAGCGAACCAGACGATGATGGTGTGCGTGTCCAGAGCCTGTTCGGCCAGGCTGGTTCTGGATGCCTGATCGCAACGGAGCACGCCGTCGGGGCCTGCCGCGGCAGCGATGCTCTGGCGCAGTTGCGCGTGGGGTCGGGTGGCGCAGGGAGTGCAGCCACCACCCGGGGGAAACTGAAGACATGGAGGGAGGATATCGCCATGGATAAGTCAGAGCGGTTCGAGGAAGGTCAAGACGCGGATACCCGTCCGCGGCAGAAGCGGATCCTGCAGGAGTCTGGTCTCGCGACGGGTCGCATCCTTGGCATCAACCATCTGGTTCTTTTCGTCGACGACATGAACGCGGGCGTGCATTTCTACCGCGACATCCTTGGTCTACGGGTCGTGCGGACCCAACGTTTCATCACCGATCCCGAGAGCATGCGGACCGAGATCCATCACTCCAGCGGCTCGGCCGTGCAGGACAAGGTGCACTCGGCGATCTCGGTCTCGCTCGACGTGCGGCAGGTGTTCTTCGAGATGGGCAACAACGGTTCGCTCTTCTCGATCTACGAAGCGCCCGGCATCGCCGAGCGTCCCGCGGCTCCGATCGCCTCGCTGCTTTGGCCCGAGGAAAACAAGCGCCGCTGGTCGAAGCCCGAGACGCCGCAGAAGCTGGATCACCTGGCCTTCGACGTGCCGACGCATGCGGATGTGCGCTGGTTCCGCCAGCATCTGCTGGACAACGGCATAGCCTGCTCTGAAATGTCGGAACGCCGGGGCGCCAACAACAGCCACAAGTTCATCTCGTCGATCTACTTCGCCGATCCCGCGGGCAACCCGCTGGAGATCTCGTCGATGGAACAGACCGACGCCGACTGGAAGGGCTACGACTTCTCCAGCTGGTTCATCGACAAAGACCCGGTGGAAGCGCTGGTCACCCCCGGCTCCGGTGCCGGAACGCTTGAACCGCGCTGGATCAGCAAGGCTGGGACCTGAGACGTGAGCTCAGCATACAGGTATGTCGAGGGCTGGGGCGATGAGGAGGGTTGGCCGACGGATGTGACCGGGGTCGCGGTGGATGGCCGCGACCGGGTCTATGTCCTGCGGCGGGACTATCCGCAGGTGACCGTGCTCGACCCGGAGGGGCGGGTGATGGATCGCTGGGGAAGCGACCGTATTTCCCAGCGGCCTCACCTGATTTCGATCTCGGGCGAACGGGCCGTCATAGCCGATGACGGTGGACACCGTGTGTTCATCTTCCGGCTCGACGGCATGCTGCTCGAGACTCTGGGCGAGGGCACGCCTTCGGAAACCGGATACGATTCCTCGGGCGCCGTCAGTTCGGAAGATGCCCTCGGCGGGATGGGGGGCGGGCCGCCGTTCAACCGCCCGACGAAGGGCGTGCTGCACGGGAATGATCTCTTCGCTTCCGACGGGTATCGCAACTGCCGGATCCATCGTTTCTCGGCCGGGCGCGAGCTTGTGCGGTCCTGGGGCGGATCCGGGTCGGAACCGGGATGCTTCGTCGTTCCGCACAGCCTGGCTATCGATGGCAGCGGTCGAGTTCTCATTTGCGACCGAGAAAATGATCGTGTGCAGATATCCTCGATCAATGGCGAAGTGCTCGACATATGGTGCAACGTCCAGCGTCCAACGGATTTGGCGATCGATGCGAACGGATACATCTATCTGACAGAATTGCCGCGAGGACCAGGAGATCTGAAGTCTTGGCGCCTCGGCCGTGCTGAAATCTATTTTCCTGGGCGCGTGACGAAGCGTCGGATGAATGGAGATGTGGTCGCCGAGATCCTTTGTGAGGGAGTTGATTTCCTTGCGCCTCATGCGGTCGCGGTCGATTCCGTCGGCGCGGTCTATGTTTCCGAAGTCCCGCAGTCTTTCGGCAATTACAATGGAACGACGCTTCGGCTGGGAGCCTGCCTGAGAAAGTTCGAGCCGCAAAGTGTTTCGGTGGGCAACGGTTTTGATTGACGCAAGATCCCTTATTCAGGTAAACTGAATAATATCAGCCCGCGATGGCGGCGTCGTTGGGGAGATTCGTATCTTGGCTCGCACCAAAAGGATTCAGGGTTCACCAGATCGTCAGCCTATCGGGTCGTGCCGGCGAATGAGACGGACTTTCAGAGCGCCGGCAGGCTGATCACGGGCAGCGCTCTGTGCAAACGTGCTGAATATATGTGGCTGATCTAGGCTGTTTCGCGGCGACCCCGCCTGCGTGAGCGCCTCGCGTCCACATCGAGGCACGCCTCCATGTCACCAAAGATGAAAGGTCGCCGGTTCCCGCGTGATTTCCACGTTCTTGGATCCGGGGGCAAGCGGGAGAATTGTGTCGGTTGCCTCCCGATGGAGGCGCGGTCCTGGCATCTACCCGGCACCAACCTTAACTGAACGGAAAGAGGAAGAGCCAATGCCCAACGTCAGCCTGCTTGCGACAGGGGATGCGATGCTGACGCATGCCATCACTTCGGCGATGGACGATGATTTTCGCGATCTCGTGACCATTCTTAAGGAAACGGATGTCTCGATCACCAATCTCGAGATGTCCTATCCCGGCCGCGACCGGCACCCGTCGACGACGATGCACGGAACGCCGATGAGTGCCGATCCGGCGCTGCTGTCCGAGTTCGAGAAGATGGGCTTCGACCTCTATGCGATGGGCAACAACCATGCCACCGATTACGGCACCGACGGTCTGGTGGCGACGATGGAGGCGATGGAGGCGCGTGGCTATGTCTATGCCGGGGTCGGTCGGACGCTGACCGAGGCGCGCAGCCCCAAATACCACGAGGCGCCGGGCGGCCGGGTCGCGCTGATTTCGGCCGGTTCCAGCAACGCGCGCCTGGCTTTGGCGGCGGATATCGGGATCGGCGATGCCGGCCGCGCGGGGATTGCGCCCATCCGGGTCAACAAGACCCATTACGTGAACAAGGCCCGCTTCGAAGAACTGCGTTCGATCATGGAGGAAACCGGAGTTTCGGTCGTGTCGAGCGGCACGACGGCACCGGGTATTCACTTCCCTTATCCGGACCGCAACATCTATGACGGCCCGCCTCCCGGCGGCTTCGCGGTGGAAAGCGTGCATTTCGTCCCCGACGACAACCCGCGCATCCAGACCGATGCTCTGGAGCGGGATATCGAGGCGCTGATCGAGCAGGTCAGCGTGGCGCGCCGGATGGCCGATATCGTCGTGCTGGCGCTGCATTGCCACGAAGGCCTGCAGGGGCGTTGGAACACCGATACGCCGGCTGAATTCCTGCAGCCGCTCGCGCATCGTCTGATCGATGCCGGCGCCCATGCGATCATGTACAGCGGCCCGCATATGCTGCGCGGGGTCGAACTCTATCATGGCCGGCCGATCTGCTATTCGCTGGGCAACTTTATTTTCAACCTGGAAAAGACCCCCACATTTCCGGTCGAGGTTTACGAGCAGCAGGGAATGCCGCTGACCTCGACGACGGCGGACCTTTACGACAAGGTAACCGGCTATCAGAAACGCGATGCGTTCTGGGAATCCGTGGTGGCAAGGTTCGAATTCTCGGGCGACCAGCTGGTGTCGTCCGAACTTCACCCGATCACCATGGGCCAGAATATGCCGCGCAGCCGCCGGGGAACGCCTCGGCTTACGAGCGTGGAAGAAGGGCGGCGCATTCTGACGCGCCTCGACGGTCTGTCGCACCCGTTCGGCACCTCGGTCGAAATTGTCGAAAGCGACGGCCGTTGTTTCGGAAGAATGGTGCAGTCCAAATAGGAAAACCGCGGCGATGCGCTGCGCCTGGCGATGAAGGAACTTTCAAGTCGCCGGATTTTACTTGCGGCCGCGTCTTAAGTTGACCAAGGCGCTTCGCGAAGCTTTCAGTACCAGCGAACCCAGCAGGGGGATCATGTCCCAAATGTCTCAGCCAATGCTCAAGGGCGCTCAAAATGCGGCTCACCCGATCGCGATTTCCGCGAGAGGTGTTCGCCTCGACTTCGGCGAATTGACCGTTCTGAAAGATGTCAACGTCGACATCAAGCGCGGCTCGTTCGTCTCGCTGCTCGGCCCCAGTGGTTGCGGGAAATCGACTTTCCTCAATGCCGTGGCGGGTCTGCTTGAACCCAGCTTCGGGACGATCGCGATCAACGGCGTCGCCAAGAGCGGTATCCCCCAATCCGCGGGATATATGTTCCAGGAGGACACGCTGCTGCCTTGGGCCTCCGCGCTGGAAAACGTGATGCTTCCACAGGAGGTCCGCGGCCGCAAGAACGAGCGCGAGGCGATTCAGCTGCTCGAGACCGTCGGCCTGAAGGGGTTCGAGCAGAAGCGTCCCTCGCAGCTGTCCGGTGGCATGCGCAAGCGCGTCCAGTTCGCGCGCCTTCTGGCGCAGCAGCCGGAAATCGTCTTCATGGATGAACCCTTCGGCGCACTCGACGCGCTGACCAAGCTGGTCATGCAGCAGGAACTGCTCGACCTGATGGAGCGGGATCCGAAAACCGTGCTCTTTGTCACGCACGACCCGTCGGAGGCGATTCTGCTCAGCGACCGGATCCTCGTGTTCAGCGCGCGTCCCGGACGGGTCGCGAGCGACTACGAGGTGCCGATCCCGTATCCGCGGACGCGTCTCACAGAAATCATGAAGGGAGATGTCTACCTCGAACTTTACGACAGGATTGTCCACCAACTCTTGCAGAGCGAGGGAGGGAACACCCATGTCTGACGCTATCGCCGGCACCATCGTGATGAAAAACAAGCCAAAGCGGCTGACGTTCGGGAAGCTGTTCCTGTACCGGGTGCTGTTCCTGATCGGTACCTTCGCGATCTGGCAGGCCTTCGTCGACGTCGGACTGGTCGACGAGTTCTGGATCTCCAAACCGACCAGCGTGCTTGCCAAGCTGGCATCGCTTCTTCCGAACCAACAGCTTTACACCGACATCCTCTACACGATGAAATCGACGCTGATCGGCTTCGCGATCAGCGCCGTGACAGGGATCGCCACCGCAGTGCTGTTCTACAAGTACAGCCTGCTACAGAAGATCGTCGATCCCTTCATCCTGGCGATGTACAGCACCCCGCGCCTGGCGCTGGCGCCGCTGTTCATCATCTGGTTCGGAGTGGGGATCGCCTCGAAGGTCGCGCTGGTGGTTTCGCTGAGCTACTTCATCTTCCTGCTGAACGCCTATTCCGGCCTGGTTAACGTGAACCCTCGGCTTCTGGCCCAGGTGCGCACGATGGGGGCCAGTGATTGGTTCATCTTCCGCAAGGTCAGCCTGCCGGCCTCGATCCCCTGGATTCTGTCCGGTGCCCGCATCGCGCTGGGCTTTTCGCTGGTCGGTGCTGTCGTCGGCGAACTGATCATCGCCGAGGAAGGCATCGGGCTGCGCATCGCCAAGGCATCGGGTCTGTTCGACACCACAACGGTTTTCGCTTACCTGATCGTCATCTCGATCATCGGCATGGGGCTCGATCAGGCCGTGCGCGCTGCCGAGAGCCGCTTCGCCTCGTGGAGCACCAACAAGGCAAACTGACGGTTCTGGTGCTGTATCTACTGAAACGAGATGCCAGATCTTCTGACGTAGACAGTCAAGAATGACGAGAACAGGGAGGAGACCAATATGACCGATTACCTCAGTAAGAGGATTTCGCGCAGGACGCTGCTGACCCACAGCACCGCCCTGGCCGCCACCTCCATGCTTCCCATGCCGGCGCTTGCGCAGGGTAAGAAGATGGTGAGGATGGCCTCCATTAACGTCGTCTCATTGATTCCGATGTTCATCGCCCAGGATCTCGGCTTCTTCGCGGATGAGGGCATCGAAGCGAAGATCCTCGAGACCCACGGCGGCAGCCAGACCAACTCGGCGCTGCTCAGCGGTGACGCCTCGGTGATCAGCACCAATTTCGCGAACCCGCTGCTGCTGGCCCAGCAGGGAAAGAGCGTGAAGTCGATCTGCGGCATCGAGATGAACAGTGTCTATGCCATCGTCGTTCGGCCCGACATGAACGTGCCGGTCGACGATATCCCGGCGTTGGTGAAGCAGCTCAAGGGCAAGCGTCTCGGCGTGGCCAGTCTCGGCAGTGGTGCCGACACTGTCGCCTCGGCGTTCCTTGGCGATAACGGCCTGTCCTCGGATGACATCATCAAGGTTGCGGTCGGCTCCGGCGGTACCGCGATCGCGGCGATGAAGGCGCGTGGCGTCGACGCGATGGTCAGCTTCGAACCCGACCTGACGCAGGTCGTGAACAGCGGCGTGGGCAAGATCGCCATAGACCTGCGCAACACAAAAACCGGCACGCCTTATTCCAAACTGCCGGCGACCTCGGTACAGGCCACCGCCGAATGGATCAAGAAGGAACCGGAGACTGCGGCGGCCGTCGTCAGGGCCATCGTCCGGGTGAACAAGATGCTGCAAACCGATGAGGCGAAGAGCGTCGCGGCGCTGCAGAAGCGTTTCCCCACCCTCGATGCGAAAGTCGTGGCCGGCATGTATGCGGGCGAGCGGATCCTCTTCAAATCGGCCATCGACAAAGAGCAGTTCGAGTTCGCGTCGGACATCCTTCAAAAGATCAAGATCATTGAGAAGAAGGCCGCATACGAACAGGTCGTCGCGACCGAATTCGCACCGCTCTGGGGCTGAACCTCATCTGAACGGCAATGGCCGGACCGGTGCCATAGGCGCTGGCCCGGTTGGACCTGGGCTGCCGAAAATTGGGCTGCCGGAAATGCGGAACGTCAGTGCGGGCGATGACGGTGCGAAATAATCGGCGCACTGTCGATCACATATCAACGATAAGGGAAGAGACGCCATGGAAAGGGACTTGGCCCGTGTGCCGGTAACCCGTCGCAAGGCGTTGCTCGCCGGCGCTCTCGCTGGTGCAGGTGCGCTCGCCGCACCGTCGATCCTGCGGGCGCAGACCCGCTTCAAGGTCAAGCTGGCTGGCACCAACCTGATCAGTTCCGCGCCGATATACATCGCCCGGGAGTTGAACTACTTCGATGCCGAGGGCGTCGATGTCGAGATTCTCGAAAGCCCGAGCGGTAATATCAGCGTCTCGTCGCTGCTGGGGGGCAGCGCGGATATCGCGGTGACGGGCTACATCATTCCGTTCCAGCTGGCTGAAAAGGGCATCCGCGTCCAGACGATCTGCGGCGTGATGATGAAAAGCGTCTATGTCTTCGTGGCCCGGCCGGCTATGGATGTGAAGACCAATGATCCGGCGGCGTTGGTGGCGGCGCTGAAGGGCAAGCGCTTCGGCGTCTCCAACCTCAGCAGTGCAGGCGATACGGTCGCTTCGGGGGTGCTGGCCGATTTCGGCGCCAAATCCGACGATGTGCTGAAGGTTGCGGTCGGTGTCGGCGGTACTGCGCTGGCGGCGCTGCAATCCGGCGCCGTCGACGCGATGATCACTTACGAGCCCGATCTCACACGTATCCTGGCTGCGGGTGCGGGCAAGGTCGTGCTCGACCTGCGTTCGACCCGGACGGAGAAGTCGTTCTCGCGCATCCCGTCGACCGCACTGCAGGCCACCAAGGCCTGGATCGACGAGCACCCCGAGGCGGCCGCCGCTGTCGTTCGGGCGGTGGCAAAGGCAAACCTCACGCTACGCAACGACGTGGAGACCAGCCTGAAGACCATGGCGAAGCTTTATCCCAACCTGTCCGTCGTCGAGATCAGGTCGATCTATGGGGGTGAGCATCAGGGATTCTATTCCAAGGTTTCGGAAGCCGACTTCGACTTCGCGCGTGACATGTACTTGAAAATCAAAGCTATCACGAATTCTGTGAAATATGAGGAGATGACCGCGACCCGCTTTTCCCAGTTCTGGACCTGAGCCGCACAAGCATACCGTGACGGTGCCGGGTGATTGCCGTCTATTTCGTGCAACAGCTTTCCTCGGAGTGGGCAATAATGTCCTGGTTCAAAGCGACCGGAGGTGCATTGCGGGCTGCGGTGCTCGCTGCGGTCATGGCGGGAAGTCCGGTGATCTCGCTCGCGCAGTCGAGCGGTGTTCCGGTGGGCGAGAAGATCAAGATCGGAACAATCAATATCCTGACCTTCAGCTCAATCTACGTGGCCAAGGAACTGGGTTATTTCGCGGACGAGGGGCTCGACGCCGAGCTCTTCGAGACGACGAGCGGTACCAACCTGAATGCTGCACTGCTCGGCGGCAGCATCGTCGCGACGGCAAGCGGCTACACCCAGCCGCTGATCATGGCCGAAAAGGGTAAAGCATTGCAGTCGTTGGTCGGCCTCGAGATGGCCAGCCCCTACGTCTTTATCGCTCGCCCCAATCTCGCCATCCCGGTTGATGACCCCAAGGGTATGGCCTCGATGCTGAAAGGCAAACGGTTCTGCGTGGTCAGCATCGGTAGCACCGGGCACAAGACCGCCGAGGGGTTGCTGGCGGAGCATGGGCTGAAAAGCGACGATGTGATCTGGGTGTCGGTCGGAACCGGATCGGGTGCGCTCGCCGCGTTGCAGACCGGCGCGATCGACATCATGGACCCGACCGAGCCGGATGTGACCCGGATCCTGGAGGCCGGCGCTGCCTTGGTCGTGCTCGATCTGCGCACGACCAAGGCAGCGCCCAACTTCTCGAACATTCCGACGACGACGGTTCAGGCGACGACCGATTGGATCAAGGCCAATCCCAAGACCGCTGCCGCGATCGTCCGCGCCATCGCCCGCGCGGACAAGACGCTGCGCGAGGATTCGGAGGCGAGCCTGAAGGTGCTGGCCAAGCTCTACCCGGCGGTCGCCCCGGACAAGCTGAAGGCGATGTACGACGTCACCAAGGGCAACTTCCGCGCCGAGATCACGCGCGAGAAGTTCGACCTGGCGCAGAAGGCCTATCTGGATTGGGGCATTATCACCAAACCTGCACGCTATGGGGACGTGACCTCGGTGCAGTTCGAGCCGCTCTGGTTCGTTCGGTAAGCCGGGGTTTCTCGAGCCTGCCGATCCTGTTTCCGCCGTGGCGACGCGCGGCCGCGCTCTACCACACAGATGGAGTATTCCGTTGTCCGATCTCGCCACGCTCTTCCTCGATCTGCCGCGCCTTTCGCGTGACAGGACCGCGCTCGTGCTGCTCGACATGCAGAACGTCTGTTTCGAGCAGTGGCTGTCCCCAGCGCTGGGCGACAGCGTGCTGGATCGTGCCGGCGCGTTGCTGCAGGCGGCACGCGAAAAGGGCATTCTCGTCGTGCATGTAAAGGTCGCCTTTCAGGAAGGTTACCCTGAGATCAGCCCGCGGAACGGCGTCTTCCGGTGGCTGCGCGACAACGGTTACTTCAAGGCCGGCAGCAGGGATGGTGAGATCCATTCCCGGATGACGCCGATTGCTGGCGAGCCGGTGGTGGCGAAACACCGTGTCGGCGCCTTCAGCCAAACTCACCTGGACCGTATTCTTCAGGCGCGGGGAATCGAGACGCTGATTATTGCCGGGCTGATCACCAGTGGGGCGGTGCTATCAGCGGTGCGTCAGGCGTTCGATCTCGATTACCGGTTGATCGTTGCCGAGGATTGTTGCGGCGACCATGACCCAGCCACCCATGAGATGCTTTGCCGGAAGATCTTCACGATGCACGCAACGGTGGTCGCTGCAGCCGACATCGCCAGGGCAATCACTGCCCTGGACTGAGTCACGGTTTGGCGATTTTCGATGGCGGCGCGACGGATGCGTTACGGCAAGCCGCCATGCACGATCACTGGTCTATGATCCGCTGCAGCAGCGACAGCCCGCGTTCCAATTCATGCCGCTCTTGCGCGTCAAGGGTGTTTACGATCATTTCGGCCAGCCAGTCCTCACGCATTGCGAAGACCTCCTCCAGCGTCGCGCTGCCTTTAGGCGTCAGCTCGATCAGTGTCTGGCGGCGATCGGTCGGATGCGGGCGTCGGCAGACAAGGCCGTCATTCTCGAGCGAGCGCACGATCATTGTCATGGATTGCGGGCGAACACGTTCGGCGGCGGCCAGATCGTTGGTGCTGAGTGCTTTACGACGCAGCAGATGCCCGAGCACCGTGAGGTGCGCCAGGGGCAGGCCGTTCTCAATACGCACGCGACGGGCTCCCCGAGCCAGAACCTCGCGCACCAGATAGGCAAGCGAAGCGGGTGAGCTCGAATCTGCATCGGGATCAATCAGTTTCTTCTTGTTCAAGGGACGATCCTACCCCCCAAGGTGTGCGTGCGGTCAGCATACACAATGCAGTCGCCATGGAAACCCCGCATGCGGGCGCCGCTGAAAAAGTATATGTGTCGACTGCCGGTTGTAGTCAGCGGCCGCTATTACGAGAGCATCGACTTGATCGATGCCTTTCATCCGCAGACCATACTGGCCTACCGGCTGAACGGCCGCGACCTGCCGGTCGCCAACGGCGACCCGCTGCGCCTGGGCGTGGAACGGCAGCTGGGGTACAAGCAGGCGAAATACGTAATGCGGATCGAAATGGCCGAAAGCTTCGCCATGATCGATGCCGGTCGCGGCGGAATCTTGAAGGGTCGTGGTTACGCTTAGTATGCGGGCATCTGAAGCGTTGGAAGCGGGTGTGGCGGTGCTGGGAAGAGCGCTTTTCGGAGGGGCTGGGGAGTCGTTTGTGCTGGAAGCCCCGTTGTCCAGGTTGTCGTGATCGGCGAGCTACAGATGGGGTTTATTCTGGCTGATGCTCGACACTAGCGATCGCAGCCAGATCAGGCGGGGGCTGCGGTCAAACCGGCGGTGCCAGACCTGTTTGACCTCGATCAGGGGCGAGTCCATCGGCGGTTCGAGAACCTGCAGATCGCAGGTCACGGCGAAGGTGGTGGCGAGCGGGCGGGGAACCGTGGCGATCAAGTCGGTTTCGGCGATCAGGTAGGGAACACTGATGAAATGGGGGACCTTCAGGGCCACCCGCCGCGCGATGCCCTGTTCGGCAAGGGCCCGCTCGAACAGATCCTGCTTGCGGCCCGGCTGCACGACGACGACGTGCGTGGCGTTAAGGAACTGCTCCATCGTGATCCGGCCGGCGATCTCGGGGTGGTTCTTGCGGGCGACGCAGGCGAAGGGGTGCATGAAGAGCAACTGCTGCTTGAATCCCGACGCGGTTAGGTCCGGGAAATAGCCCATCGCCAGATCGATCTCCCCGGCGTCCAGGGCGGAGGAAAGATGATAGGGGTCGGCCACGACCGACTGCATCGTCGCGTTCGGCGCCGCGGTCTGGAACGCCTTGAGGAGCTTGGGAATGAACTCCATCTCGCCGATGTCGGAAAGGCTGAGCGTGAAGGTGCCGCGATAGCCGATCGGGTCGAAATCGGCGTATTCCAGCACGTCGGACCGGATCGCCTCGATGATCCGCCGCACCGGGTCGCGCAGATCCATGGCGCGGGCGGTTGGCTGCATCGTCCCGGCAGAGCGGACGAACAGCTCGTCCCCCAGCGCCGTCCGCAACTTGTTCAGCGAGACGCTCACCGTCGGCTGGCTGACCTGCAGCCGTTCCGCCGCCTTGGTGATGGTCTTCTCCTCCATCAGGCAATCGAAGGTCAGCAGCAGGTTGAGGTCGAAGCCTCGGAAGTCCGCCAAAGCCGCTCTCCCATCCGGACGTCCGGCGATCATCGCATGATTGGAGCGGCCGGCGCGCCGGAAAAAGACGGCCCCGGACGGATGGATCCGGGGCCGCGAGGGGGGAGCTGCGGCTCAGAACGCGAGTTGGCTGCGCAGCAGATACACGCTACCCTTGTCGTCGAAGCGGGTGGTGGCCGTGTTCAGCCGGTCGTCGTCATAGCGGAAATAGCTGTATTCCGCGTCGAGTGTCAGACCGGGCGCCATGCTGTAGCGGACGCCGGCCGAATACCAGCCGCTGCGTCGGCTGCCGGCGACCGTCAACGAGCCCGGATCCTGGCCGCCGGTGTAGCCGACACCGAAGATCCAGGCACCGCTGGTGTATTGCGCCCCGGCGTTCCAGCTGCGGAAATCGGCTCGCGACAAGCCGGACCCCTGTTGCTGACCGCTTTTACCATTGTTCATGTAGCCCCCGCCGATCTTGATGCCGGCGTAGCTGACGTTGGCGCCGGCCGCGTAGCCCCGCAGATTCTCGAACCGCGCGCCGGTCGCGTTGGCCTGGGCGGTGCCGGCGATGAAGCCGGCGTTGGCGGCGACGGTGATGCCGTCGAACGCGTTGCGGTAATTGACGCCGGCCTCGTAGATGTCCTGGAAGCTGCCGGTCCAGTTGGTGGTGGTGGCGTTGGTCTTCGACCGGTTGACGTCGGTGTTGAAGCTGTCGTTGCGCGGTTCGTAGCTGGCCTGCGCCTGGAAGCCGGCGAAGCGCGGCGAATAATAGACGATCTTGCTGGCGAAGCCGTTGGCGTAGAGATCCGACGCGTCGGTCAGCGCACCGATCGGGTTGGTCAGGTTGGTCGTCCCGTTGCCGAACCAGAAGCGCGGCGCGTCGTAGAATCCGTAGATGTGATGGTAGTCGATCGGCCGTCCGGCCCACTGCTCGTTGTTCACGCCGTTGACGACGCCGAGCTGCAGCGTGCCGAACCCGCCGTTGGCGAACAGGAAGGCGCGGTCGGTGTCGGTGATGCGGGTCCCGTCGTTGGCGCGGACGCGCAGCCGGGCGCCGTATTCCAGCCCGTTGTCGGCCTTGGCCTTCGGCAGGAAATTGACGCGGAAGCGGTTGCGGAACTCGGTGGTGCGCGCGCCGGCGTCGGTCTTCTCGGTCACCGCCGCCGCCTCGAAGAAGGCGTCGCCGAAGACCGTCACGTTGAATTGCGTCTGGGCCTGCGCCGCGCCGCCGAAGCTGAGCAGCGCCGCGCAGCCGGCGATCAGAATCCGTCCTTGGGTCATGTCCTCCCTCCCTGTCGTTGTTTTTGGGTAAGAGCGTGGCGTCGGCGGGCGCGGCCCTCCCGGCCCGCCGTCCACCGTTTGAAAAATGCGACGATCTGTCGGAGGCGGCTCAGCCCCAGTAGAGGCGGGCGGGGTTGTCCACCAGCAGCGCCCGCTGCCGGGCGGCATCGGTGGCGATGCGTGGAACGAGGTCCACCAGCGCGCCGTCGTCGGGCATGTGGGTCGTCATGTTCGGGTGCGGCCAGTCGGTGCCCCACAGGACCCGGTCGGTGAAGCGATCGACCAGATGGCGGGCGAAGGGCACGAAGTCGGCGTAGCCGGTGGCCGGCCCTTCGACGCTGAGGCGTTCGGGGCCGCTGACCTTCGACCAGAGATTCGGGGTGTCGGCCATCAGGTCGACGAAGCGCTGGAAGTCGGGATGGCCGACGCCGCGGGCGATGTCGGGGCGGCCCATATGATCGATGACCACGATGGTCGGCAGCCGGCGCAGGAAGGGGGTCAGCCGCTCCAGGTCGGGCGCTTCGAAGTAGACGACGACGTGCCAGCCCAGCGGCGCGATCCGCTCGGCGATGCCGAGGAAGACCTCCTGCGGCGTGGCGTCGACCAGCCGCTTCACGAAATTGAAGCGCACGCCGCGCAC
>OUNM010089040.1_pt1 | contig 27041 bp, 21 predicted proteins | sample 1769961 | NCBI WGS metagenome assembly OUNM01 (sample SAMEA3914820, study PRJEB12502) | metagenome | biome: forest; material: soil | place: USA | collected 2012-03-12 | depth 0.3 m | reverse complement strand
GGCGCGATGATGGTGCAATACGGCCAGGTGGATGGGATCGTCACAGGAGCGCGCGCCACGGCCGCTTCCTCCCTGCGCCCGCTGATCCAACTCATCAAGCCGCTGCCGGAAACGCAGAGCATTTCTTCCTGCATGATGCTGGATCTTTCCAACAAGCGGTACGGGGAGAAAGGCGTGATGTTTTTTGCGGATTGCGCGGTGATCCCTGAGCCAAGCATCGATCAACTCGCAACGATTGCGCTGCAGACTGGCAGCATCTGCCGTCAGCTTACCGGCAACAAGCCACGGATCGCCATGCTTTCCTTCTCCACCAAAGGAAGTGCCAAACTGCCGCAGACGGAAAAGATCGCCGCCGCGACAGCGCTGGCTCGGCAACGGATCGATGCCCAACGCCTCGAGATGGAAATCGATGGTGAAATGCAGGTGGATGCCGCCCTTCTACCCGATCTCGCCGAACGCAAAGCGCCGCAGAGCCTCGTCGCCGGACGCGCAAATGTGTTAGTCTTCCCCGACCTCAACGCCGGCAACATCGCCGTGAAGCTGGTGCAGTATCTGGCAGGCGCGGAGACTTACGGGCAATTCCTGCTTGGGCTTTCGAAACCCTGCGCGGATATGTCGCGTGGTGCGACCGAGGATGATATTCTCGGCGTCGCGGCAATCATTGGATTGCAAGCCATCGAGTATCGGAAGTTATATCCGACGGAATAGTGGAAAAGCCCGAATGACGAAGCTCGAATGACGAAAAAAATCCGAAGCTCGAAATCCGAAACGGATCTGCTTGTCGGACGCGTGTCTTCGTCATTCGGATTTTTGGCCTCGTGAATACTGTCACTCCCCGCATTTTCGTTGCCGCCACACAGCAGAACGATGGCAAGACGACTGTGGCACTGGGATTATTTGCCGCGCTTCGCAAGCGGATCGGGCGCATCGGTTTCATCAAGCCCGTGGGCCAGCGATTTGAAGAAGTGGAAGGCAAAAGGATTGATGAAGACACGGTCCTGATCGATCAAACCTTCGGCGTGCACACGCCGCTGGAGGCGATGAGCCCGATTGCCGTCGAACCGGATTTCACGCGCAAATATATCGAGCAATCGAACAATGATTTTTTGGTGCGGCGCATTCAGAATTCCTTCGACCGCACTGCTTGGGAAAAGGATTTCGTCATTATCGAAGGAACAGGCCACGCCGGCGTCGGCTCGGTATTCGACCTTTCCAATGCACGCGTGGCGCATTTGCTCAATAGCAAAGTAATCCTCGTGACCAAAGGCGGGATCGGAAAGCCCATCGACGAAATCGCTCTCAACAAGGCGCTCTTCGACAAGGAAGGCGTGGAATTGATCGGCGTGATCCTTAACAAGGTTTTGCCCGACAAATTCGAATCGGTGCGCGATTTTGCACGACGCGGATTCGAGCGGCTCGGCATCGATTTATTAGGTTGTCTGCCCGCCGAATCGATTTTAGCTAATGCGACGCTGGGTCAAATCTGCAAAACGACCAAAGGCAGCTTCCTCAATGGGCGCGAGCGTTCACGGCGCCGGGTGAAAAAGGTCATCATCGGCGCGATGAACTCCTCGCATGTGATGGAGCACTTTCGACCTGGCACACTCGTAATCACGCCGGGCGATCGTGAAGACATCATTCTCGCGGCGCTTTCCACTACGACATTATCGGAGATGGACGGCCTCTCCATCGTTGGTCTGGTCCTTTCCGGTGATCTCACCCCGAGCCCGCCCGTGCTGGATTTGATCAAACACTCCGATCTCCCAGTGATCACTTCGGCGTTGGATAGCTATTCCGTAGCTAGTGGCATTCACTCGATGACGGTAAAGACCCTTCCCGGTGACGTGGATAAAATCGATAAAATTCAGTCGATGATCGAGCAGCACGTGGAGGTGGATCGATTGCTGAGCAAGCTGTAGTTGCACACTCGGCTATTGCTACATCCTTGTTCTCAGGATCATCTCAATTCGCTCTGGGTCCTGGCAAAGATCAATAAGAGCCACCACGATTCCCTCTATAACCGATAAAAGAATAGTAGAGTCCGTATTCACGACGCGTTCCCACGAGAAGCCTTCGTATGCGAGTTGAATTCCTTTGCAAAGGAGCTCGCTCAGGAAACGTTTTCAGCAATTCCAAGGCGGCATCTACGGCGAGGCAGAATTATTCGCCCGAACCATTCCGTTTCTCTTCCAAGTCGTCGTAAACCGCCTGAAAGTCCGTCACTGCTCCGCTAGTCCAGATGAATTCAGCGATTCTCCCCACGAGCGACGTGTTCCTCTAGGGCAGACCAGGAAATGCCAGAATCCGGATTTCGGAGATAATGATCCAATCGAGCTTCAATCGCAGCGATGGCTTCTTCGGAGAGCTCTACCATGCTTTCAGAGGACGTCGCATCACGCCAAAGTTCTCCCGCCAGGATCAGCTTTTCCTCGGCATTTAGTTTATCCAACTCTGGAAAGCGCTCAGTGAGCACGAAGCTCATATCGGCTAAGAATGGCGAATTTGCAAGATGGCACGAAAGCGATTTAACTCGTGATCCACCTACCCTCCCGGCGGCAGCTTGAAGCGAATAGGCACGGCGGGCTTGCTGGCAACGGGAATGCCCATCGCCCGGGCCGGCTCGAATGTCCAGTGATGCACGGCCTGGAGCGCGGCCTGATCAAGTAACGGAAATCCGGAACTGTGCGCGAGGGAAGCATCGGTCACACGGCCCTCAGCGTTCACGGAAACGTTTACCATCACCACCCCTTCCTGCCGGAGACGCTTGGCTTCCGCGGGATAATCCGGTTTCGGATTGCTGCGGTATTGGGCGTGAGCGGTGATTCCGGGGGTGCCCAGCGGAAGCTGTGGACCGCGCGGACGCACCGCAGGCGCAACCGGCGGGTGAGGAACGGCAGGCGCTGGTTTGGGATTGGGATGTTCCAGCGGAGGTGGGCGGTTTTCGACTGGCGGCGGCTCGGGAGCCTGCATCGGCTCGACGGTTGGCTCTGGTGGAGGAGGCTGTTCCTCATCCTGCGGAGGTGGAGGCGGCGGGGGGGCGACCTCTGGAGGAGGCACTTCTTCCACGAGCGCCACCTCTACCGAATTGGGCTGATCCGACATCGTAAACGCCACGGCGTCGCTCGCGAGATGCAAGCCGAACAGCAGAAACCCGTGCACGCCCAGCGCGCACGCGGCACAAGTAACCAGACGCGAATTCATGGACTGGCCGCGGCTTTCGCCGGCTGCGTTTCGATCGCGATGCGCGTGATTCCTAGTTTGCGCACTTCATCGAGCACTTCGATTGCTTTTCCAAATTCCGCTTTGGTATCACCATTGATAAACACTCGAGGATCGGGATTTGCCGCCAGCGCGGCTTTTAGCGACTCCGTGAGTTGCGGAATATCGACTAGCTTTTTATCGAGAAAAATCTCCCCTTTATCCGTCACGGAGATCACCAGCGAATTGTCCCGCGATTGCGAGGAAGCGGTCTTCGCTTTCGGAAGATTCAACGCGATGCCTTGATTCTTCACCATGGAAAGCGACACCATCACAAAAGTCGCCAGCAGGAAGAACATGATGTCGATCAAGGGAATGATCTCGATCCGCGCGCGCTTGTGGCTTCGGGGACTGGGAATCCTAGTCATGCAATAACGATTTCCGTTAACCAACACTCACGCCGGCCCGGAGCAGCAACCGCTCGAGTTGCGCAGCGGTCGTTTCGATCTCGTGGCGGGCCTGCTCGAGCTGAGTGTTGAGAAAATTGAAAGGCAACAGCGCGATCATGGCGATGAGCAATCCGAACGCCGTGGCGAGCAGTGCTTCTGCAATGCCGCCGGTAATCGCAGTGGGAGCTCCGAGTTCCGATGCGCCCAGCAAGTTGAAAGCGTGAATCATCCCCGTGACTGTCCCAAAAAGCCCCATGAGCGGCGCCAGGGTGATCGTCGTATCGAGCACGGAAAGCCCGCGGCTGAAGCGGTGCAATTCTTCCGCCGCGGCCTGTAAAAGAGCATTGGAGAAAGAGGGGTCGCGGTGTGCCAGGGCGAAGGTAAGGCTTCGCGCGACAAAATCAGTCGATTGGGCGCCGGCCCGCAGCGCTTGGTCAAATTCACCCTGCTCGGCACAGGCCAAAATCTTTCGCACGGCGTCGCGGTCCCGCCTGGCTCGCTCCGAAATGGCGAAATAGAGGCGCTCGAAAACAACGGTCAAGGCAACAAGGGAAAGGGCGAGAAGCGGCCACATCACGGGACCGCCCTTGAGAAAAATCTGAATCATCGGGATATCGTTGGAGAAACAAAGCTGCGAATGAGTGAAAGGGAAGTCTGAAGACGCAGCGCCCATCGGCGCCGCCTTTCATGGTAAAAACTCCCGCCCCCCCCTACTTTCAACACTCAAAATCCAATTACGCGCGCAAAAGCGGCGTTTCCCTGGCTGACGGGGGAAAGTTGTTGAATTTGAAGGGCTTACTCTGGGAGGCAATTCTCCAAGTCGAGGTACTATGAAACGTGCTTTTTCGGGGAGCCGTCGCTCTCCATTCTTTAGGCCCCAGCTCTGGGTTGCATTCGCCTGCGTCGCAGATGCGGTTAACGCGCGCCGGCCTGGCCTAAGCCGTAACCAAAAAGCGGGCGGGATTGGTAAATGGCGCTGGACCATTTGACTCCACGATGGATCGCCGCCGCGGAAATCACCAACACCGCCAAGCCGGAGGCAGCGATCCAGTTCCCCCAATCCCAAAACCTGGGCAAGATCATGGGAATGAGTGACAGGGCAACCGTCGCGCACCACCCGGTCTTCGCCCATCGCAGACCAATCGCCAATCCCGCTGCGGCCAAACCGGCGGTGAAAAACGCCCGGGCCGCAAGCTCTGCCCATGGCGCCAGCGAGCCAAATCCCAAGGATTCAGAAACCAGGATAAAAGCCGTACCGAATAAACCAGCCGAAAGAGGACCGGCCAAAAGGAGCGCGGTAATCCACCTCGGCGAGATGGGCAGGATTCGCAATCCGCGCATCCCTAGCATTCCGCTCGCCACCGCGCTGTATAACGTTCCAAACATAAATATATTGTTATAGAGGTAAGGAAATGCCTCGTTCCCACCGTGCATCTGCCGAAGCAAGCCCACTCCCACCACGCCGGATACACTTAAGATAAGCGGGATCCGGCCAACGATGCTAATCAGAAAAAACGGAAGCCCTGTCGATCCGCTTATAGGCACGCCCGTCTGCGTCCGCCCCCGAGGGCGCATCAGCGACGTAAAGGGCATGGTCCATCGTCTGGCAAATCTGGAAGCAACAAGTGCAGATGCCACCACGAAAAGCGGAACGGGGGCAACCACCAGCCAGTGCCTCACAGCAAAGTCTTCAAACTTTTGAGGAAACCCATGACCTATCAGAATGGGGATGACGAACGTCACCGACCAGAGAACCATGACAGAAACCTGCGCGACATCACCCGCCAAGCTCCGCGCGGGACGGGCCGGCAGGATACCCGCGAGGACGAAATTGAAAGCGGAGTATCCGACGCCGATCCAGAGAGCGAGGCAGGCTGAGAACCAGGGATTGTAACTACTAAAGATAAGTTCATAGATATGTCGTCGCTCGGTCAGATTGGCGGCGATCGCACCGGCGCAAATCGGAAAAATCCAGAGCAAAGGAATCACCACCACACATAACAACCACCAAGCCATCCCCTGCTGTCGCAAGGTCAACGGTTGAACACGCACTACTCGCAGAACTCCCGATGGCCCATCCAGAACCAGGATCGTGATCACCGCGAACGGCGCCAGACTCATGGTTAATCCCGCGAACATGGTAACGGCGTTGAATAACGCAAGCAGGACCAGCACCCACCACCAGCGGCGAAGGTGGTCGAAGATAATTAGTCTCATGGTGGTTACTTGGTAATGGCGAGGAACAGTTCTTCAAGCGTGAGCGGTTGTGATTGCACGTCGCGCACGCCATTGGCGGAAAAGGAGGCCATCGGGCACACAGCGGTATCGACCACCGCCCGCCACCGGGGTCCGTCGTGCTCCAGCAAGAGCACCCCGGCTTTGGTCTCGACTCCCGATGCCTCCGCCGTGAATTCCACTTGCAGGTGCCGTTCCACTAATTCGGCAGTGGCCCCTTCAGCGAGAAGTTTTCCCCGGTGCAGAATCGCTAGCCGATCCGTATAGCGTTCCAGGTCCGACAATTGATGAGACGATATAAAAATCGTGCGCGCCTCATCCCGCACGATGGACAGCAATTCTGAAAACATCGCCTTCTTAGACTGTGCGTCCAGTCCCGTGGTCGGCTCGTCGAGCACCAGGACCTGCGGATGCCACGCCATGGCAGTGAGAAGGGCCAGCTTGGTGCGGCTGCCAAAGGAAAGCGTGGCGATCTTGTCGCTGGGCGAGAATCCGAAAACCTCCATCAGGCGCGAGCAATAGGCATCATCCCAATTGGGCCGGAATCCTTTCACGAATCGAATCGCCCTGCCTACATTGCCCCACGCCACAAAATTCAGGTCCGGGCTCACATAACCAGCGTGTTGCTTGACGGCGATTTCGTCTTTGGCGTGATCGAAGCCGCAGACGCGAATCGATCCGCCATCGACCGCGCCCATGCCAAAGATTAAATCTATCAGCGTCGTTTTGCCGGCGCCATTCGGGCCGATCAATCCGTAGATTCCGCCGGTAGGCACAGTGAGATTGAGTGGGCCAAGTGCGAAGCGGGAGAAGTGTTTTTCGAGTCCTGAAAACTCGAGAGCGGGTGAGGTGTTCATGATGGTTCGTTGAGGGTTTCCAAGAAAAGTTTGCGCACATCGGCAGGTTTCAGCCCGGCTTCCGCAGCCTCCGTGAGGGCTTCGCGCAGGAGCGCCCGCGCTCGTTCCACCTTCACTTCCCGGCTGCGCGAGACGCCGCCTTCCGCCACGAAAGTGCCCAATCCCTGGCGGCGAAAAATGATTCCCTCCCGCTCCAGCTCCTCGTAGGCGCGCTTCACGGTGATGACGCTTACCATCAATTCTCCGGCAAGCTGCCGAAAAGAGGGAAGCGCGATGCCCGGCTCGATTTTCCCTTCACCAATCGCCCGTTTCAACCCGGCTACGATTTGTTCGTAGAGAGTCCCGGGAGCGGCAGGAGAGACCGTAGGGAGGAGAAGTTTGAAAGATTTAGGAGGCACGGGTTGGAGGATGATCTGGGAGAAAACGAGCGAGGAGTACTTCTTTGATATACTGTATCTATACAATATACACAGTTTACGTCAACGCACTTTTTCGAAAAATTTCGACGCTGGTTTACCGGCCCTCCAAAAAGAGCCGCGGGCGCAAAGGCTTGGCCGCGAATTCAATCCGCTCGCGCCTGTCATTTGACCCCTGTTGTGTACTAGATGACACTTCGCCGCCGTCATCGGTTCGTGTATATGTCCGTTCCTGAAATTCAGCCCACTCCGCCGCCCTTGCCGCTGCCACCGATCTGGCGGCTCCGATGGGCTATCCATTTGCTAATCATCGCCGCCCTGCCGGTGATCGCGGGAATCAGCGGGCTATCTCGCTTCACTGGTGATCAGCCCGCGCTCACCCATCATGCGTCCGGCTTGCTGATCGTTTGCGCATGGAGCCTGGCTTTTTTTGCGGTCCCGTCGGCGATTGCCTGGCTTATCTCCCGGCCCACTGTGGATGAACTTTATCTCAGGTGGCGCCCCGGCTTTTGGGTGGCGCCCCTCGGCTTGGTTTATTCAGTTGCCATTCGCTTTGGAGCGGGTCTCATTCTCATTGGCTTCTACGCGATCCTGGTGGCGACGCGCGTCGTGTCGGTCCAGCAAATGCAGGAATTAACATCCGCACAGCCCGCCAAACTGCAGTCGATCTTGGACGTCCATGCGCTCAAACACGACCCCGCGTATTTCTGGCTCAACCTTACCTTGGTGAGTTTCGTGGTCGGCGGTCTTCGCGAAGAGATATGGCGGGCCTCATTTCTCGCGGGAATGCGATCCCTCTGGCCGCGGTGGTTCAGTTCGCAGGGCGGGCAGATCGCGGCCGCAGGCGTGGGCGCGGTGCTCTTTGGAATCGGCCATTTGCCTCAAGGCACTCCCGCCGCGTGCCTCATCGGGCTCGTCGGTTTTGGATTGGGTGTGATCATGGTTTGCCATCGCTCCATCTGGCCGGCCGTGCTGGCTCACGGCATTTTCGACGCCACAAGTATCGCTCTCATTCCGTGGGTGACGGAGCTGGTGAACCAGGCCCGCCAGACCACCGGTGCCTAGGGCAAGGATTCTTCGGGTAGATCATCAACCGTTTCAAATCCGTTAATTGCGGGCGCTCACGGAATGCGCTAAGTTTTTCTGCCCCGAAAAACTATCTTGGTGTCGCCCGCCGAACCCCGACGCAAGCCTCCCCACGCTTAACTTCAAAACCCCGATATTTCTATGGCGCAAGCAATCATGGACCCCGAAGAGGTGCGGCGATTTGCCAAGGAACTGAAGCGCTTCAACGACGACGTTCAAGTGCGCGCGCAGGCGCTGCAGGCGCGATTCGCCGCCCTGGGCAGCACGTGGCAGGACCAGGAGCATGAAAGATTCGCTGAGGAATTCATTTCCACGATGAAGGTGCTGAAGAAATTTGTGGAGGTCGCGGAAAAGCACAGTCCTTTCCTTTTGCGCAAGGCGCAGCGCATCGAAGAATATCTGGACCAGCATTGATCCATGGCCGATCAGGTCAAAATCACCTCCCTCGACGTGCTCGAATCGTTTCGGGCGGCGATGATCCTCTTTCTCACCAAAGGGCATTCGGCTCTCGATGAAGTGGGCGATGAAATCCGCAGGACGCGCGGATGGATTCAAAATGATCAGCGCACCCACTGGGAAGGCGAGATGCGCCGCCGCCAGCGTGTGCTTGATCAAGCGCAGCAGGAGTTGCTCAGTGCACGGCTTTCCGGGTTGCGCGATTCCACGACTTTGCAGGAACGAGCGGTCCACAAAGCCAAGGCCGCCGTGGCCGAAGCAGATGAAAAACTGCGCAACGTGAAACGCTGGAACCGCGATTTCGATCACGCGGTCGAACCGCTTTTAAAAAGGCTCGATGGCGTGCGCCAGTTACTTGATCACGACATGCCGAAGGGGCTTGCCTATATCGTGCAGGCACAGCGCACGCTGGAAGCCTATACGGAAATGACTGCCCCCATCGATTCCGCAGCCGCGGAAGGAGGAGAGAAACCTGTATGAGCGTCCGGGCAAGCGCGGCGAATTTGAGTCAGGCGGCAAAGAACCTGGCAATTGAATGGGGACACACGCGCTCGTATTGGCGCGATGTCAAAGCCATCGAATTTGAAAAGGAATATTTGGAGGATCTTCCGCACCACGTGGCCCGGGCCGCAGCCGTCATCGAGGAGCTCGATGGCATTTTGAGAAAGGTGAGGAGCGACTGTGAGTAGCGGAATCGATCTGCGCACCACCCACGCTCTGGAACTTGCCACGAAGCTCCAGCAAACCGTCACGACTTTCGCTAAGAAAGAAGAGCAACTGGCGCGCGATCTCCGCACGCAACGCAGTGTGATCGACCGCCGGTATCGCGAGGGCATGACCGCGGTGGAATCAAAGCGCACCACCCAAACGGCAGCTATCGAAGAAAGCGCTAAACTGGCCGACGAAAGAGCGCGCGCTACCTATGAATCGCGCCGAAACCGTATTCAGCAGGCGAAAGCGCGGGCCCTGAAGAATCTGCCACGGCGCGCCGCCGAAGCGAAAAAACGCTGGCAGGGCGATCTGCAGATGAAGCATTTCCGCGCCGAGCGAGCGCTAGCGTCAGGAAACAGCGCGGTGGAAAAAGAATTTACGCAATTTGCCCAAAGGCTCGCCCAGACTAAATCAGCGCACGATGAACTCGACCGGCGCGCTCGGCATGCTCTCAGTGGATACGGCGCGCTCGGTCGGGCTTTGAAAGCTCAAACCAGCGCAGCGCCTGAGAAAAGGCATGACCCGTCGGAAAGAGATCAGCTGATGGCGGATTTCGAAGCCCGCCTCGCCACGGCGGGTGAGAGGCTCGCTGATCTCCGCGCCAATCTCGCTACCCGTATTTTTAGCATCGCTCCGATCGGGGTGTTACTTGGCCTTATCCTCGTAGGCGGAGGCGTCGGCGCTTTTCTCGGCGGTCCGAACGCGTATCCACTTGCTGGAGCCGGCGTGGCAATTCTCGGCGGCTTGGTTTGCGCCCTCTATTTCATTGGCAAAAAAGGAAGCGCCCCTGCTGCGACGGTGCTCGTGGAGGCGCTCGTGGAAGCGCGCACTCTGCGCAAGGCATGCGGTGCTGCCGCTCAAGAGAAACACGACGATGACATCCGGCGGCTTCAGGAGGAATACGACCGAGTGGATGCCGAGGTGAAAGCGGGCTGGGATCAATCCGATCAGGTCGAGACGGATTTCGAGAATACCGCGCGGCAAAGAATTGAGATGCAGGTGCCGCGTGCTTTTGAAAGAAACGCGCGCCAGCTTACCCCAAAACTCAATCGCATCGGCCCGGAGCGGACGGCGAAACTTGCCGCGCTCACTACCGAGGTGGAAACAAAGCGCACTCGAATCACTGAAACCTACGAAGCGGAGTTTGCGGAATTTTCAGCCACGGAGCGAGCCCGCTGGGATGCTATCGAGGCGGAATGGAAAGATGAGATCACGCCGATCTACCGCTCCGCCGAAGCGATGAACGCGGCTTTGCTGCCAGCCTTTCCGCAGTGGAGCAAAGCGTTTGTCGAGTCATGGACTCCGCTGAATCACTTCGCCCGAGCCACCAAGTTTGCCCAGTTCGAGATCGACGCCGGGGCGCAGGGGGCTCCCAAAGATTCACGTCTCGCGTTGCCGGGCTCCTCTCAAATCTCCGTTCCCCTTGCACTCACCTTTCCTGAGCGCGGCTCACTGCTCTTCGAGACCAATGAAGCCGGCGGCCCAGCCGTGATGGACGTTCTCAACAACATTATTTTGCGGCTGCTCACGACGACGCCACCCGGAAAGCTAACCTTTACGATCATCGACCCGATAGGCCTCGGCGAAAATTTCGCGGGCATCATGCACTTGTCCGACTACGAGGAAAGCGTGATTAACCGGAAAATCTGGACGCAACGCGACCAGATCGACGAGCGCCTTGCCGAGTTGGGCGAGCACATTGAGAAGGTTATCCAGATGTACCTTCGCAATGAATACGCCACCATTACGGAATACAACGAACAAGCGGGCAGCGTGGCGGAAAAGTATCATTTCCTCGTCGTCGCCGATTTTCCGGCCGGCTTCAGCGAGACTTCCGCGCGCCGGCTGCAAAGCATCGCGCTCAGCGGGGCGCGTTGCGGAATTTTCACCCTGATTCATTGGGACAAGCGGCATCCCCTGCCCGATGGATTCACACCGGACGAGCTTCGCAAGAACAGCGTTACTTTTCGGCACGATCATAGCGGTTTCGTGCTCGGCTCCGCGCAAAATGGAGCCAGGCCGGAATTCGATCCGCCCCCGAGCGCCGAGCTCGCCGTCGAACTGGTTCACAAGATCGGCAAGGCCAGCATTGACTCCAACCGCGTGGAGGTACCGTTCGTACAAATAGCGCCCAAACCGGAGGAAATGTGGACGAATGAGACCACGAGCGAACTGAAGATCGCTATCGGGCGCACCGGGGCAACCAAGCTGCAATATCTAGCCATCGGCAAGGGAACACGCCAGCATGCGCTCTTCGCGGGAAAGACCGGCTCGGGCAAATCGACGCTTTTTCACGTGATCATCACCAATCTCGCGCTCGCTTGCAGTCCGGATCAGGTGGAGTTTTACTTGATCGACTTTAAGAAGGGCGTCGAATTCAAATGCTACGCCACCAAGCGTCTGCCGCACGCGCGTGTCGTCGCCATCGAGAGTGACCGCGAGTTTGGCTTAAACGTGCTTCAACGCGTCGATGATGAATTGAAACGGCGCGGCGATATTTTCCGCAAATACGGCGTGCAGGATATTCCCGGGTACAAGCGCGCCGGTGGCGTCGAGCCAATGCCGCGCACGCTGCTCATGATCGACGAGTTTCAGGAATTCTTCGTGGAAGACGACACGGTCGCGCAGACGGCTTCCCTGCTCTTCGATCGCATCGTGCGCCAGGGCCGTGCCTTTGGCATCCACGTGTTACTTGGTTCGCAAACGCTCGGGGGCGCCTACTCGCTAGCGCGCGCGACGCTGGGCCAGATGGTCATCCGTGTGGCCCTGCAATGCAATGAGGCGGATGCTTACTTGATTATGGACGACACCAACGCCGCTCCGCGCCTGCTCTCGCGTCCCGGCGAAGGCATCTATAATGATGCCGCGGGAGCGCTGGAAGGGAACAGCCCGTTCCAGGTGGTGTGGCTATCCGACGAAGAGCGCGACGAGTGGCTGGACAAAGTGCACGATCTTGCAGTGAAACATAACGATCGGCATCCGGCGCCCATCGTCTTCGAAGGCAACGCCCCTGCGGATATCCGCGAAAACGAGCTTTTGGCCACGCTCTTTAAGGAGACGCCGGCAAAGCCGCCGATCTCCGCGCGCTGCTGGCTGGGTGCTCCGAATTCCATCAAGGGGCCCACCGAAGCCGTCTTCCATCGCCAAAGCGGAAATCATCTTCTCATCGTCGGCCAGCGCGAAGAAGCCACCGTCACGATGGTGGGGCTCTCAATGCTTGCGCTGGCTTCACAGTATCCGCTGGGTGCCGTACGCATTTACTTGATTCACTCTGCGTCACCCGGGTCGCGGGATTCGGAATTTCTGGATCGAATCGTCGCCGCCTGTCCGCAGGAGATCACCGTTGCGCGCAATCAGGAAATCGCCGCCGCGATCAATGACGTCGCCACGGAAGTAAAAGCGCGCAGCAACGGAGATGAATCCGCGGACGGACCACCCATCTTCCTGATCATTCACGGCCTTCATAAATTCAAAAAACTGCGACACGAAGACGACTTCAGCTTTTCCTCGAGTGATTCGGACTCAGGTCCGAACTCCGGAGCGCAATTAAACGAGATCATCACCGAAGGCAGCGGCGTGGGTGTCCACATCATTACCACCGTGGACACTTTTAACAATGTGAACCGCTCGATGAGCCGCAAGGCTCTCACCGAATTTGAAATGCGCGTCGTTTTCCAGATGAGCGCCAATGACTCCGCCAGCCTCATCGATTCGCCGAAAGCCAGCACCCTGGGCTTGCATCGCGCGCTTTACTATAACGAACACGAAGGCACGCTGGAAACCTTCCGTCCCTATGCTGTGCCGGAGGATGCGTGGCTCAGCGAGCGTACCGTGAAAGTTCAAAAGTAACGACATCACCGATCTACTTTCGCTATTACGCCGCCGGGAACGCCAATCTCCAGATTGGCGAGTTCGTCAATAGCCTCCGTGTCTTCCTCTAAAATTCCGAGGCCGCACCGAAATACCGTGCGGAAAATGTACGAATACAAGACTCTCGCCAATCTGGAGATTGGCGTTCCCGGGCAAAAGCTGTGTACGCAGGACACGCAGTTTTTGCCATCTACCGCACCCTACTCTTCCCGCAACCATCGAATCAGCAAATCCAGCTCGTGTGCATTCAGCCGACTGGTTTTGCCAAAGGCGGGCATGCGATCGTTATGTTTTCCGTAAAAACGTTCGTGACCGGGGTTTTTCAGAAACTCCACGAGCCATGGTTTTGAAGCATAGCCGGTGAGGTCGGGTCCGCTGCCGGGTTCATCATTGTGATATTGATGGCAATCAGTGCACTTCAGCGCGCCATCGGCGATTAGCTTCTTTCCCTCCTCGATCAAAGCCGCATCCTTGGTGTCGGCTGGCTTTTGCGAAGGCAGCGCGGCTTCGGCACTCAACGCTGCCAGGACCTTCGGGAGTTGCGCCTTCTCTTCGTCGGTTAAAGCCGGGACGTCTTCAACAATATAACGAATCATCTTCCCAACCTTTTCGCCCTCTTTAGGATGCACGAACGCAGTACCGCCAAAATACTTCAATTCCTTGATTTGCTTTGGATCAAAAAAACCGGCGAGCCATTTGCGCGAGCCGTAGCCACCGAGGTCCGCCGCACTTGCCGGTTCCTTGAGTGGCGCGCCCATGCCGTCGTGTCCGTTATACGTGTGGCAGCTCGCGCATTGGCTGGCAAAAAGGCGCGGCCCTTGGGTAAGCGGATCTTCCCGCAGCAACGCCAGCGCGCCCTCCGTCGGAATGCCTTTCCGTTCCGTCGCAAGATGCTTGGCCCGCTCGGCATCACTCCGTGCCTGCGCCACCGCTGCCTTATAGTGCGGATCGCGTGCATCTTTAGTAAACGCGATGGTCGTGAGCGTGGCAAAGCCCACGAGCCCGGCAAAGAGGACAAAGAGATTGAAGCGATGCCCCAGTTTCCACTGCCCCAGAAACGGCATGAGCATGAGCAGCAAAAACGCCATGCCCGGTAGAATCAGCGATCCCCAGATGAGCCGTTCGCCTTCGAAATATTTGAGGAACTGAAACAGCGACATGAAATACCAATCCGGCCGCGCCGCGCTGTACGGCTCCGCGGGATTGGCGGGCGCACCGAGTTCCGCGCCTTTAAAGATCCACACAAGTAACAAGACCGCCACCATCACCGCGAGACAGGCCACGCCGTCCTTCAAGACCTGGTCCGGCCAGAACATGGCATCCGGCCCTTTCTTGGGCAGCTTCGGTGTCAGACCATGCTTCCTAAACAAGGCCACATGGCCAATGATCAGTGCCACCATCGCCGCCGGCAAAACTCCGGCGTGGAGAGCAAAAAAATGCGTCAGCGTCTGGTGACCATAGTTCGCGTCCCCCACCACGAGCCGCTGCAGGCTCCCACCCACCACGGGAACGCCGGAAAGCAAATTGGTCGCCACCTTGGTGGACCAATAACCACGCTGATCCCACGGCAACAAGTAACCCGTGAGCGAAATCGCCAGTGTCAATCCCAGCAAGCCCAGCCCAAACCAGTAATTCACCTCGCGCGGCGCTTTATATGCGCCGTCGATCATCACCTGCATGAAATGCAACACGAGCAGCGGAATCATCAGCTGCGCCATGAAATGGTGAATGCCGCGCAGGAGAAAACCTCCGGGCGTGATATCGTTTAAATAATACACGCTCTCCCAAGCGCTCTGCGCGCTCGGGCTGTAATTCATCCACAGAAAAATGCCCGTAATAAATTGCACGACGATGGCAAACGTCAGCGTGCTTCCCCACACATAGCGCCAGCGCGCGCCTCCCGGCACATGCTCATACAGAGCAGCCTGCGTCAGTTTTCGATAGCCCGTGCGGGCATCCAGCCAGTCCAGCGGCGTCTTCATGCTACGGGAACTTTTTCCTTGGTCCCCGCCTTGAAATCCTGAAACCGCACCCACACTTCGCCTTCGTCACGAATCTCCACGGCCAGCGAATCCATGCCCCGTGCCGCCGGGCTCGGCGCGACGATCCCGCCCTCCACGGTGAAGGAACTATTGTGACACGGGCAAAAGTATTTCTTCAGCTCGTTGCGCCATTCGACCGCGCAGCCCAGATGCGGGCAGGCCGCCTGAAACGCGCGTACCGTCTTCTCATCCATCCGCTGCAAAAACACCGAGCCGATGGCGCTCCGTGCATGGCGCGTCCACGCATCCGTCCGCTCGACAAAAACCTGAAAAAGCCGCGGCGGCGCACCGACAGGCAGCGCTTCCAGCCTGGTCAATTGCACCCATTCACCGCCACTCGGCTTTTGCCGCAACGGACTCACCAGCACATAGATGCCCGCGCCCGCCGGAGCGAGCACGCAAGCCCCGCCCAAAGCGACACAAGCCGCCGCTTTTAGAAACTCGCGGCGATCACCAGCAGCAGGTGTTAATGATCCGGATGTCGGTGGCGAAGCTGGCACAGCATCACTCGCTGGAGCGTCAGGTTTACGTTCAGGGGGAGAATCAGACATTTTTCAGGAAAAGCAGGGGGCGGAAGCGTAGCGGCCACATGCCATTTGACGAGACCAAATCAACGCAAAACAGCCATATGACACCGGGTCTTCAGCCCGATCCCTTCTTCCCACCACTAGCCTTGTTCAGTCTCTCCCTGACTAGCGATCGCTTTCGCCCATCACGAAATCGAGCGAGCCGAGGATGGCGACAACGTCGCTCATCATGTGGCCGGGCAGGATTTTCGGCAGAATGCTCAGATTCACAAACGAAGGGGCGCGAATCTTTAAGCGATGCGGTGTCCCCCCTCCCTTGCTGCTGATGAAAAAGCCGAGTTCACCCTTAGGGTTTTCCGCACCGAAATAGACTTCGCCGGGCGGCGCATCGAGGCCTTCCGTGTGCAGGATGAAATGGTGGATCAATTCCTCCATCTTCGTCATCACGGTGGTCTTCGGCGGCGGATAGTTCTTGGGATCCTGTACGGTGATCGGTCCGGAGGGCATCTTCTCCAGGACCTGATTGAGAATCTTCACCGACTGCCGCATTTCCTCCATGCGCACCAAGTAACGATCGTAGCAATCCCCCACGCTGCCCATCGGTACGTCGAAATCGTATTTCTCGTATCCTAGATACGGGTGCCGCTTGCGCAGATCATGATCCACACCGGAGCCGCGCAGGTTTGGGCCAGTGAGGCCGAAATCGATGGCTTCCTCCTTCGTGATCGTGCCGACATCCTTGGTGCGATCGACAAAAATGCGGTTACGCGAAAGCAAGTTATCCACCTCGTCCACCACTGCCAGAAACTCCGCGAGAAACTTCTTCACCATCGGGAAAAATGCCCCGGACAGGTCGCGTGTCATTCCACCGATGCGCGTATAGCTTGTCGTAAACCGCGCCCCGCTGATCTGCTCGCACAGATTATAAATCTTCTCCCGCTCAGTGAAGGTATAGAGAAAAACGGTCATCGCGCCGACATCCATGGCGAATGCGCCGATTCCGAGCAGATGCGATGAAATCCGCGACAGCTCGCAGCAAATCACGCGGATCGCTTGCCCACGCGGCGGCAACTCCCAGCCCATGAGTTTTTCCACAGCCATGGCGTAGGCCACGTTATTCGCCAGCGGCGCGAGGTAATCCAGCCGGTCCGTGTAAGGCACGAACTGGTTGTAAGTCATATTCTCCGCGATCTTCTCATCGCCCCGATGCAAGTAACCGACATCTGGCGTCGCCTTGGTGATGATCTCGCCGTCGAGTTCCAGCACGATGCGCAAAACGCCGTGAGTCGCCGGATGCGACGGCCCCATGTTGAGGATGAGCTTTTCCCCGAGAATATCACCCCCCTCTTTTCCAAGCTGATCCAACCCCGCCTGGGTCTTGCCAAGGGTGTCGGGAGATTCGATTTCGTGAATGGAAGAGGCCATGAGAAAAGGGCGTGAAACGCCGTACCGGAACGGTAGTTTTGGGGCGCACAACCGCGCAAGGTGAATTTGTGAAAAATTTCACAAGCGCGAAGGCTTTGTTTCACAAATTCGATATTGCAATCTCGACACCGCCATCGCCCGGCGATATGACACTTCCCGCATTTTGGCTTTGATGCGCCCCCCGGAAATTCAGTAGCCAAGGATGCTCGCCCACCGATGAGCGCCGAGGTCTCTCCACTCACTAAGCGGAACATTGCCAAGCCTTTCCAACCGGAAAAGGCGCGAACACTCACCCTCGAAAACTTGATGGTCCGCTTGACCGCATGAGCATGCCTATCCTCAATCCGTTCGATGATCTCATCGACAAAGAACCACGCCTGCGTGAGCCCGTGGTGCGCGGGCTGAACGACCAGCCGGCCAAGATGCTCTTCGAGCGGTTCGAAGCGCTCGCCGCCGGCTCTGCACCTCGCGAGATGCGCAGGTCGGGCGATGCATTGCTCGTGACCGCGGCGCAGCCGGGCTACGGAAAATCCCACCTCATTGGCCGGCTCTTTCGAGAGCTCAATGGCCGCGCAACGCTCGTTTATGTGCGGCCATTTCAAAACGCGGCGACCGTTTTCCAATCCCTGATGCTCACCATCGTGCGCGAACTGAGTTTTCCGGATCGCGCCGCGGAGACTGGCGGATGGGACCGCGATGAGCCTACCCAACTCGATCACTTCGCGCATGCCGTCCTGGCGCATCTGGTCGCCGATATTTTGGAGAGCGGGAAGGGCGTTAAATCCGAAGTACCGGAGGAGCGGGCGGAAGTGGTGCGTTTGTTGCGGGAGGACCCGCTCGGCGCCTTCAATCGCGGCGTTTCCGGCTCGAATTGGGCGGATTGGATGCGGAGCCATTTCATCCGGCTGCTGCCGTTACTTGATCAAGCGCTGGCGCGCCGCGGCCTTGCTCTCACCGCGCCCGTGGTGTGGGTGCGTGTGCTGCATGCTTACACCTTTTCCCCGCCGCGCTCGCCAGTACGCGCGGCCTGCGTGGATTGGATGACGGCCGTGCCGTTGGAGCCTGCCGATCTGGAATCCATCGGGCTGCGATCCACCGAGTCGGTGAATCCCGAGATCGATCCAGCGGAAGCCAGCCAAATCTGCCGTTCCCGCCTGGCCGATCTCTGCCAGCTCGCGGTCTTTTTCCGGCCCCTCATTTTCTGTTTCGACCAGACGGAGATTTATGGGCAACACCCAGCACTGGCTCGCACCTTTGGCATGGTGTTGGGCCGTCTCGTAGATGAGGCGGCAAACCACCTTACGCTTGTTACTTGCAACCAGGAGCCCTGGCACGAACGCATCCAAAAGCACATCGAAAAAGCCGATCTCAATCGCATCTCCCAGCCACCGCTCGCATTGCAGGGCCTGGATCGCTCGCAAGCGGAAGAACTGGCACGCTTGCGTCTGGAAGCAGCGGATGTCGAGTTTAGCCGTAAAGACGCGTTTCTCAGCCACGAGTGGCTTTCGCAGCTTTTCCCGACCGCGACCCAGCAAATGGGCGCGCGCCCTTTTCTCCAAAAGTGCCGGGACCGATGGAATAAAGCCCCTACGCGCCCATCGCCGCTACCGGAGCTCTTTCAACAATACTGCCGAACGCTCCTCGCTTCCCCGAGCCGCCATTTCTTTGAACCCGATGTCCTGCAATGGGTCGTGGAAGACGCCGCCAAGGGAATTCCCGGCCTGACGGTCGATCGCTCGGATCATAAGTATCTTTCGGTAAGCTGGCAAACGGCGAATCGCCTCTGTTACTTTGGATTCATCGGCGGCGCGCATTGGAAACAATGGCGTTCCATCGCCCAGGCAGTCGTCATGAATTGCCGGGGCAATTCCCGCCCCGCCAAAACGGTCTTCTTTCGCACCCCCGAACAGCAGCCCATCCCGGCTCCGAATTGGAAAAACGCCGCGGAAATTGAAATCGCCAAAGCGAAATACCTGCAATTGATCTGCCTGAACTTGGCGGACTTGGTGGAACTTTACGCCGCTCGCGAGCTTTTCGCCGACGCGGCCCAGGGAGATATCGCATTCAGCACGGCAGAGGTTTCAAAATTCCTGCATCAGCAACTCGCATCCTGGTGGGAACGCCTCATGGCGCCCATCGAAAAAGAGAATGGAGTGGAAAAGAGCCAACTGCGTCGTGACGATTTAGCGCGCGAGGTTCGCAAAATTGTGCAAAGCGGCCATCGCGTCAGTGTTGAAGAAGCGCAGGCCAAAGTCTCTGCCGCCAAAGCGACCCCCGAGGAGATTCTGGAAGCCTGCGGCTACAGCGCCGAAATCCGCATCCACACTTCAGCAGACGCGACCGTCCTGCAATGGACGGGCAACTGATACCAATAATGCTTTTCGGATAGGGCGTTTAGGCCACACAAAGCGCACGAAATGTTAAGCGATGCGCATTATTGGAAAAGCGAGAATGTAATGCGACGGCCTTAGCCACAGCCATCGCAGTCTCACGCTGTTTACGACGCTGATTTTTGCAACGTTATCATTGACACCCCGTTGCCACATCGCTGTCATGGCGCGCCTCGACGCCCGGCTGGGCTCGACCCGTTTACTCCCCTTTTTCCCGTCTCATGCCCGAACAGAAGAAGATCAATATTGCCATCGTCGGCCTCGGCTTTGGCGCCGAATTCATTCCGATCTATCAGCGCCACCCCAACGCCAACATGTACGCGATCTGCCAGCGGACGCGCAAAAAGCTGGATGCAGTTGGAGACGCCTTTGGCGTGGAAAAGCGCTACGAAAGTTACGAGGCCTTGCTCAAAGATCCGAAGGTAGATGCGGTCCACATCAATTCCCCCATCCCGGATCACGCCGCGCAATCCATCGCGGCGCTAAAGGCAGGCAAACATGTGGCTTGCACGGTGCCCATGGCCACGTCGATCGAAGACTGCAAAAAGATCGTCGATCTCGTTAAGAAGACGGGCCTCAAATACATGATGATGGAGACCGTGGTCTATAGCCGCGAGTATCTCTTCGTGAAGGAACTCTACGACAAAGGCGAACTGGGCAAACTGCAGTTCCTGCAAGCCACACATCAGCAGGATATGGACGGCTGGCCGAACTATTGGCCGGGCCTCCCGCCGATGTGGTACGCCACCCACTGCGTTGGCCCTGTGGCAGCGCTCGCCGGCGCTTCGGCGGAATACGTGAGTTGCTTTGGCAGTGGCAAGATTCGCGACGAACTGGTGAGCAAATACGGCTCTCCGTTCGCGGTGGAAAGCGCGCACATCAAATTCGCCAAATCCGATCTTTCCGCGCGCATTTGCCGTTCGCTTTTCGACACGGCGCGTCAGTATCGCGAAAGCATCGACGTCTATGGCTCGAAGAAAGCGTTCGAGTGGGCGCTCATCGAGGGTGAGGAGCCGGTCATTCACACGGCGAAAAAGCCCGAGTCGAAGATCCCCAAGCGCACCAAAGTGCCCGATTACGCCAAGCGCCTGCCGAAATCGATCCAACAATTTACCACCAAAGGGGTGTACGACATTGCCAAGAAGACGCACCTCTCGTTTACGCAAGGTGCCGGACATGGCGGTTCGCATCCCCACCTCACCCATGAGTTTCTCATGGCGCTGGTGGAAAGTCGCGACCCGTTCCCCAATGCCCGGCAATCTGCCAACTGGACATGCGTCGGGCTTTGCGCCCACGAAAGTGCGCTGCAAGGCGGCAAAATCGTTAAGCTCCCCACTTGGTCCCTCTAATCCCGCAGCAACCCTTTTCTCCCTCCACCGTTGGCGCAGTGTATGCGCCACTTGACTAAACCTCATCCCCACAATGACTACCAGCGCCCTGTCTTCAGCCTACTCCTCTGCATCTTCCGGTGCATCGCCCAATGCCAAACGACTCCTCCTCGCCGGATTTATGGCCATCCTCGCCGCTGGCGTTGGCTTCTCCGTACGCGGTGGTATTTTGGGAGACTGGGGAAGTCAGTTCGGCTTCACCCAAAGCGACCTCGGCGGCATTACCGGCGGTGGTCTTACGGGCTTCGGCATCATCATTTTGCTCGGCGCATTGCTCGCCGACAACCTGGGATACGGCAAACTCCTGATCTCTGCGTTCGTGATGCATTTCCTCTCGGCGGTGGTCACGCTGGCCGCGTCTCCCGTTTACAAGGCCATGAAGGAATCGAATCCGACGGGGGCTCACAATGCCGCCTATTGGTTGCTCTATATCGGTATGTTCATGTTCGCGATCGGCAACGGCCTCTGCGAAGCCGTCGTCAATCCGCTGGTCGCCACGCTCTTCCCGAAGAATAAATCGCACTACCTGAATATCCTCCATGCTGGCTGGCCGGCAGGTTTGGTTCTAGGGGGTCTGTGCTCGGCGATGCTTGCCGGAAAAGTTGCGTGGGAATTGCAGATGTCCCTCTTCCTCATCCCGGTGATTTTCTACGGCGTGCTTTGCATTGGCCAGCACTTCCCGAAGTCGGAAGCTTCCACGGCGGGAATCCCGTTTGGCGAACGTCTTGCTCAATTTGCGGCTCCCCTTCTCCTCGTCCTGTTGGTGATCCACGCCATGCTCGGCTATGTCGAGTTGGGCACTGATTCCTGGATCAGCAATATCACGGGCAACATCGTCGCCAGCAAACAAGGCGGCCTCTATCTCTTTGTCTATACCTCCACGTTGATGTTTATCCTGCGCTTCTGCGCCGGTCCCATCGTGGAGCGCATCTCTCCGCTGGGTCTGCTCTTCGCGGGAGCTTGCTGCAGCGCGATTGGTTTGGTCTTTCTCAGTGGATCGACCGCCGTGGGCGCTGTCGTGCTCGCCCTCACCATTTATGGTGTCGGAAAAACCTTCATGTGGCCCACCATGCTGGCAGTTGCTTCAGAACGTTTTCCCAAAGGTGGCGCCATTGTGATCGGTGCGATGGGTGGAGTCGGGATGCTTTCCGCAGGCCTACTCGGCGGACCTGGAATCGGCTATAACCAAGACCGCGCGGCTTCGGAGGACCTCAAAGAAAAAGCGCCGGCTGTTTATGAGCAATACAAAGCTCCGGGCACCAATCACTTCCTATTCTTCAAGGAAATCCAGGGTCTTGATGGTTCCAAAACGAATCCAATCCGCGACATCGCTGCCGAAAGCCGCACGCCGGACCAGAAGCTCGTTCACGATGCAGATCTCCAAGGTGGACGCTCTGCGCTGAAAACGACGTCGCTGATTCCGACCACCATGGCGATTCTGATTTTGTGCATCCTTCTCTACTTTAAAGCGACAGGCGGTTACAAAGCATTGCATGTTAGCGGCGAACAAGAGACGGGTGGTATCGAAGGGCCGATGGAGGCATAACGCCTATCCGTTAGATCGGAAATTTTGCGGAACGAGCCCGGGCGATAACCGCACGGGCTCGTTTTTTATACACGGGTGGCGGGAATTCGAACTCGCGATAGGAGCAACCATCCCTTCCAATATAAGGAATGAGTTTGGAATTCTCCGGCTAATCGCGCCAAAATGACGCACTGAAATCTGCTCGCAAACTCATTTTCTTTCAGCCGATTCCCCGCTCAAATCCGAAACTTGTTACTACAATTCGTCGCTTTGTATCCCTCACAACGGCAGACTTTAATACTGAATTTTGCATTCCGCCGGAAAGCGCTGTTACATTCGTTTAATAAATAATTTAGCGCAGAGGGCTTGCTTTTCCCTCCTGCGCCCCTATTTTTTCATCCCCAATTCATGGCACAAGACTCCAGCATCGAAGCGGCGCGCGCGCGAATCCAGCGGCTCGTCGATGAAATCGCCGCCCTTTCCAAGAAGGAAATGCGGAGCGAGGAGTATTTTCAGCAGTTTCTCATCAGGGCGGTTCAAGCCACCGATGCCCGTGGTGGTGCCGTCTGGCTGGTAGCGCCGCGTGCGGATGGGAAAAGCGAGTTTCAGCTCGCGGCGCAGCTCGAATTTGAATCCACTCTCTTTCACAAAGATGAAGCTCAGCACGCCATCTTGCTTCGGGCACTGAGTGAGACCGTTCGGGAAAAAAAGCCCGTTATCTCTCCGCCTGAGCCGCCGGCGCCTGATCCCTCTTCGCTCGAAGGCCAGATGATGCAGATGCAGGGAGGGCCGCCCGCAACGCAAGGAGCGAACAGGACAGCCTACCCTTTCTTTCATATCCCGCTGCTTCTCAAGGAGCAGGTCCTCGGCGTGCTGCAACTTTGGCTACAGCCCTACGTAAAGCCGGCGGCCTATCAGGAATTTATCACTTTTCTCACGTCGCTGGCGTCCCATGTGGAGCAACACCTCCATTCCCGGCGGCTCGGCACCCTCGTGGTCGAAAACCAGCGGCTCCAGCACGTGCTCAAATTTACGGGCGACTTGGCCGGTTCGCTAGATCCGCTCGAAGTCTCGCGTCTGTCGGTCAACTACGGACGCGATCTCATCAGCTGCGAGCGCTGTTCCTTGCTCACCCTTCACGGTGATCACTGGGACGTGCTGGCCATTTCCGGGCAGGAAGTGGTGGAAAAGAAAAGCTCCATGGTCAAAGCCATGGCCGCTTTCGTAGGAGCACACGCTCAGCCGGGAGCTTTTGCGCGTCACGAAAGCGATCCGCGCACGGGCGCGCCCGTGGTCCGTCACGAATCACTGGTCCTGAGCAAAAAAGAGCTGCTGGCTCGCGCGGAAGCCGCGGAGACGACTCTCCACGAAGGAACCCCCAATGGAGGGGAACATTACACCGCGACTCACCGACGGACCGACGAGATCGACCTCGCTTACTTCGAGCATTCGCATGTGGTTTCGGCAACCATCGCTCCGCTTTTTGATCGTGAAAAACAGCTCGTGGGCGCTTATTTTGCGGAGAGCACCACGGAGGGCTTCTTTGATGCGGCCGCGGGGGCGAAAGAACCGGGCTCCGCTCAGCGGTTAACTGAATGGCTCGCTCTGCACACCAGCAAGTCGCTCGAGGCTGCCCACGATTACCGTTCCCTGCCGTTACTTGCGGTTACCAAACGCGTGCGCGATGCCCGCGTGGCCTTCACGGGAAATCGCCGGAAGCGCAATCTGCTGCGCCTCGTCGTGATCGGCGCGATTCTTTTCGTGGCGTCTTTCTACCCGAAAGTGGACCAGATCGACGGCAATTGCGTCGTGATGCCGAAGCATCGCGCCGTGGTCGTGCCGGAGATTACGGGATTGGTTAGACGAGTCATGGTGCGTGAAGGAGACCACGTCAAAAAAGGACAAGTAATCGCACAACTCGATTCCAACCGCGCCGAGACGGAAAAGTACGCCGCTCAACAAGAAACCTTGCGCGCACAGGCCGAAGCGCAATTCCGGCAAGCCCAGGGCGATGAAGCACAGGCGCAGATTGCGCGCCTGCAAGCGGCTGTTGCCCAGAAGAACGTGGAGCGGTGGGAAGCGGACATCGCTTCATGCTCGCTGGTGAGCCCTATCGATGGCGTCGTGCTGACGAAAGATATCGAACTTCGCACGGGCGAGGGTTTTCAGGCGGGCGGCCAGTTCGCCGAAATCGCTGCATTGGACGATTGGGAACTGCAGGTCGAAGTGAATGAGCGAAAGATCGGACGGGTCTCGCTGGCGCTCGCGCAAAAATCACCGCGGGAGGTAAACTATATTCTCTACAGCCATAGCGCGACGAAGCTGCAGACGGAATTGAAGGGCATGGAACAAGTCAGCGCTGTCGCCTATCCGCGCGAAAAGGAACAGGTTTTCATTCTCACTTTTTCTCCCATTCAGGTGCCGCCTGAAGTGCAACGCACCCTGCGTCCGGGCCTGACTGGCCGCGGGAAAATCGTCCTTGGCCGTGAGCCCACTCTCTGGTGGCTCTGCAAGCGCATCGGCGAATGGATCAGACTGAAATGGATCGGATAAATCCTGACGTATCAAAGTCTCCACTGCCCTCACATGAAGTTTCGCATCGCTCTTTTTTCTCTCGCCCTTTGCTTCGGCGTTAACATTGGATTAGCCCAGGAAGTCCAGGGGCTGGTTCATCCCATCGAACATGCCAGCGTCGCCTCGCCGGTTCTGCAGGAAGTCGTGCAGGAAGTTCTCGTAAAAGAAGGCGATGAAGTCACCAAGGGCCAGGTGCTGATTCAGTTGCGCAACTCCAAAGAAATGCTCGCCGTGGAAGAAGCGAAAAAATTGATTGAACAGGCAGAGTTCGTGTCCAAAGGCCTCAGCCAGCTTTTCAAAGAGAAAATGGGAAGCCAGGAACAAGCAGTGAAAGCGGGGACGGATCTCGATCTCGCAAAAATCAAGCTGGCCCTCGCCGAAGAGCAGCTCAAAGAAAAAACCATCCGCTCGCCGCTCAATGGGATCGTGGTTAAGAAATACAAGGAAGCGGGGGAATCCGTGGATCGCGTGGAAAAGCTCGTCGATATCCTCAATATCGATCAAGTCGATGTGGAGTTTTATCTCGACCCGAAATATATGCTGACACTGCACGTTGGGGAGCCGGTCCCGGTTCATTTCCCGGTGCTCGGCGGACAGGAATTCACGGGAAAGATCGACTTTATCGCCCCGCAGATCGACGCACCAAGTAACACCTTCCTCCTCAAGCTGCTCATCGACAATCCGACGCACAAGATCAAGGCCGGCATGCGCGGCTTCATCGATCTCAACAAGCTCGCTCACTAGTTAATGGCCGCCGCCCTCACCGTCGAAAGCCCCGCCGCCTCCGCGGCCAAAGCAGCACAGGAAAACGTGGTGCTGCCGGCTTTGCGCGGCGATCTCGTCATTAACAAGCAAAAGTACGAAGGGCGCACTTACTACGTCATCAAAGATCCGATTTCGCTCCAGTACTTCCGCATGTCCGCCGAGGATTATTTCCTGGCGACGCTCTTCGACGGGCGGAAGACGTTCGGAAAAATCCGCGATACTTACCGCAAGCAATTTCCCCACGTGCAGCTGGAGTACACGGCGGAAGAATTGAACGAGCGCATCCTGCGCTTTGCGAATGACCTTGCCCTGATGCAGTTTCTCACCGTGCAGGGGCAGCGGCTCAAGGCGCGATATGAAGCGCAGAAGCTGCAAAAAAAGAAGAAAGGGTTCTTTTACAACGCGGTTAACAACATCTTCTTCAAACGCTTCTCGGTTTACGATCCCGATGTGATCTTTGGGAAGATGGCCAAGCCGATCTCGTGGATTTGGACGCGGACTTCGCTCTGGGTCTCGGTTGGCATCGTCCTCGCGGGGATTCTCGTCTTCTGGGCAAATGCGGGGCGCATCCACCCCACGATGCAGAATTTCTTCTCCTTCAATAACCTCGCGCTCATCTGGGTCACCACGATCATTATCAAATCGATCCATGAGCTGGGACACGGGCTTACTTGTAAACATTTCGGAGGTGAGGTGCATGAGGTCGGCGTGATGCTGCTCGTTTTCACGCCTTACTTTTTCGTCAATGTCAGCGACTCATGGATTATGCCGGAGCGGCGGCATCGGATTCTTATTTCAGCAGCGGGCATTTACGTGGAACTAGTGCTCGCTTCGTTTGCCACGTTTCTCTGGGCAGTGGTGCAGCCGGGCGCATTTCAGGACTTCCTCTTCAACGTGATGGTGATCGCGTCGTTCTCCACCATTGTGTTTAACGCGAATCCGCTCATGCGCTTCGACGGTTACTATATCATGACCGATCTGATCGAAGTGCCCAATCTGCAGGGCAAATCACGCGCGCTTGTCGGCCACCAATTCAAGACGCTGCTTTTCGGGCGGCACACCGAAGATCCCGTGCTGGCCCGCATGCCACTGCCGAAAAAGCGGTTCGCGCTCTTTTACACCTACGC
>OUNM010074626.1_pt1 | contig 27046 bp, 16 predicted proteins | sample 1769961 | NCBI WGS metagenome assembly OUNM01 (sample SAMEA3914820, study PRJEB12502) | metagenome | biome: forest; material: soil | place: USA | collected 2012-03-12 | depth 0.3 m | reverse complement strand
GTACACACCCACCGCACCACTCCCCAACCCATCTCTAACCCCCCCTTTCCACGCCCCAAAAAAGCCGAGAGCATCACCCCATCCCCACCCCAGCAAAGCAAAGCAATCCCAAGCCTGCCTCAGATTTATTTCGCAGGGTGGTGCATCTGCCAGACTATATCCCCCAAACCAACCAACGTCAGCACACATCTCCATCCATCCAATCCACCCCCACACCAAATACCCAAAAAGAAGGGAAAGAAAGGAAAAACGCACCGGCAATACCAAACGGCGCCGTGAACCCCACAACCATGTAGCTCCAGTACATGAGCGCGAAGCCCTTCTTGCGCGGGTTGAAGGGCAGGTTGGACAGCGGGCCCTCGGGGTAGTGGTAGGGCGAGGAGAGGCGGGCGCGGGTGGTGGTGAAGGCGCGGCGGGACGCGGCGGTCTGCGCCGCGCGGGCGGCAGCGGTCGGGGCGGTGCGGGAGATCATCTTTCTTTTCATTGTGATTCCAGCGTTAGTTTGGGTTGGATGGGAATCCACGGGTGGGTGGTTGATTGATTTGGGGTGGTGTTGGGGTGGGCAATTGGGGTGGGAGTGGGCCATTGGGGGGGGTTGAGTGGGCTGGGAGGGAGGGCGTGGCTTGCCTTGAGTGAAGGAGTGGGGAGTTTCGCGGTTGATGCGGTGGTGGTGGTTGGTGTTGGCGTCGCGGACAGTAGGCGAGGTGGTGAGGTGAGGTGAATTCGAGCTTCCGAGTTGTGACGCTAGCGATCGGGCAGGGCGGCGCTCGGATTGGAGGAGCTCGGCTGCGGTGGTGTGACTTTTTGCGCGGGCGCGGGAACCGCGGCGCCGGAGTGCAGGGGTAGCTGAATCAGCCGAGCTTCGGTCGGTTCAAGCAGGGTTAGGGTTTGGAGGGATGTTGTTCTGGTTGAAGCTCTCAGGATGTGGCAGAATCACAGTTGTGGCATGGCAAGACGCAAGAAAGCCTCAATGGAATACAGAGAGGGAATTGAACACTCTGATTATGAGTACAAGCGGGATTGTTGGTTGTACCCTGATATGTTTGCAAGTCCAGCTCTATCTATACCTTCCAGATTTCAAGGCACGATGAACGACGAAGTTGATGCAACTCAGTTGATGTGATCATTCCACTTCTGCCAAAATCATTATTCTATTCCCTTGGTATCAACAATCCAGATCTACACTCTACTTCAGCGTCACCAGCTCCTCGGCGCTCGTCGGGTGAATCGCCACGCAGCTGTCAAAGTCGGCCTTGGTGGCGCCCATCTTGACGGCCACGCCAAAGCCCTGCAGCATCTCGCCGCTGCCGAGCCCCATGATGTGCAGGCCGACCACCCTCTCCTCGGGCCCCGCGCAGATGAGCTTGTACGCGGTCGGGCCCTTCTGCTCGGGGTCCATCATGGCGTAGTACATGGCCGTGAAGTTGGTCTTGTAGATGGTGAGGTTCTCGCGCCCGTACTTCTCGATGGCCTGCGGCTCCGTGATGCCGATGGAGCCGACCTCGGGGTGCGCAAACACGACCGAGGGGATGTTGCGGTAGTCGAGCTTGGCCGTGCGGAACTGCTCCGGCCCGAACAGCCGCGCCGCCAGCTTGCGGCCGGCGGCAATCGCCACGGGGGTGAGCTCGACCTCGCCCGTCACGTCGCCGAGCGCGTAGATGTGCTCCACGGCGGTGGTCTGGTACTCGTCCACGGCCACGAGCCCGTTGGGCTTGAGCGTCACGCCGGCCGACTCGAGCCCCAGGTCCTTCGTCGCGGGCGTGCGCCCGACGGCCCAGATGAGGTGGTCCACGTCCGAGAGCACGCCCTCGCTGCCGGCCTCCTTGTAGTGCACCGTGAGCTTGCCCGTGGCCTCGTCCTTCTCGACCTTGGTGGCGGCGCTCTGCTTGTGCACGTGGATGCCGAGCCGCTCGTACTCCTTGGTCACGCCCTCCTGGATCATGGGGTCGAAGTGGCGCAGGAAGGTGTCGTAGCGGATGAACAGGTGCGTCTCGACGCCGAGCGCGTTGAACATGCCCGCGAACTCGACGGCGATGTAGCCGGCGCCGACCAGGGCGACCTTCTTGGGCAGGGTGGCGATGTCGAAGAAGCCGTCGCTGTTGATGCCGAGCTCGGCGCCGGGGATCGCCGGGGGCGCGGTCGGGTGGCCGCCCGTGGCGATGAGGATCTTCTTGGCGTTGACGACCGCCTTGGTGCCGTCGTCGAGCGTCACCTCGACCGAGTTGGGCGAGATGACCTTGGCCCAGCCGTGCACGTACTCGACCTTGTCGTTGTTGAGGTTGCGCTCGTAGATGCCGTTGAGGCGGTGGATGTAGGCGTCGCGCTTCTGCTTGAAGGTGGACCAGTCGAAGGGGGCCGTCTCTTTCACGCTGAAGCCGTACGACTTGGACTGGTGGATGGTCTCGGCGATGGCGGCGGCGTTGAAGGTGACTTTCTTGGGGACGCAGCTGGGGGGTGTCAGTCAGCGTTGCTATGGGAGAGAATGAAACTGCAGTGCCTACCCCACGTTCACGCATGTCCCTCCCAATCGGTTGCCCTCAATGACCATGGCCTTGATGCCGTACTTGCCGCTGGCGGCGCGGGCCGAGGCGAGCCCTCCGCTGCCGCCGCCGATCACGAGGAAGTCGGTCTCCTTGGAAATGGGCGCCATGGCGAGCGATGTTTGCGAAAAGTGCCGCGAGAGCGTGCTGATGCGGCCGGCAGCGGGTACGGACGAGAGCAGAGGACGCCTTGCTAGCAGTGAGAGTGGTTGCATGGAAAGGGGGGGTGTCTCGGGCAGAGACGAGGGCTATCGCGGGGTTGGAGGGGTTGGAGGGGTTATTATACAAAATAATACAGAAATGCACCGCAAATCGACGCAGAGCGTGACAAATCCGATGGCGTGCAGGGAACCGCGGTTTGCGTCGTTGCGATTCGCGACAGGCGCGGCGCTGACTCGGCCGGTGCTACTTGGTGCTACTGCACGGGGATGCGAATTCCAAATCCGACAGTGGCCGCGCTGCAATTGGGTGAATCAGAACGACGATACCAGAAGACGCAATCGCTCAGTAAGCAAGTCGCCAAATGGTGGTTGCCGACTTTTGACACGAAAGGCCGGATGCGGGCGGGTCGGGGCCCGCTTTTCCCGACCGAAGACCGATTCGCCGAGCCTTGCAGGTTGAATTTAGCAGGGCATGGGATTGGCTGCGGGGGCATCGCTGAGACAAAGACGACAATGCAAGGTCAACGCCGGCCGAGGCTCGATTGTTGACTTTCGGCTCGCATTTTGGTGATTTGATGACCTCCATGACTTCACGGCATTGATGAACACGATAAAATATACTTTTCACTGTAAATATTCGAAACCGAACCCTCCCTGCGACACCCCTTCGTCCTCACCAAGTAAAGTCCACCATGCCACCATGACACCCCGCCCCCTCCTCCAAGAGCCCGCGGCCACCCTCAAAGCCCTCTGCGCGTCCTGCGGCCTGTCCAAGACGGGCACCAAGGCCCTCCTCGTGCACCGCCTGCGCCACGCCGCCCAGCACTTCCGCCCCGTCCCTCCCTCGGCCCGCATCCTCAGCATCGACCTCGGCATCAAGAACTTTGCCTTCAGCCTCCTCACCCCAGCCAAACCGTCCAAAACAAACCCTCCACCCTCCACCAGCCCCCTGACCAGCCCAGTCCACCTCCACGCCTGGCACCGCCTCGACCTCACCCTCCCCTTGGCCCAACCAACAACCACCACCACCAAACCCAGCAAGAAACCATCACCACCACCACCACCCCCTCAAACCGAAGAAAACAACCCAACCCCCGAAAAAGAAAAAGAAAAAGAAAAAGAAACAGACCCCTTCTCCCCCCCCGCCCTAGCATCCCTCACCCTCTCCCTCCTGCACTCCCACCTCCTCCCGCTAAAGCCAACCCACATCCTAATCGAGCGCCAGCGTTTCCGCACGGGCGGCGGCGCGGCCGTCGCCGAGTGGACCCTGCGCGTCAACTCGCTCGAGGCGATGCTCCACGCCGCGCTGGCCGCGCTGAACGGTCGGACCCAAGCTGGACTCGGGTGGGAGGGGACGGTGGGGTGTGTTTTGCCGAGGGGGGTGGCTGGTTTCCTGTTTCCGGGTGATGATACTGATAGTGATGGGGATGGGGGTGGTGAGAAAAAGGGACGGGGGGGTGCGTATCAGGTGTTGAAGAGGGAGAAGGTGGGGTTGGTGGGCGGGTTTTTGAAAGGGGGGTCGGGTCTGGTGGTGCCGGAGGAGGGGCAGGCGAAGGAGATGGTCAGGTTGTTTTTAAGGGGGCTGGAGGAGAGGGAGAGGAGGGGGGGGAAGCGCGGCGCGGGGAAGAAGGGGGAGAAGGAGGTTGAGGAGATCGTTACTAAGATGGATGACTTGTCGGATGCCGTGTTGCAGGGCATGGTTTGGCTGCAGTGGCAGCGGAATCTGGAGGGGTTGATTCGCGAGAGGCCGGAGCTGCTTGAGGAGGACGAGTGAGGGCAGCATGGCGTTGGGAGTTTTATACCCATGGCAATTGGCACACACCACAACTGAATGACCACACTCATGACATTGTGTCGAAATCTCTAATATTGCTCAAGAAAAACCCGAAATCCGCCACTCCCTAACACCCTAATAAACAAACTACCCCTAATGCACCATGCTCTTCCCAATCTCGCTCTGCCACCCATCCGCCCGCTCAAACCCATTCGAAAACGTCTGGTAGTCGTTAAACGCCTGATACACCTCCTGCTGGCTCGTCAACACAAACGGGCCGTACTGCACGACCTTCTGGTCCAGCGGCGTGCCCGCGACGAGCACGAACCGCGCGCTCCTCTCGGCGCCCGCGTCCACAGCCGCATACACGGCCTGCCCCTCGTCGCCAAACACCACGTTATGAAACTCCCCCACCGTCCGCTGCTGCCCCTCCTCCCCAATCAACACCTCCCCTTCCAGCGTATACGCAAACGCGTTCCACCCCTCCGGCAGCGGCTGCACAATCTTTCCGCCGGGCTGCACCTCCACGTCCAACAACCACACCGGCGTGTACGCCAAGTCCTTGACCGAGTCCACCCCGTGACTCTGCCCACTGATAACCTTCACCTTCACCCTCCCCCCATCCACCTCCACAACAGGTACCTCCTCAGCCTTCAAATCCCGATACCTTGGCTCACACCCCTTCAACCGCTTCGGCAAATCCACCCACAACTGCAACCCAACATTCGCACTCCCATCCTCATTCTGCACCGGCATCTCGGCATGGACAATCCCCCGGCCAGCAGTCATAAACTGCAGATCCCCGGGCCCCAGTCTCCCACGATTCCCTGCAAAGTCCTCGTGCTCCATCCCGCCCGAGAGCAGGTACGTAATCGTCTCCTGGCCGCGGTGCGGGTGGTCCGGGAAGCCGGCGCCGGGGGCGACGCTGAAGTGGTCGAGCATGAGGAAGGGCGAGAAGTTGCGGAGTTTCGGGGTGCCGATGGAGCGGCGGACGCGGGCGCCCGCGCCTTCGGATTGTTCGACTGCCAGGAAGGTTTGGCGGATTAGGCGGGGGAGGAGGCGGGTTGCTGTTGTTGTTGTTGCTTGGGCGGACATGGTGGCGGTTGTTGTGACGGGAATGGTTTGGTTTTTGTGTGTGTTAATGCTGATGTTGTTTGTGATGATGGAACTGGCCTGTGTCGTGTATTCGAGCACTTGTTGTCTGAAGACGAGAGCGAGGACTGAGGCGAGGCCCACAATGACTGAGATGAAGAGTGTGTTTTGGGAAAAGGTCCTCATCGGATTGACGGAGGGAAGGGCTCCTGATATAGAAAAAATACACAGACTAGTGTACACTGGCTGCAGTGAGGATATTTCCAAACACGACAAAGAAAACACTCAGCGTTTATAACGGGGACGGAATTATCACGAACGTTCGCATCGTCGAGGCCGGACCCTGCCCCTCCATTACTCAGGCTCAGGTAAGAGGGCGCTGGTGGCACTTTTTAGCGGGGCCCGCAGAGATCTGGGTTCCCGATCCGGCTAGGCGGCCACGGGGTGCTTACATCATGCGTCGGTAATTGATCGCGGAGCATTTGATGAGCCTGAGGCGTGCTAAGTGAACATGACACACCCAAAGAGTCCAGTGGCTGTGTAACGTGGCTGATTTCGATTCGGCCTTGGGAGTTGTGGTTTTGGAGACTTGGACTGTTGGTCAGGCCTGACAACTAATAACTGACAGAACTTGAGAAAGACCAAGTGGAATGTCCGAGAACACCAAGGCATCTTCTCAACGCCTTTGATTCCCTTTTCCCGTGATCTGGCCTAGCAAGTGTGAACCTCCACTCCCACCAAGCGTCTGGCAGCAACCACAGAGAAGACACCCACGGGACAACACAATGACAGACCAGAGTCCATTTCCCTGTTTACTTGGTATCTGACCTGCCCAGGCCAAACATTCTATCCCCCAAACAAATACCCGGAACCGAAAGTAACAAACACAAGAAAAATCACAGCCCGAAATCAGGCTTGCCTCGTTCGCCGGCGAAGGACACGCAAAATTTTAGTCGCTTTCCCCAACCTTCCGCGCCGACCGCCAAACGCAATGCGCACCAGTCCATAACACGGACTTGGAGTACACCCAATCACTTAGCGCGGGGCATCTCAGCCGCCTAGTCGTTAGAGGTCTTGGACCCAGGCTCGTCCTGGCCCTCGGGCTCGGCGCTCCCGTTCTCGGCGGCGCCGTTCTGGGTGGGCTCGTGGTTGGCGTCTTCGGCCGGGGCCTCGTTTTGCGTGCCGACAATGGCGGCTTCCAGCCCGTCGACGGCGCTCTTCAGGTACTCGTTGATTTGGAGGGAGTCGGTGAGCTTGATGGCCTCGCGGAGGGCGAAGATGGCGCTCTCAAAGCCGACCACGATGGCCGTCTTGGCGGCCGCCTTGCCCGTCGCCACGACGTGGCCGCCGGGGGTGCGCTGGTAGGCGCGGCGGTAGACGCGCGTGACGTGCTCGACGGGCGCGTAGGCGACCTTCTTGGCCTCCTGGTAGAGCTCGGGCGCGGGCTTCTTGACGACGGGGTACTTCTCCTCGACGCGGGACAGCGTCTCGTCGCCGATCTCGTCGACGCGCTGGGCGTATGGCGTCACGTACGAGAGCGGCTTGTAGAGGAGCGACAGCACGGGCGCCGCCACGAGCTGGTAGGCCGAGTTGGTCAGCTGGACCGACATCTTGCCGAGCGGGTTGGCCTGGAAGGCCCGGACGCCATCCTGCACGGCGGGGAGGGTCAGGAGGTGCTGCGAGGCTGTGTCAGTTGGGTGTGCCACTGAGAGTGTCGGGTGCCATCTTGGGGTATCCATGGACGTACGCGGAGAGTGTTGGAGTGCGGCGCATCGCCGTTGAGCACGACCGTCGCCATGTTGGGATTGGGTCTCGGGGCGTTCTGGATGGTGTTAGGCAGAGGCATCTTGAGATTGCCGCCAGAGGCGAGAGAAGACGCTGGGCGAGCAGATGAGAAGGAGAGGCAAGAGAGGGACTGGATGTACCTGGTATGAAGGGGGTGAGGGCGAAGAGGTGGGTTAAAGGTTGGATGGTGCACAGATTGGTCTCGAAGGTGCAATGGGACTCGCACGAGTAGGAGCAGACGAGATCAGGTCGAGCAAAGGCAAGGACGCGGATGGGAAAAAGACGAGGAAGGCGGCCCGGGATGCCCTTTAAAGGTTCCGCGGGCTGCCACACGGACGGTTTCCCGCTGGGCGCCGTGTGCGGTGACTGCTTGGAGAGAGTACCTTACATACGACGCCACGCCTCGCCTCGCCATTCCTGATTTCATGTGCTTCAAACCCCTCCCTCTCCTCTCCTCTCCTCCCTCCCCTTCCTCCCAAGGCAGCCAACCCGGCCAACCAGCGGCCGCCTTCCGCACCCGCACCCGCACCCTCGACCGCGCTTTCACAACGGACAGGGAAATAAGTCGTAATTGGGACTTTCAAGCTATCGCCATGTCGTCTGCGGCACGCGAAGGTGGGGTGCTCTGTCGTCGGTCGCGGCCTGCAGCCATTCAAAAACGGCCAAAGCACCCCTGCATGCAGAGATAAGCCCACCACAGCACCGCAGTCCACTGTCCACAGCACCACCCCTCCGCCCCTCCAAGGCCCCGTTGCCTCTGCCAGGCTGTCTTGCATGTGAAGTGGCCCAAGCTCCCTCCTGCCTGCAAGGTTGCAAGGTTGCCTCGACCCAGCACCCTGACCTTGACCGTCAGACCGTGCAGACCTTGCATCCGTCACGGCCGTCCATCACGGTACAACAACGTTATCACCACCCGTTCCAATGGCCTGACGGGAAACAAGAAAACAGGGAACGTGCCTCGTCGACTTATCTCGCTCTGGCTCGCTCCAGGCTCCCAGTGTGCTGCATACTGTGTAGGTAGTGCCAGGCCAACGGCCCCGTCACCGTGACTCGGACATTATCGTCGGTGTATTTGCCAAGAAGCCGTCAATTTGATCACCACAGACCGGTGCGGGAGCACAGAGAGGGGTGGAGTCGCAGCCCAGAGGGCGCCGCAACACGGGACTGGCTGACCACCTCTGGCGCAATCATCCGGCGAGATGTTGCCGCCGACGCATCGGACGGCAGTTTTCAGTTGCACACTTTCCATCCAGCACCGTGCACCTCCTCGGAGGCAGTCATCACACAGATCCGAGTCTATACCAGTATATCTGGCCAACCAAGCACCCGTACGGATACCTAACGTTGCACCACGAAGACATGTCACAGTCTGAGGAGTGCCGGCGCCAGAGCGTCGGGGAGAAGTGCCATCGAAACACCCCCACCTGCGTGCAACTTCCGGGCACGGATACCGTTTCCGTTGGCCCCGCCTGGATGCAACTCTCGAGCCTCAAACGGCAGGGGGCGTTGCACACTTTCACATGCCGCCAGACAATGCAGTGATTCGTCGAAGACATCGACGCTCGACTCGTCCCAACCCAGGAGGTTCTCGTTCTGGGCGCCATTCGGCCGCGGAGTCGTCCAAACTCAAGACATCATCGTGCATCACCTTTTGTCGTCTGTCGTTGCGACGGTTGCCACTATCGCGCACAGATTGGAGACTCCCAGGCTGATGTGATGATACACAGCAGACCGCCGATGGCCATGACGTTGCTCCAAATCTCCGATCACCATCGGGGTTTTCCGTGGTCACATCAACAGCACGCTGGGATGGCCGTCGAATACAACTCACGAAAACGTCGACCCCTCCAGACCTTCGGCCCGAGGGACAAAGACCCAGCAGGACGGCCGCCGCCCCAGTCGCCTGCGCCCGTGAAACCCAACATGGGATGGAGTGGACTGAGGCCGTCTGTAAGAAACTTAGTCGTAGCTTGGCCTCGCGGCTATTGATGCCGAGCCCGCGTAGCGGCGTTTGCACCAACGAATGGAAATAGCTTCCCTCCAGCCGTGACAAACCCGGTCAAAGCTTGTCTCAAGCTGCAGCTGAATTCGCCACATATCGGCGCAAAGCACACGCAAACACATACACCAAACCTCGGTTGCAAACTCGACGATTTGCCTCTTGTTGGTTTCCAAGCCGGCACGGCGAAGTGGCTAAGAATACAAAGCCGAATGCGACATCGATGAGCATCTCACTCACATGCTGCCGTGGCTGGGCAGCTCGGAGGAGGTATCGAGGGGTGACTAGGAGTGGAACAATGACAACACCAACACTTCATAGAAAGATCAACAATGGCACTGAAACACTCTCATCCCAAGCAAATACCGGGAATAAAAGCCGTCCGCCCAACAGAGCGTGAAGCTTCCACCACGTGCAACCAGAGCTCCTCCTCGATAGCCGCCACGCGGGGCCAAGAAGCAGACATCTCCGAGGATTTGTTCACATGTACTTTACACAAAACCAACCTCACAGATCATTACTATGTAGGCGAGGTAGGGTCCCATTCAACTCCGACTCCGTGTCCCAAACGACTCTCTCGCATGCTGCCTCTGCCCCTGGAACCAGGCACTACTACCCACCGAGAGGCGCCCACAACCAGGTCCAAGCAGCCGGTAGCCATGGGATATCAAAACCATCATGGATTTTGTATGCTCTGACCCACGCAGCTCCTGCCCCAAGCCGAGTGTATAATGCTCCCACACATTCCATATTACCACAAGTCCTCTTGAGCAAGCCATCAAAACATTCCGAACCTCCCTCTGTACATAGACATACAACCGAACCCCCCCAAACCACAACAAAGCAACCACCCCCCACCCTCAGTCACTCTCATCCGACCCATAATCAACCAACCCCCCACCCCTCGTCCCTCTCCGACCAACCTCCCCTTCCTCCTCCCCATCAAGCGTAGCGCTCTCATCACCAGCATCTTCCACCACCATCCCACCCCGGTCCACGTCCATAACATCCCTCTCACACCCGTCACTATCCACCTCCCCTTCCTCCGCCTCGACCTCCGCCTCAAACCGCGGCGGCGGCGGCTGCGGCCGCGAGGGCACAGAACGCTCAAACCGAGCCCTCTTCCCGCCTCCTCTCGCATTCCCACCACCCCCGCCTCTTTGTCCGCGACCGCTCCAGCCCTGCTGCCTCGACGCCCCGTCAAAAGCCCTCTTCTTCCTGCTCTCACCGTTGCCACTGTCTCTCTCATCATCCTCACCACCACCACCACCACCACCAACCCTTTCCCCATCCACACACTCCCTCTTCATCCTCCTCCCCCCGGCATCTCCAAGGACATACCCCCCCGGAACCACCACCCCCCCCTTATTATCATTACCCCCAGGCAAAACAACCACAGCAGGAAACTCCACCACCCCCCTCCCCCTTAACGCACTCGTCAACGTCTCGACGGCCCCCGATCCAAGCGGGACAAGCACCCCTTTCTTCCCTGTCCTTATCCTATTAATATCCTTCACACTGCCCTCTGTGTTATTATTATTGTTGTTATTGCCCTCTGTCTGCCTTGCTGCTGCTGCTGTCGGCTGCTGCACCAGAAAAAACCGCCACCCCCCCGCCAGGCGCTCCTCTATTGTTGTTTCGGCGTGCGGGGCGGTGGTGGTCTGGGACCAGGCTGTTGTGAGGGGGTTTTGGGAGGTTGTGGGGTGGGCTGGCCAGGCGGTTGTTTGGTGGTTTTGGGTTGGCGGAGAAAATTGTAACTGTGGTTGTTGTTTCTTTTTGGTCGGGGGGTTGGTATTTGGAGTTGAGTGTTGGGCGCGGTGCCAGTCGAGGGTGGATGCGAGGGCCGTGGCGAGGGGGATGCCCTCGAGGGATTTGTAGAGGATGCGGAGGGGTTGTGGTTCTTGGTGTTGGTGTTGGTATTGGTGTTGGTCTTGGTGGTCGGCTGGGGAGGGGACGCCGAGCTCGGACGCGTGGTAGATGAGCCACTCGACCTGCCAGTTGATGGTTTGTGTGCGCCTGTTCCAGGCTGTCTTATTTTCCCGCTGGCGGGCCATGCCCTTGGGCATGGTGACGGCCTCAATGTCGAGGTAGCGCAGGCGGCGGCGGACGTGCTTGTCGAAGGCGGCGATGAAGGATGGGCCGCCGTCCTGGGGGGGCCGACCGTGCCGCTTGTAGCCCTGCGCCTGAGCCGGGAGGTGGTGCAGCTCGTCGCCGTACCAGACCTTCTGGAACAGCTTGGTGTCGTCGGGCGGGTGCAACTCCTTCTCGCTGAGCAGGTGGCGGGCCTCAACGACGTCCTTCTCGGCGCGCTGGCGGGCGCGCTCAATCGACGAGAGGAAGTTGAAGTCGTGGTCGATGCCGGCGTCGGTCTTGAGCTGGGCGAGGGGCAGAAAGGCGCGCGGGTTGCGCAGGCCGTCGCAGTCGGCGCGGGCCTTGTGCTTCTGGATGCACGGCAGCGAGCAGGTGCGCGCGCCGCATCGTGGGCACCGGTACTTGGGCGGCTCGGTGTGGCAGATGCCGCAGAGCGCGCTGAGGACCGTCTCGGACATGGCGGGGAATTGGCGATTTCCAATGTCAGAGGTCTGGTGGATGGTGCAATTGGGAGGGTTGGAGCATTCTGGATGAAGCAATGCGTCGGGGAGTGTGCCCGGGACCAGAGCGCTGGAGATAAGCGCTGGAGTTGGAGCGTTATCGCACTTTTTTTGGGCAGTAAACCGCTGGAATCCACACCGCCTTCCACAAACACCCGACACCGAACATCGACATTCCAACGGTGAGAAGGAAGGGTATCCCAATCACGGGTCGATCACCGTTTGTGGGTCACCACATGGCAGCTCGGCCACTCGGGAGAGCTGGATGGCGGTTTCAATAGAGGACGCGTACACGAATGCCATTCACGCAGGGAGACACATGGATGGGTATTCCACAAGCCTGAAATCGAAAAGTGATCACGGATCACCGTTGACATCGACAAGATCCAACACTCAACTCAAACCATCCAAGACTCAATAAAATAAATACCTAATAAACAACTACCTAAGGCTAGGGGAATAATACTCGGCGCGCAACAGCCAGAAAAAAGCAAAAAGGCCAGGTCAGGTACCAAAAAGAGATCCCACACGCCCGAGCAAGCGCAAGCTACCACCACAGTACAACAAGCATATCCATCGTCGTCGTCGTCGTCGCCCCCGACCGACCAGCACAGGAAAGCCCTCGAAAGAGAACACCCCCACAAAAACAAACAGATCCCCCCTGCCACTTCCTCCCCTCGAAATAAAAAAGTGGTATAAGCACAGAATATACAACAAACAACACACACCCCTTGGATAAATAAAACATCTCCCAACAAAGAATCTCCCCCCCATCTCTTGCTCGCTCGCTCGCTCACTCACAGGCTAGCCGGATCACCCCAACCTCCCCCAACCTCCCCCAACCTCACCCCAGCCTCACTCAAAACCCCATCCTCCCACCGCCGTGTCAACGCGACCCCCCAAGCGCACTAATCCTCGCCCCCGAAGGCCGATGAATCAAGCTCGCCGCATGCTTACCCACGACTCCCGGTTCCTGCGGGGGGCCGGGGATGGGGTTGCTCTCGGACTCGGCGACGATGCGCTCGTCAGCGGCGAGGTCGTCGACGTCCTCGTCGTCCTCGACGATCTTCGTGGGGATGTCATGCCCGACCAGCCCCCCGCCCCCCAGATGGGCGTGTCCGGCCGCGTGGTGGTGGGCTCCTCCGAGGAGGAGGTACTGCTGAGAGCCTCGCTCAGGGGTCGTGGCAGTGGTGCTCGCGAAAGACATGCTAGTGCTGCTGCGGTTGGGAATGAGATCCGGTGTGGGTGGGATGCTAGAGATGCGCCCCGAGTTGGGTCGGAGGAGGGTGCTGTCGTCACCGACATCGGACGTGGCCGCCGAGGAGCCGTTGCCGTCGTCGCTGGCGGCGGTGGAGAGGGAGCTGCCTCTCCTGCTTTTTGAAAAATCCCGAGCTCTGGAAGCCGCGGATTGCGGCCTCCCGAGCTCGGCATCGTGTGCGAGTTGCAGGCCCTCGACGGCGGCCTGGCATTGTTCCGCAATGTTGCGGATGATGTGCGCGATGGCGTCCGTCTTGTCCTTGAGATGACGGTCCGCCACGTCGATGAACGTCTGCGTCGAGATGCGCCGGCTCGCCAGAGCGAGGTTCTTGATGAACCGGGCGTCGTTCTCGTCCACATCCACGCCACCTTCTGCAAAACAACCGACGTCAGCATCACATCCAGACAGAGAGAAACCAAGAAGCGACGTACCTTGAGCAGCAGCAGCCACCACCGCGTCCTCCTGGGCAGCGAACCCAGCCTCGATCTCGGCGGCGAGCTCCTCGGGCGACGTCAGCGTCTTGACGAGGTGCTCCATGTGGTGGTGCTGGCCCGAGATGAGGCTGCGCAGGTGCAGCACGACGCGGCGGGCCTCGTCGCGCTGCCGCGCGATCGTCACGTTGGTGTGCTGCAGCGCGTGGAGCTCCTTGCGGTTCCTCTTGCGCTCGCGCTCCAGCTCCTCGGCGATCTCCTGCTGCAGGACCAGCGCCTCGAGGGCGTCGTCGCGCTGCTTCTCCGTGCCGGCCAGGCGGACCGAGAGCCTCGCGGCGTCGTCCTTCTGCTGGTCGAGGAGACCCGCCAGGCGGCGGTTCTCGCGCTTGTGCCCTTCGATCTTGACCTTGAGATCTTGCGTCTCCTTGGTGAGCGTGTCGGCAAACGCTTGGAATTTGAGGAACTGCATTGTCTCGTCAGCAACGGCCAGGCCCACCACCACCGCCCAGAAATCGTCAAACTCACCTGTTGCCTCCAGCTCTCCACCTCCTCGATGAGGTAGTTGTTCCGCTTGCTGACCTTGCTGAGCTCGGTATCCATCCGCCCCTTGAGGTTGATGAAATCTTGCCAAGCCTCGAGCGCGTCTCGCGAGTACTGGTTACGCTCACGGACAATCTCGTTGAGATGCCTCATCGAAACCTTGGTCATCAGCGGCTTCTTGACCGACCCGCCAAAGACGGCCTTCAAGCCGGTGTTGCGGCCCATCTTCTCGCAGACGTGGTCCATGACGGTCATGACGGCATCCTGGTTCCACCACTCGGGGTCCTGGATGGACTCGACCTCGCCACGCATGACGATGATCTGGCCGGCCGGGACCAGCTTTCCACCGCCGTACGCCGAGCGCAGGTGCTGGGGCACCCCGGAAGGCGAGACATCTCCGTTCAGGGCCTGGGTCAGCCTCGTCACGAACTTGTTCCGCTGGCCGGGCTGGAGAGCCGTGGGCGGGTTCGAGGTGAGCACGAAGTTGCGGTCCAGGTCGATAACCAGCGCATCGGTGGGCGCAGTGATCAGAGACCTGCACTCGGCCGTGATGCCCAGAATGTACGGGCCCGGCTCCTCGACCAGGTCCTTGGCATGGCGCGCGTGCACGACCGGAACGTACAGGCCGCTCCACTCGTAGACGCGGACGCAGAACCGGACGGCCTCGGCCGCCATGGTCAGCATGGCGGGATAGTGGCTGACGAAGATGATGCGGCGCGTGGGCGAGATGGCCGCCTCGATGACGCCCACGATGTTGGGGATCGAGAGACAGCAAAACAGCGGCCACATGGCGAAGTTCTGGAAACCCGTCGGCGAGGACGGGAACTGGTAGCAGAGCGCATAGTCCTTCATGTCGATCCGGACCAGGTCGTTCAGGCGGGGAGCGGGGAAGCTCAGGATCCGGGAGACCTCTTCGGCGTGGAACAGGTTGGTCGCCTTGTTCCAGTGGATCCACATGCCCCGGAGGTAGTCGCCCAGCAGGTTGTACAGCGGGTACCGCGAGAGGAACGACAGGCAGTAAGGAATCCAGTACTGCTCCTCCGGGTTGTCGTAGAAGTCGGGCTCCGTCCTCTTCCGGAGCTCGCGGATCGTCTCGGCGCGCTTCTCGTCGGCGCGGGACCAAACGCGCAGGCAGATGCCGTAGAGAGTGTGTGACGAGTCCTGCTGGAGAACGAAGGCGTGGTGGACGCAGTGCGGCTGGCTGCGGCCGGTGCAGATTTCGACATCATGGGGGAAGCATGCCTGTCGCACTCGCAGTCAGTCAATTGTTCTCGATGTCCATCCGTTCCAGAGCCTAAACCTACCCTCATGGCCGAGTGCAGAGCGCGGGCAATTTCATTGTCCTGCTCCAACCGCGGGCTGCTCCCCAGGATCTCGGGGAGCCAGAACTGCGGCACGGCGCCCTTCATGTGTCCAATCTTGCCCTGGACGGGCGTCGGGGCCTTGACCCACTGCGACGGCTCGCGGCCGACGCCGCACACCATGTAGGCGTGGGTGAGGGTCTTGGGGGTCTTTTGCTGAGGCTTCATGTTGAGCGTGGACGGGATCGGCTGGGTGATGCGCGAGTGGAGCGACGAGGTCCGGCTCGGGATGATGAGGTTGGCGTCGGCCTCGCGGGTGACCGGGCGGGCTTCGCGGTCGCTCGTCCGCGGGCGGGTGAAGGACGCGTGGGCGCTGAGTGAGGGCGGCATTTTGGCGTCGTGGGCACCGAGGTGCTCGCGGGAAGTCTCAGAGATGAGATGGTTTCGTCGCAGCTAGGGGAGATTTTCGATAGTGGCAAGTCGCCCAGACCAGCTCACTTAGCGGAGACGGGGCCACGGCCGGCAAGCGGCGATCGGCCGGTCGGGTCCTGGAAACAGGCACCGGGCGTGTTTCAATGTTTCAACTCGACGTCGAGACGAAGCGAAGGCGAACACGCAGGGCAAAGGCAACGAAGCGATTGCGCCGTGTGCGGTGGGCGGAGGGCAAGGCAAAGCGTCGTCGCCGCCTCCTGAGACAAACGAGAGGGAGGGGAGGAGGGAGCAGAGAGACAGACAGGCTCGCTGTTGAAGCTCCCAGTGCTTTGGTGCTACCCACGCGCTGCTGGGTTGTCCCTGGGAAAAGGAGACAAGCGCGAAATTGGGCGGGAGCTAAGGTTTGTAACCAACTTGACGTGAGGCACGAGGAACAGGAAAAGAAGGCGTCGGAGCAGAGAGAAGGACCGAGCGCCGGTCTGCGTGTGGAGAAGCTCAGCAGGGAGAGCGGCGTGGGAGAGTGGGTGGGACTGGCTGCGGGACTTGGAGGTGGAGGTGTGGGAGTGGGAGTGGGACTGATGAGGATGGCCCACTGGAGGCGTGGGTGGGTGTGTCCCGGCTGGCCCTGGGAGCCTGTGGGAGTCTGGGAGGTGTTGGGACTGTTGGCTGGCTCAGGCTGGCCCGCGAGGTGTTGGACGTTGCCGGGTTTGCTGGGCGTTGCACTGTTCGGAAGACGAGGCAGACGGGCCCCGGGATGTGACGAGAAAATGGAACAAATCAGGGACCTTGAGGTGCGCCGCGCTCAGCTCGACGGATTCGCCAATTCGCCGCAACAGCAGAGAGCCCCTTCTCGGCCCCTTCTGCCCCCCAGAAAAGCAAAGGCAGGCTGCAGGAATGCGCTGCTGCAGGTCCAACGACCCCAACCAGCAAGCCAAGCAGCCAAGCAGCTTTGGGCAATTGGGGCCGGCGACGGGGAATTGGGAAATAAGGTGGAGGCGCTAGGCCGCACTGGGGCGGAGGCTGCAGGCAGGAGGGCCCCTGCCAGGGGAAGAAGCAAGGGGCGCCGTCAAGGGGTCCGCGCGCCAAGAGCATGAGGTCGTCTCGGCGCCGTACCCAGTACTTGACTCTTCAGGCACCTGCATGCAGAAACTGGGCCCGGGTGCGACACCACCCCAGGTCCCCAGTACTTTGGGACCCTGCTCCCTCCTCAAACGTCTTCCAGGGAGCTGACCGAGCCAACCTGAAGCTCCCTTCGGCAAATCCCCCCAATTCGCGGATTTTGTCCATCGGATCTTCGCCAGAGCTGCAGAGCTGCAAACCCTCGCTGCAGTGCTGCAATGCAGTGTTTGTGCATGCAGGAAACGCCGGCTTCTCGCAGTGAATAGCGCCATCCAGGGTCGCACCGGGCAGCCGCGTGCGACTCCGCGCCAGCCGATTTCCCGGCAGAGAGAGAGCAAAAGATATTAGATCGGTACGGTGTAAGACGGGAAGGGGTGATGGGTGATAAGAGCGCAGAATTTGCATTTGCATTTGCAGCCTTCGCAACTGTGCAACTCGCATTTCCTTGGTCCTGCCAAGTGTGACGATGCCCCGCGCTGCCGTGGAACGGTTCGAAGCACATCTCAGGGGTTCTGCGACCGGGGGAGGCGGCCAGCTTCGTGATTCTCCCCTTGCACACACGCCACGCCACCCAGCGCCACGGCCTGGAGAAAAAGTCAGGACGTTTGGCTCCCGTTGCAAGCCTGCGAGGTCGCAGGCGCGCCATGCTGCCGGAACGGCTGGCTTCGCTTCGTCCAGACTCTGACCTGGCGTTGTCACGTCTTGTTTGGTTTGGAATGCGGGTGGCTTCCAAACCCACGAGAGCAAACGGCGCACAGGCATCATGGATCCATCGCGCCGGATAGCGCTGTTGCTGGACATTGGTACGGGTTCGTGGAGCCCCGGGCAGAACAACCCAAACGGGGCAAAGGTGAAGACAGCTTGAGAGAAGGATCGGCAAGCAGCGGCGTGCCCCCGGCCCCTCCGGCAGTGTTTGACCGTCGTGGTGTGCCAGGTGTGGTGTCTTGGGCGTTTCCTGCTGCAGCGGTTTTCGCGGGGGACGCGCAACAAAGAAAGTCGAAACCATGCTCTTCCCGGGAACACGAGGTTTTTCCGCACAGGGATATCCCCCCTGGCAATTCCCCATCCACAGTTCAAATGACCGTTTGAGAGCTTGGAATTATGAGCATCGCAGCTATACTGTATCAAAGGGCCCAACCATGTCAGCGTCAGTGTGTACAATCTACTGTACATGAAGCTCTCGCCGCGGATGAGCAGAGGAGGGGTCAGCTAGGTGTGAAACAGCCGCAAGCCGAGGAGGCGGGATGGAAGTGGGATGGTTGCGAACACTCTACTCTCTGCCGCGTGTGCTGTGACCCGGTTGCCGTCCTGTCCCGTCTTGCCCGTCCTGCTGGGCCCCTCTTTTCCCCTTGAGCTCTGATCTTCTCGATCTGCTGCAGAAACGGCCTCCACAGCGGGTCCCAGCCCTCAAACATTTGCGGGGACGTCTGGATTTTCTGGGACTCCTCATGACGAATCCGTCTCCGTCTGCCGAGTTGCAGACTGACTGCAGAGCTTTTTGCCGTGATGGACCGATGGCCAATGCTTGTGCATCATGCATGGCAGCCAACCAACGAACAGGCGTTCGCCAGTGATCCGCGATGGCGCACGAGCACGGAAGCGGTGGCAGTGACACGGACCTCACGTTGGAGCTGGTTGACAACCCCGCATCGAGTCGAGATCACAAAGTCGGGACATGAGGGACATACAGAGTACATTCAGGCCCGTTCAGGGCACTCAGCAAGGCCGAGGCCTCTCTGCGTGAAGTCAAGGCTACCTAAGCGGCCACCAGACGCCGACGCCGACATTTATACATGACACATAGAGTGATGGAGACATGCCTCCCAGTCCCCCAAACCATCTTTCGTAATTATCGTCATCATCTCATATCCGAGGGCGCCCAGGAAATGCATGACCTGTTCGCCACGGGCAGTCAACTCCTCCAGCGCCGAAGCCGTCGGGTCTGCCGTTTGCCTCCAGCTCGGGCACTGACAATGTGCCGGCATACCTAGCATCACGGCAGTGCGGTAGCTACCCAGTGGCTCAACCCGATCCTCGATCCCGTCCAAACGACCAGCACCAGGCATGCCCGCCCATGCCCCGGGTGTCCCTCCGCCATGGCCTCCGTGCCAACCTCATGATGCGAAGCGCAGCGTGAAACCCCAGATTCGCCAATCGTCAAAACCCAGCAATGTTTTCCAGCTTCGTAGCGTCGTCGTCCCCAACTCCCTGCCCAGAAAACAAACGATGCTGGGAGCCAAATGCCGCCGCCGTAAAATAAAAGCAACCCCAAATCCAGAGTTCATGACTAGTGATACAGAAAACGCCGGTCCCACCAGGTAGGCGCGGCTAGGATGCCGGGGCGACGTGGAAAGCCGTTACTGAGGCGCCGGCTGGGGCTGGCGGAAGCCTCCGTTCCCATTGCCGCCCCGCCCACCGCGGAAGCCACGACCGCGACCGCCGCGACCACGGCCACGGCCACCACGATAACCGCGGTAGCCACCGTCGACGCTGCCCTGGCCAAACGTCTCAATGTTCTTGCGGGTCTCCTCGCCGCGCCACTGGGCTCCGCCGAGCTTCTGGCCGGCGTTCTCCCTGTCCTTCATCTCGCTCGAGATGTTGTCGAAGAATGACCGCGTCTTGTTGTAAGCCGGCTCAACAGGAGCCGGGGCGTCAGCCGCAACCGCGGGGCTGGTATACTCCGGGCCCGGCGCCTCGTTCAGAGGAGAACCTGCAACGGCCTCCTTGACGACGTCTTGCTTGTTGAACTTTGCGTTGGCCGATGCAAAGTCAAAGTCCGCGTCGGGAACCTCCACCTTGGTGGGACGAGGGCCGCGACCACGGCCGCCCCGGTTGTTCTGTCCCGTGCGAGCAGCATTGATCCTCATCTCGTCCACCCTCTTAGTCAGGTTGTCCACGCTGTTTGTTTCAGCCGGCGGAGCAGCGCTAACCCCGCTATCCAGGTTTGCCATGGCGAGCGCGACTGCCTCCTTGGCAGCCTGCGCGGCGTCCCTCAGCGCCGCCGCAGCAGCAGAGGCGCTGGGTTGGTCGGCGACCGGCCTGGGCGCAGTTTGATTCTGCTGAGCGACCTTGGCAGTAAGCGCAGCCGGAAGGGGAACTGCAGGCAGAATCTGGCTGGGGCGGCCGCTCTTGGGCCCAGTAGGAATCGCAACGCCCGGTGCTGCGGCCGAGGCGTTTTTGGTAAGGGACGCGGCGGTCGCCTTGACTTCCTCGACCGATGGCTTCGACTCCACAGGCGGCGGGGGTGCAGCTGCTGCAGCCGGCTGTTTGGGTGCCTGGTTGAAAGCTCTGGGTTCAGTAGGGGGGGCAGGTTGCTGGCTAGGAGTCACGGGTTTCTTGTTGTCGGCGGCAGGTCCAATCGGGATCGGCTTCTGTGACGGCCCCTGGTTGCTCGGAGTCTGGTTTGCCGACTGGCGACCCTGGCCAGGAGCACCCGGGACGCCCTGGGCAACTGGAGCACCAGGAGGGCCGCCGGGGCCCGGCGGAAAGGGATACGGATTCCACGGGCCGTGACCCATCGGGGGGAATTCGCCGCCCGGAGGAAACCAGCCAGGAGGAGGGTAGGGCATGCCGCCGAAGGGACCAGGGCCAGGAGCCGGGCCCGGTCCGGGGCCTCCAGAACGGCCCCAGCCTGCCATGTGCGGAGGAAAGTAGCCGAAACCCGGCGCACCAGGAGGCGGGCCTTGCTGGTTCTGAGGACCCGGATGACCGCCCGGGGGGCCCTGCTGCGGCCCAGGAGGACCCGAGGGACCCGGGGGGCCCGGGGGGCCAGGAGCGACATTGGCGGGCCGAGGGCGAGCCTTGAGCGGGGTTCGTTAGCAAAGTCTCCACCGCGACGAGGGCTGTGTGCTTGATTGGGTTTGTGGCCAGAGATCAGAAGGAAGGCAACGGAAATCTCAACATTGTTTGTTTGCGCATTTCAGACAAGTTATGTTTAACATCCGGAATGATTCATCAGGAAAAAGGCCGTGGTGGGAACATTACGAAAATGTCAGGACTTACTCCAAGAATTGCAGGATCGTTGGGAACAGCCGGCGGCTTCTCGTCCTTGGCCGACGCGGGGCCTTCCTCGATCCTCAAGTCCTTGACATCTGTGCCGCGGAAGACGATGTACTCGTAGAGCTGCTCGGACGCCGGGACGAACTCGTCGGGGTTGTCTTTGCGATGCTCGGTGCCGTACGACCTCACATTTTCGAGGGAGACGGTCGAGTCATCTGAGTTGATGCTGTGGAGGGTGCCGGAATAGCGAATATCGCTCCGGGAGATGAGGGAGATTCTGGCTCTGTACCGGGGAATCGCAGTCAGCAAATGCGTCGCGTGTTGCGGCCGGCTCGGCGCACTAACCCGATGAATTCAGACATGGTGAACCGGAGATGTCTGACGAAATGCAAATGTGCAGCGCCGAATGCGGAAAGGTTAGGCAGTAACGCGGGGTATCGAGAGTGAACAGAGAAAATAAAAGAAATCGGCGGTGCCTCCTCGGAGACCGGGTGGTTAGGAAGGAATTTCGCCCGGCGCGCTGCGCACCATGGTCTGGGGTGGGATTGGAGATGTTGCTTGGAGGTTGGAGGAAGAACGAGAGGCGAAGAGGTCGAGGTCGCACACAACTCAGCCCGCCTATGAAAAATCAGAACGTTCAGCCTCCTGCTTTCTGCCTGGCGCTAAGCCTGATCCGTGCACAGCTGCCCGCCCTGCGCCACCAGACGCACCGTGTCTTGAAATGCGGTGGGGATGGCATTAATCCCTAACCCTTGAATAACCCCCAACGATGCTGTGCCGGAGGACTCTCCAGACATCTCCTTTTCGCTATGCAATACAAAGCCACAATCAACAATGTACACTGTTTTACAGATACCCAACGCCTCTTTATGCCAGAATTCCCCTCTCCAAACTCCCAAATGCCACCCGCCTTCCCCCTCCATCGATCAACCTTGATAATGACCCTGATATTGGCCTTGATAATGCGAAAGAAACGGCTGGGCACTCTGAGAGCTGTGGCCCGAGTAGCCCGAGTATCCCGAGTACCCCGAATAGGAGCTGTTCAAGCTGTTGTGGCTCTGGCGATTGTGAGGGAGGTGCGGTTGCGAAGCCCACGGGAAGTATGCAGGATTTTGTGCGTATGGCTGCGGCGTTGGCGAGTAGGGCGGAGGAGAAGGGAATCCGGGGAAGGGCGTCGGGGGCGTGCCGGGCGATGGGGCGATGTTGTGCAGCTCGGTGGAAACGGCGCTGACTCGGCTCCCAGGGGGCCGGCGGTCGGTCTGGCCGCCGTACCACATGTTCTCCTGTGGCATCTCAAGCCGCCGGGTGCTTGTCCCGGTGAACCCGGGGTGGCCACGGTATTTCTCGCCCCAGAACATGCAGCCCGAGTCGGACCACTCGTCCACCACATCCACAATCGTCTGTATGTGCCCGTACGAAGCTGGCAGGGGGCCCGTCGGGTGCCACACCGAAAGTAGAAGCCCAAAGATGGCCGCTGCGAGTGAGAAGGCGCCAAAGTAGAAGATCTGGGGCGGATGCATGTTGACGCCGAGCTGGAATTGCAGGTTGATGGCGAGGCCAAACATCCAGTGGACACCGGATTTGAGGGCAAACAGGAAGACGGTTTGCCACGACGTGAAGGCGGCGACGACCGAGTTGTAACGGCCGTCCGTGCCCCTCTTGTCGATGAGAGCGCGGTACACCTTCTCGTCGCGGCAGAGGTTGACGATGAGCTCGGCACAGTGCAGAGACAGAGTGGTGACAGACTGGAAGCCCATGATGAGGAAGACAGCACCAACCGTCCCGGCCGCGCCGTTCGAGGCACTCCAGCCCACGTTGAGCACCGAGGTGCCATCGGTGCATTGGCGGGTGCTGCATTTGTCGTCGGTACTGCCTGTAAAGATGGGGAGGAGTGACCAGGACCGGCCCAAGACGCCGTTTCGGCTGCCTCTCAGCAGATAGCCGTACACACCACCGCCCCAGATGCCGGCCAAGACGGGAAGAATCCACAGGAGGATCAGGATCCGAGTGACTCGGGGGTGTCCTGAAAGCATCGACCTCTGCCTCTTCATCGGCTGGCACTGCCTGGCATCTTCCTTGGCGAGATGGACGCTCATCATACATCTGCCGGTCCGCTGTCCGACACGATGGCCATCGTGCTCGTCGGTGCATGCCCGGGCAACATCGAGAGGGTTGGAGCTCCACGTAGGTATGTTGGTCTCCACCAAGGCCCAGTTAGTGATTATTGCCTGCAGCACGAAGCCTGCGCCCAAGGTGATGAGCGCAACAGCATTGATGTGCACGCCGTCGGTATCCGAACTGTCGATGTGCTTGCCTAACAGCCGAGCCAGTTCGGGGTTCAGGCTCAGGAAGATAAGCGACGTCGATCCGTACGAGAGGACGATGCCGAAAAGATAGACGGCGTTTGCTATCCAGCCGTTGGGGCGACTGTATTTCGGCGAGGTTAAGAGACGCAGGTTCGAGTTGAAGTCGAGTTTGCCTTCCCGGTGTAAGGCCCAGCGGAGGGAGCAGGCGTGGACGTAGCCCATGCTGTCGTTGAGCAAGGTGACTGGGCAGATGTTAGCCACAAGAGACAGACAGCCAGCAAGGGGAGAGAGACTTCACATACCAAAGACGTTGAGCCCCAGCGGCAACACCTCCCTCCAGGTGTGCGACATGACGATCTGGGCGGCGGTGCCATCTCGGATTTCCAGGTAGATGCTGATGCCGCCGGCCAGGAGAGCGCCAATGCCGACAAGCCAGCTCGCCACGAGCCCGATCACACACCACGTCTTGGTGAAGACGCTGTCATCGTGGTGCTTGGGCGCCATGACAGCCTCTCCGGGCCATCTCCTGCGCTCTGGGGAGAAGGGAAAAACCAGGAATTGCGCGACATGGTGCGGAAAGGAGGGGGGCGCGAGCGCGGAGCGCGGAGCCTCGCCGTCAGTTTGAGTTTGGCTGTTGAAGCGGATGCAGGGGTCCCGTTCAGCCTCTCGAGGCTCTATCGCCAGAGCAGGTTAGAGGCGAGCCCAGGCGCTCCATGTCCCAATGCCGCCTCGAAACCGGGGCCACTAGTGGCCGCCATGCAGGATTCATCGGGGGCTCGATGCCACCTGGCTCGGCCCATTCTGCAGAGAACACAGCCGCAAGAGTCTCGACTCTCTGGCCATGGATCTTCAGGGGTTGGACCATCGGTTGAGGAAATGCGGGCTGCCAGGAACAGAGAAGTGGCGCAGCGAAGACATTTCTGCCTCGTAAGGAGAACACCAAGTGTGTTAGTATCACGGAACACAGAATATTACGGAATACAGCTCCTGGATCGATTTGATCCAAGAAAGTCAACCAGAGACGGCGTTGAGACGGTTTGCAGACTGCAGACTGCAGACTGCAGCTTCATCCCTGCATCGCTGGGGCCTTGAGAAGGAGCGTGAAATACATGGGCAGTGAATAAATTCTACCAGAAGAGTAAGAACCAAGGAAAGGGGGATTTTCAGCTAGAAGAGTGTGAACATGACGACAAAGAAGAGATGTGTTGCAGAAGCATGCATGTTGGATGCTGGAAGCTGGGGATGGAAGAGCTGAGGCCAGCCCAAACCACAATCACCGATGCCGTGTCTGTTGGTCTGTGCGCCTCGGCTCCGGCCGGTTGACTCCATCGGCGAGGTCGGGGCACCCAAAAACAGCAGCACACAGTAGCCAGTGATGTCGACCTATCGATAATGTTGACTGAAAGGCCATTTCAACATTTTTCTCACAACGACGACAGCTGATGGATTCTGGATCGTCATAGGTTCAGGTTAACATAATCTGCACACCTCTGATTCGCAAAAGTCTGAAAGTGTGAAAGTGCACCCGACCCGACCTGGAATAAAATCAACAAATCCTCCAAATCACAACCCCTCCAGATTCCAGAAGGCCACAACCCCTCCAATCCATCAACCCCACCATAAAAAGCAACCATCACCTACCTTCCCATCAACAACAACCAAATTCATCGCCACCATGGCCAGCAGACAGCTGCGCAAGCTGCAAAAGCAGCAGGAGCTGCTCAATCTCCAGAATGAGCCCGGCGACAAGAGCGAGGAGTCCGAGGACGAGCCCATTGTGGCCAAGCCCCGGGGCAACATGTTCTCGGGCTTCGCCGCGCTCGGGGACGACGGTGACGGCGCCGATGACGATGAGGAGGAAGACCAACAGAGTGACGAGGAGAAAGTCCAACCAGCGCAGCCGGAGCAACCCGAACCCGCCAAAAAGAGCAAGAAGAAGTCAAAGAAGAAAAAGAAGGCCAAGCAGGTCGACGCCCCAGCACCAGCCGGAGATGAGCCCGCGGCCATCGATGAGATTGATCGCGCTCTTGAAGAGCTCAAGCTGGAGCGCCAGGCCGGCGGTGGTGCTGGAGCAGCCGAAGCAGCCACGTCGACCAAAGGGCTCGATGAGCTCCTTCGCATCAACTTCCAGCATCTCAAGGCCATGAATGAGATGCGCAGAGTCTTCGGACGGGCTATGGACGTGGCCGAGGTCGAGGATCGGGCCCAAGGCACCCGCCAGCAGCCGCTGCTCGACAACATGGACCTCGAGACCTACCTGAGCGCCCGGGGAGCCCCTGGCCGGGGACCACCGGGCAACAAGACCATGTTCGACACCATCCTGCGCACGAATCCATTCATCGACGGCAAGAAGACCTGGCCCCGGGGCACCGCTCAGGGGCTCAAGATGATCCGCGTGGCCGAGAGACACGACGAGGTCGAGTTCTCATTTGCTCACGACAACGCCTACGACGCCCTGGAGGGCAGCTTCTTCGGGCTGGTCCAGATGTACGACCCCATGCAGATCGTCCACTTCCTGCACCAACACCCGTACCACGTCTCTTCTCTCATCCAGGTCAACAAGGTCGCCCAGCAGGACCAGAACTCGGCCCTGGCAGCCGACCTCATCGAGCGTGCCCTCTTCACCTTTGGCCGGGCCAGCCTCAGCGAGTTCCGCAAGAAGCTGGAGAAGGGCCAGGCAAGGCTCAGCTTTGCCAGACCCGAGAACCGCCAGTTCCACCTCGCGGGTTACAACCTGATCCAGAAGCTGATCCTGAAAGGCACCTACCGCACGGCGTTGGAATGGGCCAAGCTTTTCCTCAGCGTCAACCCCCTCGACCCGTACGCCATGCTCAACTGGATCCACGTGCTCGCCATCCGCGCCCACGAGGCCCAGTGGTTCATCGACTTCTGCAACTCGGACCTCTTCCACGATGCGGAACACACCAGCCGCATCTACCCCCTCCAAACCCTCCCCCTCGCCCACCTGCAGCTGCACGACACCGCCGCGGCCACCTCCACCCTCATCAAAAGCATGGAAACCCTCCCCTGGCTCTACTGCGCCCTCTTCAGCGCCCTCAACCTCGACACCCCCAAATCCCTCTGGGCCATCCAGCCCCGCACCGACGACGAAACCCTCGAAACCAACCTCTACATCCACCTCACCAAAGACCTCTGGAACACCCCCCAGCACATCTCCCTCCTCAAAACCGCCGCGGCCACCGCCACCCGCGTCGCCGACCCCTCAACCCTCCCACCCTGCCCCCCGGTTTCCCTCGCCACAGCCCGCTTCGTCTACCTCGACAACAACCCCGCCCTCATGTCCGCCATCCCGCGAGGCATGCTGCACCACGCCGCCCCAAACTTCGACTTCGACCCCCTGCCCCCCGCAGCGTCGCAAAACATCTTCTCCAGCGCCACACAGCAACTCCCCTGGACGACCAGCGCAAACAGGGACGGCGGCGGTGGCGGGCAATTACAGCAGCTGGCGCAGATCCTAGAAAACATTGAGCGGCGCCGGGTGCGGGAAGGGCGCGACGAGGAGTGGGCGCGCGAGCTGGCGGAGCTGGCGGGCGAGCAGGTGCGGCGGGTGGCGGGGTTTGATGAGGAGCAGAGACGGTTGATGCAGCGCGCGCAGGTGGCTGCGTTGCAGCTTGCGCGGGAGCATGATGCCGATATCAGGGGGGAGAGGGATGAGATGGGTTTGGGGGAGGGGGAGGGTGGTGAGGGTGGTGAGGGT
>OUNM010205427.1_pt1 | contig 27060 bp, 30 predicted proteins | sample 1769961 | NCBI WGS metagenome assembly OUNM01 (sample SAMEA3914820, study PRJEB12502) | metagenome | biome: forest; material: soil | place: USA | collected 2012-03-12 | depth 0.3 m | reverse complement strand
GTCAATTCTGGTGTTGCCGTGTCGCGCAGTTGTGGTGGTGAGGTTCAGAGATGGGGAGGGAAGGGAGGTGTGGGTGGTGGGGAGCGGATGCGAGGTTCATGTATAAGGGAATTGTCGGGGCGCCGAGAGGAGGGCCGGGGGCAGGGTGTGCGTGGGATGCGGGACCGATTCGCGGTGAATAAAAGCAATTACCAGGGCAGGTACCCACGACTCCCACACCCTGGTCGGTCTCAGTTCCCGGTACCGGTACAATCCCTCGCAAGTCCCCGGCGTACCAGCCAGGGGAGCCGGGAGGAGGGATTGGTGGCGAAGGAGAGGTGTGATGAGGGGGCAGGGGTTTCGGGCTAAAGAAAGGTACGTACTCTGGTCTGCCGCACTTCGTACCCGTCAGCGCAGCACAGACACGAGCTGCGCGTCGTCTGTCAGCCCCGTCGTGGTGGTCGTTGTCTCCGTCGTGGTGGTCTCTGTTGTCTCTGTCGAGCGGGCAGATGGTGCAGAACAGCAAACAGAGAGACAAATAAATTTCCCAGTGTCCGTCACTGGATGAATTTCTGCGCTGGATGCTGTTGGGAGAAGGAACCTGGAAGGACGGAGCAGAGGGCAGCGCACGGCGAGGTCGCGAGGAGGGCTGCTGCCAGAAGGATGGGGAGGAACCTCGCGCGAACGGACCGAAAACCCTTGGGTCACCCCGCCGGCTGAGCTTTTCTCAACGCGGTAGAACCAGGGTAAATTGCTGCCGCATGTGGTCTAGTGGCCAAAATGCCGACTAGCCCAGATGGGATGGTCTCGTTTCAGCGGCTTTTTAGGTCATGTGCGTCAGGCAAACGGCAGTTCACATGCTGCCCCGACCGTTTTGACCTCGCTCCCCATCTCGCCGACGCCAGAACGGAGACGGCATCGAGGGCATTTCCGTCACCGAGCGCCCAAAGTGGGAACCATCGCCTCGAATACTTCCCAAGAAGGGAATTGACCGAGGAGACGACCCGGGACACTGGCTCCAACGTTGACCCGCTCTGCCGAGCAGTGGCAGGCAGTTCTGCTGTTGACGTTGGCAGCACCCTGGTGCTGCGCAACAGCCCATGCTTTCTTTTTCTATCTGACCTGCTGCTTTTTCTACATCCTCCGTCCGACCGTCCCCGATGATGGCATCTCCTCCTCTTGTGGTCGCCAATCATTCACTTTCCCCTTCGGGCAAGGTTGGAGAAAACTTTGGTCGACGCTTTGCCCGAAACAGCGCCGCTTCCGAGGGGCAGTCAGGAGGCAGCCTTGCCGCGCCCAACCAAGTCAGGTGCGCTCTGGAAAGCCCAGGCCGTTTCCCCGCAAATCGCCACCTCTCCTCCTCCAGTCAATGCAGGCCGGGGCTTGGGGTGCTTGCGGGCGCGCCTGTTGTTGATCAACCCGTGATCACGAGCGCATTCCGTTAATTTGCTTGTTTCGCCGGCGACAGGCTGCTTGCGGTCAGTCGGCAGAGCACAGGCGAGGCGAGGCAATGCGCGGCGCTGCGCTGCGGCAATAAGCGACCGGCCTCCGCCTCGCCACCAATTGCTCACCTGCCCGGCCCAATTGCAGAGCTGCCGATTGTCCTGAAATATCGCCTGGCAATAGCGCCTGACTCCAGAGGTCAATTCGTCGGTCACCGTGGTCTCTGGTCGAATCGGCCGTCGCAAGCCGTGCTGTGCTGACCACGGCCTGAATCGGATCCGCTGAGTGGCCAGTCGGCACTCCCAGCCAGGCTCGCCAGACCAGTGCTCGCAGGCAGCTGGTGCTTCGCCCTTGCGTTCCTCCGACCCCGTGATCCAACTGTCACAGGGGAAGCCCATTCCGATAGCCGCGGCTGCTGGACCCCTAATAATAACAGACCTTGGTTCTCCGAAGTGTACGGGTAATCTGGCTCCGATCGACACAGCGCCATAACCTCGAGCTGTTTGTCACGCAGCCCTCCCTTTTTGCGGCTGGGCACGTATCTTGCTGTGTGGCTCCTGAGGCCTCAGCACCTGTCCAGCATGGAAGCTTTCTTCTCCCACATGACGCCTTCGTGGCTGATGCAGTGATGCCGCCCACCCCACGCCGAAGGCCCAAAGCCCTGTCAAGGCGCAATCTCAGCCAGCTCCGGGACAAGTTCCCGACGCCCCAAAGCCCCGATATCACCTCGACCCCTGTCGCCGGAAGCACTCCCGGTGCTGCTGATGGTGTGATGACCGCCAGCTGTTGCCGGATTCAGGCCTGTCTCTCCCTTGTCGTCGACACAACGGCGCCAGAACCCCAGACTTTCCCGTCGCCGCGGTCACCGCGACATGCTGCGGCGCCGTGCTGCTGGGACGAGAAGGAGATTACAGATCGTGAGACAGAGGACGCGCAGGGGCCCGGAACCGCTGCTCACTTCCCGGCGGCGACGCCGAGAAACGAAATGGGACATGTCGTCAGAGATGCTCAACCACTGCTTTGGGCTGGAGTCAACGACCCAGAGCACTGGGACGCAATCAAACGGGAGCCTAGTGCAGTGGAAGGCATTCTCCTGCACCCCATCTTGGCGCTCCGGATTTGTTTTCCCAGTCCTTGATGAATCTGGTGATGCATCATGAAGCAAAAGGGGGGCTGTCCAGTCGCTCGGTAACATCAGGATCCAATCAACGTCCCGGAACTTTGGTTCAACCCACGTCCATCAAGCCCCGGAGCTCCCCCCACGGTCAAGACCCCTGTCTCTCCTGAACATTCCCATCACACCATCTGCCCTCGTGGTTGCTCCCTCGGTGGGAGCAATGGGAAAGTCAAAGCAGTGCTCTGCATGGCCAACCCCCCCGGCGCTTGAGGCGACACACGTGGTTCGACTGGCCTCTCATTCGACCTGGTAACGTTATGTTTACCAGTGAGCAGGCGTTGATCACCACGTGAAGCTGGTTCCCTCCCTCTGAGAGGTGTGCGTTTCGATAGCTCAGGGGGCGGCTGAGAGCATGCCCAGCAAATGGAACCACAAATGGGAGTATCCTCAAATAACTTCCCTGTCCCATATCAACGTTATGCAAATCTGGAAAAAGGAACAGACAGTTTGGCTCTGGCCACCCTTGCATCACCGATCGACTTTGCACAGACGATAAGGGGGACAGATCTGGCTGACCACCCCTCGGGCGGCAATCAGCTGAAGTGAGAAGTGACAACCACACGATTGGCGAAGGGGCTACTACAGTAATAAATTGTTTGCCGCTGTCAAGGTTCACACTGCTGCTATCACTTTTGAGCGAAAAAAAGGTGACGGCTGAGGGCATGTAAATTAAGGAGACCACCAACCCAACACCGCGGAGATCGCTCGATGGTTCCACAGTCCTGCAAGCCATGAGCTCCCTCGCACCAAACAGACAGACAGAGTCGCGTCTCTTCAGGCGATGGCAATCACATCCCGTCCGTTTCGAAGCCCCTATCCTCGCCCACCCTCTCAGGAGACCGATAGCAAACGAAACGGCCTCCCGTGTGGTCCGAAACAGAAATCGAAACATGACGTTCCAACACCAAAGTTGGTCACCGGTCGGTCTTCAAGACCCGAAACCGGGGGTCAGGAGTAAAACCCCCCAACCCGCACTCTACACAGAACACAGCACCTCTGGCGCCCCCAAAAAGGAGTTTGTGAAACCCCCACACTCTCCTGCCCAACAGCCAGCGCAGCCCAGCTGCGTGTGCCAATGCAGCAACCCCGTGGACAGGGGGGTCGAAGATGCACGCCGCCGCCATCGCTGTCGAGCTTATGCGGTTCCGCAACGCCCGCCATGCCATGCGATGCCAGCAGCCGACACACATGCTGCTGCAGCGCCTCAGCTGCGGGCGGCGACAGCAAAGGTGAGGGTCTGACGCTGGCAGCGGGCAGCGCGCCGTGCGCGCGCCATGCGGTGCGACCACCAAGCTTTCATCAGCGGGGGGGCCTGCGGCGACTTGTCCCGATCACCGTCGACGCCCCCCTCCAGGACCGCCGGCGACCGGCCGCGGCTGGCCTTGTTGACATGGCCGCTGTCTGGCCGTGTGTCAAATCAGTGATGGAGGGGCTTGTGTCATCTCGCCCGGGATGTCCGGTTTGTGTAGCCCAGAGGCGCAGACGGCGTCGTTTTGGCCGACTTGGACTGGACGCCCCCGCTCGGGTGTCCGCGTCGTGATCGGCAGATGCGCTTGTCTGCTGACAGCTGGTTTCTGCCGCTGAAGGGCATTTATCTATTTGCGAGGGTTTGGGTACGCGCGTATGGATTCCGGCTTGGAGGTTTTGGTCATATCTAGGTGACCCCGTCGTCCCGTCTCAGCCGGACGCCTTGCATCGCCGATGTGTGCACGGAGGGAGCACTGTGGATATGTACATTGACATGGATGCGGAGGCATGCTGCTGTTTGTCCCGGCCGGCGTCGAGGGACAGCACACACTGCACGCAGCAGCACGGAGGGTGTGTCAAGCGGGAAGCTCTCCGTGTGGAGTTGTGGAATCTGAGATTAGCGAGTCTCGATTCTCCACCGACAAGTGGTGGGGACACAATCTGGGTTCGGCCGAGTTGGCTTTGGGAACAAAACGGAGGAGGCAGCGGCGAGTCGTGATCCGCGAATCATTCCAGACATGATTCCAATCAGGAAAAATGCATTTTTACTTCTTCTCTTTCCTATCTGTTTTCGCAACGGAAGGTGGTGATCGCTGTTTTCGAATCCGACGTGAATCGGGGTTCATGCAGGACAGAAGACAGAAGGCAGATTTCATCCAGCATTCTTCACGAATATCAAGCCTGTGTCGAAGCACAGGATGCTGCACAACGGCCCTGGCACCCGGACCAATCATGGTCCCCGGGATCAGGTACGCGTGAGCTGCATGCCAGATCCAGAGTCCGTGCGGGTCGAGGGGACAAGATGTCATTTTCGAGGACCCGCCGCCCCAAACGGCATCACCGCGAGGAAAAGCCGAAATGGATGGCCTCCCCAACGCAGACAGCCCCCGATTTCAACCAGCCGCCAAGCCGGCCACCTCACCGTTGACCCCTAGCCGAGCCAGAGCGCCGGTTTCGACAGACGAACTTACCCCTGCATTTGCAGAAAGGCGAGGGCTTCGCCTAAGCGGCAGAAGGGCTGCCAGTACCGAAACGCGAGGCGCCGAGGCATGTCCTTCTCCTGCCCAGACCTGGGGACGGGGACCGTGGGCGGGGACAGAATATCGTCCAGGCCTCCGAGGAACGTTACCAGCGGGCCTAGAAGATCACGCCGATGGATTACATCAGGCATGTTGGGCACCTGAGATGGCATGCGTCGTACCTGGCGCTGCGTTGCAATGCCGTCTTCCGTCCCGTGAAAATGCTTGGGTCTGGCCGTGCAGCGAAGCAAATCCATGTGAACAGCACAATAGCTGCTGTGGTAAGGTGCATTTTCATCAAAGACCATGTGTGTCAATCAACGCTCCCCGCAGTCCCGTCCCGACGGTTATTCAGGCACCCCGGCCCCGACTTGCATCGCAAGCTGTCAAAGAGGGAGCTGTGAGTTTACCCGGCACGTGTGGGCAAAATTGCCCGTCCAAACCCCTGCCGCGAGGAGCATTGCTGGTTTTCCAGAACATTGCGGAGCCCCGTATTTGGGGTCCAGGGGTCATGCTCTCGCGGGCGTAATATTCCCTCGGCCCAACCTGCTCCTTGCCCCATGCCGGCGACGGCCCGACTCCCCAGTGGGCCACGTTCCCATGATCCATCGCGGTGTGGCAGGGCAGCCGTCTCCGTTTCTTTTTCGCGTCCACGCAGAGTTTTTCAGGGACCAGCTTGGCAGATACGGCTCTTTGTTTACCCCGTTTTGTGCCCTCATGACAGTCTTGCATTTCGAAGGGGACTCGGCCTCTCCGCATTGTGCCTGAACGGGATGTGGCTCGTGCCATCTCTCCCACGGGATGGCGTCGTTCAGTGACGGATGTGGCGCTTGGTGCAGCATTACGTGCAGCAACACCAAGAATTGAGTCCCAAACGGGCAACACTTGCTTCGCAAGCTTCGACTGCATCAGGCATCGCAGCATCGAAAGCATCGCACACCAGCGCAGCTCGCTGCTGATCACGGGGCTAGCCTCATGAGTTCCCGAGATCTCCCATTGATTGCATCATTCCTGCTGGGTCCAAACTGCAAAAGGCATCTGCCGAGCCAGCTGTCCCTGCTCATCATCGGCTCCATCAGCCTTGGCCGCGTCTGGCATGTGCCTTTTTCTCGCAAGCAAAGCACCAGAGAGCCCAACGAGACCCGCCTGACCGTCTGCAGTTCTGCACACCGCCCTGCCTCCTACGCCCGCCCGTGTGCTCCGCTTTCCTGCGTAGTCGCGTCTCGACGACTGACGCATCTCGTCCAACCGAAGTCAGCAAGACCAGGTTGTTGAAGAGACAGATATCAAGAAAAAAACTCTTTGAATATTTTTCTACTTCATCGGTGAGCAGGAAACAGATCCTGTCAGCCACAAACTCGGCAACAACCCCCCTCATCTCCCCCTCCCTCCCGCAAGCCCGCACCGCCAACTCCAACCGACCGATGACCCAAAGAACCGAGGCCGAATTCTTCCTCCCCCCTCTCCCAAGCTGCCTGTTCAGGTAAATCGTGAAGCGCGGCTCGCTCGGCGCTGAGGGAGTTTGTTGTGGAGCGGGAAGCGGGTGGTGCGCCCCCGCCTCGGGCCGGGCAATCCCGGCTTTTGGAGGGGGAAACCTCTCAACTATCGGTTTTCTTGGGGAGACGGCAATCCATCTGTCTGTGATGACAGGCAAGTGGAGGTAAGAGGGCTCCGTCCTTTCTGCTGTTTAGGCAGTGTTCCGTACCGAGCGCGACTTGCCTCGTCCCTCGTTTCTCCCTCTCAGGAACAGCCCTAGAGGCCGTTGGGAATAGCCCCCCTGTGCCCGTCTGTCAGCGGCGAGAGGGATGTGGAGAGCGACGACGTGCTGGGTCCAACGGGTTGGGTTGCCACATGGCAGAATGGGAGAAACGGTAAATTTGAATTGCATTTCGTAGTCTCTTTTATCGATTTTAGATTTATCTCTTTTTTTATTCTGCTTTTCTCTTCCTCTATTTCGGCTGCAACGCAACCTGTCGGCTTCATATGCCAAGGATATCCCCGTGGAGTATCAGCCGCCGTCGTTACCGTTCCCACGAGGACAACCTCCAAGACAGGGAGATCCGAGATGCTTGGCATTCGGGGCCGCCGCAACGCAACCGTGGCATTGCCCGCATCCAGAAGCGGCCCAGTAGCATTGCCCTGAATCAAGTGCCAGCGTCAGATGGGACGCTGACGCGCGCGCTCCGTACTCCGTAAACCGACCTCTCCAGTGTTCCCCCGGGCGCCGACCGACCGTTTCGAATTGAGTTTAAAGTCGAGAACGGGGGCCCAGCCCCAGTCTCAGCCCAGCAGCCCGCATAAGCGGTCCGGAATGCGGCGGCGCCGTTGCGACCGTTTAGGGCTTTGCTGGGTCGTCGGCACTCACGAGTTTTAGCCGATGCAGGAGAACAAGTCACAAGGCTACAGAAGACTCAGCCTTGCACCGAGAATGGCTGAAAATACATCTGTACCTTATTTGGGCACAAGCGAACGTGCTTGGATATGGTTTGCTACTTTAAGTCTCCCATGGTTTGTCTCACCGCTGATATCGATCCGGCCGCGAGACACGCGGGAACCCGGGATGGATGCCCTTCTTCCCGACACGTCGGCGAGACAACACCACGAGTTGCCTCCACAACACCTGTCCCGAGGGACAACGAGGGAGCTGGTGATCCTACTCGGTGTACGGAAGGTAGGGTGGCCGCAACGCTCCCCGTCGAGCCGTCGTTTCAGGGTCCAGAGGGAAGCCTGTGAGAGGGTGTGCTCATTGAGACATTGGACCCTGGACCGACCGCTACAGCGACTGACGCGTGTAAGAGTGTGCTGTCCAGCGGGTGGTCAGCGGTCCGCAGCTGGCCGGCTCTCTGGTCCGTGACCTTGGCGGGCGATCACAGGTCGTATTATTTTTTCTCACTTTCTTCCCAACCCTCCGCTTTCCATTTCCCCAGATTCTCGGCTGCAGATCACGTTCGGCATGGAATTGGACGGAGACGGGCGGGCGGGCGGGCGAGTGGATGGGGCAAAATGGACAATTGGCTTTCCTGCCTCTGCTGCCTGAGCCTTTGCCGCCAGCCGCGCCCCCCACTGAGAGACAGTCATGTGAACCCTTTTCGCATGATTCGCCCCCGGCGCAGCACCCTGCTGTCGAGCGACATCTGGTGGTTCGAGACGCTGCCGGGCCGGTCAGTCAGTGCCTGATGAGGAAGCTACCAAGCCTCACAGGGGGGTCCAGCTTTGGCCGTGGTGCGGCCGAAGCGGGTTGTTGTCAAGTGACTGAGGGCGCTGTTGTTGGCCCGTCTTCCCAGCCCGGTGCTGTGACACGGGGTCGAACCCCGCTCGGCCGTTGCTGGCGGCAAATCCATCGCGCCCGTGGCCCGTCCTCCGGACAGACAGCAAGTCTCTGAGAGTCAGCTGTCAGCGGGCAGGGGAGTCTTCTCCAGAGGGCACACCTGCTGCTGGCGAAGCCACACGCCGCTGCAGGCTCACGGCGTCCAGGCACAACCCCGCCGAGGATGGGCATGGGAGACAGGACCGAACAAGCGAACGCGCAGGCCGTCGGGAAGCACTCCTGACAATCCCGCAGAGTGGTGCAATTGGGCACTTTCGACTCCCACGTGGCCGATATTGCGCCGGAAGTGCGGGACTTTGAACGACTGCTCGGTGACGACGACTGCAGGCGGGAGGCATGTCGGCAATGCCTGCTGTCTGTGCCATCTGGCTTTTGTGGTTATGTGCCACTGCAATTGCGCGCAGCTCGGTGTGGCGGCGGGAATTTCATCGTCCCATGTGCAGGCTTCCATGTGCGAAGTACGCTGAACATGCTCGAGGTATTCCGTAAATATCCCGCATCCCTACACGTGTATCCCGTCTTGAGACAACCTGGAAGCTTTGGAACATTGGGCTGGGGTTGTGTTTCCGGGTGATTTGACAAATCTGGGGAAGATGGGGAACGTTGCGTGCCTGGTCTGGGGTTTTCAGGACTGGAATCAGGGCTGCCAGTGGCGAACGTTGGTTTTAGCGGCTCATGTGGGGCGATGAGCCTCGCCCAATTTCAGTTACAGAACCTCTTTCTCACTCTTGTCTGACAACAACTTGACAACACAACCCGACCAAGATCAAGGGAAACGCAGCCTGCGCGGAAACAGGCCAGATACTTGGTAAGACGACAACTAGGATTAGTTAGCCAGGAACCGATTCGGCCGACAGAAACAGTCAAGGCGACGTGCATCGTGGTTCCGATCGATTGTCGGCTTCTTCCTCGAGAAATTGTTGAGACACGATCATGCACGTCCCGGGCAGTTCGCCGGAGTGTCTTTGATGTGGTCAGGCACCTCCAACCAGACTCGGGTTCTTTTATTCTTCCCTGCCACCATTTTCTTGTTCTTTTGATCATTTTATCTATCCGTGCCTTTTCTTCCCGTTTTGCGACCTCTGATGGGCTGTGCCATCCCTTTGCTGTCCTGGTACCTCCCTCCATCCAGCAAAGACCGGGAACTCGTCGAGTTTGATGCGGCAAAGCTCGAGTGGGCAACGAGTACGTGTTCTGTATCTCTACAAGCCCCAGGCCCACCCCTGCCGATACCACGAGTTGGGGGCCATGGTGGCTGCGTCTCCTCGCTTTCTGCCGAAGCCACCCCCCCGGGATCATGGAATCGTTGTCTCTGCCGACTGGCCATGCGCCCCTGAGACGAACAACATCGATCCCAGAAACGGCGAAGCAGATTCCTCGTGTGTACGGCGCAACAACACCACTTCGCCAATCCTCCTTCCTGGAAGCGCACCGGCGATAGATTTGCGCCCGAGTCACCGCTTACTGTCATGCCCCGGCAGATGAGGTTCGCGGCGGAGGCTCTTCGGTGTCGGGTCGAGTCGCCCGGCGATTGGTGGGAGTTGATCATCAGAGGACGGGTTATTATATTGCCTCCTGTGTCAGCCTGGGATCGATGGTGATACCGACGTTGTGGTCGGTCGAGGCCGCATCCGGACCATTCAAGTCCACCGTCGATGTCGAGCTGAGCCAGCATGGTACAGTTTACACGGCATCGACCTCGCCATCTGACCCCTTAGACCCCTCGGTCGGAGTCCGAGATGGCAGCAGTGCGACCACCCTGAACCCAGCACCACGGGCTAATGATGAGAATGGTGTCACAGGCTCTCTATCACGAACTGACAGCGCTGCCGTGTTACATTCCGACCTACCCCAGGCGATACCTCACAGGCCGCCCTCAATTTCCCATTCTCCTGTTGACCTCATCCACCTGAGCCTCCGTGACAGCACCGTACAACCCCAAAGGAAATTTCCGCCAATGCCACGAGCCATGGAGCGAGATCCAAGGGCACACGCAGCAGCTCCAATAATAGCTTCATCTATCGTGCAACCCATGCTGGTTCACAAACCGGCACGAGCTTTCCAACGAGTCGGCTACGCGTCGCCGTCCCTCACCCCTCTCGGCAGCCCCGGACCTCGACTTCGGGCCCGAGTATCGTCGACATGTTGCGCCGTTGGGTGCGACGCGGATCACCACCCGAGGTAGGGTGATACTTTAGACAAGACTGCCGAACCGCCAAGGATCGTCGTGCTGTCAGCATGACATACCTGTCTACCTACCCCTTTTGCAACCCCCTTTTTGACGATTCTTGCTGGTAGGTTCAAGTTCGTTGCCGCCGGTCCCGCTACCGTAATTCAGGGCCATGGCGTCGTCATCCAGGTTTCCAGGAACAGTTGCTGACCTCAGAACTTACTTCCGCCAGGGACTTTCTGCTCCGGCTTCTACCCCCGGCGCACGGCGCCATGACACCAGCGCATCGGACCGTTCCTTCTGTGCCGGCTCTCGCGAATGTGATTTGCGAGTCTCTGGGGTGGTCAGACTAACAAGCTCATCATCCGTCAGCCCGCGGGTGACACCGAGAGTTCGTGGGACAACCCAATGGGAACGGTCCCGGCGAGGGGCAGGTGAGCGTCGGTGAAGCTTCGCCGCTGGCTTGCTGGAGAGAGAAGACCCAATAACGAACGGCTGAAAGGTCCCGCAGATCCGGGGCCTGGACAACGCGGTTTCTGGCATTGGAGCATTTCGGCTGCCAAATCCAGCCCTACGCGTGGCCCAAGTGGGTTGCAGCTTACTTGACCAGGTTGTCAAGTGCCGGGTCCGGCGTAATAGCGGGCCAAGAAGTAAAGGATATTGGCTTGTTCTTGTTACCGATTTTATCTCGTTTGCCTCGTCCCGTCATTCCGAGCTGGAATCTTTCAACCAGAACCCTTGACCCGTCCTCAGAAGCACACAGACATATCAGAGTTTTCAGTTTCTTTGGACGAGGCTGTTCCTTTCCGCGAGCCAACACGGGATCTGAGGCAGCAGTGTCTTCAAACTCTTGACCGCTTCTCCTTTTCCCGTCTCGCAACTCTGCCATGTACGGTACCGAACGTCTGTCGGCCTCCCGTCCACTTGGTTGGTTGGTGTTTCCAGGCCTTGAACAAGGTATCCCCAAGTCCAGGCGGGCTGGCTAAATCAGCCGGTTAAAGAGTCGCTGGGACCGTGGACGGCAGCCGACTCGCATGACTTGCTGCGTGGCAGTTGACGGGCTGAGCAGAAGCCCAGCCCAACCAACCAAGCCTTCGCCTTCGCCGTTTAGCCGGCAAATACGCACCTGGCAGCCTTGCCGGCACTCAGTTTGCACGGTTTGGGGTCGCGCTTGGGCCGCTGACGCGCCTTGCCGCGCTGGCTGGCGCGCTTCTTCCCGCTGGCTGTGGATGCTTGATCCCGAGTGGTGGAGTTTTTGAGCTGACGGTCCGTCCGATATTCTCCGTCCTGTGGACGGCCCCTCCCTGCAAAGGGTCCGGTCATGACGGTAGAGCCGGAGTCAGTTGTTGGAAGTTCGTTTTACCGGTGGTCATCGATGTCTTTCGAGAATTTGATGATGAAAATACATAGCACCTGACGGAGAGCTGGTCAGGGTTGAGCCTTGAAGCCCTGCTTGACTGCACTCTTGACAACCACCACTCCGTTCTCCGTACCCCCACGGCCGAGAGTCGCGCATGTCATGAGGTTAGGCGGAATACCGTTTGAAGACCTCGAACCCCAACCCTGAGGCTTGATCATCCACCAGCGACATCGGTACACTTCAGGGGTTTCTCTCCGGTTCTGAGCACATTCTTTGCTGGGAATCAGGCGCCCACTGCAGACAACGAGCGCATTGCACACAGCCCCCATCTCCCTGCCGCAGACGTCCATGATCACTGGTCAACGCGGTACCGGCTGACCGTCCCCAGCCGCGTTTTGCCCCCAGGGACGCGGGGGACGAGGCGGGGAAACAAGGGTCTGAAAGGCTGAGAACCAGGGTGGTGGAACCATGGGGCCATTGCGTGCTGCTCGAGGCATTTCTTCAACTCCAGTTCTGAGGTTCGTGATGGCGCCCAATCACCACGCGTGCGATCTCTCCCAGTCAGTCACGGGCGCGCTCTTCCCGCCGGTTCCCCCCCCGCGCCGCCGCCACCCCGCGGTGCGTGGACGATGTGATGGGGCCAGCAACCCCTTGCTCGTGGCTTTCGAGCAATGACAATGGCAATGTCAAGAGGCGCGAACAGCGGTTCGGTTAGCGCAAGCGAACTTCCGGCCCGGATCTGCAGGGAACTTGCTCCCGCTCTCGGCGCTATTCCTTTCCCGATCGCTCGACGTGCCCAAAGCAGAGCCGACCTTCATCTCACGGGGAAGGGTTGTGTCACAACGCCCATAAGCGAGCCCACCCCACCACCACCATCACCCGGATCAAGCGCCGCGGGCTTGGGAGGGGTGGTGTGGGTGGCCAGCGGCGCGGGATGTCAGCCCAGGCTCCCGCCGCATTGGGCGCCTGGCCCACGGCCGATTGAGGAGGTCTGGTCTTCACGTGAGGGGTCGGGGGCGATCATGAAACAATTTTGGAGCGGAATCAAGAGGCACACGGGCTGCTTTGGGCGGCGCGACCCTGCCCACCAGACCAGAAAACGGTTCACCGTCGCCGACGCCGGCGGCCATCCTGCGCCGCGGGGATTGGCCCCCGCCGCGCTGTTCCTCACTCGGACTTTATCAGCATCATCCCCTCCTCTTGTTTGCTGGGTCAAAGTCCCAGGACATGCCATGCAGTGGGGGGATGCGCTGGCGCGTCCTCGGTTGACTAACCGCAGGGGCAAAAAAAGAATATAGCACCACTGCGCAGGTGTGGACCGGCACTTGCACGAACTAATGGTGCCGCACGCAGCCTTACCTAACTTTCTTCTTCCCCCTTCTGCTCCGGATGGGTGTCTTCATCTATTAAGCAAGCGACTTAGCGCGGCTGACACCCCCGGACAACCAGCCAGTCGGGCCAGTCGGGTCGGTCTGCCGGCCGGCCAGTGAGAGGCGCCGTCCACCCAGAGGACCTCAAGGTGACGCTGGACACGATCAGCGGATCGCCCAGAGTTTTCCTTTCTTCCAATGCTCGGGGTCTGTTGGCCGGTCGGCGGTCGCTGAGCAGGTCTGGCGTGCATTTGTGTGAGACGTAGGCTGAGTTCACAGGCTGTTGCTGCGGTTTGCGGCGGGAGGTGGCGGGTCTGCGATCACGAGGTGCGATCTGAAACAGCTGAGGGCGGTTGGATGATTTTAGGGGGGCCAGTCACACAACGCCGCTTGGGGCTAGCTGTGACTGTGTGTTTTGTCGTGTCTTGGTCACTACTTGGCCCCTTTTCAAACGGTTCGTCTGAGTGCTGCTTAGCAAATGGGACTGTCTTGCATTGGTGATTTCTGTTGACTGGTTGAAAAGTAAGTCTCGAGTCCCGCTAAAGGAAAGGCATCAGATCAGGCAATGCATACCGGGTATGTATGTGATACAAAATCAAAGTTGGGGCAGTGGAGGGTTCCCGTCAACTCCACGATGGGATCAGCCGGCACTACGGAGAGAACACGCAAGACACAGCGGTCATATTCTAGGCCAGGCTCGGATTACCGATCCGTCAGGTTCTTGCAGTAACTTCTCTTGAACAGCGCAATCAAACATGTAACAGTCCTAGTCTTTGCAATGTCGTATTATACCTCCGTACTGATATGCCTATATCAACCATGTCTTCACCCAACCGAGATATGCGCTCGACCGAAACGTGAACATCATGCCCTCTCCTCCCAAGTCACAGTAATGGGCTCATGGTTCCCCGAGAACTTCTGCCCTCTAAACCACAGCTCAAATCGCAAGTCGGCGGGGGCCACGATGACCCTGACCTCAAACTCACAAAGATAATACGAGTATCCGACTGAACAACACCCACTGCGCTTGTATTTGTGAACCAGTTGCTCTTGAGTGACGCCGCTGAGATTGCTGTTGACATTGCATATTGGGAATGCGCCGCCTGTTCAAGTTCCTGGTCAGCTTCTGGTGCTAGCAGTCCGAGTGCCAAGGGGCAACTCGTTCCTCTTGTTGAGGAGAGGTTGAGCTGATGTTCACACGCACATACCTTGCTTTAGGCTCCTGGGAAGGGCGTGAACCTCATTGTCTGACTTGACAATCTTGGTGCCCCATGTTCGCGTCAAGTCTCCGGCGTTGAGCCGGACGTTGAACTCTTTGGTCAAGGAGCTATTGGGCGCGATGAGTTCGCCCTTCTTGATCAGCCACTCGATCTGGTTGATAGCCCACATCTTGTTCGGCTCATGCTCGTCATGAGAAATATCTTCATAGACGTGTTGCTCTTGTACGTAGACGTGCTTCACAATGACGCCGTAGCTGGCGCGGGCCACGCGGGCGGCCAGCACGGATGCCGTGCCTCCGGTCTGATACCTCTGCTGGCGATCAAGGAGAAGGCCACGCACGACAACCAGCTGAGGGTCGTTGCACCGAATCACGTCTACTCTTGGGGCGTTGGGGTGCTGGCGGCTGGCGAAGTGCTGCTGAAGTTGGTCGCGGACGTAGGTCGAGCTGCCTAGCCCGCCGGATAACACCAAGTGTTGCTAGCAAGTGATTCCGAGTCAGTCTCGTCATGTTCTACGGCAAGTATTAGGTTTCGTCTACGTACCACTTGTTCGGGCTGACCGCTGCTTGCTAGCCAGTCGAGCTCTTCAGTGATCTTTCCGACGATTCCCCCAACCTGCTGGTCGAAGAGTGCTTGAATCTCATGTCTGTTGGATGTTGTCAGCTCATCATGTAGGAGCCGTTGGATTCAGAATACTTGAACTGGCAGATGTCAGTGACACTCACAAAGCAAAGGTCATCCTCCCATGTTCTATCCCCAACCCGGGGTGACTGAAGTCGTGAGCTACCCCTTCTACAGGGATTCGGAAGAGCGGTTGCATGTAAGCCCGCTCGCCAAACTTGTGCTTCAAGCTCTTAAAGTGGTGGCTCCGTGAGAGCCTGGTCGCAAAGTCTGGGGGCAAAGCCGCGGCGATTTCTGGGTATGCCATGAGCTTTTGCGAGACTAGGCTGACGAAGTGCTGATCTATCAGCGAGGCTCCGATGCCGATGCCAGTGACGGGATGCATCGACGACATCTGCGGTACCTGTTGGTACGTCGTAGTCACCCGCATGAGGGCAAGGTCGGTTGTTCCGCCGCCGGCATCGACGGCTAGAAACACACTGCCCGTCGGCATGGCCACGGCGCTCATCTTGAGCGTTGCCACGGCAGCCGCTTCGGCCTCGGTAAGGTCGACCTCAGCAGTATGGCGTGGGCCCTCAACTCCAAAGCCAGCATTGCGAATGACGGCCTTGAAGGCGTTGACTACAGTAGGGCTCGTCCAGGTCGTCGGCACGCTGAAAAGAAACTCGACTCTCATGTCGGTCCATCTCCCAAGGCCGTGACGGCCGATCTCGGCCTCGATACTGTTCTTGACGTGCTGGTACACTTGGCGGAGATAATCCGTGCAGATCCGCTGCGCCTCGAGGGGTGACGCCGGTGTGCGTGAGAGGCCCTGTTGCTGGGCACCAGCGAGCGTCTCCGCTTCCATAAAGATCTTGAAGAATTCGTGCTTCGTCTTGTCGGCCATGTTGTATTCGTCATCCTCACACAAGTACCCCCACGAGGAGATGGCGCCGCTGGAGTGGTAGATCAAGATCGAAGGCACTTTGCGCTCGTTGCGGTCACCGCTACCCGGCCAGTCGCTGATGACCTGGACCGGCATTCGCGGGGTCATCCATGCGACTCCTAAAGAACTGTGTGAGTAGCCGCCGTCTGGTTGCTCCGTGTGTCAGCTTACCAGTGAAAGTGGTCCCCAGGTCAACAGCAACCGTAATGTCAGGGTTGCCCGCAGTCATCATGGCAAACCACGGGCCTCAGAGAGGCGCCTTTGACTGTTGCTGAAGGAACAGACCGGCAGCCGTTTTTGAGAGATATCTGTTGTTTGTTCTGTGTGTTCCTGGCGGCACCTTTGGCTATGTCCACGGATCACACCGGCCCCAGATGGACGACGTTGCCGGCAGTACTCTGTCCAGTCAAGGAACGAACGCAGAGAGAAGGGAGAAGAGGCTTCATTGCCAGTTATTCCCACGCAGGCGCTCCAGCTGTGACGTTTTCGCATTCTGCCCTGGATAAGTTACCTCCTGCGGACGTTACACTGAGCCTTGCTTGCACAGGGGTTGTTCCAACGCCACTTTTTCATAGCGCGCCCAGCTGAGAACCCTTTTCGGTTGGAAACATTGTTATAGCGGGCACAGTGCGGTCATGTTAGTCTCGCCAGCGGCATAGTGGCGCCAGGGGGACGATCGCGAGGCTCTGGGTGGGCCAGGCCGTGTCCTCGGGGGGTGGTCTTTCATAAATCACCCCGTTCTCTCTCTCCTCTGAAGGGGAATGGCAAACTGTGAGTCCTGCTGCTCCGGATCTTTACTTGGCTCTCTCGCTTTTAAACTTGTATTTCTTTTTTGAATCGAAATGGCAGATCCAGTGGCAACATCTTCAGCACCGGCTGGGAACCCGGGGGCAGCACCAGCTCCAACAACCGGAACCCCGGGGACATCTTCGACATTGAGCGCAAGCTCCTCGGTGACAACGGCTTTAGCCTCGAGCGCAACGGGCCCGGCGATAACACCGACAACGACCGGAAATCTGGGGTCACCCATTCCCGCACCAGACCCAAGCCCGGGAACCAATTCTGGAGCCGTTGCCGGAGCAGCAATCGGCTGTCTCGTGGCCGGTTTGCTCCTCGGCTTCGCCTTGGCCGCTTTCCTCTTCCGGCGCAAGAGGCAGACGAACCGAGTCGAGCCAAGGGCTGTTCCCGCAGCGCCTCCGTCTCGCCGCGGCAGTGAGGCCAGATTCCAGCTCAACAAATTCCTCCTCGACTCGAACGCAGACGTCGAGATCAGCTCAGAACTACGATCTCTGGACACTCTCATCCAACAGCATGTCGAGAACAACTATCACCTGGGGCCTGTGCAGGCGGACCCCCGCGCTCTCGCCGGGTCGCTGATCCAGCTAGGCGTCGGCAATGGCGGGAGCCTCACGGCTGAGACCATCACACAGCTCGCATTGAGGCCAAGCACCCGGCACGTCGCTCTCCGGCACGTCATCTCGCAGGTTCTGTTCACGAGCATCGACGTGAGCGCGCGGAGCCAGCTTTCCATGCTCCCGGCTCCTCTCGCGGCGTTCCTGTGGTCGATTCCGCAGACGGAAACCGGGGATCGAAATGCCAAAGGTGCGTATTTGACACGGATACTTGGAGAACCAGCTCTCTGGCTGTTGCTAACCAACCTGCAGTCACATCACTTGCTCTCAACCAGTGGCGTACCCTCTCGGCCTTCCTGCTGCACCCAGCCCGCAGCCAGCGCACGCCGCTGCCGACCTCGGATGCCGCAACCGCTGCGCAGGCGGCGGCCCTGACGGATGCGCTGGATTCCTTCTTGGGATACTTTGCGGGCGATGACAAGGAGAGCCGGTCCATGCAGCGGAGCCATCTGCAGGCGGTGATCGGCGAGACCACCAAGTTTGGATACGTGCTGCTCTCTCAGCCCAGTGAATGGCGGTTTGTGCATGAGGCGAGTCCGGGCCAGTTCCAGAACCAGAACCAGCATGGTTTTGTCGCTGTGGTCTGCGCCGGCCTGGTCAAGGTCGGGGACAAGGACGGGAAGCCTTTCCCGGTGCCGCAGCAGGTCGTCGCGCCGTCGACGGTGCTGGTTTAGGTGGGAGGTGTTTCGTGTTTGTTACCCAGACACTGTGCCACAGAATTCCGTGGTTTCCCAATATTGTGATTTAGACCGAGTCTGGTGGTGGTGGTGGTGGTGGTAGTGGTGGTGGAATATTGACTTGTTCTCGCGCAAGAAGCCGGTGTCAGGGCAGGACGGCATGTGGGGGTTCGATGTGTGCCAGTTGGTGTGTTGGTGTCGGATTAAGCTTCAGCGTGGAGGAAGGCGGCCACAACGCGCACTGTGCTGAACCCGTGCCAAGCCCGAGCCAAGCAACGCCGCCTGCATAAAAGCCCGGTCGAGCAGCGAGTCCCACCAAGATTGGCTGCCCGCGTTTCCCATTTCAGAGCCGCATACGGCCGAAGAATCCTCAGCTCGAGCGCCAGATCTGCACCAGCACCGCACACCGGCCTCCCGCCGGCCTGGATGCCGCCACATCGTATCATGTGTTTGTCGCAGCACCAACCCGGGCTCCAGGAGAGTTCTCCGGAGCCGCAGCCAAGGCGCCCTCGGAGGCTGAATGCTCAAAGTGCTGTTCCAAGTGCTGTGCGCTAACGTCAGGCTCCGGGACCCTGCACTGCTTGCCATGCCAATGCTGCACCCTCCTCGGCCAGGCTGGCTCGAGGCTGGGAGGACCCTAAGCCTGAGCTGAGCTGAGCTGGAATGGGTTCGAGGTCGCCGTCAGAGTGGGCCGCGAGCCTTGTTTCCCGGAGGCCTGAACCCCGCCTGCAGCTGCCATCCACGTCCTCAGTCCTCACACGGGCACAGGCAGGCGTCTTGTTGGGTGCGGGCAGCACACAAACACCAGCATCATGGATATGGACCTGGAAACAGTGGTCTCAATCTCGGAGGGGTCTCTGAAGGTTGCATACGAGCTTCTCATCTTTGGCATCAACCTTCATCAGGTTCCCGACGCCGTTGGCCGATGCATCGAGCTTGTCCGGACCTGCCACGACGATCTGAAGGCCCTCATCAGGCACCGGGACGAACTCCTGCCTCTCCTCAGGTCAAAACCGGACGACCTCCACCGCGTCAACACCATCATCGAACGATCTCGCGCCACTATTGGCGAAATGGCCCGCTTGGTCGACAGGCTACGGACCAACGGTCGCACGCCACTCCGGAGTCGTCTGGAGTGGATGTGGAGCGGCGCGGACGAGTTCAAGAGTCAAGAACCTCTGGTATCCTACCAACACAGAACCATTTTGGCCGAGCTGGGCTTCTTGAGGGGGTTAGCCCTCGTGGCCCCGATCGTACAGAGTCAAGGGGTCGGCGCAAGGGCCGAGCCACGGCCGACCGTGGCCTGGGAGAACCTCACGCTTCTCGACGACATGCTCGGCGGCACCAAGCCCATCTCCCGCCCTCTCGGTGCGCGCAACCTGGCAACGCCTGCACCTGCCAACTCCGGGACGTCTCCGACCCCATCCGTCGGGACACCCGTCGCCACCCTGGCCACAAACCCGGCTTCTCCGTACGGCCCGTCGACAAACCCGCCTCCTCCGTACGCCCCGCCGACGCCCAGTTTCACAAACCACCCCTGGTCTTCCTCTGGAACAGCTTCAAGGCCCTTTGTTTACAACGCATCCGTACCGGCCACTCGAGAAGCCGACGTCTTTTCCGCCGGCCAAGCTCCAACCCATCCTCGCGGCGCCTCCGCTTCGGTCAGCGGCGGTGTGCCTTTTTTGTACGGGGACATCAAAGCCTCTTTCAGAGAGGACTCACATACCTCTGGAACCAACACCACCGGAAGCAACAAGAGCAAAGACAGGAAAACGACCTTTGACAGCGCCGGAGCGGCCTTGCTCTTTGGAGGCCACAAGAAATCCTCGAGTCAAACTGGAACGAACATCCGGGACGGTCCACATCCTCTCAACGCCAACCGCAACTCACAGCCAATCTTACAGCCCTCCCTGGCCCAGGACTGGCACACCGTGGACGGCCAACACAGCCGGCGACATACAGACTTGTTGTCTCGCCTGCCGAACTCCTACCTTGACAGCGCGAATCCCTCAGCCCCCCATTTGCAGGCGCAGGCCGGATCACACTTCCAACAACCCACGCTCGCTCAACCATCATGGCAACAGCATCATCAGCCACCCAACCCACTCGCGCCCAAACCCTTCTCGAACATACCCCAAGAGCTTCTCTACCGACAGGGCGGCATCGAGCGTCCCCGGTCATCATGCGGAGCCATCGCCAACGAACTCCCAAGCGACACGATCCGCCCCCTGGATCCCACAGGAGCGGCCGCGTACGCCACCGTACGAGAAAGCTGGCACTTCTCCAGGGAATACCGCGCTGGGCCGCACGGGGGACACGGCAGCGCATTCTCTGCGCCATGGGGCGCCTTCGCGATCAATGAGGCGGACGGTACGGAGGTGCAGCGTCTTCGTTCCGACCACTACGCCCCTCGTGGCGGAGACGGTGGTCGTCTTGCGGGTCTTGCCGAGCTGTCGGCTGTGGTGTTTCCTCCGGAGCCGAGCGAACTGCCGGCTGGGGATTTTCGGGCGGGTCTCAGCGAGCTGTCGGCTGTGCGGTTTGCGCCGGATCCTGCCGAGTTGTCGGCTGTGAGCTTTGCTCCTGACCCTGGCGAGCTGGAGGGATGATGATATTGTGCAAGGGAAAGGTTTAGAGCTGGTTTGGGATCGCTCAAGTCACTTCTGTTTTGGATGCAGGTGGAGGCTCTGAGTCCGGTGTGAAAATGTCATTGACGCTACGAAGCTCTTCAGAGCTTGGTCCCGCCCCGGTGGTTGACAATGTTGGCCAATTTCAGGTTGCTGGTGGATGATCACTCGAGGGACAATGGAGCCAAACTTGCGGCAAGCTCCGGGCAACAGCTCCTGAGCCCCTGGGTATTCCCCTCACGAGAACCAGCTTTGCATGAGGATCATCTCGCGGGCACGCAACATGACTAATCTACTTGTCATGAAGAAGCAGGATGGATGCATGGCAGGAATGCCGTATCTACATGTCAGGAACCGGTCTACGCAGTGCCCAACTCACGTCAAAAGCATCTGAACGATGGGCGTGTAGGCAGGGCGAGTCTCCTTTTCTGCAACGCGCGTTTCAGAGCTCTCTGCATCAGAAAAGCCAACTTTTTGGACCACAGTACCAACTGAGAACCCGTCAAGGAGGGGCGCCGTGCTACCCAGTTTCCATCCATGAGACATCGTCGGCTGTAGGGTCTAGGAACGCGACCTTTCCCCGCAGAAAGATCCTGGATGTCTTGGGTCTTTTTCTGGCGCAGTGCCTCGAGTGTATCTAAAGATACAATGTCCAGCGTACTCTAGATGTATCTTCCAGGTCTTGAACCCGAAAACTTGATTGGATTCCATCGGTTCGGCGCGAATGACTCCGTCCTTGCTGATGATCACTGGGGAACGATACTTTTGGGAAGATCCGCTTGGCAACCCCGGATTGACTCTGCAGACAACATTGTGGGTGTTGACATGCATGTGAGACACATGGACAAGTCCTTCGGTCCTGTGGAACTCAGGACCTGGATAACTCTATGTTGTCTCGTTGTCTATGACCTCAGAAGCCTGTCCGGTGCCCCGACTGCCCCAACAACTCACTCGAGAGCTGCCAGCTGAACTTGCACGAGGGGGCGCCGATCTTCCTTCCCGAAAACGGCTGCGACGCTGTGACGTAGAGCATCGGTCCGGCCACACAAACCGTGGACAGGAGCCGAGGCTTCAACCAACGGAGCGTGATCCCGACGATCGAGCCCGTTTTCTTGTATTTCACCACATCTTCCAACATATCTTTTAAAATAAAAAATATAAATCAAAAAATGAAATAATATTGAATATTGGAAACGGAGAACAGACACATCCCCCACAGACCCCGGGTTTCACCGTGGCCAATGGCGCCCGGCAGCTTGCGAGGGACTTCCCCAAGACGGAAATGGTTCGCACAGGGGCGAAGCGCCACAAGGACTCTTTGGCTCGCTCTGGAGACCTTCTGGAAGCAACCTGGAAGGTCTCGAATACCTGCAGACGGCTTGTCAGCATTTGACCAAAAGCCATCCCCGGGCAAGACCCACGCCGGTGACATGCCCGAATTTCGCCTGACATTCCAGAAGTGATACGGCATCGCCGGTTCCGATTCCTGCAAATGGGCGGACTGCCCTCCTCTCAACTTCTTTGGGCTCGTTTTGCTGGAAGGGGGGATCGCCGCCGAGCTGCGCGGGCCGAAGAATACCGCCGCCCAACCAGATTGGGGGCTCGGAGGCGGTGCTTCCGCGCCTGTTCTGGAATGGCCGCAATGCAGCCAGCACCAACAACCAGGGATGGGGGAACCGTTCCCTTGGGACCGGACAACAACGACTGCAGAGCATGACATGGTCGGATCCTCCACGAAAGATCCTCAACGCATGAACGGATCAATACCAGCCCGTTCGTCAATCCATCTCGCTCTCGGCCAGCGCATCGAAGCGAGAGGCCACGGAGGCTGAGCGCAGCGAGCTGGAGTGAGTTCAGGGGCAGCCGAGGAGAGCCAACAGCAGCAACACCCGTCATCTTCCATTACGTCAATCTTGTCCGTGTGTCCGCGAGGTGGTCGCTTCTTCGAACGACCGGCCCTGTGTCTGCCGCTTCCCCGGACCCGCTAGCGTTAGCGGCCCGGCCTGGCGCCAGGGGCGAAGCGCAGCTGACTTCCATCCATGCATGGCTTGGGCCTCCGCTGACAACTCGATCAGTCAAAGCGCGGCTTCGAGAAGGGCGCTGGAACGCCCGGTGTTGTTCTCAGGGGAGAGGGTAATCTGCAGGTACCGTGACTTTGCACGTCCACTGGCCGTTGTTGCTGAATGGCGCTATGTTAGCGCATTCGGAGTTGACCTTTAGCGCGCCGAGTAATCTCGTCTGCTGCTTGGAGTGTTTTGCTCCGGCTGGCAAGGATTGCCACCGTTTTTTCCACCAAGACATGCCCGTTTTGAGGCGATAATCAGCAGCCGCTAGATGAGTCCAGCAGCAGTCCAGAAGAGTGGCGCGGGAAGCATGGCTGGCAACTTCAGCCACGCAGAAGACAGAAAGCACAGATACAGGATATCATCAACATCAGCGAAACTGAACAGAAACAGCAAGGCAAAGATCGGAGACGGTTGCAATGTCCTCTCAATAAGAGCTTATCTCCGGGGCAAATGTCAAAAGTCCATAGCTGTCTGCTGAGTTTTCGGTTTGATGCGATGCTGAGAAACAGTGAAGAAAAGAAAATTCCAGCCACACAAGGCCAGTTCAAGGTGAAGAAGTTGGCGGGACAACACAAGCAGGTGTCGAGAACCAGCAACTGCTCTCTTTGTTTGTGGACCACGAGGCGACAACTGGGCAGCAACATTCTCATCCTGCGACCTGGGCCTGCACACCGAGCTCACCTTGGCCACACCTCGACAAGAGCACGGCCGCCTCTGATAGACCATGTGGGGCCGATTCGTCGCTTTCTTCTTTCTCATGAAACCGAGCCCACAATCTAAGACATAGAATATTAGTCTGGATAATATTCCTGCAACTTATTCATAGCAGTATCAGTACCCAATGACGGTTCAAGTCACAAATTCCTTCAGATTCTTGCGGTGAGGAGTTAGCAAGCAGCGACTCGAGGTCAGAGGCAGCAGACTCTCGACATGTTGGTAGATATCACGACCAACGCTCTTTGTAACGCGTTAAATACTGAGCCGAATCATTTGAGTCAAGACATCAGCAAGTCGTAGCAACTTCCCGACTCTGAGTGACTCTTGGGACAGGTCGTCGTCGTGGAAGTCATTGGTGTAAGATGATTGGCCACAGCTTCCGGAGAGGTGGGTTTGGATGTGGGGCCGTTCCGGGCGCCTGATTTGAGCATCATTCTGAGTCACTTGTCGGCTCCAGCTTCCAAGCCCGGGCTCTGACACCCTCGCCGGCCGGGTCTTCTTTCAGTGGCTCAAGTGGATACAATTTTGGCAGGGTCTCGCCACTATCAACGGGGGACGCGTTTTGCGTTGTCTTTTAAGCATTCAAGCATCTCCATTTTTTGAGAGGGAGGAATTAGACTTGGTGGCGTGAACTCGGTCGGTTGTTTGCTTGCAGCTGCACTCTTTTTCTCTCAGCAACGGCGTTGACATTGACTAGCAACTTTCATCAAGTGCCTGCACACACTTTCCACCAGCACCTCTTAATCTCTTGGACCCGGCATCTCTACCCACCAACATGATTCCCATCCGACCTCGCGGTGGTGCTTCGCCACGTTCCAGCAGGCAGGCCGTGGCGGAAGTTCCGCGATCGCGGGTCGTGCCGAAGCCGGTCACCGAGCGGGAGACACAGGATGCCAGGGGCTACCAACTCGAGCAGCTGAGACGCCGCTTTTCCCCCCAGGAGACTGCCCTCGCCAACGGGGACACCTCTTTAGGGTTTCACTTGGCCCCGTCAGACCCTGACTTTCCCTTTGATCTTGCCCATCTCGACTGCCAGCTCCACGTCCCGGCTGCATACCCAAAACAGCCGCCCCGCCTCCAGGTCAAGAACAAGGATATCCCCCGTGGCTTCGCCATCAACATCGAGAACGGCTGGGACCGGCTGGTCCAGGAGAAGCGTGGCGCGACCCTGCTTGCCCTGACCAAGGCTCTTGACAGGAATCTCGAGTCGCTGCTGACCGAACAGAAGGCCGAGACCGTCAAGTTGACCATCTTCAAGGACACACGACATCTGGATGATAAGCCGGCCGCCGGGACGGAACCACAGCCATCAAAGCCGACCCCCAAGCCGTCGGTTAGTCGGCCATACATCCCGGAGGAGTCCTACTCGAGAGACCAGATTGCCGAGGCCAAGGCACGGCGCGCTCAGGAGGTGAGGCAGCTCGAGGCTCGCATGAGCCGACTGCCCGTCTACCAAAAGTCCAGCGACGGCGTCATCTACACACTGTCCGTGGATCCCCGGCGGCGGGCCAACCTCCCTGTCGGCCTCCAGCCGGTCCAGTCTGTACAGCTGATTATCCCGCTGCTCTATCCCCTGCAAGCCCTGAGGATCCTTCTTAACGATGTCGAGTCCGAGGATGCCGAGCCAGTCGAAGAACTCTTCGCCCAGAAGGCTGCCGAGCAGAAGCAGATGTCCTTGACGAGCCATCTGAACTATCTCGCCCAGAACTTGCATACCCTGGCGAAGCAAGCCTCGAAACCACCTGTCGAGGTTTCGGTGGCCCATGAGGCCCCGGAGACTGTGGACCAGGAAGCCAAGGATGCCGAGCACTCGTCGACATTAGATGCTGGGAAAGGGCACGTTCACGTCATTCCCCGCCCCCCGGAATGGGGCTACGGCGACAACACCGACGACTCCGACTCGTACGACTCTGATTCCTACGACGACGACGATGAGGACGGAGGTGTCGCCATCGACGCAGGCCACGCCGACAGCCCGAGCTTGCCCACCCAGACGGCTGAGCGGGGAACCGCGCTGTCCTTCCCATCCATCGAGCTGCATGGCATCGAACTTCTCCAAGTCACCATTCTCAACCTCACCGTCAAATGCAGCCGCTGCAAGACTCTCAACGAAATCACTGGCCTCAGAGACAACCTCGAAAAGCCCAGCAGCTGCAAGAAATGTGCCACCCCATTCACCATCCGTTTCCGCCAGGAACTCATCCACCAGCACTCAACCCGCGCAGGCTTCATCGACACAGTCGGCTGCACAGCAGCCGACCTGCTCCCCAGGTATGTTCCCCCCTTTTCTCTTCCTCTCCAACTCTCAACTAACCCCCACCCAGCACCTTCCTCCCAACCTGCGCCAACTGCTCCACCCCAACCACCAACCCCCTCCTCACCATCACAGGCGCAACAACAACCAACATCTGCCACACCTGCCACGCCCGCTTCACCCTCGCGCTCCCAGACATCAAATTCCTCACCTACACCCCCGGCGGCACGCACCCCCTGCCGCCGGCAACCGGCCCCAAGCGGAAGCAGGAGAAGCTGGGCCTGCACGCGGGCGAGCCGCTGCCGAACCGCGGCGCGTGCGCGCACTACAAGCGCAGCTACCGCTGGTTCCGGTTCGGGTGCTGCGAGAAGGTGTACGCGTGCGATCGGTGCCATGACGAGGCGGAGGCGCATGAGGGGGAGTGGGCGAAGAGGATGGTTTGTGGGTGGTGTAGTCGGGAGCAGAGGTTTGCTGTGGAGAGTTGGTGCGTTACTTCTCCTCTTCTTCTTCTTGTTCTTTTTTTCTATTTGGTTACAAAACTAAAAGGATGTGACTAACTGTCGTGGTAGTGGATTTTGCGGAAGAAGTGTGATTGGGAAGAGGGGAAAGGGATATTGGGAGGGTGGCAAGGGGACGCGGGATCAGAGGCTGATGAGGAGGGGCGATAAGAGGAAGTACAGGCGGTTGGGGACGGCGAAGAAGGAGGAGTGATGAGATTTGGCCGGTATGGAGAGCGGAGAAAAACAAAGTGAGTGTGGGCAGCAAGGCTTCTACAACGCTACCGAGGTCAACGGCTTCACAGCAGCTAGTACCGGTTATGGCGACCTGTCTCTCCCAGCACACTCCGAATAAACCTGACAAGTACTCATAACTTTGTTTTCTTCTCAATACTTGGCTAGCTGTGCTGGAACGTTTTCCAGACCATTGCAAGTCTCGTCCAAAGAGCAGACCTCGCTCGCAATGGGTGTTTTGGCAACTTGGCTTGAAGCGAACCTTGCCATCCAGACGTTGCGTCAACTCCTGGTCTAAACTACCAGGTACAGATCGGTTGTGGCAAGAAGTGTCTGACGCTCAGAGAACACGGAACTATCTATCAACCCTACTTCGTGGAGGACGGTTCAAGACAAGACTGGCAAAAACGGCTTGCTTGAAAGCCACGGGTGTCAATGACATAGCATGAATCCTCCACAACCCCGGATACCCCAGCTTGTGCCTGCATGTCGCACAGGAG
>OUNM010196444.1_pt1 | contig 27075 bp, 9 predicted proteins | sample 1769961 | NCBI WGS metagenome assembly OUNM01 (sample SAMEA3914820, study PRJEB12502) | metagenome | biome: forest; material: soil | place: USA | collected 2012-03-12 | depth 0.3 m | reverse complement strand
ATATGGTCATGACTGGTTGCCTGCCAATCAAGGTTGAGATGGAAACAGGCGTTTGCCGGAACTCGGGCAAGCTGCTTCGATAGGATCGCGAGTCCGGAACTATGATTTGCAGGAATTGACAACGCTGGCCTTTGAGATCACTCTTTTCGTCGTTTATGCCATCGCCGCTGCTACTGTGACTTGACCCGTCTGTCTGCGACTATGTGTGCCCTACACATGAGCTGTCATAATTCCAGCCGGCATTTTGCATTGCAGCTTTGGCGGGTGTCGCCGCTCTTGCAGCTTGATGCTGTCATAGCCCGGAGCGTGCTTCACGCGAGCTTGGGAACCAAGACACCAAGATTGCGGCGATTGACCTCCAATCCTTTGAACTAGATCCGTGAATCCAGCTGTACAATTACACCATGCAGACCAATTTTCAATTTTAATCTCTCGCGTGCTTCGGAATTCGCATCTCGTGTGCCTCTCGCTCTGGAGCTCTGACGCTGTGGTGGGGAACGTGGGGTTGGATGTGGAAGGCCAAGGCGGTGAAGTAGCGTCGGTCCCATCCGTGGGCAGAAAAAAAAGTCTCCAGGCCCGTTTCCCGCATCCATGAGGCCTTGGGCGGGCCGGCAAACGGAATTTCGATCCTCGACGAAGTCGCATTCACAAGTCAGATTGACAACCAACAACCACGATGCCGGCGTCAGCGACGAAGAAGCGGACGAGGCCTGAGGCAGAGGCGCCTCAATCAAAAAAGACTGTCGCTATTCGACCAGCACAGCCCGCCGCCATCGCATCCTCATTCTCGGTCACCAAGCTACAGAAGCCGCAGGTCTCGCCCCCTGTAGTAGGTGAGGCTTTCCGGTGTCCCAGGCTCCTTGCGGAGAACGAGACTGACCCTCCACTCAGCTCTCACACCGGGAATTTCCTTGCCCGACTCCTTTCCCTTCAATGTCTACGAGAAGGACGAACAGCCCCCTGCCAAACGGCGAAAGAGCGGCGGCCAAGCCCCGCCCTCCGAGATGGCGCTGCACTCCTCGGCGCACAGGACGATAGACTACACGGCTAGGCAAGAACAGTGGAAGAGTGTGGATACACTGCTCAACCACTTTCTCGCCGTTATCGATCCGAAAACGGGGGAGGTAGAGGTCATCCAGGCGAAGAAGATGGTGGTCCGGGGAACCGTTCGGTCAAAACAAGCGCCGGCCGAAGCGATGGAAGTGAACGCCAGCAAACCGGTATGGCTAGGATCCTTCGATGTCCCCGATCCGGGCAAACGACTGACAGTCTTGCAGACTCACTCGGAGATGAGGATGGAGCTTGGCGAGACCTTTGGCACAAAAAAGTCGAAAAAGGCCCTTCAGGCCGTCGCGGAAAACGCCATGCTGGCCGAGAAGTCACGGGGCAAGCTGGACGAGGACGACCGCGCCCTCGTGGATACAATCAAGACCTCGAGCCAACACATGGCGACGCGCGAAGAGCTGCAAGCCGCTCTCGACATGTCCCGTCCTGTGCCACGGGGCAACTTCGACGCCACCGACATCCAAGACGTCTATGTCCCAGCAGAAATCATCGGTGCGGAGGTGCTCAATGCAATCCCAGTCTTGGATTGGCAAGAAAAGGTCAACAAGCTGGAAGCCGTTCAGGTTCCCGCTCGTTTTGTTGCGAACCGTATCGTCCGTGTGGCCGGCAACGAGGATGGCGTTCACAGGCTGAAACTCCTGCGCTATCTCCTCTGGGTAATTATCTTTTGGACCACGACCAAACAAGGGAGAGAGCGCGGCACCAAAACCATAGCCAGGAGAGACGACCTTCGGGAGGCTCTGGCGCCGGCGCCCGAGGTGGTGATCGAGAATATCCGCCGCAAGTTCTCAGACAGCGGCGTGATGCGCAAGGCTCACATCGACCTGCTCATGACGCATTGCTGCGTGTTTGCAAGCATTATCGACAACTTCGAGGTCAACACTCTGGATCTGAGGGAAGATCTCAAGTTGGAACAGAAACAGCTGAGCCAGTACTTTGTGGAGATTGGCGCCCGGATGAAGCAGTCCAAGGCCGGCGACAAGGTCAACCACATCGCCAAGCTCGCCATCCCGCTGCAGTTCCCCAAGATGCGGCAGCCGCCAAAGCGGAGATGAGGAGTATGGGCATTTGGCGTTTTGTGGAGGGAATACGTGTCACGAGCGAGATCGAAGCCTGTTAGAAAGATAGGTGGGACCGGGGTGGCAGAGGGCTGCCAGGAACAAGCCCGGCGGCGGTGCAGGCCTGGCGGATCGCAGCAGATCACACCCAGACTCAAGCCTGCACAGTAAACCAACCAATGAATGTATTAGAGTAGATCACTGTGCTGCGAGCTCTAATCGAGCCGATCGACAGTAATAGCCAGATGATTCCAACTGTAAGACTTGGACCACGGTCTTTTTCCTGGCGAAGCTGTTCGTTTGCCGCAGGTCGAGTGTCCAAATCTGAGAGGGAGTGGTGCGCCAACAAAGCAGAGGTCGGCAGCAACCCTTCCCCTCGCAAGAGCGCGACCGAGACAGCGGCCGCTCGTCCTAGCCCCAGGCCACGGCAGGCAAAGACCCGTTTCGGCCGAGTGGTGTAGGGCTGATGCCGAAGCCGGGTTGCCGTCTCGTCTCCCCCCACCCCCTGGACAACGGCGTGTTGAGCCGCATCGGCCACGTGGAAATCTGGCTCTCCACAGCCGCCCGCCGTCCGCCGCGCGCACAACTCCATGACGCCATTGTCCTTTTCGCGATCTTCACGTTCGTGATGCGCTTCAAGCGCGTTTCGAAATGGGCTTTGCGATTCTGAGACTTGAAGCGCGTGCCATTGAGCTTTGGTCGCGGGAGACGAAAAAAGTAACACCGGAAAGCTGGGTAATCCAATACGCTCTATCTGGGCACATATCCTGCAAGTTTGTGCATTTTGGCTCAGCAATCGTTGGATTCTCTTTGCGACGCGTCGTCGTTAATGAAGTTTTGTCGGAATTGCGATTTTTGGAGGTGGTTCGTGAAGGGCGCTGCTGCCTGCAGGGGCTTTTGACCCGCTTTAATCGCGCGTAACAGGGTCCTGATTGGCTGGATCCCGAGATCCAGCAGCCAACCGTCCTGCGCGAAGCGGGAAGAAACGCGCGAGCCTCCCTCCCTCGCCCGCTCACCTTCCGGCGCAGTCCGTTTTCCCCCCAAACCCGGACCAAATACGGTTGCAACTTCGCCAAGGAGGACTGGCTATCTTTTCTCCGTCCGTCTTTCTGGCTGGGCAGGTTGCCCGTGGCATCTTCACATCCTCGTCGTCGACCTTGTCTGTTGCATCCGTCTTCCTGTTCGGCGACCTCAGCAGCGACGCTTGCCTTGGCGGATCACCAGATCACCACCACCTTCATTCAGTGCGCCGCTTCGAACCAAGTCTTGTCTCTGTACAAAATACAATACTCACCGCCTAATCGACTGCTTCCACCGCCGACATTGACGTTTCCCATCCCGTTGATTGATGGCTGCATTCAGCCCCTAATGTAGGGCTTCCCTCCATTGATGCCGCCTCCAATCCTCCTCGTGTCATCACCCGCCATGTCCGAAAGCGTCGCGTTAACACGTTCTGGACAGGTGCCCGCTTGTCTCCATGATACCAACATCCCCGCGTTTTTGAAGACATTGCCTGTGTCAATACCGATCGACCTTTGCCCCTTGTTGTATCTAGTCGCCCTTGGGTCGCAATCTGTCAACCATGCCGTCAAAGCGGAAACGCGATATTCTCGAGGGCTTCGATCCCAACAAGTCGGACTCCGAAGACGAGAACTTCGACCCCACGGAAGCACGCCCCCGACGGAGCGCCAAGAAATCGCGCCCAGCGAGGCCCAAGGTCCCCGGAAAGCGCTCCAACCGATATCGCGGGTCCGACATCGAAGACGATGACGAAGAGCTCTCCGACAGTGATCGTGACAATTCGTTTGATGAAGGTGGAGACGAGGATGACGAAGAGGATGACGATGCGCCTCTCGGCGCGACCGGCCGGAGAATGAGAAAGGCCGCTGTAAAGCACCAGTCGTACAAAGAGAGTAGCGAGGATGAAGAAGCGGATGTGATCAAAGACTCAGATGACGGCGACGAGGATTTGCACGACTCTCCAAAGCAACCTCAGCGATCGAAAATCGTGGTTTTGAAAATGAGCGCACGAACGCAGCGTTTCTCAACCCGCGGGAAGGAAGAACCCGCGCCTCCGCCTCCACCAGGTCGTCGGACTCGAGCTCGCACCGAGGAAGTTGAGGAGCCTTTCGTGGAGCTGTCAAATTCTGGAAGGCACGCGCAGCCGGCTCGCGCGTCGCGAAGCAGAAGCCCGGAAGCCGCGGCTCGAGCAAGTCGGTCTGCTCGGGGAGGGAAGGGCCTGAAGAAACCGCCTGCTCCCATTGAGGAGGCGACTCAGGAAACCGATCCCAAGGACGAGCCGGACCAAGACATGGGCTCTCCGGATGAGCTCGCTCTCACTAAGGCTGAGGATGAGCCGGAAAACGAAGCCGATGACGACAATGACGCCCGGGGAGACGAAGAAGCGGAAGACGTCGCCATGGAAGAGCACCAAGAAGAGCCTGCCCAAGTGGAAGAACCCCCAGCCGAGGATGGAGACGACGACGACGATGTCCCCATCACGAGGCGAACCCGAGGGTCCCGGGCGAATATCTTGGCGCCGGCTGAAGTCGAAGAGGTTGACGCCGAACCTGAAAACACCAGAGGCGGTCGCCGTCTTCGCCGGAGATCGGGGCTTCGAAACAACAAAAAGAATCTGGGGGAACCGAGCAGCGACTTTGAGCCTGGCGACGAATCCGGCGGAGCCTCCGGCTCGGAAGCTTCCAAGAACGGCGACGTTGGCGGCGATGCAGAATCCACCCCAACGCCTCGCGGGCGCGGCTCTCGCGCCCAGAGTCGGCGGAGCCGCCGCAACCAACCGGACTCCGGCGACGAAGAAGTGGAGCTCGACAAAGATGAGATGGCAGAGGAGCTCGAAGAGCTCCGGGAAAGCTCCAGGTCGCGCCCACGTCGCACTCGCCGCCGATCCCCGTCAATCCAGTATGAGGAACGGACTTCGAAAAAACGCCGTGCAAAGCCGGTTGACTACAGCATTCCCGCAATTGACCCTGCCGCGTTCGAAGTCGAGGAAGAGGACGACGAGCCGGCAGCGACGCCTGCGAGGAATCGCAGGGGTGGCAAGGGCGCCGCCAACCAGGCTTGGGAGCGCACCCTTAACACTACCTATGGCCCGTTCGGCGGCGGCGGCGGAACCGGGGCTCTGCTTGGAGGTCCCTGGGGCACCGGAGCGACAGGAGGTGTGGACTCGGATAGCAGCGACGACGAGATGGTACAGCGGTCTGGTGTTGGCGGTGCCATCGGCATGACGCCCACCACGGCCGCGCCGCCCGTCGGTCTATTCAGTCAAGTCGCCCAGACTCACAACGCCGCCGACGGGGTTGGGGGTATTGGTGGGGCTACGCCACAGGTCGGCAAGGTCAAGAATCAGAAGGCGTTGGCTGATGCCGACCCCCTGGGCGTGGATTTGACCGTCGACTTCAGCAAGGTCGGAGGCTTGCAAGGCCACATCGACCAGCTCAAGGAGATGGTCCAGCTTCCTCTCCTGTATCCGGAGCTCTTTCTCAAGTTCCACGTCACGCCTCCTCGAGGTGTTCTGTTCCATGGCCCGCCCGGAACTGGTAAAACTCTCCTTGCCAGAGCCCTGGCGAATTCGGTTGGCTCTGGAGGTCGCAAGATCAGCTTCTACATGCGCAAGGGTGCCGATGCTCTCAGCAAGTGGGTTGGCGAGGCCGAGAAGCAGCTGCGTTTGCTTTTTGAGGAGGCGAGGAGGACCCAGCCCAGCATCATCTTCTTCGACGAGATTGATGGTCTCGCACCGGTGCGGTCCAGCAAGCAGGAGCAAATTCACGCCAGCATTGTCTCGACACTCCTTGCGTTGATGGATGGCATGGACGGTCGTGGCCAAGTCATCGTTATTGGAGCAACGAACCGTCCAGACAACATCGACCCTGCGCTCCGTCGGCCCGGGCGCTTTGACAGAGAGTTCTACTTCCCGCTACCCGACCTCGAGGCGCGCCGGTCCATCCTCGACATCCACACCAAGGATTGGGGCCTCTCCGACGAGTTCAAGGACAGCCTTGCCGAGAACACCAAGGGCTATGGAGGTGCCGATCTCAGGGCGCTCAGCACGGAAGCTGCGCTTAATGCCATCCAGAGGACATACCCGCAGATCTACAGCTCCAAGGAGAAGTTGATCGTGGACCCCGAAAAGATCACAATTCATGCGACCGACTTCATGCTCTCGGTCAAGAAGATGATCCCATCGTCCGAGCGCTCAACCGCGTCGTCGGCTTCCCCATTGCCACGCATTGTTGAGCCATTGATGAGGAATCAATACAGAGCGATTCTTAGGGTGCTGGATAACATCCTCCCTCGGCCCAACAAACAGACGGCTCTCCAGGAAGCCATGTTTGAGCCCTTCGAGGATGCGGACCATGGCTTTGGAAGAGAGGCCATGCACCAGGAGTTTGAGCGTTCTCGCATCTTCCGGCCTCGTTTACTCATCTCCGGTGTTTCGGGAATGGGGCAAAACTATCTGTCGGCTGCTGTCTTGCATCATTTGGAAGGGGTCCATGTGCAGACGATGGACCTGGCTACTCTAATGGGTGACGGTCGGGTAAGCATCTCATCTTTACACCCTGACATGACAACATGTGCTAACATCTGCCTTGATAGCCAATGGAGCAGGTGATTGTGAGTCGCTTCACCGAAGTGAAGCGGCACAAACCAAGCGTCATCTTCATCCCCGGACTCGATGTCTGGTGGAATAGCGTGACCGACGCAGCACTCACGGCATTCACGACTCTGCTGAAGAGCATTCCCCCTTCCGACCCTATCCTCCTTCTGGCAACTGCAGATTGTACGCCCGAGTTGTTGGAGCCCCAGATCCTCAAGGAGTTGTTTGGCTTTTCGAAAAAGAACCGGGCTGTTGTGGAGCGTCCGGAGAGGGTATGTTGACTGAGACACTGGACATTGCGACCAACGCTGACATGTACTAGGAAAATCGACTTGAGTTCTTTGAGAATATCATTGCCCACCTTAGGAAGACCCCTTACGACTTCCCGGACCCTGTGAATCGCAAGAAGCGAGTCCTCGAGGAGCTCCCAGTTGCGCCTCCACCTCCACCCAAGACCTTGACCAAGGAAGAAATCAAGGCACAGCGCAAGGCGGATCTGCACTCTTTGAACCTCCTGAAGATGCGTCTCCAACCGATCATGGACCAGATTCACCGCAAGTACCGGAAATTCAGGCAACCCGTGATTCCTTTTGCGCAGATCGCCTATCTCTTCGACGAAGCCGACCCCAATTTCGTCCGCCCTGATCTTGTTCAAGGCCAGAACAGGCCGTTCGAAATCGCAAAGGACAAGGAAGGCACAGAGGGTATCCGTGAGACAGCCACGGGCAAATTCTTCTACAACCTCGAGTCAACCACCATCGAGGAGCGCCTTGCGAACGGTTACTACGCCAGGCCGATTGATTTCCACAAAGACATCAATAGGCTGTACCTCGACGCGAAGAACATCGGTGATCGGGACCGGGCCCTCAAGGCGAACGAGCTCCGCACCAACGTTGAGGTTGATGTCCACGACATCGGGGCCACCCTTGCCAACCTGGGCATTCGGTTTGATGAGATCTACGAAAGGCAGCTGCAGAGGGCCAAGGATGCTGAAGAGAAGGCGCGCAAGAGACTGGCGCTGCAGCCGCTGGTTGACCTGATCCAATCTGACATCCCGGGAGACGGCGACAGTGACTCCCAGGGGCCAGTGGGTATCGGGATCCCCCTGAACCGGGGCATGCGGACGGCGGCTCGGTTCCAGCCGATCATGAGTCCCGAGTCTAATGGACATCCGGACAGAACCGACTCGCACCAATTGACTAACGGCACATCATCTCAGCATGACGGCGAGGATGTTCAAATGAGCGGGCTGGATGACGAGACGCAGCCCATGTCTGGCCCCCGCGGAGACTTGGTTTTCCCGCCTCAGTGGCCCCATCTCGGGGGTCGTCCACCGCTTGGGGACTCAACGAGGGCCACCGCTGGGACACAATTCTCGCAGCGCTCGGCGGTCATGTCGGTGCCGCCTGGTGTTTCTCCGTCGGCCATTCTGAATGATGCATCGACCACCAAGACTTCAGACTTGTCAACAAACCGCGGCTCGCTCAACTGGAGCACACAGCGCACCGAAACGCAGCGCACTAATAGCATCGCGCCCAACGCAGACGAGTCGTCGCTGCTGCTGGATACCCAGGAACAGGGCCTGGCACACAGTGGCCATTCCGCCAATTTGAGTCAGTCAAGCTCGAGCGGGAAAGATTGGCTGCACTCCCAAGCGGCCGCCATGGCACAAGGCGTCCTCCAGCCGCGAGTGGGAATGGGTACCCCGATGGGCCCGCCGCCCCTGGGCAGTGGCTCCGGCTCCATCCGAGTCCCCGAAGACAGCGCTCTCCCATCGTCCTCTCAACGCCCGCCTCAAAACCCTTCCGCCACCACCAGCCTCGGTAACATCCTCATCGAACACAACAGCAACAGTCAATCCGCTAGCGCCAGCGGCGGCGGCAGCAACGCCACTGGCCCGGGCACGCACACCCCTGCCAGTGGCAGCGGCGGCGGCAACGGCAACAGCAACAGCAAAACCGGCGGCTCCAACCCCGCCCACGTGGCGGGTCTCCGGCAATCCGGCTCCACCGTCGCCTCGCAGCAGCCCGTCATCGACGAGGGCAGGAACTTCGACTTCCTCCAGACGCTGGCCGACCGCACGTCGGGGTGCAGCGTCGAGCAGCTCGAGCAGATCTACCGCGAGCTGATGGACGAGATCTGGAAGACGCGCGGCGAATGGAACCGCATGACGGTGCTTAGCACCCTGATGTCGGTGTTCAACGACACCATTGGGGATATCGAGCTCGTGCAGGGCGCGTTGCTGGAGAAGAAGGGCGGTGAGGGTGCCGAGGGCGAGGTGATGGATAGTGTCGAGGCTGGTGAGGCGGGGAGGTTGAGTCGCAGCCGGAGTCGTAGTTGGAGTCGGAGTCAGGGGGAGATGGATAAGCAGCCGTGGGTGTATTTGAGGTCGAGGGGTGTTTGAAGTGGTGATGGGTGGACAAAATGTGTTGGAGAAGGGGCGGGGGTTGAAGTTTTCACAAGCGGTCTTGTGCGTGTTTGTCGTTTCCTCCTCCTATTTTCTCCTATTTCCCTGCGTCGTCCTCTGGGGGGTTTGGGGTGGATGGCCAGTTGGTAGACTGCGTTTTCTTTCCGATACTCTCTCACTAGTTTTCATTTAGCTCGCCCGGCGGGCAGAGAGTCATGAGTGTTGCATAAGTTCAATACAGCATTGTCCCGGCACTACTCGGTCGTGTGCGCATGCCTCCCCGTTGACTCTGTAAGTCACGGCAGAAGAAGTGATGCTCTAACTCCCACTGCTCTTGAGACGAACACCCCCAATTGGAAGGAAGGTAACGTCATTCTGCGAGCTCAAGTAACGGGCCGTCTTAACGTCCGACATCATCAATAATTCGGTATCTGGCGTATGATGAATGCCATTCTTCTACTGATGTAATTACTAACTTGCGCTCTCTAACTTTTCCATCCGCAACTCCAAATACAACCAGTCGCCAACAAAAGGAAACAAACCACACAAAATCAAGTCTATATGCTCCCCCCTAAGAATTGACCTCGGCAAACCAGGTCCTCAACAACGCCGCCAACGCCCCTGGTAGATCGTCCAGATGATGAACAATCAGGTAGTACGGGAACGGGAACGAGTCCAGATACCGGTGGATGACCGGCACGCCATCCGGTCCAAACCGCGCCTCCTTGAGCTCGAGCACGCTGTGGCCCTTCTTGTTCTCGTGAGCATCATCCATAACAATAAACACCACCATGACTCTCTGTTCCATGGCCTCTCTCAACAGCGGCCGCAACCGCGCGTGATCACGGCTCTGGACAAGGCCGTCCGACAGGATCAGGGCAAGCTGCCAGAGATCCTCGCCACCGGGCGCCGACGCCTGCATGATGCGCGCGTCGCGGAAGTGGTCGATGGTCTTGCGCAGCAGGCGCACCATGTCGGTGCCCTCCTGGCGGAAGGTGAACTTCTGCAGCACGCGGGCGCCCGTGTCCTGCGAGGTGAAGGATGGGTCTGTTAGGGCGTGCGCGACGAAGACGTCGGTGCCGAAGCCCAGCACGCCGATCTGCCCGGCCTCGAGGACGGTGAGGGCGCGCGCGACCATGACGAGGGACTCGAGGGCCAGGCGGCCCGACGAGGAGCGGTTGTCGTCGGACATGGAGGAGCTGTCGTCGACGCATAGTAGGATCTGATAGGAGCGCTTTGAGGGGATGGCACGGCGCATCCAGATCTTGTCGCGCTTGTAGCTCGAGGCGATGTAGGGAATGATCTTTTTGATGTTGAGGCGCTTGCCGGTGCGGAAAGAGCCCGAGAGTTTGGTGGATTGGGTGGGGGCAAGGATGAGCCGGAGTTGTGAGGAGAGGGATTGCGAGAGGGTTTGGGTCTTGGTTTGGAAGGCTGACCACATGTCAAGCGCTTCGTTGTAGTCGCGGAGTGGCGTGGCGTCCTCGCCCTCCTCAGCGATGTGCGTGGCCAAGAGCTGGGTAGATGTCTCTTCGACTTGCTCGTCATCGATATCCTCTGGGGCTTCGGTTCGGCCCACTTCATCCGTTTCGTAGGCCCCCTTGTGGGTGGCGACGCCAGCTCGACCGTCCTCGCGGTCTTTCTTGGAGGCATCCTGAGGCTCGGTGGGCTCAGAGTCCTCCATCTCCACATCTGCACCCTCGTTTTGTTGCTCATCCTCAGGCATGATTTGATTGTTGCCCTCGTCCATCTCGGTGTCGATACCCATGGCATCGTCCATGGGACGAGCCTCCTCGTTGGTGGCCGTTCCCAGTGCTTGGGTATCGGCCTCGGCGGTCTCGTCTTGAAGATGCTGGACCTCGGCGCGAGCCATATCCTCAGCCGACTTCTCAGTCTTTTCTTGGCTCTCTGAGGCAGCTTGGATCTCGCGTTGGTTCTGATACCACCGTGCCAGTGCATCACCGAGCTTTTTGAATGGCTGTGCGTCCTTCGAGTCGGCGTTTTCGGGCTCGTCCGACGGTCCTTGCTCTTGATCCATGCTTGAAAGGGCACCCTGGTTGCCGGGCGCCTTGTCCTCGTCGGCCGATTGCTTGCCAAGCGCACCCTGCTCCCTCTGAGCAGCCTTGTTGTCCGCTCCATCGTCCTGCATATTGGCATCCTCGGTTTGGCCGCCTCCGTTCTGAACATCGCTGGGTGCAACGTCGTCCTGGTCAGCGCCGGTGTCGTTATCAGGCAGAGGTGGCTTTTTCTCGTCCTTCTCCTCGTCCTGGCCCTCTTCTCCCTGCTCTTCCATCTCCACATCCATCTCGTCCTCTCTGTCGCCGGCTGCATCAATCTCTTCGTCTTGTTCTGCCTCATCCTCCTGAATTTCCTCGTCCTTTTGATGCTCCTCCTCACCCTTCTCTTCCTCATCCCCGCTCTGAGACATATCATCCACCACATCAGCCTGCTTTTCTTCGGGCTTCTCGGTATCAGATAGTCCGTCCAAGTCATCATCCTCTCCACTCTCGCCCTCCCCATCATCAATTTCAATCTCCATATCCTCCGGAAGCGCCAACGTCTCGTTTTCCTGGACGTTCTGGTCCTGTCGGTTCAACTCCTCTTGCGGCGCTCCCTCTTCTTCCTGCCCAGCTTCCATTTCGGCGTCCTCATCCCCCTGCTCCTCACCGACCTCATCCGGTGGTGCATTGCCCTCATCCTGTTCATCTCCCTTCTTCTGCTCCTTCTTCTCCCCTTCAGCTGCAGCGCTCTGATCCTCGTCCTTTTTTCCCTTCTCCTGATCTCCCAACTGATCTTTCTCTGCCTCATCCTCACCACTCCCATCCCACATCTTCTCATCCACCGCCGTCGGATCCAAATCATCCACATCCCCGGCTTCCTCCTCCACCCCGTCCTCCTCCTCTTCCTCTCGATCCTTATCACCATCCTTCTTCTCCTCCTCCTCGTCCTCACCAGCCACGCTCCCCATCTCACCCTCCATCTCGTCCTCGCCCATATCCACAGCATCCTCGTTCTCCTCAATATCGCCCTGCGTCTTGTTGTTCGGGTCCTGCGCGAGCTCTGACAGGTCCTCGTCGGGCTTGATATCCTTGCTGATGTCCTCTGCGCCCTCACCATCGCCGAGCCCGGTGCCGCTCTCAACGTTGCCGGACTCGCCTGCCTTCTCGTCGCTCTTCTCCTGCGGAGTGCAGAAGCCCTGCGACGAGATCTGTACGAAAGACGCCGCAAGATGGTAGCCCAGTCGGCAGGTGGCGCGGTGGAGGGTCGAGTATTGGGTGAGGTTGTGGGTGCAGACGGCGGAATATTGGGAGAGGATAGGGTGGATGAGGCGGAGGACGGCAGATGCAGTCTGGGATTGGTCGGCGGGGAGGGATTTGAGTTGGTGGATGAGCGACTCAACTTCCGAGGTGAGCTTGGTCATGCGGAGGGCGTCGATCGACTTCTGGAGGTTGTCGTTGTAGTTGAGAAGCCAGCCGGCGTCTTCAGTCGTAGGCGGCAGGAGTTGGGCAGCCTTCTGGAAGATTTGCAGCGCAACGAGAATCTTGCTGGAGAGTGTCAACGCTGCGGTCGCAAAGGTGTTGATGTCGTCGCGGGAGACGCCGTTAACGAGCTCCGTCGCCTGGATGTTGGTCCACAGCTGTATTTGTCGAATCACGAACGCTAGGTCGGGCCGTTCTCGTGCCATCTCCTCGAGCGCAATGCGAAGAGCTTCCAACTCTCCCTCTGCGTCGTTCTGGAGTTTCTCGCTGCCAGACGAGCTAAACCCGTCAGGAAGACGGGGCAGGCTGTCGCGCGCAGTATCCAGCTTTGTAAATGTCTCAACCCAAGCCTCAAGCTTGACACGGACGGCAGTGTTATCCCCACCACCAAGCTTGCCATGAACCTCAACGAGATGAACGCCAAGCTTGATAATTTGCACCAGCCAGCGAACCACCTGAGAATGGTTCGCCGACCGATCTTGCGGTCTGAAGCACTCTTCGCCGCCCGCAGAGAGATCCTTGGCCGTCTCAACAGCCCCGTGAAGGCCACCCGCAGCCTCAGCAGCCCTCGCTAGGAACTGCCGCTGCCGGAACATGACGTACAACACACCTTCCAAGTAGCCGATACTGCGGTGCACCACCTCACGATTCAGATCCTCAGAGTGCTCGAGCGTGGCATGCCGAGCACGCGGTGCTAAGTCAAGCGTCTTGTGATAGAAGTACTCGATCGCGCATAACGACGCACCATCGAGATGAGGGACGACTCCCGAGCCTACGAGGACCACGGCAGTCGAGCTTTGCTTCCCGAGGACGTTCGTGCCAAGATTCCGGCTGAAACCCATAGCGCGGAGCGTCTTGAGCGTATCGCTGTAGAGAGTGGTTTTGCGGGTCTTGAGGTGGCGGACAAGCTCCTTGTTTTCGTCCGTCAAGGTGCCAGGTGTTTCTTTCCTCAGGGAGGCAATGGAGGAGACGAGGTCGGTGATGTAGCTGTCGAGGGTTTCTGCAGCGTCAACCGTGGCGGTAGGCAGAGAGCCGTGCTTGGACATGGCCTTAAGAACAGCCGGAAGGTTGGAGACCCTGGGCCAGTGCGGGTGGCTTGCGATGTCTGGGAGCACCTGTTGACAGAGTGCAAGGGCCTGCTGGTCGACTTGAGCTTCCACATGCTTCATGCCAGTTTCTTGAACCAGGTTGTTGTGGTCTTCCTCTGGAAGGCCCTGGTCGGTGATGGTCTTGACAGGCTGGTTCAGCACAGCGCGGAACTTGCGCACAAGCCTGAAGAGCTTCTGGTGTGACCTGCGCGCACTTTCCCTCAGCGCATCGATGTTCTTGTCTCTCCACTTCATCATCAGCAAGACATCCTTCATGCTCCTGTCCAGCGGTGCCCTTCCAGCCTTGATTGTCTCCCCGACCTTGCGCTCGTACCGGCTGGAGTAGGTGATGAAGTTCTGTACGGCGTCGCGGACTAGGCTCAGAGCAGGCGCGTCCAACACGAGCAAATCCAGCTGGTTCTTCAACTGCTTGAGAAGATCTAAGCGGGCGACGAACTGCCCAACGCTTGAGCCTGTAAAGTACGACTCCAAGGTGCTCAAAAGTTTGACAGCATGGTCCTTGAGGTCCAGACCCTGCTGCAGGATTGAGCACGGTTCAAGAATAACAGACCCGTAAGCGATGAACCACCACGATTTGGCGTCGTCATAGTTCTTCTTGACTTCGGTGTCGAGCAACCGCGACCAGCTCGACAGCTCCAGCCGGCGCCAGTCGCAAATGGTATCTCGCAGCTTCTCGTAAAGCGCGATCGCCTTATGCGCCTTCGTGGCCCAGCCGCCTTCATGCCATTCGTAGACGTGGGCATGCAAGTGTTCGATGGCTGTAATGGTTTTGGCGAGAGGGTCGTCGATCGCCATTTCCAGCACCTTGTCGCATGCCGTGATCACGTCGGCCAGCGTCTGGTGGTGGCCAATCTCATCGATGCCCTGCAGCTCGAGGAATCGCGTCTTGATGGAGTTGACAAGACCAAGCACCTTGCGGACCTCGGCAAGGTTGGCATCCGTGTAGAAGTTGTAGTTCGATCCGTCCACATTGGAGCTGAAGGCCTTGACTTGCTCGTCAAAGACCAGGATGGCTGCCGGGAGAAGCATGTTGTCGAGCTCGGGCTCCGAAACAGCACTGTCTCGCTTCTCACGGGCGACCCTGCGAGCGACCTGGGTGCACAACCCCTTGATACTCTGTTGTGGTTCCTGGGCGGACAGGAAGATCTTCTCATGTGCCTCGGCCAACATGACGGAAAGCTCCCGCCCTCCGCGTCGGGGCTTCTTGTTTTTGGTGACGCCATCCTCGTCCGGAGTGAAGTCGGGGAAGAGCTGATCGAACTCTTCTTGGTCATACTCTTCCTGGTCCTCCAGGGTACCCTTGAACCTGAACAGGCTGGTGTTGGCTTCCTCAATCTTGCGATCGGCCTCTAGCTTCCTGGACCACTCCTCGTGGAAAGCTGCAAGGGACTCGTGAACCGACTGCCGAAGAGAGACAGCGAGCTTGTCAAGTCCCTCAACGGCGGTGACAACTTGGATAAACGAGAGGAACTCAAGCGTGCGAATCGGCAGAGATGTTGTCTCTGCTTTCTCCACAGTGCCATTCAAGAACGGAGTGACGCTAACAAGCGCCTGCGAGACCTCGTCTTCAACCAACTTGTTGGAACCAACGCCCCGGCCAAGAGAAAGACCCATCTTCACGCAGCGGAGGAAGCTAACCAGAGGCATGACCAAGTCCTGGTAGGCGCCAAATCTCGTCGTCAAGCGAGCGATCAACAGCGTGACATTCTGCTCCACAAGCGCCAACTCCTCTGCGGCGTCCGCGGAAGACGAGACAACGGAGCGCAGGTGCGTAGCCGCCACGTCATTCCCAATGAGGGCATTCAGCACATTGCTAAACTCTCCCTGCAAGCTGCGGAGTTCGCCGCCGCCAGGTCGATAGATCTGCTGGACCGAGGGCGGTTCGCCTAGCCCCTCCGCCTCTTCGATGAGAAGTTGAGAACGGAGGCTGGCTTTTTGCCCCGTGAAGGCAAGTTCGAACGCCTCGAGAGCGCTGATCTGCTTTTGCAGACTCTGGTACAGCTCCTGGTGCTCCTCCGCTTCGATCTGTGCGCGATGGTGCGGGTCAAAGATCTTGTCTGGGACGAAGAGCTCGATACAGCCCAAGGCAAAGCGGACCCAGGCAACGGAAGTCGATGCAGATCGCGGTTGGAATCCCTTTGCGGACGCTGCCAAGGCAAGAAGGGATTTCCTGAAGTGCCTCTGGAAGATGGCGCTGAGATGTTGAGGGAACTGATCCACGAAGTGCTCGAGGACATTGGCTTGCTCAAGCCACGCGCCGAGGTCAACACCATGCGCAATGTGGCCATCCTCCCGCGCCAAAAGAGCGTCGAAACCCTCCGAAACGAGGCCCCGGAAAGCCTCGTCATGGGCCGAGATGACATCGTCCAACAAAGTTAGGAGCAGCCGCTCCACTTTGATAAGCGGATCTGTCGCCAACGCCTCTGACGCAGCAGCGAGCGCTCTGCCCATGATGGGCATCTCCACCTCCAGTGAGCGCAGTTCATCCAGGCTTGCCGAGGACGCCGCGTCGTATTTGAGAAGCAGCGATTTAGACAAAGCGCCCTCCCAGGGATGAACCGCCGTGCTCTCCTGGACAAGAACGTAGTCCACCGCCTGCAAGGCAGTCTGTTTCAAGCACTGCAGGCGCATCAGACTGGGCGTGGGGATGCTTGCGAGCACGTCGACATCCGAAGACCCAAGCCGCATGCTTGTGTTCTGCGAGACCTGGTGCAGAATAAGTGCCTGTCTAAGACCTTCGAAGTTGGATGCGAAGAAGGGCTGGTGGGTGGTGGAGTGCTCGCCCATCTTCGACTCGAGGGCGGTGATCTCAGATTGGAGATCTTTGACCAGGCTTGAGGCGTCTCCCTTGCCAGTTCGGATAACGGCGTAGACTCGCGCCATGGAGTCCTGGATGGTGCGCAGCGTGGAAATGTTGACGTCGACTCTCCATCGCAGCGAGTCAAAGCGGTCAGCAAGACGCTCCATCTCCATACCCTGATCAAGGGTTTGAACATCGGGGATCGGGTCCGGCCGCAGTTGGTGCCAAAGAGTCTCCATGCTGAGACCGCTCGACAGTTTGAACCCAACCACAAAATCACGCTCGAGGAATCCGGACAGCGCGGAAAGCAGCTTGCTATCGCCAGCCTCCTGCAACGCAATCATGCTGAGCTGCAGGAGAGTCGCCCCCTGGGTCAAGTGGGCTTGGAAGCGGGCCTCCTCAAACGAGACAACAATCAGCGACTCAAATGTGCGCTTCCAAAACAACATGAGCCGCCGCAGGACCGCGCGCCTCTGCTTCCAATCACCAGGCTCATCCGACTTCTCGCAAAGGAAGGCCTTGACTGCTCGCAAGACTGACGAAAGGAAGCGAACAGCATTGACCGTCGAGTCTCGGGAAAGCGAAGCAACCTTGTCGGCAACCCAAGACCGCTGGAGACGGTTCATCGAGGAGGGCTTGCTGATGTTAACTTTCCCGAGCTGCGCCTCCATGCCTTTCTCGGCGCTCTGAAGGGCGAGATAGAACTCGTAGCAGCTGGCGAGCCAGAAGGCCAGTCCGTCGCGGCCCTGTTCCAGGATAGGGATCATGGGTGAATTGAGGAGTGGGTGGATCGGCATCAACATCTTGTCGGGGGACGCCGTGTACAAGTTGACGAGCGACTGCCTCAGGGTGGCGGCGTCCTCGGACTTGATGTAGGATAGCACTTGGTCGAGGTGCTGAATAACCGAGGGCGACCGGAGGAGTGAGGGCGAGGAATCAGCCAGGCCTTCACGCGTAGCCTGGAGATACGTCTCAAGGTGATTGCTATCCCCGAGGGAGAGAACGTCAAAAGCCAGCGGCACAAGCTGCCCATCTTCGGCTTGTTGATCCAAGATTCCGGCAGCAGCATGGAATCTGTGCAAACTACCCTCCACCGGGGCAATCCGCTCAACAGCAGCCGTGCCCGCTGGGAGAGCACCGAGATAGATTTCGATAGAACGATTTCTCATAGCCCGCGAGAGCTCGCCATAGCGCGGGTCAACCGTCAAGAAAATCCTGAAGTCCGCATGCGGCTTGATAATCCTTGGCTCGCCTCCTGGACCACTGTGTTCGTTGATGCTCAGAATGCCGTTCGGACGCTCGAGGAGAGAGTTGAGCCTGTCCAGCACCGAAGCGCTGCACAAATTGGCATTGTCAAGAACAAGCCAGGCGCCGGTCTCAACGGCGCGGACAATGACACCATCAAGCCACTCGAAGCGGGGGTTCTCCAAGGTCAGGGGCCTGCGCAAGACCTCGGAGGCTTCGGAAAGCAAAGTGACGAGGTCCTCGGGGATGACTGGATCGGCTTGGAGAGCCTCGGTCAGCGGCAAGATGTTGTCGTATTCGTGCGCCTCTCCGGTCAGAGACTTGAGGGCAGCCATCAGGTCCACCACGGCATGGGGGACGGGGTTCGGCAGAGCGCGCAGAATTTGGTCTTGAAGTGTCCGCTGGAGGTTCGAGAGGCAAGATTGAACTTCGCGGTGAGGGTCTGCCTGCTCAAAGCCTCCGATGAGGTCCATAGCATCCACGTCTGAGTTGAGGGGGAAGATCACGAGTGACTTTCCGGCAAGCGCAGCAACGTGGGCCAAGAGTGCCGACTTGCCACTGCCCGATGGACCAACCAAGATACACGGCAGGTCTTGCTCGATCGAAATCATGATCGACTCGATCTCCTTGAGTCTCAGCACCGGGTCGATGGCGGGAAACGGCGTTGGTTGCGAAAGCTGGTTCCTCTGCAGCGTTGCCAAGCCAACCTGGCCAAAATAGGGGTTGATGTCGTGGTAGAGCCCATGGTGCTCTGGTGCTCGCCCAAAGATTTCGGTGAAGAGTTTATTCACTTCCTGTCGGTCGCGATCTGCCCTGAAACGCTGTCGGATGATGACATCTAGGTAGTCATCTGGCTTTCGGCCAGCCAAGAGGGCGTTTTGTGAGGTCAATAAATCCCCCCAACGAAGAGTATCTCTGAGGTTGAACTCCCAGGGAGAACCCAGAGCACCAAACGATCTGCGGCCAACAACCTCATCATCGAGTCTGGACATGAACTCGATGAGCTGCTGTTGAGTTTCACCTCCGATAGTGTTGAACTTCTTGGCGGTGATATGGAGCAAGTCTTCTTTGGTGAAAACATCCGAGTAGACCACAATGAAACGGTTGACGAAGGAACTGGGAAGACCCTTCCGACCGCCGCCCTGGTGATGAGGGTTTTGGGCGGCAAAGAGCTTGAAGTCGGGATGCCGCTTGAAGACCTGGTCCAGTTCTGCAATGTAAACCTCACCACGGTGGTCGAGGCATGCGTTCAGACCTTCGAGAACAGTCTGAGATGCCAGGTTCATTTCCTGCAGAATCCGAGTCAGCATCCTTCGCGGAGTAAACAACAGGGGCAAATTCAACTCACATCCAACAACACCCACTCTCCCTTCTGCATCGCCTCCAAAAACGGCGCATTCTGCCACACGAAATTTCCCGCCTCTGCCCCTTCGACAGGCACATCCGTACCGAACAAGTCCATCAAATCCGTCTGATCGGACAAGTTGATGCGGGTCAACGGCCGTCCGCACGCTCTCGCCAGTGCTGTGATCAACGTCGTTTTGCCCACGCCAGGATTGCCCTCCAACAAGATAGGCTTGGTTCCTTGCAGCGCCCTGATGACGCGCATGGCGTTCATTTTGGTAGTGGGCACACTGAACTCGTGTCCCGCGTCGATATTGCCGCGCGCCAATGACCGGTCGATGCTGAAATCGCCGATTGTGAGCAGCTTCTCGTCAATCTTGACTTGCGGCTCCTGGAAGTAGGGCTCTGTGAGGTCGACACTGCAGAGGGTGCTCAGCTGCTCGAGGCACATTTGGCGATGTGAGGCCATCTCTCGCGGATCGACGGCTACTAGGGCAGAGGGATTGGCACCGATGGTGTCAATGAAGACCATTGCGGCACCGTGGAGGAGGGCAAGTTCGGCCAAGGGGAACTTGGAGGAGTTCATGAACTCAACCCAGGCGAGGATATCTCTGACCGAGAAGGCCGTGGCCGACGAAGGGCGGAAGGTTTTGCCGAACCACGAGGCGAACTCCACAATAATGCGGGAGATGGGCTTTGCTTGCTTCTTGTTGCCGCCGCGCTTCGTGAACCTGCTATCAAGCTTGAAGGTGACAATGTCGTGGACATCATCGACTTCCGTGAAGGCGGGAACCCAGACTTCGGTGAAACGGTTACGCAGTGCTGGGGAGAGCTCCTTCTTGCCAAAGTCGCCGCCGGGGTTCATGGTGGCGAAAAACTGGAAGCCATCGGTGGCTTGAACGAAGGAGTCGCTGATCCCTTTCTCTGCGAGGAGCAGAGTACGCTGGGGTTCGAGCACCGAGTTGAGACGCTCGAGGACTGAGTCGTCTGCGAGGGAGATTTCATCGAGCAGGAAGTAGCTCGCCTCATTCATAGAGTGGACCAGACTGCCATCACTCCACTCGAAGAGTGCCTTACTCCGTGTGGTGCCAGTCTGGATTTTGGACCTCAGACTCTCCGGCAACTTGGCCGACTCTTCGGAGGACAGAGAGCGGTACCACTCCTGGAGAGCCTCCAAGGAGTCCTTGTCTCGTCCCAAGATGCCAGCAGCCTGCTCGAGATCCCGGAACAGCGAGTCCACAATCGCCCCGCGATTTCTCACCGGCCTCTGCGAACCGATGAGATCTCCAGTCTCGGTGTTCTGATGAGCATTGACAATATGCAGCTCCTTCTTTTCGAACTCAGCCAGCAACTGACAGACGGTCGTCTTGCCGCAGCCCGTCTCGCCCACCAACAACACCGGCTCATCGTTGTTGATAGCGCGTTTCACCAAGACATACAGCCGCCGCATTGCCTTTGTCCAGATGACACCCTGGCTGTTTCTCGCGCGGACGTTGCTCAGCTCGGGGGCAATTTCCAAGTCATAGAGACGGCCGGAGTCAATCGTGACTTTGAAGACCTCCTCAATAACCTTCTTGACTTCGTCCCGCTCCTCGGGCTTGCGCACCCTCTCGGCGAGCAGCATGAAACCGTGCTCTGCAATCTCTTGCCGGGTCTCGGCGGCTCTCAACGCCCACCTAAATAGGTCTCTGAGCGTGGCAAAGCTGTTCTTCTGCTCAAAGACGCGGCTCTCCTGGCGGAGGCGAGTGAGCTGCTTGTAGACGGTAACAATCCGGCGGCAGTCCGACGGCGCAGTATTGCGGCTCCGCTTCTGGAGAATGGTCTCGAGCTCATTCTCGGGAATGTCGTCAAAGTGAAGCTCGAGAAATCTGTTGCGGAAGGCTCGAGACAGAACCTTTCTCCCTCCATACAGGCCAGGGGGGTTCTGAGTCGCAAACAGGCAGAAGTTTTCTGCCGGCCGCACGATCTCTTGAGTCTCAGGGATGAGAAGCTCTCTGTTGTCGTCGAGAAGGCGGTTGAGAGCTTCCAGCACGTCGGTGGGTGCCAAATTCAACTCGTCCAGCACGATCCACGATCCTTCCCTCATGGCCTGGACCAACACACCCTCCTGGAACTTGAGTTTTCCTTCGGAGTCAGACACATACGTGCCGAGGTACTCTTGAAGGTCGGTGTGTTCGTGGTTGTTGATTCGGACGAACTTGTTTCCGGTGTAGTTAGCCAGGTACTCGATCATGCTCGTCTTGCCGGCCGAGGTCGGGCCTTGAATCAAGATTGGGTATCTGCGGGTGGAAGTGGCTCGGACTAGGTTCAAGAGGTTTCTCTCAACGTAAGGGGTGATAATGTAATCGCCTCGCTCCTTCAGCGGCTCGTTTCCTTGGATCAGCCAATACTGGTGGTCCTTGTTTGTGTTCTTGAACGAGACGTAGTTCTTCCCGTCGGTAGGTCTCTTGGGAGGTTGGGTGAGGATGTTCGACCGCTTCAACAGGTGTTGGTGAATTAGGGGCATGACGGTCCGCTCCGACTCCTCACTGAGTAGTGTCGTGAAACACATGCAGAAGCCCTCGTAGAGAGCACGATCAAGGCCGTAGAAGGGGGCGACATCGTTGGCGTAGGTTAGGACGCGGGTCAAAGTGCGCAAACTGAAATGTGGCACCTCGTTCGCTTGGTCCACCAACATCTTGAGCTCTGCTCGCTTCTTGATCTCGAGGTAAAGATCGGCAACATCGTCGGCCAGCCGATCGATGCTGCTGTTGTTCCCTCTCAGATATGTCTTGATGATGGTAAGAAGGTCCTTCTTATCGCGGTCTGGGCTCCCGACGTAAATCTCAGTGAAGCGTGATCGCAGACCCAGTGGGAGATCACGCTTGCCAACGTCCGTGGCAGGGTTCATGGCGCCGAACACCCGAAAGTTGGGATGGGCCTGTATCCTCTCAATCTCTCCGGTTTCTGAAAGGAGCAGGGAGGGGGTAGTCTGGAAAAGCCCGGCGATACTCTCCAATGTATCGGGGGATGCCAGGTTGACCTCGTCGAGAAGAATCCAGTCGCCGTTCCTCGCGGCCTTGACAATCTTGCCCTCAACAAAGGCAAATGCGAACCCAGCAGAACCGCCCGCAATTTGCCTGTCGAACTGATCGAGGCTTTGAGAGAACATCTCCCAGCGCGGCTTGAGGTCCAGTAAACGCTGCAGCTTGGTCGAGTCGGTCTTGCGGCGCTTCGCCGGCTGGCCGTCCGCATCCTCGCTGCGGGTTTGGCTGCCCTCGATTTTTGCCAAGATGGCTTCAAACATCTTGGGGGCCTTCCGCCACTCCTTCGAGACCTCCTTCCACCGGCCCTTGGCGAATCGCTTGGAGATGCGCTCCATGTATTCCTTATTTTTGTCGGACGACACACCCGTCTTCTCGAGGAGATCCTCAAACTCCTCCTTCAGGGGCATCGCGAGGCTCTGCGAGCTGACAGGCTTGAAGCCACCCAAAAGGTCGCCTGCTTCACTCTGCTGCGACAAGTTGACGGCAACCAGCTGGTGTCCAAGAGACTCTGCCAGTTGCTGAATCACGGTCGTCTTGCCGATACCAGTTTCACCAACCAGCAACAGGGGCTCACGGTGCTTGACAGCAACCGCGATCTGCTCAAGCAGCCGCTTGGCGTGGACTGTCGTGGCGAACGGCCTCTTGGACTTGGTGACCCTGCTTGTCCGTCTCGGTTTGATAAACGAGGCACGTCCAACCGTCAGCCTGGTTTCGCTGTCCGTCAGCTCTGGGATGTAGCTCGTCAAGTAGTGTTGCACCCTCTCGGAAGAAAGATGCATCTCCTTGGCAATGGCCGTGATCAGGACGTTGCGGGATGACGGCTCGTGCATACTGCTGACGAAGCAGTCAACGGCCTCGAGGAACATCCGATCTCTCGTGGTGTCGGTGATGGGCTCGTCGCCGGTCTTGCAGCCAGCGGTGCGCAGGATGTCGTCGAGTCTGCTGCACCATTTCAGCAGGTCTCGAGTGCCGATGGGTCGGGCGAGGGCGGTGCGGCCGAGAGACAGACGTCCTGACCCGCTGGTGCAGGCGATGAGCTGATCGAACACGGCCAGCACGCCAGGGGTGTACTTGTGGAGCAGGGGGTATCTGCCAACGATGACCTCCTTCAAGTCATCGCGGGGCAGCGCCTTGACATGCAAGAGATGCCAGAGGCGGAGGCCAATCAGGTTCGGCAGATTCTCCCTGTCGTTCATCCCGAGGAGGGTCCGGACAGTCGCAAACATTCTGAACCCGGAAGCTGCCTTAATCCTCTCTCCGCGACCGGGGATCAAGAGCTCTCCACGTTCAATGAGCGGCAGCAGCGTGCTCATGACCTCGGTTGGTGCGCGGTCGAGATCCTCGATCAGGACCCATCTCCCCTCCTTCACCGCCGTCGTCAAGACGCCGGCACGCCACTGGAAGGAACCGGGTTTCGAGTCTGTCGTGTACAAGCCGAGGAGCATCTTGGCGTCGGTTTGTTCGTTGAGGTGTAGCGTCACCATCTCGCCCTGCTTGCCCAGCTCTCTCGCGATGTCGTGGACCAGTGATGTCTTGCCGGCCCCGGAGAGTCCGTGGAGTAATATGGGACCTGATTGCTGCAGCAAGCTGGCAAGGCCCTCAAGATTCTCAACGGTGGTTGATGTGTGTGCTAGAGTGGTGGAGGTGTTCACGGGACCCAGGGGCCGCGGGAGGACTGTCTTGCCAAACTTGACAACAAGGGGAGTTAGATTTTGCATTGGGATGTGTGGCTGAGCAGGCTCAGACTCAGCAGAACCATCTGTCTGAAGACTACTGCGAAGGCGCCGGGTCTCTTGATTCCTTGCGTCCTCGTACAGACTCAGAAACGCATAATCCGCCTTCCTCCCGTCCAACTCCGCAACGAGACTGGTGTCCTTGGGGATATGCTTCGCCACGAGGGCCTCGATCTTCTGGTCCGAGGCATCGTGAAGCTGGCAGAATATTTTGATGACGAGGAGTTTGACTGTTGGGTCCTGGTGGGCGAACAGCGACTGGAGTTGGGAGGGCCTTGACAAGGGTGAGAACGTCCGCTTGTCAAAGTTGTTGAGCCGCCACAAAGCAAGGAGGACGACTGGGAGGTCTGCATCCTGGAATGATGCTAAGTCCAGGGGGACAAGTGCCTTTCTCGCACCAGCACTTCCTCCTGTCCCTGACTCTCCTCGGCCTTGCAGATGAGAGATGAGGAAGACCGAGAGTGATGGCGCAAAAGGAAGAACCCGGGCAAATGATGCCAGAACCTTCACTTCGAGCCGGGGGAAAGAGAGAATCCATCTGGCGCAGATATCGGCGAATACCGACTCGAAATGTGCAAAAATGGGGTCTGTGGCCGGGGCGATGAGGGCGGCGTTGGACACTGCCTCGAGGAATTGGGGTGAGGCGGCGCTGCTGCTGCTGTGATCTTGGACCATGAGCAGCAGCTCGTGGGGCAAAAACGCCAGTGTTGCCGCATCGCCAAGCAGAGATGCCCTCTGCCGGCTCACGTCGATCGTGGCCATGATCGGCGTGGAGGATGGGCGTACTTTTGAGTTTTTGTCGGGTACAACTCGTGTAAGTTGCAACTTGCAACTCGATGCCCGCGCATCTCAACTTTTTTTTCTTCTCTGAGAAATTCAAGGTGGGGCATGCTTCTCCAACACTGCAGGGGCCCGCTCCAGAAGGTGACAGGGGTCGATCCCCGCTGAAGGCCCCTGTCGAACAGCGCCCGACCAGCCGGAGCGAAGCTGACCTGCCCAGCCGCCACCAGCTGGCCGCCCTGGCGTGACCAATCAGCCGCGCCCCGGTAGACTTTTCGAACGACGGCCGAAAAAATCCGCGGGATTCACGACAACAGCAAGCACCCCATCGCGAGGCCAGTCCGACCGCCCGACGCCCAATCAGCCGATACCCACCGCTGCCAGCTCCTCCCCGAACGCTACATCTCCCGCCATGTCGCTCTCCTGCAGGTACGCAGCGCAATGCTGCGCCCGCCAGCTCCGCGCTGCCCCGATCCGCGCCGCCTCGAGCTCCCTCCTCCAGCAGCAGCAGCGCATGACGCGGAGGTACAACTCGACCGACGCCGCCGTCAGCCCCAAGATCTCGACCATAGTCGACCAGATTAGCCAATTGACCCTCCTGGAGACGGCAGACCTCGTCGCGAGCTTGAAGGTGCGGACAACAACCCGGCCTAGCCCGGCCCAGCCCAGCCCGCGTGCCCGCTCCACTCCCGCACCACCAAACTGAATTCAAGCTCTCCATTTACTAACATCCCCCGTCCCTCTCTCACCAGTCCCGCCTCAACATCCCCGATCTCCCGGTGGGCGGTTTTGCCGCCGCCGCGCCCGCCGCGCCCGCAGCACCAGTCGAGGAGGAGGAGGCCGCGCCCGCGGCGGCCGAGAAGACGCTCTTCAGCGTGAAGCTCATGTCGTTCGACGCCGGGTCCAAGCCCAAGGTTATTAAGGAGGTCAAGAACCTGCTCGGGCTCAGCCTAGTAGACTCCAAGAAGTTTGTCGAGAGCGCGCCCAAGCTCATGAAGGAGTCGGTACCGAAGGACGAGGCCGAGAAGATCGTCGCGACGCTGAAGGAGCTGGGCGCCGTGGTCGCGATGGAGTAAGGGAGGAGTGCGTGGTGTGTTTGTGATATGGGGGGCGGGGCGGGCCTGCTACCTACCTCTCTAAGCTCGTGGCCTGAGGGCAAAGGGGGGGCGGACCAGGCCAGGTGGGCGGGACCGGCATGTTACGATTACAACCAGCCTGCGGCTCTTGCGCTGCATGTACAAAAGAGCATGTAACATTATAAACTCGAGATATACAAGGCCAATTCGTAGCATGTGCGGTGGTGGTGTTGGGGATCTGGTGGTTGGTAAGAGGCAAGGGGACTGTTTTCTCGATTCACCTCCTTGCCTATGACGCCGCTGTTTGTCGTTACCATTCCTAATAGCCCAAATGAACGCCACGCAATGCAGGTATGTATGTAGATACAGAAATTACTCGAGGCGATATCCACCCGAGGTGGTTTTAATGCGTCCCACTACCGCCCTCCCTGCGATGCGAGCATTTCCGCGCCTCATCCTCGGCCTTCCACTCAGCCCACTCCTCCTCTCCCATCCGGTGGTCGTCCTCCCCCAGATCACTAGTCTCCTCCCACAACTTCTCCAGCTCGGCATCGTCGGCCGCCGAGATCGCCCAGATGTTCTCTCGCTGCCTCTTGTGACGCTCCCGGTCCTCCTCGATTCGCTGCTCGATCTGCTTCCTGTCCAGCTTGGTCATGGGGGCATTGCCCCTCTTGCTGTAAGGCGGAAGTGTGCGTGCAGGGGGCGTATCGGCCATGTGGTCGGCGCCATCTGCGCTCCCCCCTGCGGCGGCGGGAGGAGACGACATGGCAATGTCCTGAGCAGAAGCGTCGCGGTCCCTGAGGACCTCTTCGATCTGAGTTACCGCTTGGGTCTCGAGGAAGCATTTGTTTTGGAGGGCGTGGAGGACCTGCTGGCGGTCAGCTCACGGCACTGGAGGGGAGTGAAGAGTTGCGGGAGTGAGGCTCACCTTGCGAACCACCTTGACATTCGCCGCCCCTGACCCGTCATCCGGCGCTACAGCATCCACGACACGGATAATGTCACGCTGCATCATTCGAACGTAGTCGGCGTGGCCGTCCTTATTGGCCATGTCGAGGAAGTGCTCGATGAAGTACATGATGTTGGCTCGCGTGTTCATGTTGCTCTGTTGGTTCGTTGCTCTGTCAGCCACCCAACTCATCCATGCCACCTCTCAGCCGACTTTCACCTACCCTTTCGAGCTGCTCCAGAATGCACGAGTGCAGGTCCTCGGCCATATCCCTGTATTTCAGGGCATACTGCGCCGCCTTTTGCGCCGAGGTCACCGACGCGTTGAGCTGGCGGAGCTGGTTGGTGAAGCGCATGCGCACCTCGAACGGGTCGGCCATCGTCGCAGCCACT
>OUNM010152456.1_pt1 | contig 27104 bp, 17 predicted proteins | sample 1769961 | NCBI WGS metagenome assembly OUNM01 (sample SAMEA3914820, study PRJEB12502) | metagenome | biome: forest; material: soil | place: USA | collected 2012-03-12 | depth 0.3 m | reverse complement strand
TGGGTCGGTGACGACCAGCGAATCCTTGGTGTTGTATGTATTTTTTGGTATTTTTTGGTGTGTTTTGATGGGTGGTGGTGGAGATCTGGTGGAGTTGCGACTTTGCTCTCCTTGGCGAGCGTCGGACTAACGAGGCGACCTCGGACCCAAAAAAGTCCCGGAAGACAGGGCGCCGAGGCGTTGTGCCCGGGTATTGCATGCAGCATCTTGGGCGTCAGAGTCGACGAAATAATCTAATACAATCACACGTTACATACGGGTCGGGGCCTGTTCGCAAGATGAGAAACCTCCAGGTTAGCATAGCCACGATATTCTCGTCCATGATACTATCACATGCTTCAGTTGTTATATTAGCGTCAGGTCTGACAAAGAAATGCCTAATTACAGAGTATCCGACACGGCTCGCTCTCTCCAAAGCAAGCCCATCTTAGGTAGTGTTATATAGGTAGGTAGGTAGGTACCGTCCCAGCATCTCTGCCTCCTCGCACTTCTTCAAATCAGTTGTGACGAGAAACTCATCAGCCGGCTTTTACACTGGCGTGACAGCACATCATGCGGCTTTGTTATTCTTTCCCCTTCCCAGTTTTGCTAGTAGGCGTCCTCGGCCACGGTGGTGTCTACAACTACACCATTGGCGACGTTTCATATGCCGGGTTAGGGTCTAAGTTATCCATCTTCAGCTCTGCTTCTGAATATCTCTCTAATAGGTCTCAAGATCATATCCCTGGCTTCTCGAAGACCAGCAGCCAAAGGGCATCCAGCGCCGCTGGTGGGGGGACCCGATTCAGTCCGTGAACCATCCGTACCTCTCTTGCAACCGCGGAAACCCCCTAGCCAAGAGTCACCCCTCTCAGCACGCCCCCATCCAAGCCGGCACCAACATTACGGCTTACTACGTCCCTCCACCCTGCCCGCCTGGCTTCAACCAACCGACGGCAAACCTTTTCCCGGAATACCAGGATCCGCCGGTCCCGTTGGGATGCATGGGGCCTGAGTATTCTTGGGTGCATAGCACGGGGCCACTGCTAGCATACATGGCCAACTGTAACGGGCCGTGCGATCGATTCGACCCTGAGGGGAAAAAGGTCTGGTTCAAGATCTATGAGTCGGGGCTTAAAAATGGCGGACAGCAAACCGATTGGGGTTCTAGGATTGATCTGGCTTCTTCGGCGGGCTGGGACCAAATTCAGTTTGCAAACGAAGGATGGAGCATTACGATTCCGAAGAACCTGAAACCAGGGAACTATCTCATCCGCCATGAGATCATCATGATCGAGCTGATGTCCCCTCAGTTTTATCCCGAGTGTGCTCATCTGACGGTATCTGGAGACGGAGATAAGCTTCCGGCCGAGGAGTACCTCGTGTCTTTCCCAGGCGCCTACTCTCTGGATGGTACATTGCCTCGACGAACTCAGTCTAAGCAAAAGAACAAGAAGCTGACTACTCTTCTAGACCCAGGTCTCGCTGTTAGTGGAGATCTATACTCTCCAAAGGGCCATTCCACCTATGTAAGTGTGCATGTTCCAGAGTCAAGAATTCTGATACTGAAACCACCAGAACGCCGGTCTGGACTGGTGAGGATTAGCAGACAGAATCGTCTGGACTCAATCCAAAATGTTCTTCTTTCGAGAAAACTTTCACGGTGTCAAACGCATTGGATTGCTGGAATCACTCGTCTCGTTTCAAGACAACGCTGTAACTACGGCATATCAAGAGAAGTCTCGACTGCCATCCGCTCAGTCATCCTCCTCCCTATCAATATCCTTGGACGTCTTGACCCCGCTGCTCTTCGGCGGAAACTTCAGTTTGCCCTCGGCACTAGGGCCCCATCCACCGTATCCGCTAGAAGTCTCGTACCCGCTCAACCCCGTGGCCGGCCCGATCGCCAGCTTGCCCGCCGGCTGGTTCCCGGCAACCCCCGGCCGGTCCTTGGACCAGGCCTGCAGCTCGGCTTTGGTCTTTCCCGTGTATTTCACCATGTCTTCGTCGGAGATCTGGATGTTGCGGCCGGTTTTCGCGTCGACGAAGCGCTGATAGAGTGATTTCTTGGGCTTGGGCGCGGCTTGGCCTCCTTCAGCTCCGGGGGCCTTGTTGTCTGCCATCGTCTTGCTGTGTTTGGTGGTGTGAGGCCGAGAGGAGTAGGTCGGCACTAGAGGACAAGTCGAATTGTCTAAGGACGGATGAAATGGAGCTTGGATGGGCGTAGGACAAAGATATTAGAGAAGGACAGTACTTACTGGGTAGCTGATCAATGGATCTGCTCCCGGCCTTCCTCTTAATCCCCGCACTGCTTGTGCCCCAACACAGCCTCACTGCACAGGCGTCAGCCGACCCCTTCTTGAGCGTCAGAAAGAGACACTGACGCCCCCTTTTTGTGTCATTTCGAAATGAGGAAAAGATCCAAACGCCGTCGGTATCCCAAATAGGTAGGTGTGCTGGTTGTCGGACAAGCTCATCAGTTGATTGATCTACCGAGCAACCCAGATACATGCCCCAGCCCGCAAAGCGACTGTGTAAGTGTAACGTATCACTCTGGCATCCTTCCGTTCCCGTTCATGTAAAAGCCCGGGCGGCTTGTGTCCCGAACAGGGACCAGTAACCAGTTTACCAGCCTATCTATTCTCAGACCACCAAATCAGACAGGATGGCCAACCCCTTTCCAAAAGATCATCTCGCCCTCACAAATCCCACAGGCCACAGCACTCACTGTACAGCAGGACGTCGACAACCAAGAAAGCTAGCAAGTCAGACACAACCCGAACGGGACAAACTTCCTCTCAATCTCACCATCCTGGAACAGGCAGCGCACACAGAACAGGTCTGGTATATCATCATATTACCACAAAAACAATAATAGACTTGTATCGCCGGTCGTCAATGCCCCTTGACAAAAGACAACAAAAACAAAAGGGAGTGAGCTGATGATAAAAGAAAAACACAAAAAAAAGGAATGCCTATGTACCCGACGATACAGACCCAGACCCCGAGTCTCGCTTCTCTCGCCGCTCCCGACCTGACTCGAGAGAGCCAGAAACTAAGAATTATAGTGCAGGTACGTTGCGACGCGCCTCCTCATGGTCCACGAATAAGCCAAAGAATCCCTCCCTTCCGCTTCCAAGCCAGGCGCGAACAAGCAACCAACCAACCCCACGTCTAAACCCCGCAAGAATGCAACTGCCATGTCTGTGTCGTCTCTCCTGATTTTAGACCAGTTTCTTTCTTCTTCTTTCGCCTTTCTGGCCTGCCCTAAATTACGCCAGCTCCTCTGTAAACCAAATGCATGCCACCGCAGATGTGGTGGCATGTGAGGGTGGGAATGGGTGGACCGTGTCTTGTGTGACGAGAGAGAGCATAGAGAACTCCAGCCCAGTGCCGAAACCGTCGCTTCGCCGCGCTTCATGTCTCCTTCGATACCCGGAACCGAAACGGGGCTCTAAACCGGTCACCACTCCACGCTCGGCCCGGGCAGACAGCCCGACGCGGCGTTTAGCGGACGCCGATGGAAGGGCGGGGTCCCAGACTGCTCTGACTGCTGTTCGCAGACGGTTCCGAGTCGAGGTTGGTCGAATCACCACTCCCCGCGCTGGCGCTCGCACTGCCGGTCAGACTTCGTGTACTTTGCGTCTTGGGTGGATGTAGGCTGCTCACCCCGGCGTGGTGTTCGACCTGCTGTGGCGCGACGACATTGCCGTGGCCCGGGGGATACCGGGGCATTGGCTGCCTCATGCCGTCGGGAGGCGATGGTCGTCCGTTCATTTGGGGACCGGGATACCCATTTGGCGGCGAGGGGCGTCCGTTCATCTGGGGACCGGGATACCCATTCGGCGGCGAGGGGCGTCCCGTCGGGACTCCGCGAACCGACGGGCTGTACGGGTTGCCAGGCGACTGGCTCGTGCGTCGTGGTCCGTTGCCGTTCATGGCCATCGGTGGCGGGCCTCCCTGGCTGTACTGGAGCTCGTCCAGGCGGGCAGCTGTGAGAGAATTCGCCCTCGACCCAGCATGCATTGTCCCCCGGTCCACGTTACCGTACCGGTTCGAAGTGAAGCCGAGTAGTGGGTCGTCCATGATGTTTTCGTGGAGGACAGGAACTCCGCTCATCCCGGCCGACATTTGACTCGAACGATTCCTCCCAAAGCTCGGCCGGAACCTGCTGCGCGGCGGGCCAGTGTCCTGTTCGGGATTCTTGCGGAACTGCTGGGCACTGCTTGGTGCTTTCCGATTCTTCCTCGAGGTAACGCTCATCATGTCGAAATTATCGGGGTCAATCATCGACGCTCCGGACGTAGGAGTTGGATCGAAATAGTCGTCGTCTTCATCATCGTCATCAAAACCGCCGCCAGCCCGCGAAGGTGGCGGAGGAGGTCCTCTTCTAGGCCCTGGACCACCGCCACCTCCCCGCCTGAACCTCATTTCTTGCTCCCTCAACTGCAGCTCTCGCTGGCGCAACTGCAGCTCCCTCTCCCGCATGGCCATGTCATGGGGTCCAGGCGGCCCGTAACTTCCACCATTTTCTGGGATGTCGTCGTAAAGCATCAAGTGGCCGAACTCTTCCAAATCGCCGCCCTCCATGGAGCCCCTCCTTGACGGCAACCGCCCGTTTGGCGGCGGCCGGGGGTAACCGTTTGGCGGACCTCCGCTCATGGACGGCGGCCCGCGACGCATCCCGGGTCCTGGCGGCCCCATCCCGGATGGGCCCCGTGGTCGTGGCCGCATGCCGTTCCCGTTGGGCATCCCGTTAGGTCCCGGCCGAGGAGGGCCTTGGGCAGACATGCGGGGAAGCGGGGATGGCGTAGCAGAGGGCGAGCCTGGTTGAACTGATGCTCCCAGCGCGGTGTCGATCTTCGGTCGTGTCCGATTGACCAGGTTAAGGTTATGGAGGACGGTGTACAGTGCTTCAATCCGCGGGACGCCAACCCCGGTTTCTTGTGATAACCTTGCCGGAGAGCCAAGATAAGTCTCGACTTCCATGGGTCGCCTCGCCATGTAGTCTTGCCACATGATGTTTTCGGTGCTCGATTTTGCGAATTCGCTGATTGTGTTCTGCTTGAACTCGGCGGGGAATTTGCAACCTTGGGCTTCCGCCAAGGCGAGCAGCTCGTCCATAACGTCGGACACAAGCTTGGAGACGCCGACCTTGTCGAGTAACGCGGCATAATTTGGCGTCTCGAAGATGACTGTCAGGGGGTGAAACGCAATTGGGCTAGGACACAAGTCAGACCTTGCGCTGAGTCGGCTCGAGAGGAGAAAACATACCCGATAACGCGCTCGTATTGCTGTTGGCGGATGTTGGCCGACACCTTGCAATCGACTTGGCCGGTGCTCAGCGTCATAGCCAAGGCCTGTGCCATGTCTTCCTGTATCGTTGGCGGGATGTTGGCGTTCTTGTTGGCAGGCCCAACCCACAATTCCGTCGAGCCCTTGTGTTCGAATTCGCTCGCGCCCAGTTGGGAGAGGTCGGCGCCGCAGACGAGGGAGAGGACGACATTGGTCGGAAACCGCTCCTCTATCGCGGTCTCGAGGCCAAGAGCGTGAGTGGTATTCACGATGATGCATGTGTGCTGGGGAGTAACGACAGAATCGATCACGGATGCCAAGTCGTAGACGTCGGGGAGCGCTTTTATGCAAAGGATAACGTAGTCGAATGGGCCTTCTTGACGAGTGGCCGCCTCCTCTGGTGTCCGCACGACTGTATCGACGAGCGGTTAGCTTCTGATGCGCTGCTGCGGGGGGGGGGGAGACAAATGGGTGACAGGAAAATGACGGCGCCGTGGCACCGCGGGGAGGGCGGAACATACCATGTCGGGGCTTGAATCTCTCATTGCCAAAAACGGGAGACCTGGAGGGCAGAACAGTCAGCATAGGCGGACGTTATACATAACGAGAGGCCGAGAACATACTTGAAGGATATCCCGTACTGCGACACATGCTCGAAACCCGTCTTCCAGACCAGGGTGACGTCGCAGGCGTTGGTCGCTTGTAACCTCCACGACAGGAAGGCGGAAACGGGGTTCCCGCCCACTGTGACAACGTTCATTAGCTCATAGTCCGACATATCGAGCTGTGCAGGCTAGGACGCATGTGTAGCAATTCCCCGGGCCGACTCAACGAAAGGGAAAGGAAAAAACGAGTGTGGTGGTGACGGGATGCGTCTGGAGGAGAGTTGGGATGGCGGGTCGGGCGCCAGAGATGCGCTGCCCACTTCTTTTTGGACTTCCCGTCCCCAGAATCCAGAATCGACGTCGCACTAGGCCGTGGACGGCAAGGGGAACACAAAAGGGTACAGAAGAGCGGAGGGATGGGATAGGAACCAGTTGGCACGGCTTACCTGATAGGATCTTGAGTCGGGGAGTCAAGGGTGCCATGGCCGCCAGGCTGGGGCCCGATCCGGGATAACGTGGGTGGGCTGATCAGGCAGGTTTCGAAGCTGCAAAAGACTCGCAGCTGGTGGAAGCGCTCGACCGAAATGGGTAATGCTTTCGGTGTCCCAGGGGTGGAACTAAGGCTTTTTGTGGCTTCAGCTCTTCCCGCGTTGGGATCTTTTTTTTTTTGTTCCTTTCTTCCCGTCTTCTAATCCCAAGCCACGGGTCGCGGATGGGGCGGTCTCGTGGAGGAGATGTGCTGTTCTCCCGGGTGTGTGGGGGATTGTCGTCGTGGGGCGGCGGTCGGCTGGGCGGTCGCGCCTGGGTCTCGTCCAGAGGGCTTGCAGATCGGACGGTCGAGATGAGGGATTGGCAACTGACGTTATCACACAGGCCAACGCATTCAAGGTCCGGCTTGGCTGAACGAGCGGTCGAGCTTCTTCAGGGACACCGCAGCAAGCAGATGATGTCGTGCGCGCTTCGCTTCGCGTGGCGCCGCGGAGTCTAGCTCGGGGGGGCGTGTACCCTGCAGGCTCTGCAAGCACTGGTCTTCAGCGCAAAATGCACCAAAGCGAGCTTTCACGCCAACGTTGAGCTTCGACTGGCTGAAGAAGCTGGGCGGCCGCCACGACGGGGCCCGAGGGTCTTGAGCTGGCCGCGATAACCCAAGCCGGATGGGGCGCTGGGCTGGCCGGTCGCAGTGACGAAGGCCGGCGATGATAGGCCACTGCTGTTGTCGCAAGCGAATGACTTGTACGCCTCTGCCGCGTGCTGCAGTCTCACAGTTTCACAGCGGGTATCCTGTCTTCGAGGGCCGTTTCGTGGCGGTCCAAGCTGGAGACGGCCGTGCAGTGCGCACTGGTGTGGGGGATGTCGAACATGTAACGAGCGAACGAGCGAACGAACGAGCCAGACAGCGAGCCGGCGAAACGACGAAACGAGAGCGAGCGACGGCCAGGTCCTTTTTTTCGAGACAGCGCCAAGCGGCGTTAACGTTGCCGGTTGGTGCAGGCAGCGACTGGGGGTCCGGAACCGTCGGTGTGCTTGTGTGCTGCGTGCTGCAGTGGTCTGTCTCCGCACTCGAACGGCTGGACAGGCGATCCAGGCGATCCTGCTGCAGAAAGGGGAAAATAAAAAACTGGGTGGACTAGGGAGAGACGCGGAGCGGCCGTGGGACATGGGGAAAATGAGAAAGGACCTCGTCGATGGGGATGCGAGGACGGCAGTGCGTGGATGAGTGGATGCGTCGATGTTGGCAAAGCCGGGAACACGCTGCCTGCCCTGCTTTCCAAGGTTGTCTTGCAGAACAACTCCGCCGAGCCTCTGCAACTGTAACGTGTGGCTTGCTTCCCAGGATGCGCCTGTTGGCGGGCACGCTTTGGGTGGCAGCGGGTGGAACGGAGAACGGGGGGAGAGCGCGGCCAGTTCGGGTGGTAAAAAAAAGTGGCTCGGGTACTCCGGACGGCGCAACAGATGGAAGGCACACACACACACGACAGGCAGGCCTGGGAACGAACCTGCCCCGGCCAAGCAGGCTCGCAGGCCAGGAGGAGGCCAGCACAGGAGCCAAACAATCTAAACCAAGAAGCAGGAGGCAAGCACGTACGCGGCGGCGGCGGCGGTGTCTCGCTCACCAACCACGCTCGCCACGGTACCCCGGCTCCTAGCAGAGTCTGTGCAAGATTTCTTCCGACACCCGTATCTGAAGGGATGGGGTTGGCTTTCCTGGAAAGGCTGGAATGGACGGCGACTGCTGGAAACATCGGATCCCCATATCGCAACAGACGCAAACCCGCAAGCAAAATGCATGCGCTAAAAAACCTGTCAGGCCCGAGCCGGTCCACTTGTGGGCGTGTCCGCTCTCCGATCCAACGGGAGGGCCTTGGCCATTCGGTTCTAGCCAATTTCCACGGTGGATCGAACGGGAGGTGACGAGGGTTTCAGTGTGGCTTGGACGTCAAAAAAATCCACCGTTGCATCCATGACGCGGGGTCCAAGTTTTCAAGATTCGGAGAGGGGTTGCGTTGTGTTCTCCCGAAAACAAGGCAAGCAAGCGGGAGGAGGGAATTGATGGGAATCAAGCGGGATGCAATGTGCAATGGGTGGAGGCCTGGATGCGATGGCCTTGGGAGATTCGTCCGATGATTTCAAAAAGCAGGCAACCTGGAATTTACGGGCTACCCCCGTCCCTTTCGTTTCCGGATCATCGTAACTTTCACATTGGGTTGATGGGCCGATGGCTGAGAGAAGGGCACATGTCAGGGTATGGTGTATCGTGCAAAGCAGCCGCCGCACGGACATTACGATCGAGGTTAAGAACGCCAGGGTCTCGGCTTTTGGTGGTGGTCGAAGACTGTGTGTCGATGATCGCCTCTTAGGGAGAACGCATGAAGGCCAGGGAGACTGCTCCGGGGCCGGTCCGGTCCGATCCTCTGCTGTGTAATCTGTACATAGTCCCTACATGGCATCTTCAACAAAGACAGGAATACGCGCTGCTCTGCTGCAGGGACGGAAGACTCCCTGTCGACATACGGAAGGCCTCGTACGCCTTGGAACAGGGTCGCGGCACATTCCTTTGTGCACAATTGCCTCCGGAGCCGGCAGCCCTACGGAGTACCATTCTCCTTCCCCTTGCACTTCCCTCGCACTCCGTTTTCAAGGGCCGGATACATGTGTAGGTCGCGCTCGGAATTGAGAATTGTCGAACCGCGGAATGACACGAGGGAAAAGTGGGTGGGGCCGCATACTCGCGAGCGCTGTCGCCACCCGTTTCCGGGTCCCGTTGATGAATGCGCTGCTGCCGTGCTGTATGCTTCAATTAGTGATATTGCTGGTGCTGTGATCCGCCTCTCTCTGGGCAGAACGAGAGCCTCACCACCACGCCAAGCACGCCCAAATACAAACTCGGATACTGCGATACAACAAAACGCGCTAGCCAGCGTTGACATTAGCTCGCTACACTAAAATGCGGCCCCTTGTCGAGCTGGACAATCGCGCTTGTCGACGACAGAAGGCGGCTTGGCAACGCAGGTTCACGGGGGGGCTGTCGGGGATGACGCAAGTGTGGAGCATTGCTGCCCGGGCTGGCGACGAATGCCCCGCCTGTGCCTGGCAAATGTCACTCCCAAAAAACGGATGGAGGGATGAAGATCAATCGATCCCACCGTGCCCACCCTCCCGTGCCTCCAATTGCCAACAGCTCTGCCAGCTTTGGCCCGCAGCTTTGCCCGCGGCTTTGCCACCGCAGCCGCCAGCTCAGCCAGTGACACAGTACAAAATAGACCCCAGGGGCTGCAGGATTGCGGGATTGGCGGCGCATGGGACTTGTTACAGGCAGCGCTGATATGAGTTGCTGTTCAAACGCGCATTGTCTGTCTCGTCTGTGTCAGTCCGATGCAAAGCCCCCAGGACCAAAAGATCCGAAGCGTCAATCCTCATCTCGAGACTCCCGAGTGCGATAGGGCAACCGCAGGCTGTGGCAATCCCATCCACATGTTTACCGTTACACGCGCGATACAACAGGGGTGACTCGCGACTCGATTGGTTCAATGCGGGCGGAGCTTTGTAATTGTTGTTTTTGCTTCTCCTTGCTCGTTCCATTGAAGGAAGATGCCGGAGCCAATGGCCCGCCTCTCTATTCCAGCCTTCCAGGGCAGCCGGGGGGACGCCAACGCACATCCACAACAACCGACTGCTCCTCGTCGAGGTCGAGACTCTGGACGGCTTCATCGAACCAACAATTTCGGGCCTCGGCCTCGACGAAAACCACCATCCCCTGCAGACTTTGGGGCGGGACCAGGATGCTGTCCTGGAAATCCGACCTCTTCCAAGGCATCGGGGATTAAATATTGGTTGACTGGTCCATCCGTACTACCCTGCGATACAAGGCAGGTTACGCGCTATGTAGTACCGCGTCGAGAATGCAGTCTTAGGCGCTGCTAGTGTGTGGGGGTTGTTGCTTGACTTCTCCCGCCGACGTCTTTTCCAGAAGGCGCACGAAAGTCAACAGTATTTTTGGAGCCGGGGCTCTCGGCAGGCGGTTTCCAGAATCCCGAGCGGGCGTCGCTCCGGTCCCTGGGCCGCCCTCCATGAGACATGTAAGGCCATGTCCGCCGGCTTGCACAAACCACACCCGCACCCTTATCTATCATTAAGGGGCAGCCGAGATGGCTGTTGATCGTGGATGAAGCAGAGGACGGACCAGCCATGCTTCAGCCGCGCTCGCAGGTGGCGGGCCAATTTCCCTCTCAACGCGCGCGGCGACCTTCCGCATTCCCGCGTTTCCCGTTGTCTCACACCCATCCGGTGGCTGAAGCGTTGGCGCGGGAAGCCAGCCAGCCCGAGGGCCGTTTATTTGTGATACAAACAGTTATGGAGAAGAGCGGCATCAAGCGAGTTTGCTGTGCTTCCTCGGTCCGTTCGTCCCTTTGCTCGGCTAATATCCCCAAGAGACGGCAGAAGCGGCCGAGGCGGACGAGCGAGGCCGGCAGCAGTTGGACTCGTGTTGTTGGGGCTGCCGAGCAAAATATATTTGGCCGAGGTTTCACTCTGGACAAATTGGTGGTTACCGGCAGGCTGGTGATTCCAAGATAATTGTGTTTTAATGTCACATTTACCCTTCCTCAGAACTGTGGACACAACCCCCCCGGACATAAGCTCCGGCGAGAACGGAGCCTCCAGATCGGCGACCACGGATCCGTCTCCTACGGTTGCCGCCTCGACGGCTGCCGTCCGCCTGAGACAATGGCTGCTCTTGTGGAAGCCCCTGAAGCGTTTGACACTTCTTTCAGCTTGCGGGTCCGAACAGCAGAAGCGAATTGTCGTGGCGCAAGCCATGGTCGGCTGCCGGGAAGGCCACGTGTGAGTCGGCGAGGATGGGATTCCGTCTTTCAGCATGGAAAAACAACATGCGTTGCCTTTCAGGCCGAGAGTTTTAGTTAGCCATGTCTCAGCCCGTTCTGACGGTGGTGATGGTCCCGCTGTCGCGTTGCATCGCTCGCCAAGTACTCCGTAACATGTCTCGAGCATGTGAACGTCCGTGAGCCGCCCCGACGCAAATATTGCTTCGTGCTGGCGCATTGAGGCTCAATCCGGTGTCATATGCTGATTTGCAAGCTTCGGGCAACGTTATTGCTCAGTCGGACAAGAAATCAGTTCTGATAGATGCTGAGAGACATAGTGTCTGCCAGAAAAGGGGGCCAAGCCGTGTGGTTCTGCTTGTGGCTTTCACCTTATTGCAGATCTCTTTGCCTGATTCTGCAACATCATATCGGGGCGAAGGTGATGGTGGCAAGGAGCTGGAGTAACATGAGACTCAACACTCTCTACGCATCAGGCGAGAAGATCACATGTAACTAAGCTCTACGACACTGCCCCTGAATGCATCGGGTGTGAAGCTTGTCAAAGTACATCACAACAAGCCCGATTCCAGACTAAACTTCCATATCTCACATGTCCCAAAGTTCTTGTCTCGTCTGATTTCGTAACCGCAGTTGACGGTCTGGCAGATTTGCTGGTTCGAAACTCCTCGAGTGACGTAAGTCCATATTGCCCAACACCAAACATCCGACCAGTGCTCAAAAGTAATATCCCAGCTCGACGGCTCCCGCACAAGGAGTTCTTGCCCTCAAATATCTGCTCTGACCTCTGTGCTCTCCTCGCCTCGAATTCGCAACCCAAGCACTGCCATACGATCCGCGGCCCGGCGCTGATAGCAGGGAGACCTGATCAAAGGCCATCTCGTCCCCTGAAGCCGAGTCTTGATGCGCGTCATCCGTCACCGCGATGGGCGTGGCGCAGCGCTGTGTAGGCGCTTGAGCACGCCTGTCCAGCATGCATGGCAGCCTCAAACCATCGCGCGGCGGCGCCATCGGCGACACCCTCTCGCACAATGTATCATCTTTCTTCCCATCTTTCCCTTCAAAACGCCTTCCAAACCTTCCACCCCACAACCGACATCCTCGCCGCCACAAACGCCCCGGCAGCCGCGACATAAACCGCCCCCGTCGTGACCACCAGCCCCCAATACGACCCCCTCTCCACCTTCACCAGCTGCCCCGCAACGGGAATCGCCAACAAGACCACCATCGACGCCACCGTATTGCACGCGCCATAGTACCGCCCATACTCTCTCGTCTTGCACAGCTTCCCAACCACCACCGGCGCGAGCGCTACCCCGCCACCGCTCGCCGCGCCAAACACCACCGCAAACACCACCATCCCCGCCTGTGTGCCCCCGGCGGGCAGCCAGATGGCGAAACAGGCGATCGCGGCGGCGGCGGCGCACGCCGCAGCGGTATTGAACGGGCCCGCGCGGTCGGCAGCCCATCCCGCGGCGACACGGCCGAGGGCCGAGCTGGCGTTGAGCACCGCGATGGCCTCGAAGGCGAAGGCCTCGGTGAAACCCTTGCTGAGCGCGTAGCCGGAGATGTAGCTGAGGGGGAGGAAGGCGGCGAACTGGGCGAGGAGGATGGCGAGGAGGGTGAAGGGGACGCCCCGCGTGAGGAGGATGCGGGCGTTGGGATGCGGGGTTGTAGTGGAAGGGCTGGGTGCGGGGCGGGCGCGGATGAGGAAGTTGGCTGCCACGGCGAGAGTCAGGGAGATGAGGGCCAGGGCGCGCATGGCCCAGGCCCAGCCAACTCGTTCGTAGAGGGCCTGGAGGAGGAAGGGAAAGACGACGCCGCTGGCGGAGCTGGCTGTTGTCGCGACGCCGGTGGCGAGGCCGCGGTTGCGGTTGAAGAAGTGGCCGATGGCGGCGAGGGAGGGGATGGAGAGAAGCGGCGTGGTCATGCTGCTGAGGATGGCGAGGGCGCTGAGCAGGGAGGCGTACTCAGTGCTGATGCTGGTGATGAGCAAGCTGGCGAGGAGGCACAGCGTGCCGGCTAGGAGGAGCCAGCGGGGGCCGTACTTGTCGAAGAGGGGGCCGGCATAGAGTCCGAGCAGGAGACTGAAGGAGGCGTAGCCAAAGATGGTGCCGCCCACAGCGCCTGAGCTCAGACGGACAGACTGGGTGGTGATGAGGTAAGCCTGGAAGGTCGCTAGAGCGTTCATGAAGCCGAGCGAGGCAAAGAGGGCAAGCCAGCAGCCCAGGACGACGAGCCAGGCGCGAATGCCGCCTTCAGGGTAGTCTTGGTAGTCGAGGGTGCCGCTGACAGTCGAGCCATCGTCGGAAGGACTTGATGATTTGTCTTTGCCAAACAAGGAGCCGCCGCCGCCGGCTGTCGTCTTTGTCGTTATCTTGGTGATTCCCATCTTGGACCCCCCTCCCGACTTTCCATCGAACACCTCTACCGAGTCCACGGCGACAGGCACGGCGGCGACCATGGATGTTGACTTCGTATGTCCATCCTGCAAACCTGTCTCTGGGGAGATGTTGCTGTTTCTTGGCATGGCAGGTTGGTGCGCTTCTGCGCAGAAAATCAGGACCGTGTCAGCCGCTGCCTGCAGGGGTTTTGTGCGTTCACGTCCGGGTGCAGCACAGGAAGACCGGTTCTGTATTGCTGAAGGTCGAAGTTGGTTCGAGAAAGGAAGAGGAATGCGGGGGGTGAGAGAAGGGAGAAGGAATGTAATAAAACCCACTCAGACGGCGGCGGCCGTCGTGGCGTTCATCCTTTGCGGGTTAATTCGAGCAAATGCCCATCTTGAACACCGATTGCTCGATCCGCACGTGGCCGAGTTCGCGAGCTGGCGAGACTGCGATCGATGCACTGGAATCTAGAACACCGGCAGCTCGCTCAGCTTGGCACCCCTTTCTCCGCCGATCCCCTCCCTGGCCGGGAAAGGCGCCCACCATTGCCTGAGTGCAGCATAAGCGGGGCCTCTAAGCCGGTCCAAGACGTCCTAAACATGCTCTAAAGATGCTCTAGAGTGCCCCCCACAGCACTTTCTCAATGGCATCATTTTGGTGGCTGATCACAGTCGCCGACTCGGTCTCGAGAAGCAGCATGATGCCATCTCATTCAGGCCGTTTGCATCGATGAGTTGGGCCTTGGGAGAGCACGAAGCTCCTCCGGTCAGCCCGGCAAGGGAATGCCCGCTCATTTCGTGATCCCTGCCGAAGATCACAGCCTCATTTGGCCGCCAACACGAGGAGGGTTGCACTCGGCGGTCCCACATAAAACTTGGTGTGCGATACCTCGATGTCGTTTGCGATGTGTCGAGGGCTCGGGATGAAGCCGTAAATGTTGGTGTCGAGAAACTCGGTCGGTCCAAGCAATCAAATCCGTCAACGCTCACCTCCGCGGAGCCAAGCCTGAAGCTGAGACGTGTTGTGGCGTCCCAGGTCCAGTCAGCCCCTGTACCTCGGTAAAGTCGTTTGGTATTGAGCGCCAGCCATCCTGCGCTGTCAGCTATGCCGAGGCGTCGAACTCGCTATTATAACTCACTTTACGCCAATCGCAAGGGGAGAGGCAAGCAGATTTGGGCTTGCATGCCAGGCTCTGTAAAAACCCAGATCGTCTAAAAGACGCAATCAAGAGTCGCCTCAGTCTTCATCATCTTCGACCTCTTCCATCGTCACCCCACGCGGGCCAGCACTCTGACCGAGCTGCGCCTGTCCCGACTGCGGTTGCGCCGTGTCGGGCGCCCGCAAATACCCCTCCCTCTCAAGCTGATCGGCTTCTTCCGGCTCCAGCAGCCCGCCCTGGCCCTTGCCCTTCTCCATCTTCACCCGCACGGCGGCCGGCGTGAAGGCGCTCACGGCTTCTTTCTGCAAATTTCTGACGATGGGCTTCGCCTCGTAAACGGTCTTGGCCTCAACGGCTACGGCGGGAGCAGCGGGCTTCCCAAACTTCCCAGGCTTCTCCTGCTCCTGTCGTTGTTCCTCTGTCGGCCGTTCGGCGTTCCGTCTTGCCCGGCGCTTCGCGTACCATTCATCAAGAATCTCCTTGGGAATCGGCGGCGGCGTGTCTCGCGGCATCGGGATATTCTTGACGTCGTCGGGTACGTCGCTGTCGCCGCTGGACACGTCGTCGTCATCGCGCCTCCTCTTCCCCAGCGCGCCGTCGCCCCTCTGGCCTTGCCTCGGTGGCCCGCGTCCAAACTGGGGTGCACTGTCGCCTAAAGCTTCCCTTGCTTTCTTGACGGCCTTTAAGTCCTTCTCAAGCGCCTCCAGGGCTTGCTCTTCGGTGGCAGTGAGCTTGCCCCCGCTTTCCTTCAACGCCTTGAGGTCATCGACTTGCTGCTGGATCCTGGCGGGATTGCGCTGGGCAAGCTTTTCGTTCCGTCGTGCTTGTTGCTCAGACTTGCCTGGTAGCGCGACAGTTAACATCAGCACAGACACAGCACGGCATTGAGGATGGCATTGCCGGGATGGCAGTTACCTACCCTTCTTGGCCGCTTTGGCCTTCTCAGCCTTGCGCTGAGCTTGTACGGGGTTGTAGCTGCGTTCTTTGGGCATCGTGGATGGCTTCTCGGTAAGTTCAAGGGTTCGGGCTGGTGATAGGCAATGTGTATCGTGATGTGTGTCGCGTGGTCGAACCGGATTGTACCTATTTGTCGGAGCTCGATGGAGGCAAAGAGCCTGAAATTGAAGCTTCCATGGAAATTCACCGGTCACAGGCCCACACAAGCCGATGCAAGTGACCGCCAAGCCTGCCGGCAAGGCCTGTGCGACTCCCGCGTTTCAGGGCCCCCAGACCTGGGCCCACAGCTCAGCTGGGTTGCGTTCGGTTGCTCTTCCAACCCTGCATGTTGACGTCTGGACGGTCTGACAACCCCGCCCCCGCTCCACGGCCCAATCACTGCGGCTGACACTGGATCGGGCAAGGCCACTGGCGCAGCGCGACTTTGGGCGCCATCAACTATTAGTTCAAGTTGCCGCCTCCATCGTCGTCGACTAGCATTGGTGCGACGTCTTTGAGGTCGACATTGACTTCAATTCTTTGGAGGTCGAATCCGAGACTGCTTGTTTTCCATACCACCCTATCACCCATCACCCATCACCCCCTCTACATTTCATCTTCTTTCCACAGCAGCAGGAGAAGCAGAGAAGTACCGGGCACGGAAGAAAGAGGTCGCAACATCAACTCCGCATCGATAATTGCTAACAACCACATCGACAATCTTGTCCGCAAATATGGCCAGCTTCATGGCCAACCTCTTCCCCGGCGGCGGGAAGCAGGACAAGGCCGACGCGCGCCCCTCTACCCCGATTCGAAACAGCTTCATCACCCCTGCCAGCACTCCACAAGGCAGCCCTAGCAAGAAGACGGCGCCCCCGGGCGCCATCGAGCTCCCCGTCGCCCTCCAGGGCATGAAGCTCAACCCTCCCAGCGCCTTCGACACTCCCGTCAAGCTCACCCGCCCGCAGAGTCTCGTCGCGCCGCTGTCGCCGGGCAAGAGCAACCTGCAGAACCTCGAAGAGGGCGCCTCGGCCGTCGACGACAGCGTCATCCGCAAGGGCGCCTCGCGCACCGGCAGCCCGGTGAGAAACCAGGGGCAGGGGCAGGAAAACACACCCCCTCCGACAGCACTCCCAAGGGATCCCTTCACCGAGCCGACCTATCAGCCCAGCCATGCTGCCGTCTCGCGCCAAGAGCTCTACCAGACGAGAGAGCGGCCGCCGCCGACCGTCCGTCGCTTCAACACGACGCGGGGTTTGACCCCTCAAGAACGCGAGATCCTGCAGAAGCCGGGCGTCAAGCGGATGGTCAATGTCACTCAGCTCTGTAAGCATCTTCCAACATAGGTGACATGTGTCTTCGGCCAACGCTAACCCCCGCATCAGACTTTCTCGATTACTACTTTGACCTCCTCACATATGTCGGCTCGCGGCAGAACCGCCTCAACGCGTTCAGAGAAGAGTACCCGGCACCTCCCGAGACCGACGACGAGACGTACAAGCAGATGTGGTCAAAGTATGCTGGGCGAGAGCGCGCCAATCTCCGCAAGAGGCGGGTGAGGCTGCGCCATGCCGACTTTCAGATCCTCACCCAGGTCGGCCAGGGCGGCTACGGCCAGGTCTTCCTCGCACAAAAGAAGGACACCAAAGAGGTGTGCGCGCTCAAAGTCATGAGCAAGAAACTCCTGTTCAAGCTCGACGAGGTCCGCCACGTCCTGACGGAGCGGGACATCCTTACGACAGCCAAGAGCGACTGGCTGGTGCGCTTGCTGTACTCATTCCAGGACGACAAGAATATCTACCTTGCCATGGAATACGTGCCGGGCGGCGACTTCCGCACGCTGCTCAACAACACGGGCGTGCTGTCGAACCGGCACGCGCGCTTCTACATCGCCGAGATGTTTTGCGCCGTCGACGCGCTGCACCAGCTCGGCTACATCCACCGCGACCTCAAGCCTGAGAACTTCCTGGTCGACTCGAGCGGCCACGTCAAGCTCACCGACTTTGGCCTAGCAGCCGGCTTCCTGGCTCCCGCTAAGATTGAGTCGATGAGAATCCGCCTGGAGAAGGCCTCTGAGACGTCGGTCCCCTTCGGCAAGCCGATGGAGCAGCGGACCGTGGCCGAGCGCCGGGAGGGATACCGCACCATGCGGGAAAAGGACGTCAACTACGCCAAGTCGATCGTGGGCTCGCCTGACTACATGGCCCCGGAGGTGTTGAGGGGCGAGGAGTACGACTTTACCGTCGACTACTGGAGTCTCGGCTGCATGCTCTTTGAAGCCCTCACGGGCTTCCCACCGTTCGCGGGCGCAACCGCCGATGAGACATGGCGCAACTTGAACCACTGGCGCGAGGTCCTAAAGCGGCCGGTGTGGGAAGACCCCAGCTACTTCCTCAGCAACCGGACTTGGAACTTCATCACCACGTAAGCATCGCTGCCCGTCCCCCTGCCCCCTTAAATTTCCAGAGCTGACGAATCCCACGCAGGTGCATCAACTCCCGGGCCCGACGTTTCTCCAACATCAAGGACATCTACGACCACCAGTACTTCGCCGAAGTGGACTGGACGGTGCTGCGCGAGACCAAGCCCCCCTTCGTGCCCGAGCTGGACTCGGAGACGGACGCCGGCTATTTTGACGACTTCAGCAACGAGGCCGACATGGCCAAGTACAAGGAGGTGCACGAGAAGCAGCAGGCGCTCGAGGGTATGGCCGAACGCGACGACGAGATGAGCAAGAGCCTGTTTGTTGGCTTCACCTTCCGCCACCGCAAGCCCGCCACTGAGGAGGGCACCCCGCGCAAGCCCATCCCGTTTGAGGATCAGACTTTTGGCACCATGCTGTAGTGCCAGCAGCAACAGCGGCGGCTGTCACCGCGGCGGCCCGGCTACTGCCCGCGAGCGGAGGGAGGGAGCGCCCGGGGTGAGCCGTGGGCCGCTGCCGCTGCCGCGGAGTCACATGCCGAGACATGGGTGCGGGAGTTTACGTCGGGATGATGATGCGGGGTTAAGGAAAGGAAAGGGAGGTGTTTTTGCTGGGCATAGCGGGAATTATGGGGTGGCGTGGCGTGGTGGGTTGACCATGGCGATGGTCCGAGGGTGGGTTCTTTTTGTTTTCGCAGTGCCCCTGCCCTGGGTCAACTGTCTTTGTGCGCGGGTGCGCGCGTGTGAGTTTGGCGTTGTTGTCGAGAGTGGTTATGGGAGTTGTTTTCTGTTTGTCAGATGGATGGACAGGGGAAGGGATAGATGGTGACGCTGCACCTGCGGTGGTGTGTTTCGGTCATGGGTTGGCTGGGAGGCGGTTGCCGATCTCTGGCGTTGTTCCGTCTTGATTGGTGGAAGAGAGTGTACTGTAGAACAGTTGTACCAGGCTATTGTCGGTCGTCATCTCTTTTTCGTTATTAGTTCTGGCAGCAAATCGATGCGGGTCGAGCATGACGGACGCGTCACTTGAGACAACAGGTGATGGAAGACGTATGTTCAAGAGACAGGCCCTGCTGTGCTGGTGGAACAGAGGGGATAATATCGAGGGTCGTTGGTGTGTGGGTTTCACGGCGGTGCTGGGAGTCGTCATCAAGGGTCGGGCCGGTGTCAACGAATTTTGCCCACCGGAGTGATGAGACTGGCCTCAGGAGGGGCTGGTTCGGAGATCAGATCACAACACCCAATGCAACAGCGGGATCTAATCTCTTGGCAGTTTCCACCACGCCGATCTAGCCGGGAGCTTGGCTTGACAGTCAAGGTTCTGTTGGGGATAGGGCTGTCACTTACACGATGAAACATGAAACACCCGAGGGAGGGGGAGGCGGCATTCTCTGCCGTCTGCCAACGCACAAGAACACGAGCTGAAAAAAGCCTCCCAGCCACGGGCCTGACGACGCTGGAGCGGTCCGAATGCAAAATGACAGAAAAATGCCCGAGGGAGCGCTGTGGTTGGTGCGTCGGACATTCCCCAAGCCGCCGGCATCCGGGGCATCTGGAGATCTGGGGAGAGACACGCAAGACACAACGCCCGAGCGAGGCTTCAGGCTCAGGCAATGAATGCCGTCGTTCTTCCTCTGGCTGAATCGGCACCGCATTGCACCATGGCTTAGGTTGTTCTCTCCGGCTTCTATCCCGCCCCCTGCCCCTCGCTCAGCCACGGCTCCTCTCCGCCGTGCTCTGTTCTTCCTGACCTTCGGTCCCGAACCAAACTTCTAGGCGCAGCGGCACGGCTGATGCTGCTGCTGAGGCTTCAACGCCACTGGCCCACCAAGCTTCTTCCTCCCCACCGGGCCCGGCATTTCGGCGCAGCGAGTTACAACGTACGCGGCTGCTGGGGAGATCGCTGCACGGCTTGCTGCTTGGCCCTCCTGCGGTGCTACCGCCGAAGTCTCCGACAATGTGGCTTTAGGCGCTCTCGTGGGCTGGCGAGGGCGGTTTGTGAGATCAGAGGCCGCGCGGCAACGGCAGTGGTGGCGTTCGTCGCGAGGTTGCTTGGGGAAGGTCGCGGTGACGAGGAGGTTGGGCTCGGGCTTGAGTGAAAACCCGCCGACTTATGCATGGTGAAGCTTATATTGTGCCCTCGGATTCGGAGCGGTGAGGTTTCAAGTATAAATCGAGACACACCCGTGCTAGGGTGCCTCGCTGTCTGCTCGAGAGCCGCTTCGCTACACGAACGTGGTCTCTGACGTCGTCCAACTCGTGGCTGTCAGAATCCCTTCAAAGCTTCCCTCTCACACAGTGTTTCCGCCTCTCCCTTCTCGTCACCATGAAGACGACATTCATCGCCGCCCTCGTCAGTTCCGGGGCGCTTGTCAACGCCCAGTGGTGGGCCGGCTCGCCGGACTGTGCTGTTTGTTCCCTCCTCCCTCTTAACATTGACTCGTCGAGGCAGATACTCACATAATTCACAGCACAACTGCTTCTCCTCCTGGTGGTCCTCGGGCACCGCCGCCACCGCCTGGCCGGCGCCCACCAGCTATTGCGCCGCCACCCAGGGTGCCTCGGTGTCAAGCTGCATCCAGTCGGCCTGCTCGGCCGCGCCGACCGCCGTGACCTCGTACAGCTCGCTGTCCTCCTCCCTGTGCTCAGCTTGGTCCTCGTGCAGCGCCGCCGGCTCCACTGGCGTGTACACCATCTCAGCTCCTGGTACTTCTCCTCCTTTTTCTTTTCGAGTGTCCATCGCAACTAACACGCCCCTTCGTTAGCCATCACCGGCTCTTGGGGCCGAGGCGGCCCCGGAGGTAACTGGGGGCCTGGCGGACCCGGCGGGCCGTGGAACGCCAACGCCAACGCCAACGGAGGGTGGGATCAGTGGACCCGCACCTGGTCCGGCGGCGCATATACCGTCACGGGCTGCGAGTGGAACGGCAACGTGTGGGCGGGAGGGCCGGGCGGATATGGTCCTGGCGGTGCGGGTGGTTCTCCTTGTACGTTGACCAGGACGATCTCCTCCTTTTCTCTTCTTTTCATCCGTTTTCCCTTTTCAGTGCTGCCCCTTTTGTTTCTTTGTTTTTTTCTTTGCCTTTCTCTTTCTCTCTTTGGCTGGCTGTCAACCTCCCTTCCTCCTTTCCCCCCTCTTGTCTCTCCTGCTTTCCGTCCTCCTCTCCCTTTCCTTTTCCCCTTCAACTTCTCTCCTCTTCCACCAATCTCTCCTCTTCCAGCCATCTCAACCCTCCAGCGCAAACACAATCCCACACACATCCCCACTCTTCCCATCACCAATTCCCAACCACCACCCTCATCCAGACAAACCAAAGACCCCAAAACTAACCCGCCCAACTCAACAGGGGGCCCCTGGGGCGCAGGCTGGACCCAAACAACCCTGACCACGACCATCACCCGCACCCTGACCATCACCAACTCGGCCGGCTCGACCTCCTTCTCGACGACCGTCGGACCGGCCATCGTCGTCAAGGCGGTCAGCGGCGACGTCACCAGCACGAGTGTCGTGGGCGACGCCACGGCCACGTCTGGCGCTGGGTCCGTGACTGGGAGCGCGGCTGGGGCTGGGGCGACGGGTGGGTCTTCTTCTGGGTCTTCTTCTTCTGGGGCGGCTGGGGCGGTTGGTGGTGGGTTTTTGGGGGTCAAGGTTGTTGGGGTGGTGTTGGCGGGCGTGGGTGCCGTTGCGGTGTTGCTTTGAGGGGGGTCTTGATGTGGTTCAGGGAGAGGTTTGGTTGGTTGGCTAGGGGCTGTGGGAGGGATGTGAGTGAGGGTTGTGTGGGTTCTTTCAGACACTCTTTTGGGGGGGCTAGTCGGCTTCCTGGGCTTGGTTGGAGTTGCTTCTTCTTCCGCTTGAGAGAAGAGTTTATTGGAGCAGGATGGTCTGTTGACTATATACTGGAAACGACAATGTTAAGGGTCGGAGGAGAAGATACCCGCCTTTGGTGAACAGGAGTGTTTTGTTGGGTCGGGTACAAGGGGTGATGGGCTCGAGATGGTCTCCATGTAGCCAAGGCAGTTATCGGTATTTGGTAGTGATTAAGGTTGCCCTGTTTTAGATTCAAGGCCACCAGAGTGCCGGGCGCGCGGGTTGCCCACGTACAGTTCCGGTCTGCTCCGGTCTTCTTCCGCGTGTTGAGCCATCTCCATGTGTTGAGCCACCCATGCCTCGGAAAGAATCGGTACTTGTTCTTTTCTTCGCCGTGAGGTCGGTCAACATGCACATCGTACTTCGGTAGAGCCCATGGGCGCTGGTGTGGACTGTATGTAAGCACGTGATAATCGTCGGCGTGTCTCAGGGGTGTTGTTTAGGCCGAGGAATGCTGGCGTTGCTTGCGGTTGTTGAGACTCTGCTGTAGGTAGCATGGCGATGGCTTCTCTCAAGACTGGACAAACCATGCCTCGACCCTCCGGCAGGTCAGCAACTTTGCCATTGGGGATGACATGGCTCCGGACGTCGAAGGAGTGGACTATATGCAACTTCTTGGTGCCGCATGGCCTGGTCAAGGTGCCGGGCAGTTTCGAAATCAAGGAAACGAGGGCGGGAAAAGCCGTCTTCTCCCACGAGAGACAGAACGATACGATTTGAGAACCCTGCTCAATTCCATGCCCTCCACGCTCAACCACGAGGAGGCTTATGGGGGATCATGTCATGTTCGGTTGTTCCCTGCATGGCGATCGGGGATCTGGCCAGTCGGCCTCAGCGCCGAGAAGCAGCATGATAAGGCGTCGGGAACCCCCCGTGCAGAGCGGCAGGGAGTCCAAGGCACAGATGCATGCAAGATGTTGGCGATGAGGTTGAGCGGGTGGGTTTGAGATCGATCTGGGCTGAATCACTGGGCAACGCAGCCTCGGGGTATTCTGTACATATACAGTCCATGCCATTACTGTGCATGCGCTCAGACTTGCCACAGATTGCGAAATAACCACCGTCGGGATCGCCAGACCCTGAATGGGCAGACGACAGCCATCAGATCAGAGGCTTGAGCGATAAGAGGAGGAGGAGTGCTGTGTCCTGTCGATCCGTGTATCTATAAGACGGCTCTGTCCCCCTCGCTTCTCTCGATCCGGAGGCAGTGGTTGTCGCGAACCTTCAGCATTCCCTCGGACCAGCGCTGCCGACGTCTCGCCTTGCCGAGTACCACCAACTTCCCTCCTCCTTCCCTTCCCGCTTGCTCTGCTGGTCAGTCCAGCTGCTCAGCTCAGGGGCACCGGGAGATTCCAGGGTTAGGGTTATGGTCACAACGAGCCGACACATCGATTTGATATCAATGAGTCGGTGCAATCACCAACCACCCCCACGCACTGTCCCGTCTCCCATGGTTGGTGGGCGCCTCTCCCCACGCGGGCCCGAGGCTCTCATTGGGCGTCATCTGGGGATCAGCCACCACCGCCCATTGCGCAGCCGACAAATCCCGCAGGAATTTGATGAGGAGAGGAGGGCACGGATGGAGGGAATGGAATGTCTGCTCGACATTGTGGAGTTTGGTTTGTTTCTGGACATGCGGGCGGCCGGGGGTTGTGCTGTGTTCTGTGCAGAATACAGTAATTCTGTCCCACAGAGGCGGCGATCCGGGAAGGCTGCCACCGAGGTGAACCTGGAATCCTGGGTGCCGTCCTCCCATGTCCGCGCAGCAGGGATCATGGTCGAGCGCAGCGTCGAGCGCAGGATCCAGCGAGGCTGTCGCAACATGTGATTGCACCGCCGGGTGTCCTCACGTCAAACGTTAGTCCGGTTGGCTTCGTCGTTATCAAGCGCGCCTGATAAGCGCGTAACCCTCTGAGCCGGCGTCGCGGCCAGACAAGCGGAACGGGCAGCGAAATCGGACGAACGAGTCCGACGCAAGAGGGCCTCTGGTGCTTGGTGCTGGCGGCGACGACTCGTGCGAGCCCGCCCTTACGGGCCGATTCCGGGGACGGGCGAGGATGGACAGGATCCTTCTGTGGAGAGAGACGGCAACTGCACCACTGGGCTGCGAGGATTCGGAAGGGCGCAAGCGAGGCCGTTCCGGTTGTTGCCGACCTTGGTCCTCCGGAAAGGCTAAAGTCGAGGGGGTGGGGAGCGCTGCGGCATCGGGGTCGCAACGTTATTCGTTATCGGGAAGCTCACCCCTGGGACCTGGGAAGCTCTGGGAAGCCCTGGCAACAGTGGCAAGGCCTGGTTTGAGAGCAAGCCGTGGCTTCGGGAGATGGCCCGTCGTAGCTTTGGGCCTTGGTGATTGCAACCTCCGTCCGGTAATGTTGTGTATTCCGTGCTGCTGAGATGAAGCGGCTGTTTTGCTGCCCGCTGATTGACGAGTGTGATGAGCCGTCCCTGGGAATCGGCCAAGTCGCTGCTGGGTTTGGGTCGTTTTTATTTATATTATTTACTTTTTTATTTCTTGGCTCCCGTCGTTTTCGCCAGCTCGAGATGGGAAAGTGGCCGTTGCACGATGCGACTTTTGGATTCATCTCATGTCCACCAAGACCCAAGTGGGTCGAGCCATGCGAGCCCTAGACCGGATCGAGTAACAGATGGGCGTGTCCGCTTTCTGGAAGCAAGCCGGACCGTCCATCCAGAACACAGAAGGCAGTCAGTCTCCGCAGCAGGGTGAAACAGGTGCTGCCGTGCACTGGGAGACTGGTGAGACTGGGTATCGTGCTGCGTATGACAAGGCACCTGGATGGACAGAGAGGACCCAAGGCCATTGCGCCGTGGCAGAAATGCAATAATTAACCACAATATTGATTTCAGCAAGATCGAAGAGCAGAGAGAACGAGACCTTTGGATTTCTGGGAGTGGGGGTGGTCATGCACGTCCGGTTCGACCCTGGTCGGCGCCCATGTACCCGGTACTTCGCCTCCCCACCATCCACCTCGGAGAGTCAAGAAGGGGCAGAGGATGGTGTCCAAGGCCTCGAGGCCGCGTCGCCTTATGTATTCTGATTGATTTATATTTAGGAGAGATGTCCGTGCCGGTTACTTCTGGAAACACTCAGACTCCTTGCCGAATGCGTGGGCGGCACCCCACACCGGTCGAGACCATGTCTCGCTCCCCACGTTGCTTCAGGTCTGCGGAGTGGGGTGGCGGCGGCGGCGGCAGCGCAGTGACGACGGGCCGGAACAAAGACCCGGCGGCCGTGTTTTACACAGTATTCTCCTCGTCGGCTGTCATCGATGGCATTACTCGGTGCTGTATTACTTGGTAGTTCTGTTTGCCACAGGCTGGGATGAGGTTGGATCAAGTTGGCCATCAACGCTGAGGGGGTGGAGGCAAGGACATAACGTTAATCGCACTGCTGTGTCTGTAGCAGCCACCCACGCTCCGTCGCAGGCACCTTGGCTGGCGAAATTGGTCCTGCACTCCCACCGCGGCAGCCACCGGCTTCCTGACCGCGAAGTTGCCTGCCGCCGACGGCAACCGCTGCTGCGTGGGATGGATGGACGGTCGGCTCGGTGGGCGCGTCTGCGCAGGGACCGAAGGCTGAGTGAGCTTCAGGGGGGAGCTTGGGGTTCAAGCGTTGGTTTTGGGCGTTAGGGCCGATCGATCTGTCGAAAGAAGCACCCAGGAACGAGTGGGCATGCGAAGGGGGGGGTGTCGGCCGACAGGTGCACCCTGGTACATTACCCGGCGCCGCACCTGCTGGTGTGGCCTCGTTGCCTGATGGCCTGGCCGCCTGGGAGCGTGCTGGTGCTGGCTGCTGGCTGGCCGGTATTCAGTCCACTCCCAGCACGGCAACCACACCCAGCACACCACCCACCGACCAACCACACCAAACTCGATCCGCGCCAGAGACGCGAGGCGACTTGTGCAACATGGCAACGTGGGGACATTTCCAGCCAAGAGGACCCACATCCCACGCTGTGTCGGGGCGGTGGAGCCGTGTGGAGCGAGTACCGGTGACTTTGGCCGGCTTCAACCCGCGCCGCCACCTGCAAGCCGGCACGCCTCGTTCTCTCCCAAGCCCTCAGGTCGAGATTCAAGGTCGGGCCTTTCCCGTCGTCTCTGCAGCGGTTGCCGTTGCGAAGCAGGGTCTCTGCACCCAATGAGAGCCGCGCGATGTGAAGAAGGGAGACGAGGGCACGCGGGCACGGGGGACCCTCAACTCGACAACAATGACGACAGCGCGAATCCCACGAGAGAGGAGAAGCGGTTCCATGTTGCGGCGATTCATCTGGGCGACAGGGACCTCCCGATCGCAAGCTGGCTCGGTGGGTCCGTTGCATGAGGGCGGCGACAGGAATGGGGGATCGAACTGGGGACGCCCACGTCGATGCTCCCAGGCCAAGCAGCCTCGAGGCACAGGGGGGCCCCTCGTCTGTCCTCGGCCTTGTTCCCGAGTGGGAGCGCACGCCGCAGCAACCCGATTCATGGCGGGACGGGCAGTGTCCAGCGTCCCGTGTCCCGTGTGTTTTGGCATCGGCTCTGTCGAGTGCCTCCCTTGTCTCGCGGTCCTAACCGCTCCCCATGGACCAATACAGAATTCAGAATCCGGGATGCAGAACGCAGACAGCGCAACAGGGCAAGGCACGGGCAGGCACCGCACACCACATCCACCCGGGCGGCCGTGGTGCGTGGTGGCGGGGTCGAGGTTCCATGTCAGCAACCAGTGGCGGGCAGGGGCCGGTGTAGGTCCATTATTTGTGCATACAAGAGACACCGCTCCAGATAGGTGCAGCGGTTAGCGTCTCTGCCGGCGGGTCCTGTTCTCGCAGCTCACTTCACGTTATTACCATCTTTAACTTTGCGCAAAACGTAAGAGCCAGAGTAAGAAGTTGGCAAAAGTAGTATTACTTCTGTCTGTGGTGCCAACAACAGGTGTTGCTGCCTCTTCTGCCTTTCCCTCCTTCCCCCACCAACCCTTGCCAAGCTCCCAGTTCCGTTGCCTGCTGCACCCGCGCAGCCGAAATTCACTGCGCTCAGTGCCTGTGTGCTGACTGGCGGGTTGCCGCTTGCTCTCTGGTCCAGGCCTGCGCCCACACGAGCCCGCTCCCACTCAACCGC
>OUNM011396119.1_pt1 | contig 27109 bp, 15 predicted proteins | sample 1769961 | NCBI WGS metagenome assembly OUNM01 (sample SAMEA3914820, study PRJEB12502) | metagenome | biome: forest; material: soil | place: USA | collected 2012-03-12 | depth 0.3 m | reverse complement strand
GGTTATATTTCCACGCTGGCAAAGCGCGGGGAACTATAGACGACGCGATATCGCCTATGACTCTCGATTCTCAAATGCGCGCGTTGCTTGACGGCCTGGCCCACGGCGTCATTCCCGCCGATGCGCGCGACGGGGGCGCGGCTTCGGTGGATGCCGGGCTGCGTTTGGCGGAAAAGATTGCTTCAGGAGTGAACGCCGCGGTTTATCGGAGCGGTTTGGAACGAGCGGCGATGCTGCTTAAGCAGGAATGCCAGCGCGAAAATGTGAGTGAACTTTCCGCTGTCGAGATTCAGCAATTGCTCGCCGCTTTGCGCGAGCAAGCCCCGGCTTTTTACAAGCAACTGCGCATGGATGTGAGCGCGCTTTACTTGATGGATGCGCGCGTGTGGGAGCGCATCGGCTTTCCCGGGCCGTCTTCCGCGCAAGGCGGCCATCCCGATTTTGATCAACCTCAGACTTCCCTTCCTTCCAACGCTATGTCCACCATGAATGTTCCTGCACCGCTTTCCGCCGTTACTGAATTTGTTGCGCTCCCGCGCAAGATGCTCATCGGAGGCAAGTGGGTCGCCGCGGAATCGGGCGCGCTTTTGGAATCACCCGATCCGGCCACCGGCAAAACACTCGGCAGTTTTCCCGCGGGTGACCGCGCCGATGTGGACCAGGCCGTGGCCGCGGCGCGCGCGGCGTTTGACGGCCCCTGGCGTAAAGTAACACCCTACGAGCGCGGACGCCTTTTGCAAAAGGCCGCGGCTCTGATGGAAAAGCACGCCGAGGAATTGGCGCAGCTCATCACGCTGGATAACGGCAAGCCGCTCTGGGAGGCGAAAAAGGAGGTCGGAACCGCGGTGAGCTGGACGGAATACTATGCAGGCTGGTGCACCAAGCTCACGGGAGAGACCATTCCGCTTTCGCTGCCGGGAAGCTTTCTCAACTACACCGTGCGCGAGCCCGTGGGGGTGGTCGCCGGTATCACGCCGCCGAATTATCCGCTCACCATGCCGCTCTATAAAATGGCCCCGGCATTGGCGGCGGGATGCGTGGTCATCATCAAGCCGGCCGAGCAGACTTCGCTCGTCGCTTTGCGGCTTGGGGAGATTTTTCAGGAAGCCGGTTTTCCCGATGGCGTGGTCAATGTCGTCACCGGCCTCGGCGAAACCGTGGGAGCCGCCCTCGCGGCGCATCCCGGCGTGGACAAGATCACCTTTACCGGCTCGACCGAAGTGGGCCGGGCCATCCTGCACGCCTCGACAAGTAACTTGAAAAAAGTTTCGCTCGAGCTCGGCGGGAAATCGCCCAATATCGTCTTTGCCGATGCCGATCTCGAAGCGGCGCTGAAGGGGGCTTTCATGGGCATCTTTTTTTGCCAGGGAGAGATTTGCTCGGCGGGCTCGCGGCTGTTTGTCGAGGAAAGCATTTTTGAGGAATTCACCGGAAGGCTCGCGGACATGGCCAAGGGGATCCGGCTGGGGCACGGGCTCGATCCGGAGACCAAGATGGGGCCGCTCGTTTCGGAAGAACAGCAGCGGCGGGTGCTCAGCGCGATTGCGCTCGGAAAAGGGGAAGGCGCAAAGTTACTTGTGGGCGGCCAGGCGCCGGAGGGGGCGCTGGCTTCGGGCTGTTTTGTCGAGCCGACGGTTTTTACCGGAGTTAACAATGCGATGCGGATCGCCAAGGAAGATATCTTTGGTCCGGTCGTCTGCGCTCTGCCTTTCCGCGATCTGCCCGACGCCGTAGCGCAGGGGAATGATTCACCGTATGGCCTGGCCGCCGGCGTGTGGACCAGGGATTTGCGCAAAGCGCATCAAACTGCCGCCGCGTTGCGCACAGGCACGGTGTGGGTGAATTGCTATAATGCGTTTGATAACGCTTCGCCGTGGGGCGGCTTCAAGCAAAGCGGGTGGGGCCGGGAAAAGGGCCCGTACGGATTGGATCTCTTTACGGAGATCAAATCGGTGGTGGTGAATTACACCTGAGCCCGTTCGTGTGCGTCGGCTTGCTCTTGATGCTTTCTCACGCAGCGTTGCTGTAGCGCGGGTCTGTGACCCGCGAGGTGCGGAGCGGCTGGTTTTCGCGGCGGGGACGGGGCCTGTCTGTAATCGGCATCTTGCGCCACCCGGGTCACAGACCCGGGGCTACAGCGCCGTCCTTCATTGGGTAATTTGGTTTTCTTTCTTCGACATTGGACGATCCGGATATATCCCGTAGTCGATGTTACTTGTAGCTATGCATTTCTGTTCGAACGTCGATGGCCTCTGTCCTTCCACTCGCCCCGTTGGGGCTGTTGCCCGCGGGCGAAGACGGTCCCAGCCCGTTGGGCGCACTCCGCGCTGGGCTATGGCCTGGTGGCCCGTTGGGCTTAAGTGGCAAGGTCTCCTCTGCGTATCGCGATTCGGCTTCGTGGATCATCTCCGGAGCGCCCGTGCGACAGGGTGCGCGGTGGCTTCCGGCTGCGCTTGCGTCGCGGCCATTCGCTCTCTACTTTTTGCCGGCCATGTCCTCCGAAGCAGCCTCCCCCTATTCGCGAAAGAACCCTTTCCCCGCCAAGCACCTGGTTAATTACTGCCTGAGCAAGCCCGGCTCGGAAAAGGAAACCCGGCATCACGAAATCTCCCTCCAAGGCTCCGCGCTTCGCTATGAAGTCGGCGATTCCCTGGGCATCTTTGCCAGCAATGATCCCGCGCTCGTCGAGGAGATCATCCAGGCGATCCACGCTACCGGCGACGAAGAAGTCACGGGAAATGACGGACAACCCAAAAAGCTGCGCGCCGCGTTGCTCACCGACTATATCATCACGCAGCCGTCCAAGGAATTCATCAAGGCCCTCGTGGAAAAAGGCGGCGAAGCCGTGGACCTCATCCGCACGCTTTCCACCGATCCGCTCCGGGCCAAGGAACTCGAGGAATACCTCTGGGGCCTGGAATTCATCGATTTTCTGCTCGGCCATCCTTCGCTCACGTGGACGCCCGCCGAACTCGTGAAAACGATGCGCAAGCTGCAACCGCGCCTCTACTCGATCGCCTCGAGCATGAAGCTGGTCGGCGACAATGTGCACCTCACCATCGCCACCGTGCGCTACGAAAGCCACGGGCGGAAGCGCAACGGCGTGGCCTCTGCCTACATGGCGGATCGCACCACACCGCAGACGCCCGTCCCCGTCTTCATCCATACCGCCAAGCATTTCCGCCTCCCCGAAGATCCGGCCACGCCCGTCATCATGATCGGGCCCGGCACCGGCGTCGCTCCCTTCCGCGCCTACATCCAGGAGCGCAAAGCGGCGGGCGCTTCGGGCAAAAACTGGCTCTTTTTCGGCGAGCAGCGCCGCGCGCTGGATTATCTCTACGAGGAAGAGCTCTCCGGCTACCAAAAGGAAGGCACGCTCCACCGGCTCGACGTGGCCTTTTCCCGCGACCAGGGGCAAAAGGTGTACGTCCAGCATCGCATGAAGGAAAACAGCCGCGACCTTTACGCCTGGCTGGAGGAAGGGGCGCACTTTTTCGTGTGCGGCGACGGCGCCCGCATGGCCAAGGACGTGGATGCCGAGCTTATCGCCATCATTCAGAGGGAAGGGGGCAAAACCGCCGAAGAAGCCGCCGAATACGTCGAGGCCCTTAAAAAGGCCAAGCGCTACAAGCGCGACGTGTATTGACGAAACGGCCGTTTTGAGGGAGAGGTGGGCGCGTTTCGGGGGGCATCACACCCCTCCGCGACCGGGTTTTGGCAAACGGAATCCCCAACCCAATGTGCCTCAGCCAGAGCCCCTTACCCATTTGTAAGACACAATGGCAGCCTTTCCGGGTTGCCATGCCATCCCTTGTAACGCTAAGAAGACCAATTCCTTATGAGATTTCCGTTTGCGCTGACGACCAAGATCGCCTCCTACATACTGGGGAAGAAGTTCCGCGGTGTGGAGAAATTCGCCACCGTCCTGCAGCTCGAACCCCTCCACACCTGCAACCTCACCTGCACCGGTTGCGGACGCATCCGGGAATATTCCACGTCGCTCAAAGACATGATGCCGCTCGAGGATTGCCTCGGGGCCGCCGAAGAATGCGAGGCGCCGATGATCTCCATCTGCGGGGGTGAACCGCTCATCTATCCCCAGATCGAAGCCCTCGTGCAGGGTCTGCTCGACCAGAAGCGGATCGTCTATATCTGCACCAATGCGACCCAGATGCGCAAAAAGATGCGCGACTATCTAGCTTCCAAAGTGAAGCAGGACCCCGACTGGGTGGAGACGAAGCTTCAGGTGCTTATTTCCGAGGAGCTCATCTCGCCCAAGGAAGTGGAAGAGGTGCGCAAAGGGCCCAAAGATCCGTCCAAGCCGGTCATCGGTCCGACCCAGTGGATGTACTGGAACGTGCACCTCGATGGCCTGGAGCGGACCCACGACCTGATCGTCGAGCGCGAAGGCGTTTTCAAAGAAGCCATCCTCGGCATTCGCATGGCCAAAATTCTCGACTATCAAGTCGCGACGAATACCACCGTCTATAAAGAAACCGATCCGCAGGAAATCGAGGACATGTTTGCTTTCCTCTCCAGCCTCGGAGTGGACGGCCACACCATCTCGCCCGGCTACGAGTACGACGCCGCCAAGACCGATATGGTGAAGCGGCTCAATCTGCGCCCGGAAGCGTTCTTCCTCACGCGCAAGGCGACCATTGAAAAATTCTCCAAGATCGAGGAATGGGGCCGCAATTTCCCGATCCTCGGCACGCCCGTCTATCTGGAATTTCTCGCGGGTCATCGCGATCTCACGTGCTCGGCGTGGGCCATCCCGACACGCAACGTCCGCGGCTGGAAAGCGCCGTGTTACTTGATGACCGACGGACACTATGCCACCTACGCGGAGCTGCTGCAGAAAGTCGATTGGTCGAAATACGGCGTGGTCAATGGCGAGGCCCGCGATCCGCGCTGCGAGAATTGCATGATGCACTGTGGTTACGAGCCGACGGCCAGCCTCAACCTGCAGGCCAAGCGCGGCGACATGTGGAAGACGATCAAGTTTAATTTCGGCGCGCGGCCCGAGCCGGTCTCCGCCGAAGGAGTCGATGCTTTCAACGGAGTGAGCGCCGGGAACGGGCACCTCACTGGGAAACAGCCGCAAGTGCCGTTGGCCGCGGCAAGCTAAAACATTACAAGGCTTGCATCGCATTCGCATTTTTTGGCAGATTCCAAACTAGTGCAACGAACCACTCGCTCGACACCGGCCCCCGCAACTTCCTCGAGACTCGCTGGCGCGATTTCCAAAGCGCAGCAAAACCTTCTGCGCCTCCAGCATGACGACGGCCACTGGTGTGGCGAGTTGATGGTCGATTCGACCCTCTGTTCAGATTACATTCTATTCATGCACTGGTCGGATGAAGTGGATCCGGTGTTGCAGGAGAAATGCGTGGCGCACATTCGCCGGCGGCAGATGCGCGATGGCGGCTGGAGCATCTATGAAGATGGCCCGAGCGAAGTGAACGCGACGGTCAAAGCCTATTTTGCGCTGAAGCTCGCGGGCAGCCTGCCCAATGATCCGTGGATGCGCGAGGCCCGCGCCGCGGCCCTGCGGCTCGGCGGCATCCCGCACATGAATACCTATGCAAAGCTATATCTGGCTTTGCTGGGACAATTTCCCTGGAAATATCTGCCGACGCTGCCCGCGGAGATCATGTTTTTCCCGAGCTGGTGCTTCTTCAATATCTACGAGCTCTCCTCGTGGAGCCGCGCCATGCTCACGCCGCTGGCCATCCTCAATCACTATAAGCCCACGCGGGAGCTGCCGGCGGAGAAACATTTGCACGAGCTTTATCCCGCCGGTACGGAGCAGCAATTCCTCGGTGTGCCGCGCGATGAACGCTACTGGAGCTGGCCGAATTTCTTTCTGCGCTGCGATCGCTTGCTCAAGCTGCTGGGCAAGCTTCCCTGGAAGCCCTTCCGCAACCTCGCGCTCGAAAAAGCGGAAGCGTGGATGACTGCCCGCATGCAAGAAGGCAGCGATGGCTTGGGCGCGATTTTTCCGGGCATGCTCAATGGCCTCATTGCGCTGAAGACGCTGAAGTATCCCGCCGATCATCCGCTTTATGTAAAGGCGAAGCGCGATTTTGAAGGGCTCTTTGTCGATGATCCGCAGGATTTCCGCATCCAGCCGTGCCTTTCCCCGGTGTGGGATACGGCGATCAATATGATCGCGCTGGCGGAAAGCGGCTTGCCGGCGGCGCATCCTGCTTTGCAGCGGTCGGCGGACTGGCTCGCGAGCAAGGAGGTCACGCAAATCCGCGGCGACTGGTGCCGGAAGAATCCGCATCCCGAAGCGAGCGGCTGGGCCTTTGAATATAACAATGCCTATTATCCCGATACGGATGATACGATGATGGTGCTCATGGCGTTGCGCCTGGTGGATGGACGGCTGAAGTCCGGCCATAGCGAAGCATCGGTGGAGGCCTGCGGAAATGCGCAGATAGCCCGCTTTGAGCGCGCGCTGGACTGGTTGCTTTCCTTCCAGTGCCACGACGGCGGCTGGGCGGCGTTTGATAAGGATATCACGCAGCGCTGGCTGGAGGATGTGCCTTTTGCCGATCACAATGCCATTCTCGACCCGACGTGCAGTGATCTCACGGGACGCACGCTGGAGTTACTTGGCTATATCGGCTTCGATCACCAGGATCGCCGGGTGCGCCGGGCTATCAAAATGCTGCGCGCCACTCAGGAGGACGACGGCTCGTGGTACGGGCGCTGGGGTGTTAACTATATTTACGGCACGTGGCAGGTTTTGCGCGGGCTGCGGTCGATCGGCGAAGATATGCGCCAGGATTGGATCGTGCGCGCGCGGGATTGGCTGGAGAGCTGCCAGAATGAAGACGGCGGCTGGGGCGAAACCTGCGCCAGCTACGAAGATCCGACGCTCAAAGGCAAAGGCCCGAGCACGCCGAGCCAGACGGCCTGGGCCGTCATGGGGCTCATCGCCGCGTGTGATCTTGCCGACGGCACGGGCGTGGAGCGCCGCGCCATTCGACGCGGCATCGAGTATCTCCTGGAGCGCCAGAGCGCCGATGGTTCCTGGCCCGAACCGCAGACCACCGGCACCGGTTTCCCGCGCGTCTTTTATCTTCGCTACGACATGTACCGGAACAACTGGCCGCTGCTCACGCTCGCGACCTATGTGAACTACCGCGACGGCGCGTTTCACTATCCGAGCTGGTATCACTGCCAGGTCGGCGACACGGAATAGGCAGGTGTGGCATGGGCGTCCCGCCCATGGGAGAAAACAGCGGGCCGGATGCCGCATCACTAATATTCCACAAGCCCACCGCTGTAGGCCGGGGTCTGTGACCCGGGAGGCGCAGGACATTGGTTACAGGTCGCGCTTCGTCCCAGCCCGAGAGAACCTCCCGCTCCCCGCAGGTCACAGACCTGCGCCACAGCCGCGCCACGTGAAACGGTATGTAGCATGGGCGTCCCGCCCATGGCAGGAAACAACGGGGAGGATTCCGCATCACTAACATTCCACAAGCCCACCGCTGTAGGCCCGGGTCTGTGACCCGGGAGGCGCAGGACGTTGGTTACAGGTCGCGCTTCGTCCCAGCCCCAGAGAACCTCCCGCTCCCCGCAGGTCACAGACCTGCGCCACAGCCGCGCCGAACGATATGTAGCATGGGTGTACCGCCCATGGTCGGAAACGACGGGGAGGATGCCGGGAGGATGCCCGTGCCACGGCGCTACGGCGTCACGCCGCCTGAGAGCGGTCGCCCCGGGGCAATGCTGCATCCATCCGTTTTGTACCAGGGCAGTTTAACAAAAAAACTGCAGCGATCAGTCCTGCCCCAACGGGGCTGCGTACCAAAGCCCAGGGTTGCCCGGGAGTTCGGCAACGAACTGCCGGGCTACCCCGGGATATCAAGTAACGCGCTCAACCCCAACGGGGTTGCGATCCGCATCTCGCCAAACAGAGCCTGCATCGCAACCCCTTTGGGGTAGATCGCGTTGTGACATAGTACCCAAGGTAGCTGCGCGCCCCATCTCTCCGCGCGCGCGGCAACCTTGGGCTTCGTTTCGCAGCCCCGTTGGGGCAGGGCGGGTGGCTGCAGTTTTCGTTAAACCGCTCTAGATGAACAACGCCGTCGCCAGGAACCGATCCGCGGTCGTTTGATTTCCGATGATCGCGAAGATCGATTGCGGCACGATGATCGGGAGGATGTCGGGGAAGGGCGAAATGCCGTTGGTGAATTTGCTATCGATCTCGCCTTTGACGGGCTTCGCGAATTTGGTGTGCTTATTGCCCACGAGGAAATCGTGAAAGGCCGGCTTGTGCGGAGGCACGCCGCCTCCGGCCAGCGTATCCGATCCGCCCCCACCGTAAATCACGTTACTTAACTGATCTCCCGTCAAAACATCATTGTAAATCGAGCCCGCCAGATCGTCGAAAAGGCCCGTGAGCGTAAGGAGGCCTTCGGTTTTCTCCGTGGGATCGGTCGATTTCACGTTTACTTGTTGAGCGGTATTGAGCCTGCCCAGGTTCACGGTCACGCCAAATTCCTTGCCGGTGTGCGCATCCGCGTACTGCCGCGCGGAGTAGTCGATCAAATCCCGCTGACCGTTCAGGCCGGCGGCCCCCTGGGTCGAAGGGGTGAGCGTGTCGGAGACGGAGAAACCGGTGAGGACAAAACGATCTGCCTCCGCGCCGCCGATCAGGATATTCACGCCCTTGCCGGCGACGAGCGTGTCGTTATTCGCACCGATGGTGGCAGAACTGCCCGTGAGGGTGAGATGCCCGGAATACTGCGAGCCGTCGAGCAATTCATTGCCGCCATTTCCCGCGGTGAGGCTGGCGGTGGTGATATTGGTCAGCCCCAGAAGCATGCCATTCGTGGAATAGAGCGAGGAATCCGTCAGGACCACACCGATGTTATATTTCGTCATCGTTACTTTACCCGTCTTGCTCTTGCTCATGGTGATCACCGGGAAGTCGCCGTTGGTGATGGTATCCGTATAGATCACGGAATCCGCCGCGCCCTGACTGTCAAGCGTGCCTTCATGAGTCCAGCCGGTGACCGTGAAGCTATGCCCGCCGGTCGTATCGATGAGATAAGCCGAGTGAATCCCGCCATGAGTCTGCACGAGCGTGAGCGACATCGCGTCAGCGGTATCGGTGAGAGTGCCATTCGTTAACGTGAAGCCGCCCGGTTTGACTGCCTCGACGTTATCGGTGGCGGGGCCATTATTGGTGAGAGTCGCCGACCCGGACCAGAAACTCGTGAAAAAGGTATTTCCACCCGCGGTGTCGGTGAGGTTCGCCGTGGAAAATCCAACTGTCAGAGAAACAAGCATGGAGTCCGCGGTATCCGTGAGCGCGCTATCGGTGAGGGTGAAGCCGCCCGCTTTGGTCGCGGAGATCGTATCCGCGGTTCCACTGGGGTTTGCAAACGTTCCCTGATAGCTCCAGTGATCCACCGTAAAGGTATGGCCGCCTCCGGAGTCTGTTAAATTCGCGGTCTGGATGGCACCCGCCTGATAGCGCACATTCAGGCCATCGCTCGTATCCGTTAACGCCGTATCTGCGATGGCGAACCCTGCGGCCCGCGTGGCCGAGATAGTATCGGGCGCCCCGAAATCCGTAAGGTTAGCGATATGAGTCCAGCCATCAGCCGCGCCGCCGAAATCGAAGGTGTTGCCACCCACCGTGTCCGTAAGATTGGCGATATGAAAGCCGCCGTTACTTTGGCTCAGCGTCACGTTCATGCCCTCCGAGTCGCTCAGCGAAGTTTCCTTAAGCGTGAAATTGCCCGCTTTAGCCGCGGAAATGATATCGGTGATCGAGCCGCTGTTAGCGAGCGTGCCGCCATAGGACCAGTGATCCACGACAAAGCTATTGCCGCCCGCGGTGTCGGTGAGATTCGCCGTCTTGATCGCTCCCGCGGAATACTTCACGATCATGCCATCCGCCGTATCGGTGAGCGATGTATTAGTAAGCGTGAAGCCGGCCGCTTTCGAAGCGATCACCGTGCTTGCGGTCCCACCGCCCGCGCTATTTTTCAGAGTGGCCAATCCGGTCCAACCGCTGACGTCGAAAGAATGTCCGCCCGTCGAATCAGTGAGGTTAGCGATGGTCACACCACTCTGGATTGTGACGTTCATGCCATCGGCGGTATCAGTCAAAGATGAATCCGAAAGGACAAAGCTGCCTCCTTTGGTCGCGGCCAGCGTATCTGGCAAGCCGGCGCCGGTCTGTTTCACCGTCGCAAGGGAACCCCATCCCGACAGGTCAAATACATGTCCAGATCCGGAGTCCGTTAACGAGGCGGTTTGGATTCCAGAGAGCGCCATGTTCATGCCGTCGCTGGTGACAAGCGATGTATTCGTCAATGTAAAATCGGCTGACTTTGTCGCGAGTAAATAACCTCCCGATGATGTGATCGTCCCTCCATGGGTCCAGCCGGACACATCACACACGCCGCTGCCAATCGATAAATTGGCCGTGTTCACATTCGTCAGGTTTACCGTCGGACCGATTTTAAGAAATGAGTCGGTTAAGGTATAGGAGGCCTGACTTGCCGATGCCGTGATCGTATCGGGAACGGCCGCGGTATCGATAAATGAGCAGCTAGCTCCCGAATCAGCGAAAGCAAAAGGTCCGAAATCGACGTTATTACCACCGGTTGTGTCTATTAAACTCTCGTTCTTGGGAGTGTCGGTGAACACCCCGACAGTGAAACCACCCGGCAGTGCAAACGTTCCAAAGGTGTCAGTCATGGTCGCGGTGCACTTGGCAGCCGAGCCGTAGTACACCATAATCTGTGAGAGAGAATTGAAAGTAGTTGCCCCGTACCCGGTTCCTGAGATTTGGACATCTTTCCCGGTCGCATCCGTCGCTGTGATCGATGCGGTGTCATTGTCGGCATTGAAAAAGATATAGAGTACTCCCGTACTCAGGACCGTATTGATCGCCGGCGCGATGCGCGCCTCGAGCGGTTCGATGGAGGAAACCATACACTTGTTAAACCGGTTGGATCGCGAAGAAGAGGAGGTGCGCATGAGAGTGTCGGAGTAGTGCTGGCGTGGTTTTACCAGCAATGAGGCTTTGGTCAAAGAGCGTTTAGAATACGCGCCAGGACGCTGAATTTGCGGAGGCGTCCTCTCCCGGGAACGCCAATCTCCCGATTGGCGCGATGGGTGAAGAGGCCCGCCTTTGTTCACTTACACATACACTCGCGTCCGGCGTTGGAGAGGCGCTTTGCAAGCGCTTGGCGAAGCGCGTGTTTCGGCACGCACTCGGCGGTTGAAAACCGTCGCTCCGACGCGCCGCGCGAGAGAGTCGATGCAAGTGAAAGTGTAGGATGAAGGTCAACCGTCTACTATTCGCGCCAATCGGGAGATTGGCGTTCCCGGGAGAGAGCGCCGCGTGGAATACCGCACTGCTATGTTAAGCCATAGACCGCAGAACCACCCTCCGCCCCCGACGTTATTCGCCAATTGGCCATCGCTGCATCCCTTTACACAACCCCGCATTGCCCGTAAAATCCCATTCCTTCCCGTGCTTCACTTCTCTCTCCAGCGCATTTCTCCAGGCGTTTTCCTTTGCGCGGCGCTCTTTTTCGGCGCAGCCGGCGCCGCATTTTCCGCCGAGGAAAAGGTGCAGTTTAACCGCGACATCCGCCCGATTCTCTCAGAGCACTGCTTTACGTGCCACGGCCAGGATAGCGGCGCGCGCAAAAGCGAACTGCGGCTGGATCAGCGCGAGGCCGCGCTGCACGGCGGCGAATCGGGTGACCCGGCGATCGTCGCAGGGAAGCCGGACGATAGCGAAGTGATGAAGCGCGTTGTATCCACGGATCGCGACGAAGTGATGCCGCCGCCGAAGGCCAAGAATCCGCTCAAGCCGGCGGAGATCGAAAAGCTGCGGCGCTGGATCGGAGAGGGCGCGGAATATCAGGCGCACTGGGCGTTCATTCCGCCGCAGCGTCCGGCGCTGCCCGCGGGCGCGAACGGGAATGCCATCGATGCATTGATAGGAACGCGGCTGGCCGCGGCGGGAATGCAACCTTCACCACCCGCGCCGCCGGAAACGCTCTGCCGCCGGCTCTGGCTCGATCTCGTGGGGCTGCCGCCCTCGCCCGCGGAGCTCGATGAATTTCTGCAAGCCTGGGCCAAGGATCACGAAGCGGCCTATCTAGCATTGATCGATCGGTTACTTGCTTCGCCACGCTATGGCGAAAAATGGGCGCGCCACTGGCTGGATGCCGCGCGCTATGCCGATAGCGATGGCTATGAAAAAGATTTGCCGCGCCAGCAATGGGCCTGGCGCGATTGGGTGGTAAATGCGCTCAATGCCGACAAGCCGTACGACCGCTTCCTCGTCGAGCAAATCGCCGGCGACCTGCTGCCCCACGCCGGGCAGGATGAAATGATCGCCACCGGATTTCTCCGCAACTCCATGGTATCGGAAGAAGGCGCGATCCTCGCCGAGCAATATCGGATGGATGAAATGTTCGACCGCATGGATTGCCTCGGCAAAGCGGTGCTCGGCCTCACCGTGCAGTGCGCGCAATGTCATTCGCATAAATTCGATCCGCTCACGCAGGAGGAATACTATCGGATGATGGCGTCGCTGAATAATACCTATGAAGCGACTTCGCGTGTCTATAGTGCGGAAAAGCTGGCGAAGATTACTGACATTAGAATGCAGATCGCCGATGCGGAATGGCGTCTGCAAGGCAAGCATCCCGACTGGAAGCAACGCTTGGCCGATTGGGCCGCGGAGCAAAAGGCCAAGGCCATTCCGTGGAATATCGTCACGCCGCTCGAGCCGGAGTGGGGCGGGGGATTGGCGCATCCCGAGGTGTTGCCCGACAAATCAGTGCTCACGCTGGGCTTCCGCCCGAGCGATGGCGACCTCACCTTTACCGCGAATGAACCGCTCGAGGGCTGCACGGGTTTGCGCATCGAAGCGCTGAATCACCGTGACTTGATCTTCGGCGGACCGGGACGCAGCGTGTACGGTTTGTTTGCCGTCTCGGAGTTAACCATCGAGACGCAGCTTCCCGGCGAGAAGGAATGGAAGAAAGTAACACCAGGCACGGCGAGCGCGGATTTCGAATCACCGGATCGCCCCATCGGCGAGGCGTTCCGCAAAGGCGACAAAGAAGAGCGGCGCGTCGGCCCCGCAGCGATGATGATCGACGGCAAAAAGGAAACGGCGTGGAGCCCGGATCGCGGACCGGGCCGCAGAAATACGCCGTACGAGGCCGTGATCCAGTTCAAAGAGCCGCTGCATTTTCCAGCAGGAACCAAGCTGCGGGTGCAGCTGAGTTTTCATCACGCCGGGGTCGATCCGCACGGGCGCAATAACAATTTCCTGGGCCGCTTCCGCGTGGCGCTCACCACGGCAAATGCGCCGGTGGCCGCGCCCATCGCGCCCGACGTGCGTGCGGCGCTCGACATGCCGGAGGAACAGCGTACGCCCGAGCAGCAGGCGAAGATCTTCAGTGCCTGGCGGGCGACGGTGCCGGAATTTTCCGAAGCGAACACGCAAATCGAGAAACTCTGGGCGCAATATCCCGAGCCGGATACGACGGTGCTGCATCTGAATGAGCGCTCGGCGGAAGATGCCCGCGCCACTTTCATTCTCGACCGCGGCGCCTGGGACAAGCCGAAGAAACAAGTAACACCGGGCGTGCCCGTTTTTCTGCACGCCGCGCCGGCGAGCGAGGATCCGCCGCGCCTCGTCTTTGCCCGCTGGCTGGCGGACCGTACTTCGCCCACCACGGCGCGCGTAGAGGTGAATCGCGTGTGGCAGGCCATCTTTGGCACGGGCCTGGTGGAAACGCCGGAGGATTTCGGCGTGCGCGCCACGGAACCGCTGCAGCGCGACGTGCTCGACTGGCTGGCCGTGGATTTCATGGATCACGGCTGGAGCCAGAAACGGCTCATCCGCGCCATCGTGAGCTCAGAAACCTATCGCCAGTCTTCGCGCGCCACGCCGGAACTGCTGGAGCGCGATCCGCGCAATCGCTATCTCGCGCGCGGCCCGCGCTTTCGCGCCGATGCCGAAGTGGTGCGCGACATCGCGCTACGCGCCTCCGGATTGCTGAATGAAACGCGGGGCGGCCCCACCATTTTTCCTCCGATGCCGGATAGTATTTTGGCCGGGAGTTATTTGGAAATTGATTTCTGGAAGACAGCCGTCGGGGCCGATCGCTATCGACGGTCGCTTTACATGTTTCGCCGCCGCTCGATGCCGGATCCCGTTCTGGCCAGCTTCGACGCGCCCAATGGGGATTCCGCTTGTCCACGCCGCGAGCACTCGAATACGCCGCTCGCCGCGCTGGCTTCGCTCAATGAGCCTGTATTTGTCGAGGCAGCGCGCGCGCTGGCGCTGCGCGTGCTCCGGGAAGGCGGCGCCACCGATACGGATCGTGCGAGTTACGCCTTCCGTCTCTGCACGGCGCGCACGCCGAAGCCTGCGGAAGTGGCCGATCTGATCGAGCTGCTGCAATCCCGCCGCGCGCGGCTCTCCGAAGGCTGGCTTTCCGTGCGCGAGCTCACTACGGGTGATGCTAACAAACTTCCCGATCTGCCGCCCCACACCACGCCCGTGGATGCGGCGGCCTGGACCATTGCATCTCGCGTCCTGCTCAATCTCGACGAGACGCTTACGAAAAACTAGCTATGAACTTCGCTCCCGATTTTCGCCTCGCCTCTGCGCGCCACATTAGCCGGCGCTGGTTTTTTCGCGATTGCGGCATGGGCCTCGCCGGTGCCGCGCTCGCGCATCTGCTCCAGCAGGAGACGCGGGGAGCGCTGGCCAATCCGCTAGCCCCGCACGCATCGCCTCTGCCGGCGAAAGCCAAGCGTGTCATTTATATGTTTCAGGCGGGCGCACCGAGCCACCTGGAGCTCTTTGATAACAAACTGGAGCTGACGAAGCGCAATGGCCAGCTTCCGCCCGCGGAGCTGCTCAAAAATTATCGCGCAGCGTTTATCAATCCCAATTCGGCGTTACTTGGTCCGAAATTCAAGTTTCAGCGCTACGGCCAGGCAGGCCTGGAAATGTCGGAGCTGCTGCCGCATCTCGGCAAAGTGGCCGATGATATCTGCCTCATCCGCTCCATGCAGGGCGATGCCGTGAATCACGCCCCCGCGCAGATCATGATGAATACGGGCTCGACGCAATTTGGCCGGCCCAGCCTCGGCTCGTGGACGCTCTACGGCCTCGGCAGCGAAGCGCAGGATTTGCCGGGTTATGTCGTGTTGAGCAGTGCGAAAGGCACGAGCGGCGGCGCGAGCAATTGGGGGAGCGGATTTTTGCCCACCATGTTTGCCGGCGTGCCTTTCCGCGCGACGGGCGATCCGATCGTTTACTTGTCAAATCCGCGCGGCTTCGACGAGGAAACGCAGCGCACTTCACTAGATACGCTGGAGAAGCTCAATCGCGAGCAATTTTCCGAAAATGGCGACCCGGAAATCTCCGCGCGCATTCAAAGCTATGAAATGGCGTATCGCCTGCAAAGCAGCGCGCCCGATCTCATGGATCTCTCGAAGGAATCCAAGGAAACGCTGGAGTTGTACGGCGTCGATCCGGCGAAAGCGGGGTACGCGCGCAACTGTCTGCTCGCGCGGCGGCTCATCGAACGCGGGGTGCGTTTCGTGCAGCTTTTTCATGAGGCCTGGGATCAGCACGGCAATCTCACCAAGGATTTGCAGAAGAATTGCACTGAGACCGATCAGGCCAGCGCCGCGCTGGTGCAGGATCTCAAGCAACGCGGCCTTTTGGACGATACGCTAGTCATCTGGGGAGGTGAATTTGGCCGCACGCCGATGGTGCAGGGCGGCAACGATGGACGCGATCATCACAATCGCGGTTTTAGCCTTTGGATGGCGGGCGGCGGCGTGAAGCGCGGCATCAGCTACGGCGAAACGGATGAGCTGGGCTTTAACGTCGCGCGCGATTTGGTCCACGTGCACGATCTGAATGCGACCATCCTGCATTTGCTAGGCTTCGATCACACGAAGCTAACCTATCGCTATCAAGGTCGGGATTTCCGGCTCACGGATGTGCACGGGGAAGTGGTGAAGGGGATTTTGGCGTAGGCTGCGGCAAATCTTCCCCTTGCGGTATTTGGATTCGTGGGACAATTGTAGTGGCATAGTCATGTGTCACACGTTTCTATCGATGTTAGTTAATCGTACCTGGAGCGACCGTATCTTTTCCGAGCGTGGTTTTGAAATGCTGTTGGTCTTGGCGATGCTTGCTACGGCTACCATGGCGCTTCTTGGGGCTCGAAGTCGTAAGGCGGAGGCTCCTTATTTTGGCGGTTCTTTTACTCTCGCGCTTTGTCCATTTCTGATTTCCGCAATGGTCGTATTACTCCGAATCTACACTCTCGTTTTGTCCGAAATCGAGCCGTTGATCACGCTCAATATGATAAAAGAGCTCGGGGAAATGCTGGTATGGCGGCTTGCTTTCTGTCTTTTGTGTGGCGATTTACACCGCGATTTATGTGTTGATGCGCAGGCGAAAGAGCGGCCATTCGCCAGTGACGGCGGAGCAATAGCGATGCAGGGAGGGCGTGGAGATACCAAAACCTGGTGGGGCCGTCTGTCCTCAGACGGCCAATGCGGGTGGAATGCACGAGATTTGTGGGTGAACGAAAGCGCTTTCCGCGACGGCATATGAACGCGCACTTATTCCTCTGAGCAAAAAGTGCTCTCCACCCACATTGGCCAGCTGAGGACAGCTGGCCCCACCAGGGAGCGCGCGCGAACACGCGAGTTCGGTTGGGAGTGGCGCTGCCTACTGCGGCGTCAGCTTGATATAATCAAACGCTATCGAGTAACCGCTGCTGCTGGCATTCTTCCCCGTGACCGTAAACCAAAACCACTTCGTTCCCGTGGTGGCAGGCGACCATGTTCCGAGGTCAAACGTGCGATAACCCGCGGCGGAGGCATATTCATCCTGCGGTGTGCCCACATTGACCGGTGAATTGTTGCCTGCCTGTCCGATCGCGAGTTGCCACGTGCCGCGCGTGTTGAGCGTCTTCACGCGGACGGTGATATCATACGTCCCGGCCGTGACGTACGGAGCGACATAGACCACCGAATTTCCCACCGCCACCGCATCGAGAATCGTCCCGGCGCCCGCGCTGAAATTGCTATCGGTGATGACCCGGTGCGTTGCGCCATTGGCGCTCTGCACTTCCAGCGACTCCGTCTCCCGCGTGAAATCGTACGAAGGCGGGCACTGGCTGGGCGTGCTCGCCCACGAAGTATTCGCCGTGCTGCCGAGGGTGAAATTGAGCGTGCCGCCGCTGGAGACGGAAGACCAGGGAATCCACGAACTGTTATACGCGGAGCCATTGAGCGTCAGGCTTTGCAAATACTCGTTAGCATCGCTGGCCGCGGGAGCATTGATTTGCAGGGTGCCGGAAGCGAGCCGAAAAGTAACCGAGGTGAAAAGCGGACTCCCGACGACAAATCCCGCCACGCCCGGAATGGCCGGTCGAATGCCGGCGCCCGCCCACACCACCCACGAGCCCATCGCGCCACCGTCATCATTTCCGGGGATGCCCGTCGAGGAAGTGTTATATAACTGCAGGAGCGCCTTGCGTACGACATCCTGGGTGCGATACGGCGCACCGGCCCAGAGATAGGAATACGGGGAAGCCGAATCCGGCTCATTTCCCATATAGGCATAGAGGCTGTTGTCGTTGTTGAGCTGCGAGAAATGCGTGTCCAGCCGCGAGATCGCCGTGGCGTTCCCACCCATCTGGTCGAAGAGCTCGCGCATATCCATCGGGATCATCCACGTATAGATCGCGGAGGTGCCTTCATTGAATCCGCTGCCGCCGCCGTCGGGCGTAAAGTTTGTAATAAACGTGCCGTCGCTGTTGCGGGGCACGATATAGTTTCCATTCGCGGGACTGAAGAGCTTGATCCAATTCTGCACGCGCGTGAGGTATTTGATATAGTCGGCGTTGTTGCCGAGCGATTTCGCAAATTGGGCGAGAGCGAAGTCGTCGCTCTCGTATTCCAGTGTCTCGGAAGCGCTGTGAATCCCCGTATCCGTCGCGACATAGCCGAGATTCAAGTACTCGGAAAGCCCCTCCCGCACGAGTTGGCCGCCCGATTTGGTGGTAGTCACATCGGCGCCACGTTCCATGGCGCTGAGTGCGTTAGCCGTATCGAAATTCTGAGCGCCAAAGGCGTATGGCCAGGCGATGAGGATATCCTGGCCGTCACCGGTCATGATTCCGGAATTGCCGTTCACCTGATTCCACCGGGGCATGCCGCCGCCCGAGTCATGTTTGCCATCGTTCACGAGCGATTGGATCATGTCGCTCATCTGCGCGGGATTAATGATGGAAATCAGTGGGAACAACGTCCGATACATGTCCCAGCTCGAAATATTGTGATATTCCACATGCCCGGCAGTGGCGGTATGGATTTGCTTGTCGAAAGCGAGATATTGTCCGTTGACATCGCTATACGTGGTCGGGTGGATCATCGAGTGATAAAGCGCCGTGTAGAAAACGGTCTGCTCATTGCTCGTGCCGCCTTGTACTTGAATGCTATTGAGTTGGTTATTCCACGCCGTATTAGCGTTGCCTTGCGTCGTGCCGAAGCTCCAGCCGGTGTTTTCGGCGCTGAGGTTGGCCTGGGCATTGGCCACGCTCACGTAGGAGATGGCGACTTTGGCCTGCACCACTTGATTCGACGTAGTATTGAAGACGAGGTAAGCGCCGATTTGCGAGCCGCTCGCGGAAGTGGAACCGGCGCTGAGCGTACCGCCATTCCAAGTGCCGGAGCTGGTGAAGGACTGATCAAATTGCGCGGCGAAATAGATTTTATAGTTAACGACTTGAGCCGAGGTCGTGGCATAGCCGGTCACGGTATTTGGAGAGACGATATCGACGTGCGTCCCGCCGGAAGTGACGCCACTCCAGCTCGAGGCGAGGTTGATCAGCATCGTCGCCTGCGTGGATGCCGGAAAGGTGAAGCGGCCCATCCCGGTGCGCTGAGTCACGGTGAGTTCCGTGCGAATGTTATGCGCGGCGAGATTTACCGAATAGTAGCCGGGTGATGCCGATTCATTCGTATGGCTGAAGGATGAGGAATAGCTGGACCAATTCGTGCCCGGTGAAGACGCGAGCGGCCCGATCGTCGGCATGAACTGGATATCTTGATAACATTTGATGCCGCGCCCGCTGAAATGCGTGAGGCTAAATCCGTTAATCACCGAATCCGGATAGTCATAGCCGCCGGGGTTATTCGTGGTGTCGGGGCTCCACTGCATCATACCCCATGGGTAGACAGCGCCCGGAAAGACATTGCCCCCGGCATCTGTGCCGATGAAGGGATTTACTTTGGGAGTGAGATTGAGCTGGCCTTTCACCAAGCCGGAAAGCGCGAAGAGGAAAGGCAAAGCCAGAACGAGGGGACGCAGGAGGGAGCGGCCCGATCCGAGGGGACGGTATTTCATGTGTTTGGAGGGAGAGGGCGAATGCTAGCGATTGCTGCGCTTCGCGGAAATCGCATGAAGATGTGAAAAGCGGTCCGCAACCGGTTGGCGGAAAAAGTGAAGGTACTTCCCGGTGATGAAGCGCTTTCGTGATGCCGGAAATCGCGCTTTCTCACGAGAGCAAAGTAATCTATTGTAGGGGATGATCGCGCCTGGCTCTGGCGAAGTCGCTTTTTCCTCTCGCTTCCAGATTACCGCACACGCCGCCGTCGATGCTCTGCTGTCGGCGCTCCCGCCGCGCGCCTATACGAAACGCCCCATGCCTATCGAAGGATGGCAGCAATACGTGCTCGGAGAGCACGACGCGAACTTGGGGAAGTTTTCCGTCTCCATCGCTGCCGGGCCGGAGCGCCGAGTGGAAGCGGTATTTCTTAGTCATTGCCATTCCTTTTACGAGAAGGGGACGCCGGAGGATTCGGAGCGCCGAGCCTTTCACGAAGGCGTGATTGCGACGGAGCTCTTTGGCCAAAGAGAATTCCCGTGGGGTCACGTCTTTTGCCGCTACGAACCCAAATTCCATCGCGACTGGCTCTATCTAGTTTACAATCCCTTCTCCAGCGTGCCGCTGCAGGAGAGGGAGATTTACAAGCTTCTCATGGAACATGAGACGATTGTGGAAAGCTAGGTTCAAAAAATGAGCCGACGCCGCTTCTTCGCGTTTTGGATGGCCTTTGCCATCCTGCTGGTGAGCCACGTCGATGCGACAACGGAAGGAAGGAAGGAATCAGGGGCCATTGCTTCGGTTGACAGCGACGCTGCCAAACCAGGCGTTTTTCAAAGAGCCGTCTCCATCCTTCGCGAACATCACATTGAGGCGATAGGAGTGGGCAGTAAGCATTCATACTCCGCGATGGTGTTGACGGGACAGGCGAGAGAAGCGCGAGTCCTTTTGGCTAAAGCCGTAAAGCGAGAAGGCTTGGACGTCACGCTCATTAGATACAATAGCAAGACTAAGCGATTTGATACGTTAACTCCGGATGCGGTGCTCAAAGAAGCCAGGAGTGCCCATCTCCGGACAGAAACGATCGCCATTTTTCAAAACCGGCCGGAAGCAGCCACCAAACTGGATCTGCGCATTTCTGATATTTTGGAGCAGCATTATATTTCCTGCGAGATGGGCGGTTCGTTCGGAATTAGCGTCGATGTCGATGTGGAGGAGGCGGAACTCGGGCGGCTGCTTTTGGCAAAAGCGGTCAAGGAGGAAGGATTGCCACTGAGGCTTGTGGAGAAAGATCCCAAGCAAAAGGGCAGCGTCACGGTGATGCCCGATGAAATCCTCGCGCGTGAAAAGGCAAAATCAGCGGCGACGTCCGAATGGGAGTTTATCGCGTTTTATCCTCATCCCCTGGATGAAGTGGTGAAAAGGATTGGCGATATCCTTGGAATGCCCCACTTTCGCGTGGCTGCGGATGGCGGGCCTGGAATGACGTTTAGCGTCGGAAAGGCACACGCGGAGGAAGCGCGCGTCAAACTGGCCGAAGCGATTCAGGCCGAGCATTTGGAAGTCACACTATATCGATGGGATCCGGAAGCGGGCCAGCCAAGGCCAGTGACGCCGGAGGAGGTCCTCGAAAAGAGATGACGATCCAAATGAGTTCGAAACTGAAAAGTCAGGTTACTTGGCTGACGGCGCTGTAGCCCCGGGTCTGTGACCCGGGTGGCGCAAGATGCCGATGCCAGTGAATCGCCGCTGGCGTAAGCCCCGAAGGGGCGGAATGCAGACTTCGGTAAATTGAACCTCTTTCCCTTTGAATGGTCATAGGATATCCTGCCGCTGTCTTCGCCGGCTCCGATTCCCATGCAATCCTCCGTTTCTCCCATCGTCTTCTTTGCGGCACTCACGGGTATTCTAGCGCTGGTTGCGATTGCCGTTGGCGTTCGCACGCGACCGGCAAAGATGTCCGGCCTTGGGCTCGCCGCGGCACTGCTGCCCGCCTTGTTGATGCTGGTATTATTTTACTCGCTGGCCTTCCACATGCACCGAAGTCTCGGAAGCTGGCCAAATTCCATTGGGGAGCGTGGCTTTCCTGCGGCGCTGATCGCTCACGGTTCGGTGGCCCTGCACTATTTCGGAGGTTTGTTGCTGACTAGTATTTTCGCGTGGCCAGTGGCTTTTGTGGTCTGTGCGCTGAGCCCGAAATGGAGAATTTATGTCTATTATCTGGGAATGTATGCGCTCGCGTGTCTCGTCTGTTTTGGCGCGATGCTGCTCGCGCCCGCGCAGTTTTTGAATTGGTGGTGGGATTGAATGTGATCTCGGGAAATGGTTGTGTGGCGCACAGGAGGGGATGCTCGATAAAGGACGGCGCTGTAGCCCCGGGTCTGTGACCCGGGTGGCGCAAGATGCTGATTGCAGACAGGCTCTGTCCCCGCAGCCAAGGCCCAGCCGCTCCGCACCTCGCGGGTCACAGACCCGCGTTACAGCAGCGCTGGGTGAGAAAGAGCCAAGGTGCCGACGCACCCCAATTCCAGGCGCCCAGTATCAACCTCAAATGCTAATCAGAGAGTTTCCCGGCTCTCCGCGCCTTCTTCGCCCGCATGCGGATATTGAGCATTTCCACGCCAAAAGCGAAAGCCATGGCAAAGTAAATATACCCTTTCTCAATATGCCTGCCGCATCCATCCGCCACGAGCATCACTCCGACAAGTAACAAAAAAGCCAGAGCCAGCATCTTGATCGTCGGGTGGTGATTGACGTACTCCGCGATGGGCTTGGCTGCAAGTAACATCACTCCCATCGCCAGGATCACCGCGGCAATCATCACCCCGATCTGCTGGGCCAGACCCACCGCTGTGATCACGGAATCGAGAGAAAAGACGATATCGATCACCACGATTTGCGCGATCACCGATCCCAAGGTGGCGCTGCCCTTGTTCACCTGCGCCTCGGGTTCACCTTCCACCGTGCCGTGAATTTCGTGCACACTCTTCCACAGCAGAAACAAACCGCCGCCGATCAGCACCAGATCCCGTCCGGAAAAGGGACGATCAAAAAGCGTGAAGAGCGCGGCCGTCAACCGGGTGAGCCAGACAATCGAGCACAGCAGAAGGATCCGCGCCACGAGGGCAAACGCCAGGCCAATCGTCCGCGCCCGGCCCTGTTCTTTTTCCGGCAGCTTTCCCGCGAGGATGGAAATGAATATAATATTGTCGATCCCGAGCACGATCTCGAGCACCGTCAACGTGAGCAGGCTGATGCAAATACTAAGGTCGGCGTACCACGGCATGGGAGCAAAGTTTAAGCGGCGCTTTCTACGGCACACACGATTAGTCCCAGGGCCGGTCCGGCATCAATCATTTAATGAGTGCGGAGATCGCCGAAACCATGGCCCGCCTTCTCACGGTTCACAATTTGCTAGATCAGCAATTCCTCGATCGCGACCCTCAAATCCAAAGAACCGCATTCACGAATTCGTTGAAAGTTGAACGTTGAAAGTTGAACGTTCTTCCAAAAAGCACCAGAAACATCATCTTTAGTTTGATTTCTTTCCCAAAGCTCATGTCTTCCCATTCCCTTGGCCAACTTCTCCTCACCGGCGTCCCCGGACCTGAAATGGATCGCGAAACGGCGGCCGTCTTTCGCCGCATCCAGCCCGGCGGCTTCATCCTTTTCGGGCGCAATATCCAGACGCCCGCGCAGCTCCGCAAACTCATTGACGATTTGCGCGATCTCAGCGACGTCGAGCCGGTCATCACCATCGACCAGGAAGGCGGACGCGTCTCCCGCCTGAAGTTACTTGGCAACGAACCGCCCAATGCCAATCAACTCCGCGACAAGGACGATCTCTCCCTCATCGAGCGCCATGGCCGCATCACCGGACGGCTTCTCCGCATGTTCGGGTTCAATCTCGACCTCTGTCCCGTGCTCGATATTTCCTTTGACGACAAGGCCGACAATTCGCTTCGGGGCCGCTGCTATGGAAACGATGTCGCGCAAGTCGTTCGCAATGCCGGGGTATTTAACGATGCGCTCCGGAGCGAAAAAATCCTCAGTTGCGGCAAACATTTTCCCGGCTACTCACGCGCCCCGCTCGATGCGCATCACGATCTGCCCACGATCGATCTGAAGCGCGCCGATCTCGAAGCGCACGAACTCGCCGTCTTTCGCCACTTCTGCGGCCAGCCCGCGGAAGTCGATTCCATGATGATCGGCCACGCTTTTTATCCCGATCTGGAAACGGAAAAAATCCCGTCCTCGCTCTCGCGCAAAGTCGTGCACGATCTGCTGCGCCACGATTGCGGTTTCCGCGGCCTCATCATGACCGACGATCTCGATATGGGCGCGATTTTAAATCACTATAGCCTCGAGGAAACCATTCATCTCGCCATCGGCGCCGGCAACGATCTGGCCATGATCTGCCATCGCATTCCTAGTTTGGAAAAAGCGCTCGAGGCCTTGCACACCGCGCCTTCCGCCGAAGTGACGCGCGCTCTCGAAAGCGTCGCGCGCTTCAAAACGCGCCTCGCGCCGCCCGACCCCTGGGACGAAGCCGAATTCCGCCGCCGCGACGCCGAAGTATGGGACCTGCGCGTCGCCACCCTCGGCCCCGAACGCGCCGCGCAACGCAGCCCCGAAGACGGCAGCCGCTCTCCGGTCGAAGTCGTCGGCGACGGCCTCGGCGGCTGGAAAGAAGTAATGCTAGGCAAGAAAAAGGCTGACTAACCCGGGAGCGCCGGCATCCCTGCCGGCGAGTTTCCTTAGCGTAGCATGGGCGTCCCGCCCATGGAAAGTGACACGCGGGTAGAATGCCCCCATCACAATGGGCTAACCCACGCGTCCACTCCAAGCTTCGGCGAGGACGCCTGCGCTCCGTGGACTCCACCCAAAACATGGAACGACCGATCGCCGGTGGGGCCGCCTGTCCTCAGGCGGCCAGAGTGTGTGGAATGCAAGCTAACTAGGGATAAACGAATCGGCTTCGACCCTCCGTGCCTGCCATCACGATTGTGAAAGCCCGCGACCCGACGCCATGAAAATGCCTCCGCGCCCCAAAGTCATCCGTTTCACAGCGCCTTCCTACGCCTCTCAATTGAACGTTGAACGTTCAACGTTGAACGTTCTTCCTCCCCCCTTTCGTGTAGGGGCTTTCCTCACAAAGAATTCAGGGAACCCCCGGATAGTCGCGCGCGCGAAAACCATGTTGCAATAGCGGCACAACCATCCAGCCCGCATGCCTAACAAACATCATCCCTTTCACCCCGTCATCTACGTGCGTGGCTTTGCCGCCACTCCCGGCGAAATCGAAGACACCGTCTCCGATCCCTACATGGGCTTCAATCTCGGCGCGACCAAAACTCGCGCGCTCTGGAGCGGCGACGTCAAGCGCTTCTATTTCGAATCGCCCTTGCTTCGCATCATAAATGAATTTGCCAAAAGCGGTATCCGCTACGACGACGTCTATTTCGATGGCGTGGATCAAGTGCTGGACCCGCAAGCCACGGAAGCACTTCCCTATCAATCCATCGTTATTTTCCGGTATTACGACGAAGCCTCGACCGCTTTCTCTGATGGCAAAGGCCGGCCTATCGAGCACTTCGCCCAGCGCCTCAGCGAATTGATCCTGAAACTACGCGACAAACTCTGCGGAAATAAAGAGAATGACGTCGCCCCGGAAGACTTCCGCGTTTATCTCATTGCCCACTCTATGGGCGGGCTCATCTGCCGCGCCTTCCTGCAAAATCCCGCGAACGGCAGCGACGAAGCACGCAAGGCCGTGGACAAACTCTTCACCTACGCCACTCCGCACAATGGCATCGATCTGCGCATCGTCGGAAATGTCCCCGGTTGGGTCGTCTTTGGCGATGTGAACAACTTCAATCGCGAAAAAATCGCGGAATACATGGGGCTCAAGCAGTCGGATGATGTGGCCCAAGTAACAGGATTTGATATCAACCGCATCTTCAATCTCGTCGGCACTAATCCCGCCGATTACCTCGTCCTGAGCGGCATCTCCCGCTGGGCTGCCGGACCGGAGAGCGATGGCCTCGTGCGCATGGAAAACGCCACCACTCACGATGAGAAGGGCGTCAAATCTCCCAGTGCCTACGTGTATCGCAGCCATTCCGGCTACTACGGCATTGTGAATTCCGAGGAAGGCTATCAAAACATGATCCGCTTTTTCTTCGGCGATCTGCGTGTGGATGGATATCTCGACGTAAATGCCCTTCGCCTTCCCGCTGACGTGCAAGACGCCCTCAACAATGGAAAACGCGTCAAAGCCTCCTATCAATTCGAAGTCGTGGCCACGGCCCGTGGGTGCCAGTGGCAAATGCACCGCCGCGTCGTGCGGGAAAACTCCGCCATCTTCCGGCAATTCGACGAACTGATGCCGCAGGACGGCGCGGGCAACCGAGTCCCCGATCACACGAAAAGCCCGCACTTGTTCTCCATTTTCCTAGATAGCAAAAAGAGTACGTCGCAAGGCAACGGCTCGCTCAGCTTCGCCTTCGACCTCTCGGTGGTCGTCCCCGACTATGAAGTGGACGGCATTCTTTTTCTGAAACATCACTACGAAGGCAGCTCCATCTATCGCGACCGCATCATCATCGAAGCCTTCCCTCCGCAAAAGCCCGGGGATCACTGGAAAGTCCTCTACGGCTTCCAAAGCAAAACCCCCAACGCCGCCAACGAAGTCCCTGACAACATACAGCCAAGTAACGGCACCCTCACCTTCGAGATTCCCATCTCCCAGCCCGGCCAGCCCGGCATCGACGCTAAAATGCGCATCATCGCCGCAAGGTGGAATGGAATGTAAAACTGCAGCGCCCGGTATTTAGTATCTAACATCTCTTTTTGATCCGTCGCGAACTTGCCATTATGCAATTCCCCGAAACTTCATCAGCGACAGAAGCGGAGCCTGCCTCGCCTGCCCGTCCGCTGGCGGAAATCCTTGGGGAGCGTTTCAAGCAAATTCCCAAAGACAATGGACGAATATGGATGCCCGTGTCACCCGACGGGAATAAGAATGGCAAATGGAAGGTGGCAAACGGGAATTTCGATAACCTCAATCTCACTGGCTTCAACTTTCAGGGAGCCGAACTTCCGTCAGCCACCTTTCACGATGCCAATGTGACGGACGCGATTTTCTGGGAAGCAAATCTGAGATCCGCGGACCTATCCAAAAGCCATGGTCTGCTGGCAGACGCCCTGGCCGGCGCCGACCTCACCAATGCTAAATTGCCCGAGAGTTTCAAAGAGTACCCGGGCCTGGAAGAGGTCCAGCAGCTTTCGCAAAATGCCGGGAAGGTCTCGCTGACGATTCTAGCGACCGTCGCGTTTGTGCTGATCACCATGGCGGCAACGCCCGATTCACAGTTGGTAACAAATGGAAATACGAGCGACCTGCCGCTCATCGGCGCCAAGGTGCCCATCCAATTGTTCTATTTCGCCTCACCGGTCATTCTCTTTTTCTTATTTCTCTATTTCCATATTTATCTTCTGCGCCTTTGGATCGCCATGGCACGCCTGCCCGCCAGGTTTTGCGATGGACGTTCCGTTGACGAAGCTACCTACCAGTGGTTGTTAAATGATATAGGGCGTTCTTACTTTAAGCGGCTGAGCGATAGGCATCCTCCACTTTTCCGCCTGCAGAATGGAGCAGCGTGGGGGCTGGG
>OUNM011375489.1_pt1 | contig 27119 bp, 23 predicted proteins | sample 1769961 | NCBI WGS metagenome assembly OUNM01 (sample SAMEA3914820, study PRJEB12502) | metagenome | biome: forest; material: soil | place: USA | collected 2012-03-12 | depth 0.3 m | reverse complement strand
GGCGCGCAGACCCAAAGCAGATCTTGGAGAAGATCGATCGCGCATGGGAAAGCTTACTCGAAGCCATGTACGAACCTATTTCTGTGACAGCACACTAGAAGATTGAGGCGCAGCGCTTATGCATCCGCTTTCACTGCTTCTCAGTTTAACAATTCCGTGTGGGGAACAAGTATCCGTGTTCTTCTTGTTTCTGCAATATAGCGCGATACGTGCATGTCAAAAATATACTTGATGTTGCGAAATTCTAATTTCGCCTTTGCGAAGTATTGCTTTGGGATCACTTTTCACAGGAGGCCGCCCTGCGCACGACGTGATGAGCAGCATGACTGCGGCTATCGAAAACAGAATAAGTAGGTTCGCGTTAATCATGGCGCCTTAATGCCGCAAGTACTCCTGCCAGACATGCGCGGTCGCTTCGTTGGGGAGCCGGTGGGTTTGGTCTTGTTGCCTCTGAAATCCTGGTAGCTGACCACTTCGTAGCTGTCGGGATCTCCGAGCCACCCAAGTCGGGCATCGATTTTGTAAAGTTGCGCAGGTGACGCGGCGGGCTTTGAGGCGCCTTAAGAAAAAGAAGGCGGCGGAGTCTTGAAGATGCTGGGGGCGCCGCCTGGAGAAGCGGCCGAAGCGGAGGGCGGCGGGGGGGGGCGCGCCGGTGAGGATGTCGCGGTCGGAGCTCATGGATGTGGGTGGGATTCCGAGGATGGAGAGGCGTTTGTAAAGTCCATCCGGGTGGAAGGCGCAATCGATGGCATTTCGAAATCGGCACGTGGAATCCGGATCCCGTCGGGTACGGGATCGAGATGATCCCCAGCAGGTATGCCCAATGTGCCGACTGAAAATTGCGACGATCCTCCGGCAAGGGGGCGCTGTTGGTGCACATTCCCGACGCGGTCGAACTCACAATCATTTAGCGTCCTGAGATTTCTTTTTCGGGACTATGTCGATATCGCAGTCATTGCTCGTTTCAAATGGTTGCGATAAGATTCCGCCGGCCGCGTTCTTCATTAGAAATGAATCACCGTCCACAGACAGACTCAATGGGATCTTTGTCTTGACCGTCAGGCGACCAATTGGGCTTCCGTCCGAATCAAATCCAGAAAACAACTCTATGCGCGACAGCTGCGCAGAATTTTTGTCGCTCCCGGCGGGCTTTTTTTTGGAATGGTCGGTGATCGTCTCAATTAAGGTGATAATCCTTTCCCCATGAAACACGGCGTCCCCAGTGATTATTTTGTAGCCATACTCACGCTTGGGCACTCCAAGGGTTGTTGTTTCTAAGGTAATTGCAGGTTTTTCATTTCGATTCGTCGCCATGGTTGCAGAAATGACGAGGGGCGCCTTCGCGGCGGGGATTGGTTCCTGAGCCAATCCGACGCGGGGCAGGATCAATGCCGTAAGGACGGCGGATATGAGGCGATTTGGCAGAGGAAATTTCAATTTAGACATTACGAGGAAAAGTTAGTCCATACTCCCGCTTCGGCAAAAGGTATAAGAGGAATAATGGGGGTAATGAGCATAATGAGAGCAATGGTGTGTTAATTCGGTGCGCATGCGCGCCGCTCCTAATGCCGTAAATACTCCTGCCAGGCATGAGCGGTCGCTTCGTCGGGGAGCCAGGTGGCTTTGGTCTTGTTGCCTTTGAAATCCTGGTAGCTGGCCACTTCGTAGCTGTCGGGATCGCCGAGCCAACCGAGATGGGCATCGATCTTGTAGAGTTGAGCGGTTGACGCGGCGGCCTTTGAGGCGCCTTGAGAAAAAGAAGGCGGCGGAGTCTTGAAGATGCTGGGGGCGCCGCCTGGAGAAGCGGCCGAAGCGGAGGGCGGGGCGAGGCGCTGGTTTACCGTTGCTTTCAGAAAGGGGATGACGACGTCGAGGCTGCGGCCCGTGCCGTGGCCGGCGTTTTTGTTGAAGGCCAGAGCCCAGGGAGCGTGCAGTTTTACTCCGGCATCGATATTCCGTTGCGATTCCTGGAGCCAATCCGGTTTGTCCTTGGCGCCGAGGGCGAAAAACATGGGGATGTCGGTTTTCCCGGGAGTGAGACTGCCTGCGCCGCAGGTCCCCGTCGAGCTGGCGAAGGCGATGACCCGTTTGGGAAACAGGCTGCAGTAGCGCTCGGAGACGTTTGACCCCGCCGAAACACCCCAAAGTGCCAGGGGCGCCTTGGAAAGCTCCGGGTGCTTGCTTTCCGCGGCCAGATGGTCGACAGCCGTGTTGATGCTTCGGGCGACTTCGCCTTGGGCGTCGCTCTGGTAGTCGAACGGTTCACCGTTGGTGAACTGGCAGGCGACGATGGCAAAGCCGATCTCGTTGGCGAGTCCCTGCCATCCCGACTCTCCGGCCATGCCGCGTCCATCCTGATGGCGTCCCGGAATGAGCACGAGCGTGCCGCGCAACGGCTCCGATCGGGTTGGAATCCATCCCTTGAAGGCGACGGTATTGATCTTTACGCCGGGGAGGGGATCGCCGTTCCAATCGTAGGTCTGGGCGGGCGCTGGCTTGGTGAGCAGCAGGAGAGCGAAGGCAATGAGGGCGGGCAGTTTCACGAGGACAATCTGGTTTTTTCGAACGGGCGTTGTCAGTCAGCTCCGGCGGATCGTAGCGCGCGACTTTCGGAACACAATCACTGTTAGCATCGAAACTACATCATCATGCGATTGTCGCGGGAAGATGGAATCGCCATTCTGGGCGCTCAAAGCAGCGCCGTCGCCGATGCTGGTCGCGAGTGTTTGCGGACGCGCAACTGCGGCGGAGCTCCCCCGTCAAAATCCCCAGAATCGAAATCCCCTCCACTACTATGAATCGTACGCACATGGTCCCTCGCTTGCGGCGCGCCGTCTCGCGCCGCTTGGGAGCCGCCGGTACAGCAGCGTTGCTGCTGACCACTCACTGGGCCGGAGCCCAGGTCAATCAATCAAACGCCGATGCGGCTTATAATGCCTATAACGCGGCCTTTTTGGTGCAATCCGGCGGGCAGACTTATTATAAAAAGGGTTCCGGCACGTCGTCCTCCGATAACGCCTACCAGGGCACCTGGGGCGGCGCGCTGGATATCGGGCTGGCACAGGACGTGTATGAACGCGTCGGCACGGCGTCGGCGCAGACGATGGTGAACAATCTCGTCACGACTTTTCTCGCGCAAAATAACTTCGACTGGTCGACCAATAGTTGGAATGACGACATCGGCTGGATGACAATCTGCTGCATGCGCGGCTACGAGATCACGGGCAACGCGGCGTTTTTGACGAAGGCCAAAAGCGCGTGGGCGATGGCTTACAATCGCGGCTGGGACAATACCTTCGGTGGAGGCATCTGGGAAAACATGGCGACCTTAAAATCCAAGTGCGCGTTGAGCTGCGACTCGCTCGGGATCTCGGGCTGTGAGCTTTATCAGGCGACCGGCGATTCCACCTATCTGACCAAGTGTCAGGCGATCTATTCGTGGGTCCGCGCCAACCTCTTCAATGCCTCGACCGGCCAGGTCAACGAGGGGTGGACGGCCAGCGGCCTGGAGTCTTCGGACAATGTCTATAACAGCGGCGCTTTCATTAATTTTGCGAACCGCCTGCACAATCTCACGGGGCAGGCCGGCTATTACAACGACGCGCTGCTCGCGGCGGACCACGTGGTGAACAAGTGGGCGATCATTGGCAATACGCAGCGCGGGTCGACGTGCTGGCAGCTGGAATTCGTGCGCGGCCTGAAGTACTTCTGCCGGGATAACAATCTCTGGAGCCGCTATTACACCTGGCTGATGAACAACGCCAACGCCGCGTGGAACGAACGCCGGACGGATCTCAATCTGACCTGGAATTCCTGGACAAGCCAAACGCCGTCCGACGACTGTTCCTCCATGGAATGCCTGAGCGCGGCGGTCGTGCAGCAGGTAATCCCGGCGGTGTATGAATTGGACGCGCTCACGGTGCAGGCTTATGCGGGACCGGGCTATCGGGTGATTTCCGATAGCAACTTCCTCGACGGGCAGGGGGTGATCCTGGATTCGACGGCGGTCGGCAATTACATTTCCTTCCTCGTGCCGGAAATCGCGGCAGGAAAATATGATGTGCACGTTTCGGTGAAGAAACTGAACTCGCGGGGAATTTTCCAGACGGCCATCGGGCAGGTGGGCAACAATTCGCCGGTGAACATGGGGGCGACACAGGACCTGTATACCTCGGGCGCATCGTATCCGGATCTCGACCTGGGCACGTGGGCTCCGGCCACGAGTTCGGACAAGTGGTTCTGGTTCAAGGTCACGGGGAAGAATGCCGCGAGCAGCAACTACAGTCTCTGTTTCGACACCATCACTTTGTATCCGGTCAAGTGAGGTCATGGTTCCGAGGCGTCTTGGACTCTCCTGAGGCGTCGCCGACTGGAAATAACGATTTTGCATCCTTCCCGCCTGGTTAGCGGGCGGGATGCAGGAGAGAGAGGTAAGCACGCCGGCCACGGGTGAACAGAGCGCCCGTGGTCGGCATTTTTTGAGACTGATGGGAAGAATGGGAACGGCAAGCCGAACGCGGCCGGTCGGCGCGCTGGTGACGATCACCCGAGGGGCGGCGAATACCGGCTGTTGAGGCGGAGTCTGCCCGCCGCGCCACGAGCCCCGCGCAAATCGCGCGCTTTTCTCGACGAACGGGTGAATTCGCGTATCATTAGTCGCTTGACCCTATGGATTTAGGCAGCAAGCGCATCCTCATTTTTATCGTAGCGTACAATGCGGAGAAGACGATCGAGAGTGTTCTCGACCGGATTCCCCGGGAACTGCACTGCCGGAATGTCGAGGTCCTGATCATCGACGATTCGTCGAAGGATCGCACCTTCCAGATGGGGTTGAAGCGTGAGGACCGAAAAGGCGATTTCCGCATCACGGTGCTTCGGACGCCTGAAAACCAGGGCTACGGCGGCAACCAAAAGCTGGGCTATCGCTACGCGATCGACAATGGCTTCGACATCGTCGCGCTCATTCACGGCGACGGGCAGTATGCGCCGGAAAAGCTGCCGATCCTGCTCGAGCCCTTCCTCAAGGAAGAAGCCGACGCGGTTTTCGGCTCTCGGATGATCAACAAGCAGGATGCGCTGAAAGGCGGAATGCCGCTGTACAAATGGGTGGGGAACCAGGTGCTGACCCATTTCCAAAACCGGATGCTCGGCTCCCATCTGAGCGAATTTCACTCCGGCTACCGGCTGTATTCCACGCGGGCGCTGAGCCGCATCCCGTTCGAGCGCAATTCGAACGACTTCCATTTCGACACGGACATCATCGTCCAGCTGCATTTCGCCGGCCTGACGATCAAGGAAATCCCCATCCCGACCTTCTACGGCGACGAGATCTGCCATGTGAACGGGATGAAGTACGCGTGGGACATCTTCCGGACGATGGTGCGGGCGAAATTCCACGAGATGAACATGCTCTACGATCGCAAGTTCGACGTCGGGCAGGTGGAGCTTACCTATGACCTGAAGATGGGGTTCGCCTCCTCGCACACGATGGCGGTCGAGGCCGTGCGCCCTGGAGCCACGGTGCTGGACATCGGCTGCGGCCAGGGCTTCGTCGCCAAAGAGATGCTGCCCAAGGCGGCCAAGGTGGTGGGCGTGGATCAGTACATTTCCACCTCCGACGATCCGCGTCTGGAGTTCCGGAAATGGGACATCGACACCGGCGAATTTCCCGTCGATGTGGCGGAGTTCGACCAGATCTTCCTGCTCGACATCATCGAGCATCTGCACGACCCCGAAGTGTTTCTCGAAAAGCTGCGCCAACTCGCCGTGCGGAAGCGGCCGGAGATCGTGCTAACCACGGCGAACGTGGCTTTCTTCGTCACGCGCCTGATGCTCTTTCTCGGGAATTTCAACTACGGCCGCAAAGGCATCCTCGATCGCACGCACACGCGGCTTTTTACCTTCAATTCGCTCAAGGAACTCTTCGCGCAGACCGGCTACAAGGTGCTGGAAGTGCGAGGGATTCCCGCGCCCTTTCCGAAGGCGCTGGGCAATAACGCCCTCTCGCGGTTCCTCGTGAATGCGAATGCCTCGATGATCAAGTTCTTCCCGGGCTTCTTCTCCTACCAGATCTTCGTCCGGGCCGCGTCGTTGCCGACGGTGCCCGCTTTGTTGAAAGAGACGATCGATCGCAGCGAGGAATTGCGGCAGGCAGAATTGGTTGGGGCTGAAAAATAGAGCGGTCTTACTCGGCGTTCCCGTCCACGCCGGTGTTGCTGATATCCAGGATCACGGAGCCTTCATTGTCGCAGACGAGGACGTGACCGCCCTCGGCGCCGGCGCAAAGCGTCACGGCCTGTTCGCCCAGATTGCCGAAGACTGTGAGCAGGCCGGAATCGATATTGGCCGAAAGCGAGGCCATGACTTCGCCGCTGCCTTCATGCATCCGCAGCATGCCGCCGTCGCTGTGGGCAAAGGCGGAGAGTCCGGCGCGGTGACTGGGGCTCAGAAGTTCGATCTCTCCGCCTTTGTCACTGCCGATCATGTAGCCGAGCGGGCGGCCGGCGGCATTCATGACTTTCACGACGCCGCCGTGTTTCGTGGAGCGGATGGCGGCGCGGGGCTTGCCATCGGGCGCGGCGGCGAGGAGCTGGCCGTGCCCGTCGACGGTCTTGAGGGCCACGAGCACACTGCCATCTTCATCGCGCAGTTCCAAAGCCGCGCCTTTCTCGCGCATCTCGAAGAGCCCGCGGCAGCGGCCCTCGGCATCATAAAGATAGAGGCCCGGACCATTTTCCGCGATGGTGATGCGCGCCTGGCCGCGCCCGTCGCCATCGCGGATTTTCAGCGCCTCGCCGGTGAGCGCGCCTTTTGGGGTGAGGTCGCCGGCGGTGAGCGCGGCCACGGTCTGGCGCAGCGACTCGACTTCCACCCGCAGGCGGGCGACCTCCTCGGCGAGCGATGAGAAATGTTCTGACATCTCCAAGGAATATTCGCTTTTCGTGAGCAACGGGAGGGGATATTTCGAAGAAGAGTCTGGTCCCCTTGTCATGAAATCCTCCTTCCTCCTTTGTTCCCTGGTTTCTGTGGTCGCGCTGAGTTCGCTCCCCGCTGAAGATACCTCTGCGGCGCCGCCGGCAAATGCCACGCCGCCGCCGCTCAAGTCATCCACGCTCACAAACGAGCCGGAGATCAGCGCCGAAGGGCACGTGATCTTTCGGCTGAAAGCCCCTGGGGCTTACGAAGTGGCGGTGCAGGGGCAGTCCATCCCGCGCACGGCTTTGGCCAAGGACGACAGCGGCATGTGGACGGCGGACGTCGGGCAGGTCCCGGGCGGCATCTGGGAGTATTCTTTCTACGTGGACGGGCTCCAGATCGCGGATCCCGGAAATCCGGCGATCAAACCGCAGCGCGCGCCGAAGACGAGCATCCTGCAGTTGCCGTCGCAGCCGCCGGCTCCCTGGGATTTCCGGCCCGAAGTACCGCATGGGACCATGCACCGGCACGACTACGTGTCCACGGCCCTGAAAGAGCTGCGCCGCCTGCATGTTTACACACCGCCGGGGTACGAGCGCGCGCCCTCGATCAAGTATCCCGTCCTGTACCTCGTGCATGGCTTTGGGGACAATGACGCCGCCTGGAGCGAGCACGGCAAGGCGAACTGGATTCTCGATAATCTCATCGCCCAGAATAAGGCCAAGCCGATGATCATCGTCATGCCCGACGGCCACGCCTACCCGCCCGAGACGACCTCGCGCCAGGATTACGGACCGATGAATCTCTCGGGCTTTGAGAACGAACTCATCACCGACATCATCCCGCTCATTGAGTCTGATTATCATGTGCAGCCTGACGCGGCGAACCGGGCGCTGGCCGGGCTCTCGATGGGCGGCGGGCACGCGCTCTTCACGGGCCTGCGGCGGCTCGATAAATTCGCCTGGATTGGGGCATTCAGCGCCGGCATTCCGCAGCAGGCCACGGGAGACACGCTGCCCAGCGCAGCCTCGATCAATGGCGCGCTGAAGTTGCTCTGGATTGCCTGCGGCAAATCGGACGGGCTCTTCCCGCGCAATTTGAAGCTGGATGAAACGCTGACGGAAAAGGGCATTCACCACACCTGGGTGGCGAGCGAAGGCGACCACAGCTGGCCGGTGTGGCGGAACTACCTGGTGCAGTTCGCGCCGCTCATTTTTTGACCATTTCGGGATACCTGCCTTCGTGACCGTTTGGCGCCAGTGAAGAATTCCCTTGCCTGAGAGCAAGAGTTGCTTAAGAGATGACAGTTGGCGGGCCGTGAATGCGGCGCGCCGGTCCCCGCGTGGAGTCGCTCACGCGGGAGAAACCCGGAGCCGCGCGTGCGAGTCTACTCACACGGCGAGAAACGCGACGCTACCACGTAACCAGAATAGGGCAGGCCTGCCGCTCACAGTTCCCCAGCCCCACTAGCCAACGATATCCAACTCAGCCAAATTAAGGTCAATAACCGGATCCGTGCGCGTGAAGTGCGCGTGATCCTCGGCGCCACGGGCGAACAGCTCGGCGTTATGCGTCTGCAAGACGCCCTGCGGCAAGCGCAGAACATGGGCCTCGACCTCGTCGAGGTGGCCCCGCAAGCGCAGCCCCCCGTCTGCCGAATTGTCGACTACGGCAAATTCAAGTACGAGGCAGCGAAGCAGGACAAGGCCGCCCGTAACGGGGCCTCGAAGCTCAAGGAAATCAAGTTCCGGGTGAACATCGATTCCCACGACTACGAGACGAAGCTGCGACACGGCGAAGAGTTTCTCGATAAGGCGAACAAGGTTCGGGTCCATCTCCAATTCCGCGGCCGTGAGATGGCGCACCAGGAGCTGGGCATCAAGCTCATGGGGCGCATTCGCGAGGATCTCTCCGGGATGGCCTCGGTGGAGCAGGAGCCGAAGCTGCAAGGCAAGAGCGTGACCATGACGCTCGCCCCGCTGCCGGCAAATAAACGGAAGCGCCGTTTCCTGAGCACGCACGATCTCCCTCCGCTCGAGGATGATCACGACGACGAAGACGAGGAAGACGACGACGACGAAGAAGAAGCAGAAGAATAGACCGGCGGGTGGGAAGGAAGGCGCGTTTTCACACGCCTGACTTTCCGCAGCCGAATCCGATTGCGGCCGAGGTGGCGGCGGTATGGTTTTTCATATCGTCCGCGACTCGGCGTCTGAGGACGCGGTTGGAGCACGCCGTTGACGCTTGATCGCTGGCAGGTGCAGATTGCAGCGCGCCCAATGGGAAGCGTGAGCGCCCTCCACATCGCGTAGGGCGCGGATTGACGGACGATAGAAACTGGCGAAACAACCAATGTGGTCTCTCCGAGGCTGCCGGGCTCGCCTCTGTCGCGCGCCTTGGAGTTTCGGCCTGCGGGCTGGATTGTGTGCCAAGATGGTTGCCGGCGCTTTACGAGAGACGCATTCCCATTGCGCAGGACGATTTGTACGCTAAGCCGTATCCATTCCATTTCGACGCAATGCCCGATCCAACTGCCGCCGCCCGCCCGCCCAAGCTCCTCCTTTTTGATATCGATGGCACCCTTCTGACCTCCGGCGGCGCCGGCGAGCGCGCTTTGCGTTGCGCCGTGCGCGAGCGATTTGGCGTGGACGATGACTTGAAGAGTGTCGAAATCGCCGGGCGCACCGACTCGGGCATTGCCCGCCAGGTTTTGCGCCGGTACGGGATGCCGGAATCTCCGGAGAACGTCACGGGCTTTCTCGACACCTATCTGCACCATTTGCGGCAATTGCTCCCCGAAACCACCGGGCGGCTTCTGCCCGGAATCCTCCAGTTGCTCGAGCTCCTGCACGGACGGCCCGGCGTGGTGCTTGCGCTGCTCACCGGAAATCTCGCCCAAGGCGCGGAGCTCAAGCTCACGCACTACGGCGTGTGGCATTATTTCGAATTTGGCGCCTATGCGGACGATCACCACGATCGCAATGAATTGGGTCACTTCGCCAAGCGCCGGGCCTACGACAAGCACAAGGTGGAATTTCCGGGCAACGACATCTACATCATTGGCGACACGCCGCACGATGTGGCTTGCGCCCGAGCCATCGGAGCCAAGGCCGTGGCTGTCGCGACGGGAAGCATTTCGCGGGAAGCGCTGGCGGGGCACTCGCCGGATTTTCTCTTCAATGATTTCAGCGATTCTGCCGCCGTGCTGAAGGCGCTCGGGCTGGAGTAGGCGGCGGGCCTTGACAATGGCGCAGCCCCTCGCGGAAGGTTCGCGCCCTTCTCATTTCCAAGATCATGGCCGCCAAGCGCATTCTCTCCGGCATCAAACCCACGGGCCGTCCTCACCTCGGCAACTACTTTGGCATGATGCGCCCGGCCATCGAATGGCAGGATCGAGGCGAGGCCTACTACTTCATTGCCGACTATCATGCGCTGACGTCGGTACAGGATCCGAAGTTGCTCCAGGAGTATTCCCGAGGGGTGGCCCTGGACTTCCTGGCATGCGGGCTGGATCCGGCGAAGGCCGTGCTTTTTCGGCAGAGCGATGTGCCCCAGGTCACCGAATTGACCTGGGTGCTGACCAGCCTGACGCCGATGCCGATGCTGGAAAACTGCCACGCCTACAAGGACTACCTGGCCAAGCGGAAGGGCGACGACGAGCCGGCCATGCACGGGCTCTTTGCCTATCCGGTGCTCATGGCGGCCGACATCCTCTTGTACGACAGCGATATCGTGCCGGTGGGCCGGGATCAAAAGCAGCATGTGGAAGTGACGCGCGATCTGGCTGGCGCCTTCAATCGTACATTCGGAAGAGCTACGAAAGATCGAGCGGGAGACAACTCTGCCGGACAAATTCTCCGCATCCCTGAGGCGAGCATTATGGAGGAGGGGGCGTCGATCCCCGGGCTCGACGGGCAGAAGATGAGCAAGAGCTACAACAATACGATCGGCCTCTTCGAAGAGGAGAAGGCGCTGAAGAAGAAGATCATGGGTATCGTGACGGACTCCACGCCCGTGGAAGCGCCGAAGGATCCGACGAATTCAGCCATCGTAAATCTCTATCGGCTGTTTGCCTCGCCGGAAGAGGTGCAGCGCATGGAGGAAGCGTTCCGGGCCGGCGGTTGCGGCTACGGCGAGTTCAAAAAGCAACTTTTTGCAACGATCTGGGAATATTTTGCACCCATGCGCGCCCGCCGGGCCGAATTAGATAAGGACCCCGGCGAGGTGGAGCGAGTCTTGCAAGATGGCGCGCGCCGCGCCGGCGAAGTCGCCGCGCAGACCATCGCCCGAGTGCGGGCTGCAGTCGGGCTTGGACCCGAGCGCAAAAGCCAATAGCGCGGCGGCGAGGTCCGCCACGCAATGTCAGTAGATTTCCTATTTGCACTAAAACCTATGTCGTGCCTCGGCTGGAGCGCGCTTGGCGCCGTGGACGACGGTGGGAGGCGTCTTTTGCAGCGTGAGACAGCCCTGGCACACGACGCGTGCGGTTTTCGTTTTCGGCGCCTTGACTTCGGTATTATTGGCGGGTGGTTGCACGATAAACCCAAAAAATTACGGTTTTTTGCACTTTGCGTGTTGCACCAGTCCGATTTCCGCCTAGCCTTGGCCCCTCCAAAGCACACGCGCTCCCAGTCGGGGTGCGCTCCGCAAAAGTCAGTACAAGTCATATGATGAACTCCAATCCTGGGGACAGAATGCCCTCCGACCCGATTGCCTCGGAAAAGGTATCGATTGATCGGAAGCTTTTCTTCCTCGATCTGAAGGAAAATCAGCGCGGGCGCTTCTTGAAAATTACCGAGGATGTGGGCGGCCGGCGTGATACAATCATGCTCCCGTCAGGCGCCTTCCGCGATTTTCTGGAGGCCTTGCAGCGTTTGGTGGAATTTGAGTCGAAGCTCTGATTTCGATCCAGGACCGCTTTTCGAATTCTGCTGCTGTGCTGCTGTCCGGCCTGAGGCTGGAAGTAGCTGCTAAAGTCCTTGAGCCGCTTCTTCCTAGAAGCGGCTCTTTTCGCGTTTGGATGGGGTCTATGGAATGCCAATACCGCGGTTGTTTGATCGCAAAGGCGCTCGTTGAAATGGGGCCGAAGCGGCAACTCGGATGAATGACGGTCTTAAGGGAGATCCTACGAAGCTTGATAAGGGCAGCGAGGCGCGTTACCGCAATTCGCCAAAATAGAGCCGGCCGGCGCTCGTCTGGAGCGCGCTCGAAATGACCACCCGGGCGGTTTTGCCAAGCAATGGCCGGGCGTGATTCACGACGATCATGGTGCCGTCCGGCAGATAGCCGACGGCCTGGTGCGCGTCGCGGCCTTCCTTCACCAAGGCCAGATCCAGTTCGTCGCCCATGGAGAGGGAGGGCCGGAGCGCATGCGCCAATTCGTTGAGATTGAGCGCCATGGCGCCCTGCAGCCGGGCCAACGCGCACAGGTTACTGTCGTTCGTCAGTAACCGGGCATTGAGCAGTTTCGAGAGCTCGATCAGCTTCGCGTCGGTCGTGTTGTCTTCGCCTTCCGGATTGCTCTCGTGGATCGCCACGGCGAGCAGGGGATCGGATTGCATCTGCTGAAGACGCTCCAGCGCCCGGCGGCCGCGTTCGCGTTTCATCGAGTCACCGGAATCGGCCAGGCGCTGCAATTCCCCGAGGATAAAGCGCGGGACGACGAGCGAACTGCTGAGAAAACCCGTGCGACAGATGTCGACGATGCGTCCATCGATGATGATATTCGAATCGATGAGCAGCGGCGCGTCCTGCACGGTGGCCTGACGGAAGCGCACGTAAGGAATGATGAGCGAGAATTCATCGCGGCTGCTGCGCACGGCGAGCATCATGCCGAAATACGCGCACGTGGCGTAGGTCACCAGGCTGGCGATCCACTGGACTTCATCCGGAGACTCGCGCAGGATATTCGAAGCGAGGAGCAGGTGGGCGAAAATTGTGCCCATGAGCAGGCCGAAGGTGGCCGAGGAAAAAACGCGCAGGGTGATCCCCTTGAGCAGGCGATCCGCAAAAATGATGGCGCCGCCGAAGGCCAGACCACTCGCCAAGCCCATCCATTGACTCTTGAAGCCGATCGGTCCCACCGTCCACCCGATGTAGAGGGAGAAGATGACGAACAGCGTGCGCAGCAGATTGATGGTATAATTTGGGATCATTCCGTGTATGGCCAGTATGATGAATTGAGGCGCGAGATTTAAACAGGCTGCAGTAGCGGACCACCTTTCGTCTCCCCGGCCCGAGCCTGCAACCTTTTAACGCTTTTGTGGCACGGGAGAGGGAGTTTTGGGCAGAACCGGCGTCATTTGGCGATCCCGATAGAACAGAATCCCGGAGTGGCGCAAGTTGCTGACCAGCGATTTGAGGTCGTCCGCCATTTTGCGGTCGTTGATCAGAGCACCGAGCGCGCCATCTCCTTCCGAGATCTTTTTCAAAAGGATTTGCGCGGAGTCAATGGTTTTTGTGGCGGCATCTGCAGTCTTTCGCGCCTCGCCGATGGCGCCCCGCAGGTCGGTGGAGGCGGCCTCGGCATTTTTCATCACGCCGTTGGTCGAATCGACCGCCGCCTCGGCCTTTTTGATGACGGCATTGGCGTTTTGGGTGGCGGTTTTCAGGTTCTCCGTCGTGTCTTTCAGGTTGCCGAAAGTTTCCTGGAGGTTTTGGAGGTTTTTTTCGCTGAGGAGCTTTTCGTGCAGCGTCGCAGTGAGGAGTTCCAGTTGCTTCAGCTCCGTCTCGACCTGGGTCATGACCGCGCTGCCGCGATCGGTGAGCTGCTCGAAGCCGCCGCCCGGCCGGGCGCCGATGGCATGGGACCCGGGAGGCAGGGCATCATCGGGATCAAACTGCGCCGGGACGGCGATTTCGACATACTTGTCCCCCAGCAGACTCGAACTGCCGACGTGAAAAGTCGCTGCCCGCGGGATCTGGACGTCGTTGCGGATCTTCAGCTTCACTTGCGCATGGAGGGAGTGTTTGACCAGCTCCGGCGGTTCGGCGACGACGCCGATGGGGGCGCCAGCCAGCATCACGGGGGAATTGCGAATGAGGCCGTCGGCCTTCGGAAATTCCACGGTGATCTCGTAGGCATGCCGCATCTGCTGCTTGGCGCTGCCGAAAGTGACGATGAGCGCCCCGACGAAGGCGAGCCCGACGAAGAGGAAAAGGCCCACGAGGACCTCCGTGCGCCGGTCCGGGTTCATAGGTCGATTTCCTCCGAGCGCCCCTCGATGAAATTCCGCAGGATCGGGTCGCGCGACTCCTGCAATTCCTCCACGCTTCCCTGGAAGTAGACGCGGCCCTCGTGGAGGAAGGCCACATGATCGGCGGTATGGAAGGCGGTCTTCATATCGTGCGTGACGACCACCGAGGTGACCTGCAGGCGCTTTTGCAGGCGGCGAATGAGCCGATTGATCGAGTCCGAGGCGATGGGATCCAGACCGGTTGTGGGTTCGTCGTAGAGGATTCCCTCGGGGCGCGAGACGATGGTTCTGGCCAGGCCCACGCGTTTGCGCATGCCGCCGCTGAGGTTTTCGGGCATCTTCTTTTGTTCGCCTGCGAGATCGACCATGGCAAGGGCTTCCGCGACTTTGCCCGCGATCTCTTCCGGGTCTGTAAATCCCGCTTCGCGCAGGGGAAAAGCGATGTTTTCCTCGACCGACATGGAGTCGAAGAGCGCGCCGCTTTGGAAGAGGATGCCGATTTTTCTGCGGATGGGGCCGAGTCCACGCTCGGAGAGCGTGGAAATGTCTACGCCATCAACGAGGACCCGGCCGGAGGTGGGTTTGAAGAGCCCGATGAGATGTTTGAGCAGGACGCTCTTTCCCGTGCCGGAACGCCCGAGCACTACGCAGGTCTGGCCGCGGGTGATGTCGAGGTCGACCCCGCAGAGGACAGGCTGGGCGCCGAGTTTTTTATGCAGTCCCTGCACCGAAAGCATGGGAGGCGACGTGGGAAGGGACATCAGTGGCCGTAGGGGAGGAGCAGGTTCAGGGCGATCGAAAGGAAGAAATTCAGGACGAGGATAGTGAGCGAACTGGCGACCATGGCTTCCGTGGGCGCGCGCCCGACGCCGACGGCGCCTTCCCGCGCCTGAAAGCCCTCCCGGCAGCCGATGAAAACGATCACCAGCCCGAAAAAAACGCCTTTGATCAGTGTCATCTTTAGGTCGCGGCCGGTGGCGTATTTCAGCATGTTGTTCAGATAATACGGGGCGGAAATGCCGAGCACCTGGGTCCCGACGAGGTAGCCGGCGCAGATGCCGAAGCCGACACACTCGGCCACGAGCAGGGGCATAGAAATGAGCATCGCCAGCATGCGCGGCACGACGAGGTAGTCGACAGGTTGCACGCCGAGGGCGCGCAGGGCGTCGAGTTGCTCGGTGACCTTCATCGTGCCGATCTCCGCGGCGGAGGCGGCGCCGACGCGACCGGCCACCATGAGCCCCGTGAGCACCGGACCGAGTTCCCGGAGCATGGAGAGCGCAACGAGCGCGCCCACGGCCGAATCGAGACCGAGCCGGTGAAACTGCGAGTAGGTCTGTACGGCAAAGACCGCTCCGGTGAAGGAACCCGTGACGACCACCACCAACTGCGAACGAAAGCCGGTCTCAGCGATCTGCCGCACCACCAGACGCCAGCGAATCGGCGCGATGACGACGGCGCCAGCGGTTTCGGCCGCCAGCATGGCCAACTCACCCATGTAACTCAGGAAAGAAATGGTCTGGCGGCCGAGAAAGCGGAACATGCGGGAGAGGCCAGGGACCCTACGTGTGTCATCGCGAGTTGGCCATCTTCAATGGCGTCACTTCGCGGCTGTTCTCAGAGTAAGTGGCCGCGATTGCTGCGCCACATGTTGCTGGAGATTGGCGAGCGGCATTCCTGGAGGCAGAGCGGCCCAAAAAGGAAGAGCGCAGGAAGCGGTGCTCCTTGCGCTCTAAAAAACCCATTCCAGGCAGACCCTGGAACGGCGAAAATTAAAATGAAATGTCGCCAGGTGCTCGCCCTCTCAGACCAGCACGGCGTGCGACCTCAGACCCGCAAGGGCTGCGTTTTGCTCTTGGGATTCAGAGTGGCAGGGACGGCGCCCACGACGCGCGGCTCCAAGCCGAGCTTGCGGAAAATCGCCCGGATCTCCTGAATCGTCAAAGTGGGCTCCGCGAAGTCGAGATAAACGATGTCGTGATTGCTGTCGACTTTGTATCGAAGACTTGGAACGGCCTCGAGCTCGTGGTCGAGTTCTAGGATCTTGTCGACATTGCGAATGCCTGATGCGTAAACCTCGAGTTCGATCATATTTTACTTTGTAATGGCAACTCCACGTAATTTAAGAGGTGGCGGAAAGGAACGCAACGGCTAATTCGCTCCGGCTCCAAATTTCCCGCCTGTCCCTCTCGATGAAACCGTCAGGGAACGAGGAAGTTGTCTAAAATATTTCCCCGCGGGACCAGTGGCGCCAATCGCGCTTTGCCCAGCATTGCGCCACCCAAGAGACCGATGAGACTCTGTGACTACCCCCCATTGCCCGCGATTCAGCGCTGGCTCACGACGCCGCCGGCGGACTTGCCCCGCCGCTATCTGGATTTCTACGCGCTTTCGAACTATACCCACGCCCTCGGGTTGCTGCTCCACGTCATTTTCCTGGGCGTCCTTTGGGCGGCGGGGATCACGCCGCTGGCGCTGCTCAATGTTCTGAGCGTCGCCATTTTCATCTTCACGCTCTCGGCTTCGAAGCGCGGCTGGGTCAATGCCGCGCTGCTCGTCGGCGGTCTCGAAGTGGCGACCCACCAGGGCATCTGCGTGCTCGCTCTCGGTCTGGCGCCGGGCTTCGAGCATTTCATCCTCATCCTGGCGATTGGCGTGCTCTTTTACCACCACATCCCGCTCAAGGTGCGCATCGTCATGGCCATCCTTCCGGTGCTGGATTACATGGCGGTCTACGAGGTGGGGCTGCACCACAAGCCTTGGTTTCACGCGCCTTCGCACGTCATCGACGGACTGGCGGCGATGAATGTGACCTTTTACGTCGCGATGCTCATGGGGATCTGCATCTACTTTCAGGACTCGGTGCAGAAGGCACGGCTGCACGCGGAGAAAATGGCGGAGGCAAAGACGATCTTCCTGGCGAATATGAGCCACGAATTGCGCACACCGCTGAATGCCATCCTGGGTTTTGCCCAGATCCTGGCCCGGAGCGCCGGGCTCAGCGAACTCGACCGAAGGAATGTCGCCATCATCAATCGCAGCGGCGAGCATCTCCTGCAGCTCATCAACGATGTGCTCGATATGTCGAAGCTGGAGGAAGGAAAGTTCCAGATGCAGGACGCGCCCTTCGACCTTCACGAGCTGCTGGGCGATCTGCGGCCCATGTTCGAGTTGGCCGCGCGGGATAAGCAAATCGAACTCTCCATCGAGGAGGCGGACGATTTGCCGCGCACCATCCGCGGCGACTCTCTGCGGGTGCGGCAAATCCTCATCAATCTGCTGAGCAACGCCATCAAGTTCACCACCCAGGGCGGAGTGCGGCTCAGCGTGCTGCGCGGGACGGCGAAAACCGACAACGGAAGGGAGCGGCTCCTCTTTCACGTGGAGGATACGGGCGAGGGCATCGCGCCGAGCGAGCTTCCGGAGCTGTTCCAGCTCTTCACGCAGACGGCTTCGGGCCGGCAATCGCGCAAGGGCACCGGGCTCGGACTGGCGCTCAGCAAGCGTTTCGTCGAGCTCATGGGGGGAAAGATGGGAGTGGAAAGCGAACTGAAGAAAGGCAGCGTCTTTTGGTTCGAACTTCCGGTGGAGGTGGAGTCCTTCATGCTGCCGGCGCACGTTGAGCCCGGCCAAGTCGTCTCGGCGGTGATCAAAGGCGCGCCGCCGCTCATGCTCGTGGTCGATGACAATGCGCAGAACCGTGAATTGCTCGCGCAGTTGTTGAGCGGGTTGGGCTTTCGGGTGGAATGCGCGGCCGATGGCGAGGAGGCTTTGGCCGGCTGGGAGCGCCTGAGGCCGGATCTTGTTTGGATGGATCTGCGCATGCCCGTGCTCGACGGTTACGAGGCGACGCGCCTCATGCGCCGGCGCTCGCGGGACCTCCACCGCCCGGAGCCGAAGGTCGTGGCCATCACGGCGAGCGCCATGGAGGCCGAGGCGACGGCGAAGCGGCACGCCCGTTTTGACGCCTATGTGAGCAAACCTTTTCCCGAAAAGCGCGTTCACGAAGTGTTGACTCAATTGCTGGATATCGAGTTCGTCCGTACAAAACCGCAATCTTTGTTGGAGACACCCGTCCAGCGTGACGGCGATTTGCGCGCCACGCTGGAGACCGTGAGTCCGGCCCTCGTCGGCGACCTGCATCGCGTCGCCACCGTGGCAGATTTTGACGGAGCCCAGGGTGTTATTCAACGAATTGCGGCAAAGGATGAGGATCTCGCCAGACGCCTCAGCGAGATGGTGGAAAGCTATCGTTTCGATCTGCTGGAGGAGTTGACGCAGCCCGTCGCGTACGCGCAGCATGCCGCCGACTGATGAACGCACAGCCGACCATCCTCATCGTGGATGACACGCCCGAGAATCTCACCGTGCTTCGAGACATCCTTTCGCGCGGCGGTTTTCGCGTCCGGCCCGTGTTGCAGGGGGCTCTGGCTTTAAAAAGCGCCACGGCGGAGCCGCCGGATCTCATCCTCCTCGATGTCATGATGCCGGGGATCGACGGCTACCAGACGTGCGAGGCATTGAAGGCGAATGAAGCCACGGCGGAGATCCCGGTGCTCTTCATCAGCGCGCTGGATACGACGGAAAGCAAGTTGCGTGGCTTCGAGGTGGGCGGTCTCGACTATGTTACGAAACCGTTTCGCTCCGAGGAAGTCCTGGCGCGGGTACGCACGCATGTCGCATTGCGGGAAGCTCAGCGCCTGCTCGCGAAACAAAACGAAGAGCTGCGCGAGGCGGCCTTGCTGCGGGAGGATCTCGATCGCATTCTCCGGCACGATTTGCGTGGATCGCTCTCCAATATCATTGGCTATTCCGAGCTATTAACGGAGGAGGTCAGCCTGGATAAGACCGCCTCGGAACATGCGCAGACGATTGTCGATGCGGGCTATACCATGCTCAGCATGGTGCACTCCTCCTTCGATCTCGCGAAAATGGAGCGTGGAGTCTATGAACTCCGGCCCGAGCCATGCGACCTCGTCTCGACCGTGCGACGAGTGTGGCGAGAGATGGGGCTCGAAGCCGAGCGGAAGAATCTGCGCCACCACTTCACCTTTGCCGACCCCGGCGCGGAGGATGCCATCGCGCTGGGCGAAAGACTTTTGTGTCACAGCTTGTTTCATAACTTGGTGAAGAATGCGATCGAGGCGGCGCCGCCGGGCAGCGCGCTGGAGATTCACTTTGGCGCGGAGGACCATCAGCTCACGGCCCGGTTGAGGAATGAAGGCGCGGTTCCGGAGGCAGTGCGTGAGCGGTTCTTCGACAAGTTCGCCACTTCCGGCAAGCCGGAGGGCACCGGTCTCGGAACCTATTCAGCGAAACTGATGGCGGAAACGCAGGGCGGGGGGCTGCGGGTCGATACGTCGGAGCCGGGGCATACCACAGTCATCGTCACCTTGCCTGCTCCTTCGCCGTTGGAGACCGACAAGTTTCGCGAAGCGAGGGCGCGTGCGCAGATGGAGCGCGCGCGTTTTCAGTCGCCGGATTTCGCGCCCGGCCGGCTGCTGATTGCGGACGACGATCCGGCCAATCGCGCCTATCTCGAGCGCATCCTGCCGTCGCCGCCCTTTCAATTGACATTTGCCGTCGATGGTCGCGAAGCGCTGGCGGCCTTGCAGGAGCCGCAGGAATTTTCGGCGGCAATCCTGGATCTGGAAATGCCGGAGATCGGCGGTCTGGACGCGGCGCGGGGCTTTCTGGAATGGCGTCGCGCGCGGGGATCGACCGACTCGGGACCGTTCTTGATCGCGCTCTCCAGCCACCAGGGCGCCGCGATGCGTCAGCATTGCCTGGAAGCGGGTTTCGATCGGGTGCTCACGAAACCGATCTCGAAACGCGCTTTGCTGGAGGAGCTGAAGCACGGGCTTTCCGGTTCGACGGCAGTCTGCCTGGATCGCGAAATTGCCGATCTGGTCCCGGGTTTCCTGGAGATGCAGCGGCGGCTCATGGAGCAGATCGAGGCAGGCATCGAGCAGCATGACGACGGGGCTCTCCGTGCTTTGGCGCATCGCTTGCAGGGAAGCTTCTCCATGTATGGCTTTCATGCCGCGAGCCATCTGGCTACGCGGCTCGAGGAGACCGGCAAGACGGGTGATTTTGCGCGCGGCCGAGAGTTGCTCGACGAATTGCGGGGATATTTGACCTCGCTAAAGTTTTACTACACGTAGACGCGCGTTCGCGCTTTCATCCGCTCCGTTTTCCCATGTCATCCAAGAAAATCCTCATCATCGACGACGATCCCAGCGTTACGAGTCTCCTGCGAGCCAAGCTGCAAAGCCGGGGCGCCGTGGTGGAAGTGAGCAATGTCGCGCGGCACGCCCTCGAAATTGCAAAAACCTTTGCGCCCGAAATGGTCGTCTGTGACATCGATCTCGGGCTGGACGGAGATGGCGGCGACCTGGCGGGTGAGTTGGCCCGGCTCCCGGGAATGGCTTCCACCGAAATCGTCTTCTTATCCGCGCTCGTCACTCCCGGGGACAACTCGCGGCAATCGGGCGGCCGGCGGCTCATTTCGAAAAAGAGCGCGTTGCCGGAAATCATCGACCAGATCCTGGCGTAACAACTTCGGAACAACTCTGATCGCGCGTCGGGTATTGTGACCACATGACCTCCCGCCGCGCCCGTCGCTTCGCTAAGCCGCGAAAGCCGACCTTTTTCTGGCAGGGCGCGCTCATCCTGCTGCCAGCCGTCGTCCTTTGCGGCTTCGGCTTCTATTCCCTGCGACAGGATCGCGATCTTGCGGCGCACCAGGCATCGGAGCGGGCGCGGATCTATGGGCGCGAGGCGGCGCAACACATCCTGCAGGGGCCGCTGCATTTTCTCCCGGCGCCTGCGGCCTCGGATCTTGCATTTACGGCTTCGGGGCCTGCTTCCCCAGCAGAGGATCCGGTCGGTCGCGAGGCGGAGGCTTTGCCTTCGCGAATTGGTATTTTGCTCAATGCCGAAGGGCAGCTGATCTATCCCCCGAGCCGGCAGGCTTTGCCGCTGCCGAGTCCCGTGGACTTGGGTGAGCTTACCGAGGCGCAGGCCGTGAAGCTCGACGAATTCGAGGTCGCGGTGGCGGCGCAGCGGGTGCAGAGCGCCGAGGATCCCGCGCTGCAGAGTTTCCTGGATTCCGCGCCGCCCGACCAATTTGCGGCGCTGGCAGCTTATCGCGCAGGGCAGGCATGTGAACGGGCGGGGCGGCCCGAAGCTGCGGTCCCGCTGTATCGGCGGGTCTGTGAGAACTATCCGCTGGCGCTTTCGGAGGAGGGGTTTCCTTTATCGCTTTTTGCCGGAGCGCGCCTGTTGCGTGCGCTTTCCAGCCAACCAGAAAGTGTGCGCAAGGCAGCGATGGACCGTTTCTGCGGGCAGATCCTCACTCAGCCTACCGTGCTTTCGGAGCGCGCATTGGAGTGGGCCCGCCAGTCTGCGCAAAACGATGCCGCGTCGCGGCGTTGGACTGAACTTTTCCAGCAGCACAAACGGGCTCGGTTTTTCTCCGACGTCTTGGAAGATGTTCCGGCATCGGCGGTATCGATCGTCAGTTTTGGCGGGGTGGAGTATCTCGCCTGGTCGACGCCTGCCAATGCGGGCGCCTGGGTGCGCGCTGTTTCTCGACAGGAACTTGTTGCGGCCATCCGTCAAAGCATCGATCGCCCGACGGACCAGGCGCAGTTTGCCTTGGAGGTGACCCTGGGAAATATTCCGCTGCTGTCCCGCAGCGGGCGTGCGGCGGATGGGGAAATTCTGGCGGTAAATGTCAACGCGATGCCGGCCGGTCCTGCCGATCTCACGGTGCGAGTCGCCCTGGCCGATGAGGAACGTTACTATGCCGACCAACGAACCCGGACCCTCCGGTTTGGCGCGCTCATCGGACTCTCGGCGGCGGCCGTGTTAGTCGGCTTTTTCTCGGCGTGGCGCGCCTATCACCGGCAACATCGGCTGAATGAGATGAAAACAAATTTCGTGTCGAGTGTTTCGCATGAGTTGCGAGCGCCCATTGCCTCGGTGCGGTTCATGGCCGAAGAGCTCGAGGAGGGCTCAACGCCAAACCGAGAAAAGCTTGGCAGCTATCATCGCTTCATCGTGCAGGAGTGCCGGCGGCTGGCCGCGGTGATCGAGAATGTGCTGGACTTTGCCCGTCGGGAACAAGGGCGAGAGAAATTCGAATTCGAAAGCACCGATCTCGTGCGCCTTTTGGAAGAGACGGCGGCGCTTATGCGCACTTATGGCGCTCAGCGGCGGATCACGATTGAGACGCGGGTCTATGGTGAGCAGGCAGACGTGGAGGCCGATGGAGCAGCGATTCAGCGCTTGCTGGTTAACTTGCTCGACAATGCGATCAAACATTCGCCGGAGGAGGGTAACATCCAGGCTGTATTGGAATTCACCGCAGATCGGGTTTATCTCTGGGTGGAAGACGAGGGGCCGGGAATTCGACGGGCCGAACAAAAACGCATTTTCGAGCGATTTTATCGCGTCGGCTCTGAGTTGCGCCGGGAAACCCAGGGCGTGGGTTTGGGCCTTTCCATCGTCAAACATATCGCGGAGGTGCACGGCGGCAAAGTGCATGTGCGCAGCGAGTTGGGAAAGGGGAGTCGCTTTACGCTGGAATTGCCGCTGGAAAGAAACGCAGAAATCGCCTCTATCGAGTCATGAGCACGGCCCCGCGGATCCTGGTGATCGAAGACGAACTGCCCATGCGCACGGCGCTCCTGGATTGCCTTTCCGGCGAAGGCTATCGTGTGATCGTGGCGGCGGACGGCGAAAGCGGGTTCGAGAAAGCGCTGCAGGAATCGCCGGATCTTATCCTGCTCGACGTCATGATGCCACGGCTCGACGGCTTCGCGCTCTGCGCGGAATTGCGCCGCGGAAATCGGCGCATGCCCGTGCTCATGCTCACGGCGAAAAGCCGGGTCGAGGACCGCGTGCGCGGTCTGGATTGTGGCGCGGATGACTATCTGGTGAAACCGTTTTCACGGGAGGAATTGCTCGCCCGCGTGCGCGCCCTCTTGCGCCGGAGCGTCGGCGCGTTGCAACCGCAGCAGTCTGTGAGCTTCGGCGCCGCGCGCGTGGATTTCCGGCAACAGCGCGCCTGGCTGCGCGACCAGGAAGTGCGGCTCACGACTCGGGAATTTGCCATGTTGCAACTCATGGCCTCGGCGCCGGGCGAAGTCATCACGCGCGATCGCTTTTTGGATGCGGTCTGGGGCTATACGGCCTTTCCCACGACGCGCACCGTCGATAAACATATCGTGAGTCTCCGCAACAAACTGGAAGAAACTCCGGACGAACCTCGTTATATCCAGACCGTTTTTGGCTCCGGCTATCGCCTGGCCTTATCGCAACAGGCAAAGGAGGACGGGGAAGTTACAACATCGTCACAACCTCAACCCGAGATTACCTCAGGATCGTCCACGTGAAACCATACCCCATCTCTCGTCGTTTGAAAGGGACACTAGCCGGCCTGGCGCTGACCGGCGCCGTTGCCGTCGCCATTTCCGGCCAATTTGCCCAAGCGCAAAAACCGGCGCCTGCACCCGTAAATCCTCCCGTTCCGGTTGCCGGGGACGGCCCGCCGTCCATTCCCTTTCCCCCCACGCTGCCGCCGAAGTTCGATCCCTTGGCTCCCGTGCCCGTGCTGGAAGGTGGCGCGTCGGCTCCGGCTGTGCCAGGGCTGCCGCCCCCGATCCTGCCGCCGGGCTATGCCACGGAAGGCATACCGGGGAGGGGGCTTCCCAGCGCTCCGCCGGCCATTGAAAATCCGACGCAGGCGCGCGATCGGCTTGCTGATTTGGAGGCAAAGGTGGCCGCCTTTGACGGCCGGCGGGCCGACGCGGCTCGGGCGGTCTTTCAACTCGGCGAATGTTATCGGAAAGCCGGGCATCTCGGCGAGGCGGCGACGCAGTATGCGCGGGTCATGCGGGAATTTGCGGATATTCCTGAACTCGTACAGCTGTGCCGCAAGCTGCTGCCAGAGACCGAATTGCGGACCCCGGTCATGCAATCCGCTGTGCCGGTCGTTACTTATGGTTACGCTTCATTTTCGCAGCCCGGGCACACCCACCGCACTACCGAACTGCGGCATTTGCAAGCCGTGCTCGCAGTCTTGCAGGAGACCACCAAGCCCGAGGCGCTACCCGCCAACGTCGTGGATGATGCCCGCTACATCCGGCTCAAGGATGACTTCGAAGCCGCGCTTACCTCTCCCAAGTCCGACACCAATCCGGATCGCGAAGGTGAAATCGAACGCATGCGCGAGCGGCTCAGCGATTGGTTGCGGCAGGTGTACATTCCCGAGCAGGAAAACGCGATCAGGCTGCTCACCCATGAGTTGGAAGATGCCGGCGAGGCCAGCAACGGCGTCCCTGCAGCCGAAGCGATTCCTCCTTCTCCGCAAAGTTTTCCCGCGCTTCCGCCTTCTGACGCGGCGGTCATTCCGACGCGTTAGTGATCGGAAGGCTTACAAACGACCATGTCTATGAAGATCATGCGTATATCTCGATATCTAGCAGCAGGCGTTTTGCTGCCGGTTTGTTTCGCGCAGGCCCAGATCGCGGTCCCTGCCGGAGGGCGCGCGCCGGCGCGGGCCCCGCTGCCTCCGCAGGCGGTCCCTGTGCAGGATCCACGCTTTCCCGCACATCCGGATTTCGCCAATGCCGTCTGGGATGCTGAAGTGGGAGACAAGGTGGTGGCCGAGCTCGACGCCTACAAAGGAATCGTGGCTGAATTTGACGCCGTCCGGGAACCGGCGGCGCGAGCGATTTACGATCTCGGCGAGGCGTTGCGCGTCCTCGGGCGAGTGGAAGAGGCGCGAGTCCAGTATGCGCGGCTGCTGCGGGAATTCGTGGATTTTCCCGATGTGACCCGGCTGGCTTCGGATCGGCTAGTTTCGCTGAAGTCAGTGGCAACCCAACAGCCGCCGTCGCGGGCGCCGATAGAGGCGCCCCGGCCCAAGGCGGCAAACCGTGGAAATACCGCGCCGCTTCAGGTTGCGCCGGCGCAGCAAGCGCCCGATCTGCCGGCTCCGGCGCTGAAGGCGCTGGAAATGGCGAAACGGAAAAGCGCGGAGATTGCAGAGCTCGATTCGGAAATCGAGTCCATGCGGAGCAAATTGGAGAAAGAAGGTCAACAAGCACAGCGGACGCGCTCGTTGCTCGATCTCATCGGAAGCGTCGCGAACCCAGCCACGATCTCCACAGAGCTGATCAATGATGAGCGGTTTGTATCGAAGAAGCGGCAGTACGAGGACGAGCTTCTCGCAGAGAAGCCCGACGACGCCGGAACCAAGGCGGCGCTCGATCGTCTGTCACTCTGGATCAGGCAAGTTTACATACCAGAGCTGGAAACTTCGCTGAGTTTCTCCGAACGGCAGTTGGATATGAACCAGCGAAAACTGGACGATACCGAGGCGCGCAAGAGGCTGCTGGAAAAGACTGAAGGGACCTCCCCGTAAACCGTTCCGGTTGCTGCGTCGCAGGATTTTAGATGGCTTGCGACGTCGCATTGCCGCACAACCATAAAGCGGCGTGGAGCAAAGTAGGCGGCGGCCAGGCCGTGTTTCAGCGCCAACGGCGCGCCCTATATTAGCCTAGGCCGTAGCGAAGCAAGGCCTAGGTTGACCGTCAAAAGGCGGTCGAGCGCCAACGGCGCGTTCCAACCAAGTTCGTTAAAACTCCGCATCTACAAAGGGACCAAAATCATTTGCACAGGCAGAACGATAAATCCACATTTCTTCTGCGCACCCGATGGAACGCGCCCTTGGCGCTTGATCGCTTGTGGTGGCAGTCCTAGGCCTTGCTTCGCTACGGCCTAGGCTAAGATGGGGCGCGCCGTTGGCGCTGAGCGACGTCGTCGCCCTTTCACGCAGAAATTGGCCAAACTCCAAAGCGCAGCTCTGCTTCGCATGGCGGGGCGTGTACGGGTGTGGAAACGCGTAGAGCAACATTTCAACTCGAGCGCGCGCTGTGACCGCAGTGTTTGTGGCGAACCGCGGACGCGCTGCGCCCACCCGCAGACGCCCCCTCCATCCGCAACCGAGTTTCGGTCCTCGGCGTGTGACGAGAGGGGCTTTCGCACGAGCGCGTTTCGGCGCGCGATGGAAAGCATCAGAAGCATGTGACTTTCGCGCGTGGGCGTGTTGGCGCCTAGGGCGTGTTTCCGAAGCGCGACCGAAGTCGATCGCGAGTTGAAGACGCGCCCCGAGTTACGGCTGACATGCGCGCTGAGACTTTATCGGTCTCGATGCGACAGGCCGCGAAAGGGCACGCTGATGGCGCTGGCCATCGGGCGGTTGCAACCAACCGTCGGAGACGGATGTTGCGTATTCAAGATGTCAAAGAACTTTACCTGGATGAACCAGGGCCCAAGGGGTCGGGCGGTAGTGTGTGTATGGATGTGAGGCCGGCTCTCTCCCACCTGCTTGCTCACGATGTATTGGTGAAATTGCCTTGGGCGAGAGGGATCTCACCATTGGCAACTTGACCAATACGCCGCATGCAACCAGCCAGGGGAGCCAAAGAGCGCCGCGAACGTGTAGAATCCTGGGGGGATTTGGGCGTCCTGGTAATTTCCCTTTCGTCCCGCAGTTGCGGGACGCGAAGGATTCTACCAATACGCCCTGAGTGCGGCGTCTCGAGATCGCTTCTCTTGAAGAGGAGTCCCGACGTTGGGGTTGATCGATCGGGTCTGGCTTGTGGCCAGTGCGCAACGACCCGCTCACCCTGCGCTCGGACTTCTCACGGGTTGGTTTCGTTCTTCACTTTAGCGGAGGCGCGCCGCAATTCCCTGCGGGCGCGGGCGTTGCCGCCCGGTCTCGCGCAGAATGCTTTGCACCATTCGCTGTAAAATGATGAGCAAACCAAGTCCCTCAGAACTTTACATGCTGCCGTGACGTTGCGGCTTTTCCGGCGACGGAGCGCCGGTTGCAGGGCTGGGCGTGGCGTTAGACACGTCCAGTCCCAGGCGGCTAAAAACCGCCTCTCCCTGGAGGAGCGTAGCTCCTTTTGGAATTTGCATCATCACGGACTG
>OUNM010524721.1_pt1 | contig 27122 bp, 20 predicted proteins | sample 1769961 | NCBI WGS metagenome assembly OUNM01 (sample SAMEA3914820, study PRJEB12502) | metagenome | biome: forest; material: soil | place: USA | collected 2012-03-12 | depth 0.3 m | reverse complement strand
CGGCGTGGAGCCGATCACGGCGGCCAGCGTGGCCGAAGGCGTCATCGCCTTCATGAACGCGGCGTTCGGAGTGCGCTTCTTGGCCGGAGCGGCCTTCTTTGCGGGAGCAGCCTTCTTGGCCGGCGCCGCCTTCTTGGCCGGAGCGGCCTTCTTGGCGGGAGCCGCCTTCTTGGCCGGAGCGGCCTTCTTGGCCGGAGCCTTCTTGGCCGGAGCGGCCTTCTTCGTTGCAGTTGCCATGTTGATTCTCTCCATCAAGAGGTTTTGATGCGCCGGTGTCTGGGTGAGCATCACATGAACACTCGTTTCTCTGCAGATTCCAGCGAAACGAATGGTACTGCCTCGCGCAGTGCGTGAGAAGCCACTTCACCTATGAAAATCGTCATTCTCACGAGGGAAAAGCAAGTTTTTGTCTCGTGGAGGCGTCATTCGGCCCTGCAGAGCGGGAAATCTCGCATGGATCGATATACCCCAGGAGGTATTTTCGATTTTGCCGCCGCGCATTCGAGATGCCGCGCGACGAGTATCTCCGCGCGAATTTCGCGGCGCGCGCACGCATTTGCGTGCGGGTGAACCCGCATCCGGAACGTGCACCGATGGCGGGCGGGCACGCCGCCTGCAGGTCCATCGCCCCCCTTTCGGCCACCGCGCCGCGGACGGCCGCGCAGCGCTGCCGGCGCGTGGCGAAGGGCGTACGCTTGCCCCACAATCGACGCAGAACCAACCACCGTCCGACCGCCATGAAACTCATCGTCCGCTGGCTGTTGCTGGCCGCCGCGCTGTTGCTGGTGGCGCACCTGTCGCCCGGTGTCACCGTCAACAGCTTCAGCGCCGCGCTGGTCGCCGCGCTGGTGCTGGGCCTGCTCAACACGCTCGTGCGGCCGCTGCTGGTGCTGCTCACGCTGCCCGTCACGGTGCTGACGCTGGGACTGTTCCTGTTCGTGATCAACGCGCTGATGTTCTGGGCCGCCGCCGGGCTGCTGCAGGGCTTCCACGTGGACGGATTCGGCTCGGCGCTGATCGGCTCGGTGATCTACAGCATCGCGTCGACCATCATCGACGTGGCGATCGAGCATGTGCTGGAGAACTGAGCCTCATTGATCGCGGTCACCGCCGCCGCCGCGGGAATTCTTCATCAGCTCGCGGCGCTCGGCCTCGAGCTCGCGCAGCCGCGAATCGATGATGGAGGCCTCGATGAAGTCGAGCCGCCCGGTGCGCGTGAGCTTCTGGCCGGCGCGCAGCCGGTCGATCGCGCCCACGAGATCGCCCTGCGCGGCGTGCGCCTCGGCCTCGGCGCGGATGGCGCGCAGCTTCAGGCCCAGCGGTTCGGCGCACTGCGCCAGCAGCGTCCACGCGGTGACGTCGCGCGGATGCTCGGCCACCCAGGTCTGCAGCGATTCCACCGACTGCTGCAGCGCCGGGCCGGCGCCGGGATCGCGCGCCAGTTCGCGGCCGATCGCCGCGTCCGCACGTGCGAGCAGCAGCGGGCGGGTGTGGTCGTTGGGCAGCACGGCGACGGCCGCGACGATGTCCGGGCCGCTGCGCCGCGCCACCGCCTCCTGCACGCGCAGCAGCGCGAAGTCGCGCGCCACCTCGGGCTCGAGCGGGTAGACCTTGGGCACCACCGTGACCGGCTGCGGCGCGTCGGGCGGGATGCCGTCGCTGCCGCTGGCCGGGTGCGCCGCGCCGGCCGCCACGGCCGCGGCGTCGCGCGCCTGCTGCTCGACCAGCACCGCGTGGTGCGCCATGACCTCCTGCGCGGCCGCCAACATGGTGGTGGCGGACTGGAAATCGCGCAGCTCGATCGACGCCAGCGCACCGCCGTAGAGCGTGCCCAGCCGGTCGGCGTCGTTCAGGGGCGAGTTCAGGCGCGCCTGGGCCTGCATGCGGCGCAGGGCGACGTCGTTGGTGTCCATCAGCGCGCGGGCGCGCGCCTTCATCAGCATGTGCTCGGTGATGTGGCTCTGCGCCGGATCCTGCGGCAGCCCCTGGCGCGCGCGCAGGCGCGCGGCGGCGATGCGCTCGATGGTGAGCGGGTGGTCGCGCAGCCACGGGTACTGGTTGCTGTCGTTGAGCCGGCTCACCTCCTCGAGGCGCGAGAACATGTCGGCCATGCCCGACGGGGCGAAGCCCGCGTCGGTCATCAGCTCCTGGCCGAAGGTGTCGGCCTCGGTCTCCATCTGGCGCGAGAACGTGAGCTGGCCGGTGGCCATCGCGGCCTGGCCCGAGGTGAGCACAGCCATCGAGGCGTCGGGGTTGCGCGACCTGGCCGAGAACAGCAGGCCCAGCAGCATCGCCGCCATCGTGACCATGCTCTGGTGCTTCTCGGCCACCATGCTGCGCGCGATGTGGCGCTGCGTGATGTGGGACATCTCGTGGCCGATCACCGACGCCATCTCGTCGCGCGAGCCGGCCTGCGCGATCAGGCCCAGGTTCACGCCCATGTAGCCGCCGGGCAGCGCGAACGCGTTGAATTCGGTGTCGTTGACGAGGAACGGCTCCCACGCCAGCCGCTCCTCCTGCTCGGGGCTGATGTTGCCGCGCTTGAGGGCGGCCGCGTGCAGGCGGTCCCAGATGGTGAGCAGGTACTCGTAGAGCACCGGGTCGTCGATGACGGCCGGGTCGGGACGGATCTGGCGCATGATCGCGTCGCCCAGCTTGCGCTCGTCGTCCAGGCTGAAGCTGTCGGATTCGGCTTCGCCGAGCGCCGGCAGGTTCAGCGGGGACGCCGGGGCCGCCGGCGCCACGAAGGCGTTCAGCACGAGGCAGGCAGCGGCGGCGAGAGTGGCGAGTTTCGGGCGCAAGGGCAGCTTTCCAGTCCGGTCGAGCGGCGTTCAGGGACAGCACGCGATCGCTATGATGACACCGCCATGTATCGGCCGTGTAGCGCCTGCTCGGCGGCGCGCGCGACCATTGCCGTCGGATTCCCGCCGACCTTCCAAGGTTCCATGAACGACTCGTCCACGCCCCCCGCCGCCCCAGGCCTGACTCACTTCGACGCCCAGGGCCAGGCCCACATGGTGGACGTCGGCGCCAAGGCCGAGACGCGCCGCGTCGCGCGCGCCGCCGGCAGCATCCACATGCAGCCCGCCACGCTTGCCGCGATCGCCGGCGGCCACGCGAAGAAGGGCGACGTGCTGGGCGTGGCGCGCATCGCCGCCATCCAGGCCGCCAAGCGCACCGCCGACCTGGTGCCGCTGTGCCACCCGCTGCCGCTCACGCACGTGGCCGTGGAGTTCGCCGTCGACGACGCCGCGTCCGCCGTGCACTGCACCGTGCAGTGCGAGACGCTGGGCCGCACCGGCGTCGAGATGGAGGCGCTCACGGCCGTGCAGGTGGGCCTGCTGACCGTCTACGACATGGTCAAGGCGATCGACCGCGGCATGGTGATCACCGACGTGCGCGTGCTGGAGAAGCACGGCGGCAAGTCGGGGTCGTGGGCCGCGCCCTGAGCGCGCCGCGCCTGTGAAAAGGCCCGCGTCGCGCGGGCCTGGAGGCGTCAGCGGAAGTCGCGCCAGGTGAGGTTCTTCGGCTCGGGCTCGCATTGGAACGGCTTGGGCGACACCGTGGCGTCGGCGCACGGCGCGAAGAATTCCTCGGCGTCGGCCTTCTTGAACTCGCGCAGGCGCGCCACGAGGTAGCGCGCACGCTCGGTCTGGCCGCTCTCGGCCAGCGCGGTGGCCCAGGCCATCATCAGGCGGCTGTCCAGAAGGGAGTGCGTGGCGTGGTCGAGCGCGCCGAGCGCCTGCGACGGCGGATCCTCGGTGGTCGCGGCCGCGTAGTCGGCATGGTGGGCGAAGAACGGGCTGGTCTGGCCGGCCTGGATGCGTTCCTTGAGCGGCGCCAGGCTGGTGTCGTCGTCGAAGATGGTGGACACGCGCCAGTAGTCCCAGGTGGACAGCAGCGCCACCACCACCATCGCGCCGCCGAACCAGCGCAGCGCCGATCCTTCGCTGCTCAACCGGATCAGCGTGCCGGGCTCGGCCGGCGGGCTGCCCACGACGCCGCTCAGCGCCGGCTCGTGGCCGTTGGCCGGCGCCGGGCCGGCGCCCAGCGAGAAGCCCCAGGCCCAGGCCGCGGGCAGCAGGAAGTAGGCGTACCAGAGCGGGTATTCGTCGAGGCTGTGGATCGCGATCATCAGCACCATCATCCACGCCGCGCGGGCGCCGTGGCCGGCCGGGCCGCGAGTGGCCCACGACCGCACGAAGCCCTGCCCGAGGGCCCACAGCATCAGGCCCATCACCACGGCCGCCAGCGGGATGCCCAATTCCACGGCCAGCTGCATCGGCAGGTTGTGGGTGTGGTCGAAGAAGGCGATGGGGCGATTCGGGAACGGCGTCAACGTCCAGGCGAAGTTGAACTCGCCCCAGCCCACGCCCTGCCATGGCTGCTGGCGGATCATCTCGATCGCGTTCCTCCAGATCTTCAGGTGCGAGCTGTCGCCTTCGGCCAGCCGGGTGGCCGCGCCCACGGCGTGCGGCACGAACGGCACGTGCGCGCTCAGCCACGGCCAGAAGAACACGCCCAGCGGAAACACCGCGGTGCCCACCAGCGCGGTGCGGGTGAAGGGCGACAGGCGCGAGTCGGATTCGCCGCGGATCCACGCCGTCACCCATTCGGCGGCGCCCCACAGCACCAGCACCGCCGTGCCGGCATACAGGCCCGTGCGCGATCCGCTGAGCACCACGCCCACCATGATGAGCACGCCCAGCACCACGGCCAGCAGGCGGGGCACCCGGCGCCACTCCACCAGCGGCACCAGCGCGATGACGGACCAGACCAGCAGGCTGGCCAGGTGGTTGGGCTGGCGCAGGTTGCCCACGGCGCGGCCGGGCAGGCCCGATTGCGCGATCACCGTGCCGTCGCAAAGGTTCGGCAGCCACACCTGCATCACCGCGATCACCGCGCTGAGCGCGCCCACCACCACCATGCCCAAGGCGAACGGCGCGAACGCCTCGAGGCCGTCCTGTTCGCCGCCTTGCGCGGTGCGCGCGGCCAGGGCCGCCACGAAGCAGGCGCACACCAGGCACAGCAACGGCGGCAGCGCGAGCGACGTCGGCAGCGAGCCGAACGTCCACGAACCGAGGATCGCCGCGCACAGCACGCCCATGGCCACCATGAGCGCCGTGGTCGCGCCGCGGCGCGCGCCGACGATGGACGTGCGGTGGGCCGCCAGCAGGCACAGGCCCCAGCCGAACACGCTCAGGAGCTCGTTGAGCTGCGTGGCCGAGGGCGTGCGGTTGTAGGCGAGCAGCGGTGGGAATACCAGCGCCAGCAAGTACGCGGCCAGGCGGAGTTCGTTGCGGGCACTGGGAGAGGATTGACTGGTCATTGCGGGAACGAAATGAGCGGCGGGCGGATTGCTCCACCGTGCGCGGCGCGCCTCGGCGCGGAACGGTGCACAGGGTACCGCGATTCGGGCGCTGGAACGGCGCCGGCTTCGGCTACCTGAAATCGCGCCACGTCAAGGGATGTCCGGGCGGGAGGCATTGGAACGGCTTCGGAGCGACCGCCGCATCCTCGCAGCCGTTGAACCAGTCGCGCGCACCCGCGGTGTCGAGCTCGCGCAGCCGGGCGGCCAGGTAGCGTGCCTTGTCCATCTAGCCTGGCCTGGCCTGGCCTTGCCTTGCCTTGCCTTGCCTTGCCTGGCGAGCAGATTGGACCAGATGAACAGCAGCCTGCCGCTGACGAGCACGTGCGCCGTGCGCCGGACTTCCGGCAGCGATCCGGGCGCGCCTGGATGGGTCTTGATGTCGACGTAGTCGCCCAGGTTGGCATAGAGCGGACTCGCCTGCGCGACGACGATGCGGTCGTCGAACGCCGCGGCGTCCTAGTGCGGCAGGTACAGCGCGGCGATGTTGCGGTAGTCCAGCCAGGCCGAGGCGGCGAGCGCCATCATCATCAGGCCCAGTGCGCGTCAGGAACGCCAGGGCATGGCCGGCGCCGGCGGGGCGGCTTCGCTGGCTTTAAGCTCAGGCACCCGGCGCCACGTCGCCACCGCCAGGCCGTCGGCAACAGCATGTAGGCGTACCACAGCGGGTACTCGAGAAAGCTGTGCAAGCCGATGACGACGATCATCGACGCCGCCCACGAGCTCGTGGCCGCGGCGCCGGGCACGCGCCAGGCCTGCCGCAGGGTGGCGCCGAGCGTTGCCAGCAGCAGGGCCATCACGACGATCGCCAGCGGCACTCCCAGTTCGACCGCCAGTTGCAGCGGCAGGCTGTGCGTGTTGTCCGCCAGGCCGGCGTCGCGCGCGGCGAATGGTGTCAGCGACCAGGCGAAGTTGAACTACCCCCAGCCCACGCCCAACCAGAGCTGGGCGCGGATGAGCGCGACGGCGCCGCTCCATATCTGGCCGCGGTACGCGGTGAAGCCGGCGGCGCCGCGCGCAATCGGATTGGACACGTCCACCCCGTGTGCGACGTTCCACGCCGTCCCCGCCCACAGCGCCAGCCCATGGACCACCGGCGCGGCAACCAGCCCGATACGCAGCCGCCCGTCCATGCGGCGATCGAACGCGCTCCACGCCGCGATGAGCAGCAGCGCCGCCAAGCCGGTGCGCGAGCCGGTGAGCACGACGCCCAGGATCATGAAGGCGCCCAGCAGCGGCCAGGCGACGACCGCGAGACGCGCGCGCGCCCTGCGCCAGCGAGGCCAGCGCGATCAGGCCCCACAGCATCGTGTCGGCGAAGTGGTTGGCCTTGCCAAGATTGCCGGTGACGCGGCCCGGCAGGCTGCTGAAGGCCACGATCACGTTGTCCAGGCATTGCGGCGCGAAGGTCCGCAGCACCGCGATGGCCACGCCGACCGCGCCCGCGACGACCAGCGCGACGGGTTCGCTCCCGCCCGTACTGGCGCCTTGCAGCAACACGGCGGCCGCCAGCGCGATGATGTCCAGCATCCCGTTGCCTGGCGGCGACAGCAAGCCGCCGCTGAGCATCGATGCTAGGCAGGCAGCGGCGATGATGCCGAGCACCGCCAGCAGCGGCGCGGCGGAGCGCCACGTGGCGCGCCCAGGCGCGGGCGCTGGCGCCAGCGCCATGACTAGGCCCCAGCCGAAGATGGCCAGGAGCTGGTTGGCCATCGTGAAGGCCGGCTGCAGCGGCCGGGCGACCAGGAACGGCAGTGCGACCGCCGCCAGGAACGCGAGGCGCTTCATGCGCACCCGCTGACGCTGTTCAAGGATGGACCGCCTTCCTGCGGTAGACGGCGAACTGGCCCACGCCTCCAAGCAGGTCGTACGCCGGGTCGATGGCCTGGCGGATGATGGCGTAGGAGTCCGTCAACTGGCCGTCGCCCACCAGCGCACGTTGATCCGTGGTCAGGAAGATCCAGTCCGGCGGCGCGTCGGACAGGCGGCGGGCAACGCCTTGTGCCTGCTCCTTGAACAACAGGTTCGCGAGCACCGGCGAATAGCGGAAGTAGGGAGCAACTCCGGCGTCCAGCAGGTACGCGGTGTCGTTGAACGCAATGACGGCGACGCTGCGCCTACCGCCGGCGCTGACCTTGCGGATCGCATCGGTGGCGGCGCGAAACTCCGCCAGGTGCGCGGCCGGCTCAGTGGGCAGCGGGTCGCCGGCGCCGTCGATCCAGGACGCCCGATTCCCGACATGCGAATCGAGCAGCCCGGCCACGCCATTGACTAGGTTGGGGTACCTCATGGACGCGCCGTGCGCCGCGATGTAGACCATCAGCCACAGCGACAACGCCAGGGCCCACCGCCCTGCGGCACGCTGGGGCAGGAAGGTCGCGAGCCTGGCAGCCGATTCCACGACCAGCAGGCTCCAGGGAATCGTCACGTGCAGCAGGTTTTGGTCGTGCGAGCGGCCCACGAAGATCAGCAGTGTGCCCATGCCGTACACGGCGATCGTCGCCCGAAGCGCCTGGCGCGCCGATACCTGGCACGCCCAGCACGCATGCAATGCGGTGCCCGTGGCGCGCACGTAGGTGGCCAGCATGGCCAGCAACAGCAGAGCCGTGTCGCCGTGGGACACGATGGCCTGCGCGATCGGCAGGTTGGCGACGCCGCCACCGTAGACGAAGATCGACTCTGTCAGGCCCCGCCAGAAGGCGCTGCCCGGAAGCTGCCCCTGGTTGGCCCATGCGAACCCGCTGCCCGCGACCACCATCCATCCGGCCGCGGCCCCCAGCCCGAAACGGGCGAGTGAGCTGGCCGCCGGGCCGGGCAGCGCGCGCCGGAACGCGCAGACGAGGTAGATGCAGAAGGCGAAAGCGAGGTACAGGCCGACATCGGTGGCGAAGACGATCTGCAGCCCGAGCACCGCACCTGCCAGCGGCCCGAGGCGGGCGTCACCCCTGCGCGCATGGGCGGTGAGCACGGAGAAAAGGGCGATGTCGAAGACGTAGCGCAGGACGGTGGACGACGGCCAGATCCATTTGGGCGCGCCGCCCGTGTTGGTGAACAGCGCCAGCGCGAGGGCGAGCAGCAGGCCCGTCAACGCCCACGCCGCACTGCGCATCCATGCACGCAGGAACGCGAAGAGGCCGAGAAAGTAGCAGCAGCCGACGAACATCTCCAGCCAGATGAAGGTGGTGTAGCCGCGGGTACCGGTGAGCCGCCCGAGCGTGTCCAGCACAAGCGGCCAGCCCACGCCGTATTGTGCGTAGAAGTCCGTGCCCAGGCGCAGCCCATGCGCGTGGGCGAGCGCGGGGGCCATCACGTAGAAGTCGAAGTGATGGAACTGGTCGGTGTCGAACGTCCGCCAGAGCACGAACCGCGGCCATGGGACGACGACGAAGACCGCCAGGATCGCCACCGGGATCGCCCAGTCGCGCCAGGCGCGCGAGCGACGGGCCGGCTGCAAGGGAGACACCTCCCTGTCGGGCGCGGCGTCGGCCCCGCCGGCACGCCGACGCAGGTTCCAGGCGATGAACGCCAGACCGAGCCCGAAGGAGGCGAGCCAGGCCGGCGGGCTGTACGGCGCGGCCACCGGAAGGATGACCACCAGAGCCATGGCCAGGACGTCGTTGCGCAGGGCGGTCGCTCTGTCGGGATGTCGCGGCCGCCGCGCGAGCAGCGCCATGAACGCGGCATCGACCATCACGCAAGCGAACGCGCCGATCAGGTAGATTGGCAGGTCGTGGTCGGGCTGGTAGAGCCCGAAGCCGAGCAGCGTCAATGGACGTGGCGGCAAGGCCGGATGCAGCTCGATGCCGAACTGCGCCCAGGCCCACAGCAGCGCCTGCACGGTGCTCAGTGCCAGCAGCAGGGGCAGCAGCGAACCCGAGCGCCGCGACAGCTCGCCCAGCGCCCGTTCCATGATGCCGTCGTCGCTTGGCCTAGCCGCGCCCGGCGCGCCTCCATCGACCTGTGGACAGGGGGATTGTTCCAGGGTTTCGTCCATGGCGGAGTTCGAGGGGCGTCCCGTGCGAAGGCGGGCCATCACAGGCCGCGCGCACCCCGGAAGACAAGTCGGGACAGGCACAGGTACGAGAAGACCGCCATGGGCGGCGTCAGCAGCGCCTGGCGCAGGATGGCATCCGGCACTAGGCGCTCGAGAAGGTGCAATGCCGCGAGGTTGACCAGGTAGCATGCGCCGTAGCAAGTGACGAAGCGCGGCAGGTACGCCCATGACAGGTCGCGGAAGGCGTAGCCCCCCAGCGTCAGGAAATTCCACGCGACGCCGGCGAGCATGGACAGGACGAGGGCGAGCCAGATTGGCGCGCCGAGCCAGACGACGAACGCGTAGGCCGCCAGGCCGAACACGGTGTTGGAGGCTCCCGCGATGAGGAACCGGATGACTTGGGCCTCAGGCATCGACCGGACGGAATGCGTAGCAGAACAGGTTGCCCACGTTCATCCCGACCTTGAGCCGACCCAGGCCGGTGGTCCGCAGCACGCCCTGCACGGGGCCGCGCAGCATCGCCGGGAGCGGCAGCAGGCGAACCCAATAGCCCAGCGCGTAGCAGTTGCGGAAGCTTGCGACCTGTGCACGTTGCAGCCCGGCTTGGCGGAACAGGCTGTCCACGGCGGAGACCGAGAACAGCTGCATGTGCTCGATGTCGATGATGGGGGAACGCCGGCCGAGCACGCGATTGATGAAGGCGCGATGGTCGTGGACGACGATGGCGAACGCGCCGCCGGGACGCAGCAGGCGTGCTACCGCTCCGGCGAGCAGGCCCGGATCGCGAACATGCTCCATGGTCATGAAGCAGCAGATCAGGTCGAACGTTCCCGGCTCGAAGTCCTGTTCGCGAAAGATGGTCTGGCGCAGCCAGGCCCGCCGATTCGGCGGGGCCGCCGCGATGGCCGCAGCCGACGGCTCGACGCCGACCAGGTCGGTGAAACCGGCCTTCGCCAGCTTCTCGAGGAAGACGCCTGTTCCCGAGCCGATTTCCAGGGCGCGTTCCTTGTGCGGCAGCGCCGACAGCAGCGGACGGATGGCCAGGGCGTAGGACTCCGCGGCGTCGGCCGCTTCGTCGGCGCTGTCGAAGTCGGCACTGTGGTAAGCACGCGCCAGCACTTCCTGGTCGAGCGGCTCGTCGGCGTAGACGAGGCCACAGCCGGGGCAACTCACGAGGCGGTGCGACATGAACTCCGGCGGCTTGCGCGACGCGAAGCTCAGCGGAGACAGCTTCGCGGTGTCGATGCTCTGTTCCAGGAATACCGCCGCGGCGTTCGACGGCACAGCGCAGACGGGGCAGTCGCGCCGGCTCAAGACATCACCCGCTCGGTGGCCTTGCCGTCGGGCAGCAGCTGCGTCGTCTTGCCGTGCCGGATCAGCCCCGACCGGATCAGGCGCGGACGCCCCTTGACCTCGGCCATGATCTTGGCCACGTACTCGCCGACCAGCCCGATCGCGAACAGGTTGAGCGAGCCGAAGAACAGCGTGGTGATCAGCATCGACGTGGCGCCGCGCGGCGCGATGTCGGGACGCAGCAGCTTGAGCACCACCATGATGCTGGCCGCCAGGCCCGAGATCAGCAGGAGCACCACGCCGGCGGCCGTGAGCATCGTGAGCGGGGTGTCGCTGAACGAGAAGATGCCTTTCTTGGCCCAGCCGATGTTCTTCAGGAGATTGTTGGTGGAACGTCCGAACATGCGCTCGGGGCGCACGTAGTCGACACCGGTCTGGCGGAAGCCGACGTAGGCCCGCAGGCCGCGGACGAACAGGTCGCGTTCGGGGCAGTTCAGCAGCCAGCCGACCACGCGGCGGTCCATCAGCGAGAAGTCACCCGCGTCGTGCGGGATCGGCACGTAGCTGAAGGCCGCGAAGATGCGGTAGAACGCCTTGTACATCGAGCCCCAGAACCATGGCATCTCGCGCCGCACCCGGCGCCCATAGACGACGTCGTAGCCCTTCTCCCACTGTTCGTAGAACTGGGCGATGAGCTCGGGCGGATCCTGCAGGTCGCCGTCGAGCAGCACCACGGAGTCCTTGGTGCACAGCTCCATGCCGCTGCGAAACGCCATCTGCGAGCCGAAGTTGCGCGAATGCGAGATGCCGAGCACGTGTGGATCGTCCTGGCTGAGCCGCTGGATCACCGCGGCGCTGTTGTCCGGGCTGCAGTCGTTGACGAAGATGATCTCGTAGTCGATGCCCAGCTTGACGAAGGTCTCGGTCAGGCGGGCGTGCATGATGGGGATGGCCGGCTCGTCCTTGTAGCAGGCGATGATCGCCGCGACGCTGCGCTTGCGCGCGCCGGTGCGCTTCTTCGTGAGCACGGCCATGTCGGCGTCCGACAGCGACTTGACCCACTCCGCGCTCTGCATCAGGCCGTCGTCGAGGGGGATCTCGGGCGTCCAGCCCAGCACCTCGCGGGCCTTGGACGGGTCGGCGTACCAGTCGGCCAGGTCCCAGCTGCGCCCTTCCATCGTGCCGAACACCGGCTCCTGGGCGATCGAAAACAGCTTGCGGGTGCGCTGCGCGAGATCGCCGATGGTGGTGTGCGTGCCCGAGCCGATGTTGAAGCTCTCGCCGTAGATGTCCGGATGCATCCGCAGCGCGGCACCGATGAGCGCGCGGCAGACGTCGGTGACGTGGACGAAGTCGCGCGAGGTGCGGGCGTCGACCAGCGGCGGCAGGCTGCCGGCAAGCGCCTGGCGCAACAGGTTCGGGATCAGGCGCGAGGTGTCCTCGAGCGGCCCGTACACCGAGTAGAGCCGCAGGTTGACGCCTGGAAAGCTGCGGTGCTTGCCGAAGAAGTGCAGGAAATCGGAGGCCGCGCCCTTGGACACGGCGTAGTGGCTGTTGGCGTCGCGCGGGCCGTCCTCCGGCGGCGCGGCGCAGATCGTGCCGTACTCCGACGAACTGCCCGCGTGCACGAAGGCCGCCAGCGGGTGTTCGGCCAGGCGTGCGACGAGGTTGGTCAGCGACAGGAAGTTGGTACGGTAGATGAGCTCGGCGTCCTCCTCGAACGAGTAGGCGCCGTAGGCCACGCAGTTGAACACGGTGCGCGGACGCACCGAGTCGACCAGGTTCTTGGTGGCATTGCTGTCGTTGAGGTCGACGGCGATGATGCTCGAATCATGGACGTCCGCCAGCCGCCAGCCCTTTTCCTGGCGCACCACGGCGAAGACGTCGCGCCGCACCGCGGCGATCTCCTTGTAGAGGTTGGCGCCGATGAAGCCCGAAGCGCCGGTGATGAGGATCGGACCCTCGAGCGCGCGAATGTACGAAGCAAGGATGGCCACCGCCGGTTCCTCAGGGTCAGAGTTGGGCAACGGCGGCGGCGACGGCGTCGGGATCGAGCCCCGACTGGCGGCGCAGCCAGCCCTGCGAGCCGTAGCGCTCGAAGCGCGCGGCACGCGCGCACAGATGCCGGAACCGCCGCGGCACCAGGCCGTCGGACGCCAAGTGCAGCAGGAGTTCGCTGGCGAAGCTGCCGCGCGCGACGTGTTCCTCGGCGACCAGCAGCGCGCCGCAATCGGCCAGTTGCTGCAGGAACGCGGGCGGCGGCAGGTAGTGGGCGAGCGGCAGCAAGCCTACCACCCACAGGTTGGGACGCGCGGCCTCGGGCAGCGCCTGCAGCAAGGCCAGGTACGTGCCGGCCAGCGGCCCGACCACGACCACGCTCGGGCCGCCGCCGTGCGTCAGCTGGCGCCACGCCTCGAATGCGGGCGGCACGTAGCCGGCAGGCGGCTCGCCGCGCCCGAGTCGCAGGTAGACCGGCGCAGGTGTGTCGCCGGTGACCCGCACCGCGGCCGCCACGTCCTGGTCGAAGGCGGGCACGCACGCGCGCACGCTGCCGAGCGCGAGCAGCGTGCCGTAGTCCTCGATCGCATGGTGGGTCGGGCCCATCACGCCGTAGCCGTAGCCGCCGCCGTTGCCGACGATCTTGACGGGCAGCGCATGCAGCGCGACGTCGTTGCGGATCTGCTCGAAAGGACGCGCCGTGCAGAACGGGGCGATGCTGTAGACCCAGGCTTCGAGCCCGGTGCGGCAGAGCGCAGCGGCGACCGAGACCATGTTCTGCTCGGCGACCCCGGCGTTGATGAAGCGTTCGCCGAGCGACTTCTGCAGGGGCTCGAGCGCCATGAAGCCGAGGTCGCCGGACAGGAACGCGAGGCGCGGATCGACACCACGCGCCACCATGGCGTCGCAGAACTGGTTTCTCATGGCTCGCCCACCTCGGCCAGCGCGGCCTCGTACTGCGCCATGGTGAGCGGCAAGTAGTGCCACTCCATCCGGTCTTCCATGAAGCTCACGCCCTTGCCCTTGACGGTGCGCAACAGCACGAAGCGCGGCCGGCCGTCGCCGGGCTGCTGGAGGACGTCGCGCAGCGCCTGCGGGTCGTGGCCGTCGATCACGTGAATGGCGGCGTCGAAGCCGGCGAGCTTGTTCCAGAGCGGCGCCATCGAGGCCACGTCCTGCGTGGAGCCGAAGCCCTGCAGCTCGTTGTGGTCGACGAGCACCGTGAGGTTGCCCAGGCGTTGATGGCACGCGAAGATCAGTGCCTCCCAGGTCGATCCTTCCTGCCACTCGCCGTCGGACGTCAGGCAGACCACCTGCGCGTCGCTGCCCTGCAGCCGATAGCCGAGCGCCATGCCGGCTGCCAGCGACAGGCCGTGGCCCAGGCTGCCGGTGGCGAACGGGATGTCGGGAATGCCGATGCAGGGCGGGTGGCCGGCCAGCAGCGTGCCGTCCCGGTGGAACGTGGCCAGCGCCTCGTCGGGCAGGCGCCCGACGCTCCAGAGCGCGACGTACAGCGCACCAGCAGAATGCCCCTTGGACAGGATGAAGCGGTCCTGCTCGCGCAGGAATTCGTGGAACACCAGCAGCGTGGCGTCGAGCGCCGAAAGGTTGCCGCCGATGTGGCCGACGCCGCTGGCGTGGTGCATCTGCAGCAGCCGTCTCCGCGCCCGCGTTTGCAGCGCCCGTGTGAGTGGAGCGTTCATGGGTGAAGTCTCGGGGATCCGTCCGGATACGGCAATACCGGGCTGGGCGTGCGCATCATCGCCTGCATGCCGGGCTGGTTGAGGTGGCCGACGTAGTTGGGCGGCAGCACGGCGATGTGGCGCGGCGACTGGTCGGCGGAGATCTGCACGAGCGTCCTGCCGGTGAGGCCCCATCGCGGCGTCATCAGCGCGCGCTCCGGCTCCTGCGCCGCGCCGAGCGCGCCGACGACCAGCACCATCGCCAGCAGGATGCGCGCCACTCGGCGATCCGACCGGGCGAGGGGCGGCACGGCGGCCAGCGTCAGCACCAGCAAGGCGGGGATGGAACTGCGCATCACGAGGTCGTTGCCATTGCCGAAGTGATAGAACGGCAGGATCAGCAGGATGGCGGTGGCCAGTGCCACCTTGAGGTCGAACGCGCGCAGGCGTGCCAGCAGCAGCGCCAGCAAGCCGAATTCGAAGAGGCAGAAGCCGAGGTAGTAGACCCAGAACGTGCCGGCCTGAGGGAACGCGTCGATGGCCCAGCCGCGCGGAATCGCCTGCGTGTCCATCGTGAGATAGCGTCCCACGAGCCCGGCGAGCGCGGCGAACGGCAGGCCGCTGCGGATGGCCACCAGCGCGCCGAAGTCGCGTCGCCAGTTCAGTCCGACGAGGTAGAACGGCAGCAGGCCGATCGTCGCCAGCGGCGACCAGAGCGTGATGGCCGCCGCGAGCATGAGTGACAGGCGCGCGAGTTCGCGGGTACGCCAGTGCCGAAGCGCCATCAGCAGCCCCAGCCAAGCGGGCAAGGCGTGGTTGGGAACCCAGAACAGCAGCGTCGAATTGGACGAGTACTGCACGAACGAGGCCCACCACTCGATGTGCTGGCCCAGCGCGGGCAGCCGACCTGTCGTCGCGAGCACGCCCAGCAGGTCGAGTCCGCCGAATCCCAGCATCAACGCGCCGGCCAGGACGCGCTCGCGCGTCGTCTCGAACAGGGTCGTGACCAGGCACAGCACCAGCGCGAAGCCAGCGGCCGTCCACAGGTACAACAGGACGTCGGCGCAGTGAAGGCCCAGTACGGAGCCGGCCGCCGCCGCGGGCAGGTAGTAACCGATCGGCGCGCGCAGGATCACCGCTGACCCGGCGTCCACCAGGTAGGTGGGCGGCCATGGCGTCGCGACCAGGTCGCGCAGCACCGCGTCGCGCGTGACCCAGTCGGTATTGGCGAAGAACAGGTGGCCGATACCGGCCAGTGCGGTCCACGCGAGCGCCACGGCCGCGACGAGGGCGAGCGCCCGCCGGCTCGTCTCTCGACGCCGCCACTGGGTGCCCGCCATGGCCTGCGCGAATCCGTAGCCGGTCAGCAGCGCAAGGGCGAGCGCGACGGGCCACTTGAACCACGCGCAAAAGACGAGCAGCGGCAGCACGAGATAGGCGCAGACGAGCCCGTCCAGCAACGTCAGGCGCGACCTGCCGCTGGCGGAATCCGCGGGAGGGCCCATGGCAATCACGACTTGTCCGTCTCCTCGTGGTAGTCGTCGTCGATGTTGACGCCCCAGATCTTCGACTTGTCGCCGCTGCCGGCCAGGATGGCCTCGACGGCGAACCTGGCCGACAGCATCGAGTGATCCTGGTTGTTGTAGCGGTGCATGCCGTTGCGGCCGACCAGGTACAGGTTGCGGATGCCGTCGAGGTAGCCGCGCAGGTCGTCGAAGCGCTCGTAGGCGCCTCCGAAATAGCCCGGGTAGGCCTTCGGCATGCGGATCACCACCGCGTCGAGTGCATCACCCTCGTCGGCCAGCTTGAGCTGCTGCATCTCGCGCAGCGCGAGCGCCTTGAGCGCCTCGTCGGACAGGCCCCAGAGCTCGTCGTCGTCGCGGGCGAAGAACTCGAGTCCCACCCACACCGTGTCCGGGCTGGCGACCATGTACGGGCTCCAGTTGTTGAAGATCTGCAGGCGGCCGACCTTGACGCCGGCGTCCTGGATGTAGATCCAGTTGTCGGCGACTAGATGCGTGCGCGCATCGACGGCGCCCGCCGTCTTGCGCAGCTTGCGGTACAGCACGCCCACCGTGATGAAGTCGCGGTACACCAGGTTCGTGCCGATGGCCGCGAACGCGCCGGGCAGGTCCGCGCCCATCGCCACCGACAGGTCCTTGATGGGCATCGTCGACACCACGTTGGAGGCCTCCACGCGCAGCGTCTGCGCGCCGTCGACGAGCGCGCTGACGGCCCTGACGCGGTCGGCGTCGCGCTCGATGCCCACTACCTGAGCGCGACGCTGGATGCGACCGCCGGCTGCCTCGAAGCGCTTCGCGGCGGTCTCCCACATCTGGCCCGGGCCGAGCTTTGGATACAGGAAGTTCTCGATCAGCGAGGTTTTCTCCTGCGCGTTGCCGCCGCCGGGCACGAGCTTCTTGAGCGCATGCGAGATCATGTTGCCGATGTTCAGGCTCTTGACGCGCTGCGCGCCCCAGGCCGCACTGATCTGGTTGCAGGGCACGCCCCACACCTTCTCGGTGTACGACTTGAAGAACTGCAGGTACAGCGCGCGGCCGAAGCGATTGATGAAGAAGTCTTCCAGGGAGACTTCGGGCGAGATCGGCGCCAGGTGCGAGCGCGCGTAGCTGAACGCGAACTGCGAGCACTTGGCCACGCCCAGCTTGCTGACCATGTCCAGGCCAGGGCTCAGCGGATAGCTGAAGAACGCACCGTTGAAATAGATGCGCGAGAGCCGGTTGCGCAGCAGCATCACCGCCTCGTCGGCCTCGGTCGCATGGATGTGCTCGGCGCCCAGCAGGCGCGAAGCGCCCTGGTAGGCGACGCGGAACGCGCTCTCGCTACCGGCACCCGTCGGCATCGCGACCGGCAGCATCTCGCGCCACCAGTTCATCACCCAGTCCGACTTCGAGAAGAACCGGTGGCCGCCGATGTCGATGCGGTTGCCCTTGTAGTTGACCGTCTTGGACAGCCCGCCGATGTCGTCGGTGGCCTCCAGGATCAGGACGTCGCGCTTGCCGGCACGCACGAGTTCGAGCCCCGCCGTGAGGCCCGCGGGTCCGGCGCCGATGATGACGGTGTCTGCGTTGGTAGCGCTCATGGATGGCAATCGGGAAAGCGGGGCGCCTTCATGGGAACTGGGCGCACGAATAGAGATGGTAGGACAGTCGACGCCGGGGATCGCTCGGATCCACGTCGTTCCACTGCGCGAGCGACGGCGTCGACATCGGCTCGCGGAACACGATGTAGTCCGGGTGGCCCGTGGCGTGGCAGATGTCGGTCACGAGCGGCACGGTCGGCGGGCAAACGGATGCGCCCGCGCCCGGGGCGCCCGTCATCTCCTGCATCTTGCGGCAGAGCGCGCGCTGCACGTCCAGGCCGTCCAGCATGCCCACGCGGCGTGCCAGCTCGAGCGACAGATCGCGATCGAAGACCACGCTCGAGCCTTGCGCCTGGGCATAGAACTCGCCGCGCAATCCCAGCAGCCACGGCACGGCGAGTTCGTCGTCCCAGTACACGGAGGCACCGGGCGGGATCTGCGCATCGAACACCAGCGATCCCGTCTGGAAGCGGTCCTCCAGGCGCCGCTGCCAGTCGGAACGCTGGTCCCAGGTCTGCACGCCCAGGGCCACGCCCAGCACCGCAACGACGGCCGCGACGGCCTGCATCCTGGGGCCCGCCGCCAGCAGGCGCTGGAAGGCCAGCACGAGCAACGCCGCGACCAGGGGCAGCCCGGCGAGCACCATCAGCACGCCCGTGTCGCGAACGACGTGGGGCTGGGCGCGGATCGCCCCGAGGGTCTGGTGCGCGACCTGTCCGCTGATCACGACCATCGCGGCGCAGGAAGCCAACCCTGCGCCCTTGGCGATGTTGTCGGACACCTTCAGCCGGAAGTGTTCGACCGCCAACGTCGCCAGGGCCCAGGCCACGCAGGCCCAGCCGGTGTTCCAGTTCGATCCCACCGCGATGCAGGCGACGCCGAGGGCGGCCGCCAGCCACCGTCCGGTCGCGCCCCGGTGCCAGGCGTCGATGAGCACGCAGGGCAGCGTCATCGTGGCCAGCAGGTGCAGCGGCCACTGGATGCGCCACAGCTGCAGTTGGGTGAGGAGCACGTCCTGGAGCAGGTCGGCGCCCACGATCCAGAGCGCCGTCATGGCCGCGGCGGCGATCAGCGTGGCGCGCGCCAGCTGCGCCACGCCCGCGGGCGCGCGCGGCGAGCGCAGCAGCAAGCCCAGCACCAGCAGGTCGAAGGCAAGCGGCGCCCAGTCCAGGCGCGTGTACGAGGCCGCGAAGACCTGCGGGTTAACGGACCGCACCACCTGGAGCCAGCGGGGATCGAACGAATGCAGCAGATTCGGGAACGGCGCCACCCCGGCGACGGCCAGCAGTGGCACGATGGCGAACGCGGCGCCCAGCCACGCCCAGGCGCGCCGGCGCATCACGAGCAATACCCAACCCACAACGAGCACCGGCAACACGATGAGCGGATGGAAGGCCACGCCCGCGACGGCCAGGACGATGGCCACCGCGATCCGGCCCTGCATCAGCTGCCAGAGCGCCAGCAACGCCAACGGCTCGGCGACGCTGCGGGCGGTCAGGAAGGGCTCCGCATAGCCGAACTCGCCGAGCCCGCCGTACGTGTGGGGCAAGGCCACGACGAAGGCCAGCATGGCCCAGCGCAGCGGCCTCGACGACCAGTCTCCGGTGAGCTCCCAGGCCGCCAGCACGAACAGCAGGTGGCAGGCGGCCAGCATGACGAGCTCGCCTAGGCCGATGCCCAACATCGATACCAGCGGTGCCAGCACCACCGAGAAGACGGAAAAGCGGTCCTGCATGCCCGAATGCAGGAACAGGTCGTTCGCGAAACGTCCGGGCAGCAGGCGGTTCAAGGCCTCGCCCAGGTACAGCAGGCCATCGTGGCGGACGCCGCGATAGGGTCGGCACAGCAGCCAGAGCCCCGCCACGCCGACCGCCGCGATCCCGTCGGAGCGCACTGCCCGGTTCCAGGCTGTCGACCTCTCGTGCTCGCCCATCATGGGCTCGGGGGGGGCGGCACGCGCCGGCCCTGCGCCATCCGGGTGCCGAACAGCAACGTCTTGCGCATGCCGAAGTTGAAGAAGAAGACGACCCCGGCCGCGCCGGCCTTGCTCAAGAATTTCGGCCATCCGAAGTGGTCGATCTGCACCCACAACAACAGCTCGGTGAGCAGCAGTCCGGCGACGCCGATCGCCACGAACAGGCCGAACTCAAGCGTCGAGCGGCGGATCGCGCGCGCCTCGAAGACCCAGGCGATGCTCGCGACGTAGGCGACGACCGCGCCGGCGGCAAACGCGACAAGCGCGGCCCACTGGTAGGCCAGGCCGAGCTGGAGTCCCGCCCGGTACAGGCCGGCGTCGACGGCCAGTGCGCCCGCGCTGGCGACAAAATAGCGTGCGAACTCGGCGATGCGACGCGGGAGCGGGGCGGGGCCCGGCGTTGCGAGTGTCGTGGACGGCGGCGCGTTCATCGGAGCTTGCTGCAGTCGTACAGCGCGTAGGTGGTGGGCGGCGAACCGTCGCGCGGATCGAATGTCCAGCGCGAGATCACGCCGACGCCAAAGTCCGTGCTCGCGATGAGGAAGTCGGCATGCCGTGGGTGCGCCTTGCACAGGTCCAGGAAGCTATCGCGTGGCAACTTACAGGCGGAGAAGATCACATTGGGGCCGCCGAACCGCTCCAGGTTGGCGCAGGTCGGGGCATTGGCGATGACGGAAAGGAACGACGGAATCCGCTCCATCGCTTCCATCGCAGTCGCGCGATTGAAGAGCAGGCCGGACGTCTGGCTGATGGAGATGAAGTTGGCGCGCTGCAGGAGGATCCAGGTGGCCGCCGTCTGCTCGTGCCAGTAGACCTGGGCATCCGGGGGGATCAACGCAGCAAAAGGGTGCGCGCCGCGCGGTGCCGATTCGACATAGCGCGCCCACGGACTGCGCTGGTCCCAGTGGGTGACGGCGGCGCCGAACAGCACCAGCCCCAGCACGGCAGCGCCCACGCTGCGTGTCCCCCCACGGTCCCAGAGCCATGTCAGCGCCATGATCGCGGGCAGCGAGATCAGCGGCGTGGCGTAGAAGATCGACAGGGGCTGGCTGACCTTCATGCCCTGCTCCTTCACGTCCATCTGTGCCAGCGCATTCTGCACCTGCAAGCCGACGATGCCCAGTCCGCAGAGGACCGTCGCGACCATCGCGACCCGGAGCAACCAGGGCTTCGGCTCTGCCGGGCTCGCGCTCAGCAAAAGAGCCATGGCGGCCCATAGGGCGAACAGCCAGCACGTCGGAATCACGTCATCCAGGGCGTACATCGCCACGAACACCGCCAGGGCCGCGCAACGCCCTTTCGGGCCACCCTGCCACAGGCGTGCGAAGAGCCTGGGCAGGCACGCCAGCGCGAGCAGGTCGAGCAGCCAGCACACGCGCCATAGCTGCAATTGCGTGACCAGGATATTGTGGAGGTAGTCGGCCCCGACAAAGGAGATCAGGCCGAGAAGGGAACTGGCGACGACGGTGGCGCGTCCGAGTCGGGCAAAAGGGTTGTCCTGGCCCCGGCAAGCCAGCCAGACCACGACGCAATGGGCCAGCACCGCCACGCCGTCGACCAACTTCCACTCGCTGACGTAGACGAGGTCGTTCGCCATGACGGTCACGCGGAACCAGTCGGCATCGTAGGTGCGCAGGAGGTTGGCGAACGGTCCGACGCTGGCCACCGCGAGGCCGGCCACCGGGAACGCCAGCAGCAGGAGCGCCGCCCAGCGACGATCCTCGCGAATCAGGTAGGCGAGCGCCACGGCACCGACCGGCAACGCGACCAGGGGATGCAGCGCCATCGCGAACGCGAACGCCAGGAAAGCCACCGCCCTGCGCGCGCGCAGCAGCGCCACCAGAGCAAGGATCGAGACCGGCTCGGCCCAGGTGCGCGCAGTGACGAACGGCTCCATGAAGCTGAAGGTGCGCATCGTGCCGTAGATGTGGGTGGCAGCGAGCACCGCCAGCACCGCCAGCCAGCGTTGGCGAAGCGGAAAGTCGCGCACGAGCGCAAACAGTGCGACCGGCCAGACCAGCCATGCGCCGCGCAGGAGCGTCATGTCGACGGTGGCCGCATCGAAGTGGCGCAGGAGCCAGGCCACGATGCGCGAAAAGATGCTGAACTGGTCCTGGGATCCGTGCGCGAAGAACAGGTCGTTCGCTGCCCATGCCGGGTTCAGGTGCGACAGCGCCTGCCCCATGTAGAGGATGCCGTCATGGCGGATGCCGCGGTAGGGCATGGAGCCGAACATCAGCGTGACCGCGACGAGTGCGAGGAACGCCATCGTCCAGGCCGGCCGGCTACGCGCCGATGAGGAGGGTGCGAGAGTCACAGGAAGGCTAGCGTGCCGTGGAGTGGCCCGAGTCTGACAGGAGCCTTGCGGAGCCACCATGAAAAAAGAGACGCCGCAGGGCGTCTCTTTTCGAGCTGGGTCAGCTGGCTATCAGCCCTTGCACGAACCCGGCAGGTACTTGGTCAGCGTCGAGGACGTGCCGTCGGACGCCTTGCCGCAGCGCCAGGCGTAGACCTGGGCGTTGCCGATGGAACCCGACGTCAGCGTGTTGCTGGCGTCCTTCATCGGGACAAGCGTCAGGGTGTTGCCAGTGGCCGCGCCCAGCGAAGAGTCGCCGGACAGGGTCACGGTGATCGCGCCATTCGCATCGGTCGCGACGGTGTTCACGTACTTGCTGGCGCTGCCGGCGGTGTTCTCGCAACCCCAGCCATTCGCGCCGGGCGCGGCAGCCGTGGTGCCGGTCTGGTAGACCTCGGACACGGTGGTACGGCACTGGCTGGCGGCCAGCATGCCTTCCGAGACCTTCGCCTTGACGGTGTAGGTCTGATAGGCCGGCAGGGCCACGGCGGCCAGAATACCGATGATCGCGACGACGATCATCAGTTCGATCAGGGTGAAACCCTGCTGAACGGTGCGTTTCATGTGAAGACTCCTGGGAGTAGGGAAAGGACGACGGGCTAGAGAGACATCGCCATCGGATTATGCGAATGTCGTGCCAACTCTCCCGCGGCAAAAGCGGGGGAAGAGGCCGTGATTTTATTCACAAAAGGTGACCAAGCATGTCAGCCGCACCCTCGGGAGTCCCCTGCCGGAGCCGGAAGGAACGACATTTTTTGTCACGGTGACGTAAATCGTCACCTGCGTCGGGGCAAAAAAAAGACGCCGCAGGGCGTCTCTTTTTCGAAATGGGTCAGCTGGCTATCAGCCCTTGCACGAACCCGGCAGGTACTTGGCCAGCGTCGAGGACGTGCCGTCGGACGCCTTGCCGCAGCGCCAAGCGTAGACCTGGGCGTTGCCGATGGAACCCGACGACAGCGTGTTGCTGGCGTCCTTCATCGGGACGAGCGTCAGGGCGTTGCCGGTGGCCGCGCCCAGCGAAGAGTCGCCGGACAGGGTCACCGTGATCGCGCCATTGGCGTCGGTCTTCACGGTGTTGACATACTTGCTGGCGCTGCCAGCCGTGTTCTCGCAGCCCCAGCCATTCGCGCCAGGAGCGGAAGCGGTGGTGCCGGTCTGGTACACCTCGGACACGGTGGTGCGGCACTGACTGGCGGCCAGCATGCCTTCGGAAACCTTGGCCTTGACGGTGTAGGTCTGGTAGGCCGGCAGGGCCACGGCGGCGAGGATGCCGATGATCGCGACGACGATCATCAATTCGATCAGGGTGAAACCCTGTTGAAGAGTGCGCTTCATGCTGGGGGAACTCCGGGAGGGGAACGGGAAGGGAGGCTGTCGATGCTGTCAAGCGGCTATCGGCATATTGCAAGCCCAGGGCCAGCTTGACGCAAGCGGTTCGTCACCTTCCGACGTGAACTATGACCTTCCCGGTGCAACAAATTGTCATGGTCTCCTGACAAGTTGCGGCTCGACAGGGGCGCGACTGACAATTTGCGTCAGGCCAGGTCGAACGTGTCGCCCTTGAGGAGTTCCATCAGCGGCCGCTCCTGCTTGAGCGCGCGCAGCCCGGCCATGACGGCGTCGATCTCGCCTGGCTTGATGTGGGTGATGTAGATGCGCGCGTCGGGCGGCGCGATGGCCAGCTCGGCTGCGAGCGAGCTGGGGCAGTGGTGGCCGCTCGCCTTGGCCAGGCGGCATTCGGGCTCGCTGAACGCCGTCTCGATGACGACGTGCGCGACCGGGAACTGCGCGATGCGTTCCCACAGCGCCGGGTTGGGCCCGGTGTCGCCGCTGAACACCCACGCGCCGCGGCCGCCCGCCGGGCCATGGACGGCAAAGCCGCAGGCCGGCACCGAATGGCGCGCGCTGAGCACCTCGACACGGCGACCGCCGAGCTCGAGGACGTCGCCCACGTTGAACGGCACGAAGCGCAGCACCGGGTACTCGGCCGTGGGCAGGCGCGAGAAGTCGGGCCACAGGTGGTTGTTGAACAGGTGCTCGCGCAGGACGGCGATGGTCTCGGGCAGCGCGTGCACCTCGATCGGCGCCGCACCGCGCGCCTGGCGGCGGCGCAGGACGCTGTCGGCGAGCAGCGGCACGCCCAGCACGTGATCCAGGTGCGAGTGCGTCAGCAGGATGTGGTCGATGCGCTCCAGCGCGTCGAGCGAGAGATCGCCGACGCCGGTGCCGGCGTCGATCAGCACGTCCTGGTCGAGCAGGAAGCTGGTGGTGCGGCAGTCGCGCGCGATCGACCCGGAACAGCCGAGGACCTGGATTTTCATGCGGGGATCACGCGCAGGACGTGACTCGGGAGATCAACGTTGGGGTTCTTGTTCTTGGACGTCTTCGGCTGCCAGGCTGGCCAGCCGGTGGGCAGCCAGCGCCTGGAGCTGCGGCGAGGCCGGCCGGCAGGCAAGCAGCTCGGTCAGCCGCGCGTGAGCGACAGCGCGCGCGGACGGCTTGGTGACCGACCGCGTACCGTTGCCATGGTGCCCGCGCAGCGCATCGCGTGCAAGGCGCCAGAGGCCAAGTTGTTCATGAAAGGCCGTGATTTCCTGCTCGCTTTCCGGCCCTGAACCCGACAATGTGACATCCGTTACCGCCAGCGGCAGGTACAGCGTGACCAGCTGGCTGCGTCCCTTGACCGCCACCTCGTCCACTTCCACCCACTCGCACCCCGGCAGCTCGCCGGCGGCCGCGCGCGTGGTGTCGGCCACCAGCAGCGGCACGTCGTAGCTGCGCGTCGCGCCCTCGATGCGCGCTGCCAGGTTCACGCCGTCGCCCACCGCGGTGTAGCTGCGCCGCAGCGCCGAGCCCAGGTCGCCGACGCAGACCACGCCGCTGGCCAGGCCGATGCAGGGCGACAGCGGCGGCAGGCCGCGCTCGGCCAATTCGGCATTGAGCGGGCCGACGGCCGCGATCATGGCCATCGCCGCCTGCACGGCGTGCGCGGCGTGCTGCGCGTCGGCCTCGGGCGCGCCCCAGAACGCCATCACCGCGTCGCCGATGAACTTGTCCAGCGTGCCGCCGTGGCCGTGGATGATCTGGCTCATGCGCAGGAAGTACAGGTTCAGCAGCTCGCGCAGGCGGTCGGGCGCCATCTTCTCGGACATCGGCGTGAACCCGCGGAGATCGCAGAACAGCACCGTCAGCTCGCGGTTCTCGGCGCTGCTGGCCACGTCGAGGAAGCGGTCGGGATCGCTGGCCATCGCGCGCACGCGCTCGGGCGGCAGGTAGTGGCCGAACAGCTGCGCGAGCGAGCGCCGCGAGTGCCATTCGCGCAGGTAGTTGCCGACGATGCCCAGCGCGCCGGTGAGCAGGCCGGCGGCCAGCGGCGCGGCGATCGGGATGGCCCAGCCGCGCCCGGTCAGCGCCCACAGGTCGCACCCGAGCAGCACCGCGAGGATGGCGATCAGCGCGAGCACGGCCACCGGGCCCGCGAGCCGGCGCGCCACCGACGTGACGGCCGCGAGCACCACCGCCAGCAGCAGCAGCTCGAAGCCGGGCGACCAGTCGGGGCGCACGCTGAGGTCGTTGTCCTCCAGGCCGGCCAGCAGCTGCGCGTGCACCTCGATGCCGGGCAGCGCGCGGTGCACGGGCGTGGCGCGCAGGTCGGCCAGGCCCGGCGCGGAGCTGCCGATCAGCACCACGCGGCCCGCGAGCTCGCGCGCGCCCACGCGGTGCGCGAGGACGTCGGCCGCCGGGATGTAGCGAAAGCGGCCGGTGCCGGGCGACGTGCCTGGACTCAGCGCCGCGCGATACGGCAGCGTGACCGCGCCGCGCGGATCGACGCGCAGCGCGCGCAGCGGCTCGCCGTCGTCCGACGTGAGCTGCAGGCCGGTCAGCTGCGGCGGGCCGCCGGCCTCGCCGCGCCGCACCACCGGACGCAGCGCACCCACGCGATGCCACTGGCGCCAGATCGACAGCGCGAACGATTCGTAGACCGCGCCGCCGTAGCCGGTGACCAGCAGCGTGGAGCGCAGCTCGCCGTCGGCGTCGGGCAGCGCGTTGATGAAGCCGGTGGCGGCCGTGGCGTGCATCAGCACCGGCACCGGCACCTCGATGCCCTGCCACGGCGCCATCGCGATCGCGCCGGCGGGCAGCACGTCGGCCTCGGCGATCGGCGCCGGCAGCTCGCGTGCCGGCGCCGATGCGGCGGGGTCGGCCTGGTGGTTGAAGTGGTAGGCCAGCGTGACCGGGTGGCCGGCCAGCGCCTGGGCCAGCCGCGCGTCGTGGTCGGCGCGCGCTTCCAGCGTGCCCTGCCAGCGCGCGATCCCGGAGCGCAGCGCCGCGTCGTCGGGCGCCAGCTGGCGCAGGGCCACGAGCGCGTCGCGCACGGTGCGCGCCTGGTCGTCGGGTTCGGCGAGCACGAGGTCGATGCCCATCGCGGCGGCATGATCGTCGTCGAACAGCGTCTGCACGAGCGCGGCGAGGCGGTCGCGCGGCCAGGGCCAGCGGCCCAGCTCGCGCAGGCTGGCATCGTCGACGTCGACGATGACGATGTCGTCGCGCGGTCTGGCCACCGGCGCCAGCGCGGTGGACTGGCGCACGTCGTCGAGGGCGAGCTCGAGGCGGGTGAGCGGCGCGAGCGGCGAGACGACCACGTGCCAGGCGCCCACCAGCCACAGCGCGGCGGCGACGATGGACAGGCGCAGCGTGGGATGCCAGCTCTGCACGCGCTGCAGCAGGCGCCGGCGCGGCGGCAGCGGCGCGACCGGGTCGCCGTGGAAATCGGAGGCGAACCCGGTGGCGGGTGCCTGCGTGGAGGCGGGCTCCCGGTCGGGCGCTGGGCTCACGCCGCGACTCGGAGCCGTGGGGCGATCAGTTCTGGACGAACTGCATCTGCGTGCCGGCCAGGTCGATGATGTCGCCGTGCTTGAGCGAGACGGAGTCGTCGCCGAGCGGCTGGCCATTGATCGTGGGACGGCGCGAGCCCTCGACATGCGACAGCACGTAGCCGCCGGGGCGCTTGGTGACGGAGGCCACCTGCACGCCGGGCTTGCCGACGGTGGTGACGACCTTGGTGAGCAGCACTTCGCGGCCGGCGGCGCCGCCGTTGAGCACCTTGATCGATGCCGGGCCCGCGGTGGGCGCCGCGGCGGCCGGGCCGGCAGCGGCGGCGCCGGCCGGTGCCGCGCCGATCGTGCCCGGCGCGCGGCCGAACGCGCCCGGGCGCAGGATCATCGTCTTTTCGTAGTCCTCGGCGTCCTCGGCCAGGAACTTGATGCGGTACTTGCCCACCTCGACGACGTCGTTGTTGGACAGCAGCTGCTTCTTGACGGCCTTGCCGTTGATGTACGTGCCGTTGGTGCTG
>OUNM010730738.1_pt1 | contig 27127 bp, 25 predicted proteins | sample 1769961 | NCBI WGS metagenome assembly OUNM01 (sample SAMEA3914820, study PRJEB12502) | metagenome | biome: forest; material: soil | place: USA | collected 2012-03-12 | depth 0.3 m | reverse complement strand
TAAGGCCGGCCTCCAAGTCGGAGTGTGGCTCAGTCTGGTAGAGCACTGCGTTCGGGACGCAGGGGTCGCAGGTTCAAATCCTGCCACTCCGACCATTTCCTCCCCGCCAACCAGAGGCGGGAAAATCTTCTCCAAAACATAGATTTAGCCCTTCGGGGCCGATCGCCATGGCGGCGATTCGGCAACGCGCGCTCGCGTTGCGCGCTCTTCATTTGGATCGCGCTCGAACACCGGGTAGCTTGTCCATGGTTTCGTTCGCAGGACCTCCGATGAAGCAGTTCTTCCTGACCGTCGCCGGCGTGTTCGTCGGCCTTTTGCTGTTCGTGGTCGGAGTGCCCTTCCTGCTGATCGTCATGGCCGCCGGCGCCGCGCGCCCGGCGCCGGTTCCGACCCATGCGGTCCTGCAGCTGGACCTGCGCGGCGGCCTCACCGACCAGGAGCCCAAGAGCCCGTTCGCGGCCTTCGGCGGCGGCGGCGGCAGTTCCGTGCTGGGGATCATCGACACGCTGCGCCGGGCCGAGAAGGACGACAAGGTCGACTCGGTGCTGGTGCGCCTGCCAGAGGGCGGCATCTCCCCCGCCGCGGCCGACGAGCTGCGCCTGGCCTTCAAGCACTTCCGCGACGTGGGCAAGAAGCCGATCTACGCCCACAGCCAGGGGCTCTACCCCTCGGGCATGATCACCTCGACCTACATGTTGGGCGCGGCGACCAACGAGTTCTGGATGCAGCCGGATTCGAGCTTCCAGGCCGTGGGCGTCTCCAGCGAGACGATGTTCTTCAAGCGCTTCTTCGACAAGTACGGCGTCAAGGCCGAGTACGAGCAGCGCTACGAGTACAAGAACGCGGTCAATCCCTACCTCTACAGCGACTACACGCCGGCTCACCGGGAATCGACGCTGTCGTGGATGGGGTCGGTCTACCGCTCGGCTCTGACCAGCGCCGCGGCCGATCGCAAGCGCGACCCGGCGCTGCTGATCAAGACGCTGGAGGCTGGCCCCTACAGCGCCCAGGAAGCCCAACAGAAAGGCTTGATCGACAAGGTCGGCCAGGTCAGCGAGATCGAGGCCTACGCCCTCGACAAGGCCGGCAAGAGCGCCAAGCTGATCGACTTCGACGACTATGCCAGCCGCTCCAAGGCCCCGGCGGCCAAGACCGGTCCGGCCATCGCCGTGATCGGGGCCGAGGGCGCGATCGTCACCGGCGCGGGCGGCGGCGGCTCGCCGTTCAGCGGCGACAGCAACGTCTATTCCGACGACGTGGCCAAGGCCTTCAAGGCCGCCACCGACGACAAGGACGTCAAGGCGATCGTCTTCCGCGTCTCCTCGCCCGGCGGCTCCGACACGGCCTCGGAGCAGATCCTGGCGGCCCTGAAGAGCGCCAAGGCGGCCGGAAAGCCCGTCGTGGTCAGCATGGGCACCTATGCGGCTTCGGGCGGCTACTGGATCTCCAGCCAGGCGAGCTCGATTGTCGCCGAGCCTTCGACCCTGACCGGCTCGATCGGCGTCTATGGCGGCAAGTTCGCCATCGGCGACGCCCTGGCCCGCTTCGGCGTCGACACCAAGGACCTGCATGTCGGCGGCGACTATTCCGACGCCTTCGGCCAGGCCGAGGGCTTCACGCCCGACCAGCGCGCCAAGTTCGCCGGCTGGATGGACCGGATCTATGCCGGCTTCGTCGGTCGCGTGGCCGAGGGCCGCAAGCTGCCCGTCGCCCGCGTGCGCGAGATCGCCAAGGGCCGCGTCTGGACCGGCGAGCAGGCCAAGCAGCTGGGCTTGGTGGACGAGCTGGGCGGCTTCTACCAGGCGGTCGACAAGGCCAAGGCGCTGGCCAAGTTGGACGGCGACGTGCGCCTGAAACGCGTCGACGGCGCCAAGTCGCCGTTCGAGGCCTTCGAGAAGTTCCTGGGCGTCTCCGAGACCTCGGCCAAGACCCTGGCGGCGGCCGCCTGGGTGCTGGGCGATCCGCGCTCGCAGGCGATCCTGGACGAGATGGCCAAGGCTCGCATCCGCGCGGCCCCGGGCGGCGCGGCGGTGTTGGCGGACACGCCGGTGCGGTAGGTTTTTCAGCCGCCTTCGAGACGACGAGGCCGCCTGGTAAACGCCAGGCGGCCTTTTTCGTGATCGGCATCGAGGGGAGTAGCGCCCCCTCCGTCTCGCTGCGTATCCGCATCGATCCACCTCCCCCGCTACGCAGGGGAGGAGAAGAATCCACCTCACCCGTGAAACGGGGGGAGGTGGCGCGGCGCCGATAGGCGACGTGACGGAGGGAGCGCTAAACGGCCGCTACCCTCGAATATCCATGGTCTAACCCGGCAGCGATCGGACGAACTCCAGAGCCGCGTCCAGTAGTCGCCTCGCCAACACATCATCGGCGAACGCTTCGGGCGCCACCCTCACCCAGCCGGACATCGGCCGGCCGCGCGACAGCATCGGCGCGACGCCGTCCCGCTCCAGCGCCCAGCCGTCCAGGCCCCTGCCCAACCTGACCAGCACGCCGTCGTCACGAGCGCCGCAGAGGAGCTTGCCGTCCAGCAGCCAGGCGCGGCCGCCGAACATGGCCTTCTCGACCAGCCTCGGCGTGTCGCCGAGGTGCTCGCGCAGCAGTTCTTCCAGGCCTTCGTCCCGCGCCACGCGCCCGACCCTAGCCGCCCTTGCCGAGCGCACAAAAAGAAAGGGCCGCCCCGAGGGGCGGCCCTTCCCGAAAACCGTTGCCGGCTTTCGTCTTAGAACGCGTAGCGGATGCCGAAGCGAACCGCGCGCGGCGACTGGTACGAACGCGCCAGCTGGAACACAGGCGACACCAGGTTCGGGTTGCCGCCGTTCACGCCCTGCTCGACGATACGGGTCGCCGTCTGAGCGTTGAACACGTTGAACACGTCCAGCGACACCGTCGCGCCGCCGAACTTGTCCGGCGTCGGCAGGTGGTAGGCGAAGTTCAGGTCGACGTTCTTGGTCCAACCGCCCTTGAACATCGAACCACGCGGCGTCTCGATGATCGTGCCGCCAGCGCCGAGCGGGCAGTACCGCTGCGACGGCGACGGCGACAGGGTCGGGTCGGCCGGGTAGTCGTAGCCCAGGCAGCTGAAGCTGCGGCCCGACTGGATCGTGCCGTTGGCGCCGATCGTGAAGTTCTCGAACGGCGAGTAGGTGCCGTACAGCTTGAACGTATGACGGTGATCGTTCGGCAGGTCGCCGTACTGGCCGTATTCGAAGAAGCGGTTGTCGAAGTCTTGCGTGATCGAGGTATCGGTCTGGCCGATATCCGAGTTCACGCCGCCTTCGTAGTTACCGCGCGAGCGGCTCAGGACGTACGAACCACCCAGGCCCCACTTGCCGTCGAACGGACGGTCGAAGGTGAAGTCCAGAGCCACATACTTGTTCTTGGCTTCCGGAATACCGAGGTCTTCCGAAGTCAGGTTGATGTACTGGCCGCTGCCGCTGCCCGGGCCGTTGACCAGGTCGAGGAAGACCGTGGCGGGCTTGCCCGGGTTGAGCAGGGTGTAGGAGCCTTCATACAGACCCGAGTTCGCGCCAGTGCACGAGGCGATGGCCTTGCGGGCGCAATAGTTGTCGACCGCGTAGCCCAGGTCGGTGTCTTCGATCGCCTGGCCCAGTTCGCGAGCCGTCAGGTTCACGCCGACCTTCAGACCGTCCATCGGGATGTTGAACAGGGTCAGTTCGCGGAACTGGTGTTCGAAGCCCAGGATGATTTCGGTCTCGTACTGCGGTTTGATGTTCGAAGCCGCGACGGTGCGCGAGTCCGGCGCCGTTTCAGAGCCGAAGATCACCGAACCGATGACCGAGCCGAGGTTGGTCGGTTGACCGGTCGCGTTCACCGCCACCGACGGGATGTTGTAGTAGCGATAGTAGTAGGGGTTGGCGGCGGCTTCGCGGATCGCGGTGTTTTCCGCGATCGGCAGGTAGTAGCGGCCGAACGAGCCGTACAGCTTGTTCGAACGGTCGCCGGTCACGTCATAGGTGAAGCCCAGACGCGGCGCCCATTGCTTCTTCAGGTTGATGAAGCTTTTGCCGTCGCCGGTCTTGTAGTTGTAGGTGTCGTTGCGAACGCCCAGCTGCAGGGTCAGCTTCGGGGTCAGTTCCCACGAATCCTGCAGGTAGTAGGCGTTCTGCTCGGCCTTGAACGTGCCGCCCGAGCTGTAGACCAGCTGGCGAGCGTAGATCGTGCCGGCCGGCGCGAAGACGTTCGTCGAACCCGTCAGAGCCGTGGTCGAGCTAGAGGCCTTGTAGAAGTCCCAGGCAGCGCCGCCGGCCAGTTGCGAGTTGTCGTTCGAACGCAGGCCTTCGCGGTCGAAACCGCCGCGGACGTGGTGGTCGCCCATCAGATGGAAGTACAGGTCGGCGTCGATGCGGGCCGACTCGCGGATGTCTTGCGAGATCGGGTCGACCGAGATCGCCGAGCGGGCGGCGGTCAGGTAGGTCGGGGTGGTGCTGTTGGTGTAGTCACGCGAACGCGACACGCCGGCTTGCGGCGAGCTGACGCCGAACTGCGAGCGCACCTGGCCGTATTGCGCCGACAGGGTGAACCAGTCGGTGAAGACGCCCGTGTACTTGTAGATCTGGTTCAGACCACCAGCCTTGCTGCTGGTCGACGACGACAGACCGCCGATGCCGGCGGTGCGGTCATAGGCGTAGGTGTCGGTGTAGGTCTTCTGCGCATCCGAGAACAGCGTCATTTCGATGCGCTGCTTGTCGGTGATGTTGAAGTCGACCTTGGTCAGCCACAGCGGGGTGTCGTAGTGCACCTTGGAGATGCTGCCGCCGGCGGTCGGGGTCATGTTGTAGGTCGGGCTGGCGGCCGACAGCGTCGGGATCGGCACCGAGGCCGCGCCCGTCGCGGACGACTTCCTCATGTCCACGATGCCGTAGAAGAAGAGGTGATCCTTGATGATCGGACCCGAGATGTAGACGTCATAGTCCGAGGTCGTGGCGCGCGACATGTCGTTGTAGATGCGCGTGCCGGCGTTGCCGCTCGACGACGGGCCGTAGGCGTTCGGCACCTGCTCGCGCAGCGAGTTGGGGGTGTAGAACGCCGAAGCGCCGAAGTGATACTCGTTGGTGCCCGACTTGGTCACCGTGTTGATCACCGAGCCGGTGGCGCGGCCGAATTCGGCCTGGTAGCCGCCGGTCTTGATGTCGATCGTCTGGATCGCGTCGAACGGCAGGTCGGCGAAGCCGAGGAACGTACGCTGGTCGGTGACGTTCAGGCCGTTGATGTAGTAGGCGTTTTCAGCGGCCGAGGTGCCCGAGGTCGAGGCCAGGGTCTGGTTGCGCTGGGCGCCGGCGTTGATCGAGGCGTCGGGGATGTTGGCGCCCGGCGTCAGCAGAACGACGCTGGTGATGTTGCGGCCCAGCGGAACGCGGCTGCTGAGTTCCTGCACGTCGACGACCAGGCCGGTGTCGGTGCGCGAGAAGTCGGCGACCTTGCGGGTGCCGGTGATCACGATTTCCGAGACGGTCTCGGCCGCGCCGCGCAGCGTGAAGCTGTAGTTCGCGCCCTGCGGGGTCACCGAGATCTTGTTGCTCAGGTCGGCGTAGTTCGGCGCGGTGATCGCGACGGTGTACGGGCCGAAGGTCAGGGCGGGGACCTGGAAGACGCCGCCGGCGTTGGTGGTGGCGGTGCGGGTCTGGCCTTGGGCGCTGGTGATCGTGACGCTAGCGCCGGCGACAGCCGCGCCAGTGTCGTTGGTCACGGTGCCGACCAGAACGCCCGACGTATAGTCCTGGGCGGACGCCAGGCCCGGAACGGCCATGGCGATCGCCGTCAGCGCGACCGGCGCGCCGATCGAGGCCACGCCCGCGAACAGCGACGTCGCCAGGAGGCGCGCACGCACCCCCGACTTGGTATTCTTCATAGTCTTACATCCCCTCTGACGTGGCGCTGGCGGCAAGTCGAACCAAGGATCCCCTCTAGAAACCTTTGTTCGACCCGGAGCGGAATTCCGCCGAAGTGCACCACGAGATCACTGGTGTCCCGGAAACATTTTCCCGGTTGCAGCGACGTTAGGGGGGCGCGGAGCCGGGGGTCAATTGTCATTGCATTTTCGTAATCCACATCCGGTCGGCCCTGTCGCAAAAACGCCACAGGGTGACCACTTTTCGGCAGATCATTGCTCGACGCCCGCCCCCGCCCCGCAAGCGTGAGCGCAAGAAACTCACCATCATCTTGTTTCCGCGAGGCTATTTCGGCCCGCAAGAACGCGGTTCTCGAAATTCCGGCTTCGCGAAAATCCGCGAGAGAAAATTGCGACGCGCTGTTGACACAGGGCGGATCATGCCCGCGAAGCGCCTAAAATGATGAAAGTTTTTTAACACCCAAGGGTCTGACGAACGCATCGGCCTTGCACGGCGCCATCGACGCAGGCGCCCGTTCGTGCGGCGGTGACCATTGCCTAGGCGCCTTGACGCCGCGAAGATGCCGCGGCGGCGGAATGCGCCGCGCGTTAACCAGTCCGGCGAACCCATGAGCGATTTTCGACGCGTCAACGACTCCATCACGGTCAGCCCCCAGGTGACCGAGGCCGACATGGCCCGGGCCGCGGCCGAGGGATTCGTGCTCGTGATCAACAACCGTCCCGACGGCGAGGACCCCAGCCAGCCGTCCAGCGCGACGATCGAGGCGGCGGCGCGCGCGGCGGGCCTGGACTATCTGCATGTGCCGGTGCGCGGCGGCCCGACGCCGGATCAGGTGGACGCCGTCCGCGCGGCGGTCGACTCGGCCGAGGGGCCGGTGCTGGCCTTCTGTCGCTCGGGCACGCGCTCGATCGTCACCTGGTCGATCGGCCGGGCCCTGGCCGGCGAGGATCGCGAGACCCTGGTGAGCCAGGGGCGTGAGGCGGGTTACGACCTCTCGGGCGTTCTCCCGAACTAATCTTCAGAAGGCGGCCGACTCGCGCGCCGCCATCGGCGTCGGTTCGGGCTGGCAGCTGGCCAGAACGAACTGCGCCATGATGATACACAGGATGGCGAAGGCCGCGCGCTGGAGCCGTTTTGACACAAAAATCGCCGCGTCCGCCGCCATGGCCATCCCTCCGAAGGTTACTGAGGGGTTAAAACGCAAGACCGGCGCCGGAGACTTCAGCGATGATCCCCTTCGTCCGCGAGCTGGACTTCGACTACGGCCGCTGCGACCAGGTCTCGCCGCTGATCCGGCGGGTGATCGCCCGCAATCCGGGGCCGTTCACCTTCACCGGGACGGGCGTCTACATCGTCGGCCGAGGCGAGGTGGCGGTGATCGATCCGGGACCGGATCTGCCCGAGCATTTCGAGGCCCTTAAGGCCGCGCTGGAGGGTGAGACGGTGACCCATGTGCTGGTCACCCATCATCACCTGGACCACTCCCCCCTCGCCCACCCGCTGGCCCAGTATTTCGGGGCCAGGGTCTACGGCCTGCCCGCCCCTGCGCCGCAGCTCAGCGACTCACCAGCGCTGGAAGAAGGCGCCGACGATCGCTTCCGGCCCGATGTCGAGCTGGCCGATGGCCACGTGATCGCCGGCCCCGGCTGGACGCTGGAGGCGATCACCACGCCCGGCCACACCTCCAACCACGTCTGCTTCGCGCTGAAGGAAGAAAACGCCCTCTTCAGCGGCGACCACATCATGGGCTGGTCGACCACGGTGATCACCCCGCCCGACGGCGACATGGGCGACTACTTCGAGAGCCTGGAGAAGGTGCGGGCCCGGACCTTCGACACCCTGTGGCCGACCCATGGCGCGCCGGTGCGCGCGGTCGCGCCCTTCATCGACGCCTATGTGGCTCACCGCCGGGCGCGGGAGGCCCAAATCCTGGAAGCGTTCGGCGCGGGGTTCACGACAATCAAGGCGATGGTGCCGAGCTTGTACGCGGCCGTGGATCCCCGGCTGCATCCGGCGGCGGCGCACTCGGTGCTGGCGCATGTGATCCAGCTGGTGCGCGAGGGACGGGTGGTGAGCGAGGGCGCGCCGGGGTTGGACGCGGAGTATCGGCTGGCTTGAGCAGGCTCTAGCGCCCCCTCCGTCACGGCGCGTATCCGCGCCGCGCCACCTCCCCCGTTGCACGGGTGAGGAGGACAGCCTCTCCTCCCCCGCCTGCGGGGGAGGTGGATCGCTGCGGATACGCAGCGAGACGGAGGGGGCGCTCTAAGCCCTACTTCGCCCCGCCCTTCACCGCCGTCGCCAGCGCGCCGATGCGCTCGCAATTGCGCCCCTGATCCCCGCCCGGCTCGCGGCCGATCGAGCGCATGTCCAGGCGCGAGCCCTTGGCGTCGAGGCGCACGCGCATGACCAGGTCGTCGGTCAGGCCGTACCAGAAGCTGCGGGCGGTGGCCTCCAGGCGGCCGTCCATCGGGTCGTCGGTGACCAGGCTCATGCCCTGGGCCAGGACCGCGGCCTTGGCGGCTTCATAGAGGTCGGCGGGCGTGCGCTCGCTGATCAGGGGACGGGCGGCGGGGCAGGTCTCGCCGTTGACGGCGGCGATCTCGCGCCCCGCATAGGCGGCCGAGCCGACCGGCAGGCTGGGATCGTCCATCACCGGCTCGGACGAGCCGCCGCGCGCGGCCATGGCCGCGTCCGAGAAGCCCAGGGGCGTCTTCCAGTCGGTGGCCACGTCGTGGATCGGCGGCGCCTTGCCGAAGACATTGCTGGCCGCGATCATCACGCCGAAGGTCGCCACGGTGATCGCCAGCGCCGCCAGGGCCAGCTTGCCCAGGCGCGCGAAGCCGTTGCTCAGCGCCACGATCAGGCCCAACAGGCCCGTGGCGACGCTGATAAACGCCGCCTTCGGGGCCCAGTCCATGGTCATGGACGTGTAGCCCAGCGGCAGGTTGATCACGCCCAGCTTCACGCCCAGCGCGCCGCCGCCGACCAGGATGGCCGGGACCAGGGCGACCAGGATGGCCAGGTCCAGATAGGTCGTGGCCCAGGCCGGCGGCTTGCCGGTCTTGCCGTCGCTCTTGGTTGCGGCCTTGGCCGAAGCCTTGGCCTTGCCGCGCTTGCCCGGCGTGATCGGCACGGCGAACGGCAGCAGCTCGCCGGCGTCGGCCAGGACGGGCTTGGACGGCTTGTCCGGCTCGTGCAGGCGCAGCGGGGCTTCGGACTCGGACTCAGATTTGACCTCGGCGGGCGACGCCTTCACCTCGGCCGCGGCCGGCGCTTCCGACGCCTTGGCCTCGAGCTCGGCGGGCTTGGCCTCGGCGCTGTGGGCCACGGCCACCCCGGCGGCGATGGCGGCGGCCTCGGCGATGATGGCGTCGGCGGCCGAGACCGGCTGCGCCTTGGACTCGGGCTCCGGCTTGGTTTCGGCGACGGGCTCGACGACCGGCTCGGCATGCGCTTCCGGCTCCAGGTGCTCCTCGGGCGCGCCCAGGACCGCTTCGGCCTCGACCTCTTCGGGCGGCTCCGGCGCGTAGATCACCGCCGTCTGCGAACCGTCGGCGGCGGCCAGGGTCGGAGCGGGCGTCGGGGCCGGAGCCGGCGGCGACGGCTGCAGCGGCGTCTCCGGCAGCTTGTAGCCCTCGTCGGCCAGGCGCTTGCGGATCAGCTTCTTGTCGATCTTGCCGGTCGCGCCCAGCGGGATGTCGTCGACGATGATCACGTCATCGGGCATCCACCACTTGGCGATCTTGCCCTGCAGGTAGTCGATGAACTCCTGCTTGGTCGCCGTCTCGCCGTCCTTCAGCTTGATCAGCAGCACCGGCCGCTCGTCCCACTTGGGGTGGGGCTGGCCGACCACCGCCGCCAGGGCCACCTTAGGGTGGCCGACCGCGATGTTCTCGATCTCGATCGTGCTGATCCACTCGCCGCCCGACTTGACCACGTCCTTGGCGCGGTCGGTGATCTGCATGAAGCCGTGCTCGTCGATCGTGGCGATGTCGCCGGTGTCGAAGAAGCCGTCCTCGTCCAGGATCTTGCCGCCGGCGCCCCGAAAGTATTCGGCGGCGATGATCGGGCCGCGGATCTGCAGGTGGCCGAAGGCGTGGCCGTCGTGCGGCAGCACCTTACCCTCGTCGTCGGTCAGGCGCAGCTCCACGCCCAGCGGCGGCCGGCCCTGCTTCAGGCGGTAGGGCATCTGCTGGTCGTAAGGCAGCTTCTCCAGCTCATCCGTCATGACGGAGAGCGTCCCGACCGGCGAGGTCTCGGTCATGCCCCAGGCGTGGACCACCTCGACGTCGTACTTCTCCTGGAAGGCGCGAATGATGCTTTCGGGGCAGGCCGCCCCGCCGATCACCACCTTCTTCAGCACCGGCAGCTTGGCGCCCGTGGCCTCCAGGTGCTGCAGCAGCATCTGCCAGACGGTGGGCACGGCGGCCGAGAACGTGACCCCTTCCGTGTCCAGCAGTTCGAAGATCGAAGCGCCGTCCATCTTGGCGCCCGGCATGACGATCTTGGCGCCCGCCCCCGGTCCCGAGAACGCCACGCCCCAGGCGTTGGCGTGGAACATCGGCACCACCGGCAGGATCACGTCCTTCTGCGACACGCCCATCACGTCGGGCTGCATGGTGATGAAGGTGTGCAGGAAGTTCGAGCGGTGCGAGTACATCACCCCCTTGGGGTCGCCCGTCGTGCCCGAGGTGTAGCAGAGGCCGGCGGCCGTGCCCTCGTCGAACCCGCCCCAGGCGCAGTCGGCCGCGTGCTGCTCGACTAGGTCCTCATAGGCGATCAGGCCCTTGAAGTGCGGGGCCTCGGCGACCAGCGCGAACTCGGCCGGCATGTGGGCGCGGTCGGTGAAGACCACCACATATTCCACCTGCGGCAGGCGCGGCAGGATCGCGGCGATGATCGGCAGGAAGGTCAGGTCGGTGAAGATCAGCCGGTCGCCGGCGTGGTCGGCGATCCAGGCGATCTGCTCGGGGAAGAGGCGCGGGTTCAGGGTGTGGCACACCGCGCCGATGCCCATGATGCCGTACCAGGCTTCCATGTGGCGGCCGGTGTTCCAGGCCAGCGTGCCGACGCGGTCGCCCGGCTTGACGCCCAGGGCCAGCAGGGCGTTGGAGACGCGCTTGGCGCGGTCGCGGATGTCGCGATAGGTCGTGCGGACGATCGGCCCCTCGACCGAGCGGCTGACCACCTCCCGCCCGCCGTGCCATTGGGCCGCGTGGTCGATGATCTTGTCCAGGGTCAAAGCCCCGTGCTGCATCAGGCCCTGCATCGGCTCCCGCTCTCTCGTCGTCTTATCGTTGTTCACGCAAAGCTATCGGTGTGCGGCGCAACACGCAACGCGCAGCGCCCTTCGCGAGAAAAACCCATACGGACACGCGGTCGTTCTGGATGTGTCGCGCGGTAATCGGTCGCAGGGGCCGTTCAGAGACTCTTGGTTGCGATGGGCGGATAGTCGTCGCCTGGGTGAACGCGGTTCGCCGATAGGAGACGACGATTGGGCTTCGTGGCCGATCTTCTGGCTGACGAGCGACTGGACGAGGTCGCGACCGACATCCGACGCATGGGTGGATCCCGCGTCGTGTCCGGAGCCCTGGCCGCCACCATCGTCGGCCTGGGGCTGGGCGTCCGGATCGCCCTGGCCTGGCTGGCCAGTTTCCTGGTCGCCGAGGGCCTGGCCTTCCTGGCCGTGCGCGGCTTCCGGCCCGACAACAAACCCCATCGCGGCGATCGCGCCGCCTTCATCCTGGCCGCCATTCCCGTCAACGGCAGCTGGGCGGCGCTGGCGGCCCTGCTGTGGATGAACGGGTCCGACAAGCTGAAGATCGCCGCCGTCGCCATCTGGTGCGGCCAGCTGGTCTTCACCCAGACCTATCGTCACCAGCCGGTGGCCCTGCTGGTGATCAGCGCCCTGGCGCCGGTCCTGTGCCTGGTCGTCTTTCCGTTCTTTTTCCTGGCCGGAAGCGATCCCGTCACCCAGGCCACGCGCTGGTCGCTGGTGCTGCTGATCGCCATCACCCTGAACGTCGCCCTGCGCAATCGCGCCACCGCCCGGCGGATGGACGACCTGACCCGCAACCTGCGTGAAGAGCGCGAGAAGGCCCTGGCCGCCGCCCGCGCCAAGTCGACCTTCATCGCCGTCACCAGCCACGAACTGCGCACGCCGATGAACGGCCTGCTCGGCATGGCCCACGCCCTGGAGCGCTCGCGCCTGGATCCGCTGCAGCGCGAGCAGGTCGACCTGATGATCAAGTCGGGCGACAGCCTGATGCAGTTGCTCAACGACGTGCTGGACCTCTCCCGCATCGAGTCCGGCAAGGTCGAGCTGGCGCCCGAGGCGATCGATCCGCACGCCATCGTCGCCGACGTGGTCGACGCTTGGCGCGACGCGGCAACCGCCAAGAAACTCTCCCTGTTCGCCGACTTCGGCGCCGAGGTTCCCGACTGGGTGCGCGCCGATCCGCTGCGCATCCGCCAGGTGCTGACCAACCTCGTTTCCAACGCGGTGAAGTTTACCCAGCACGGCCACGTGCGGGTCAGCGTCGGGGCCGAGCCCGCCGGCCAGGACTGGACCTTGCGCTTCTCGGTCAGCGACACGGGTCCCGGCGTCCCGGCCATGGCCGCCGAGCGGGTGTTCGACAGCTTCACCCAGGCCGATGAAACCATCTCGCGCAGCTATGGCGGCGCGGGCCTGGGCCTGTCGATCTCGCGCGCCCTGGCCCGCGAACTGGGTGGCGACCTGGTGCTGAGCCCGACGCCCAGCGGCGCCTGCTTCGTCTTCACCGTCCGCGCCGAACGCGCCACGGCGCCGACGCCCGCCCCCGCTCCCATCGAGGACGAGGCGGACCTGGGCCAGATCCACGTGCTGATGGCCGAGGACAACGCGGTCAACCAGCTGGTCGTGCGCACCATGTTGGAGCCCGCCGGCGTGGCCCTGACCGTCGTCGAGAACGGCCAGGCCGCGCTCGAGGCCATGTCGCAGGAGCACTACGACTGCGTGCTGATGGACATCAACATGCCGGTCATGGACGGCATCACCGCCCTGGAAGCCATCCGCGCCGGCCGCGCCGGTGACCCCGGCCTGCCCGTCATCGCCCTGACCGCCTCGGCCATGGCGGGCGACCGCGAACGGTTCCTGGGCCTGGGCTTCGACGACCACCTGGGCAAGCCGGTCAAGCCGATGGACCTGATCACGGCGATCATCCGGGCGGTGAACCCGGAGCCGCCGAACGAGGGATTGCGGGCGGCTTAGATTGCGCCGAGGGCCCGCCCTCGCCCTTCGACAAGCTCAGGGTGAGGACTACTTTTGACCGCGTATCCTTAGAAACCTCACCCTGAGCTTGTCGAAGGGCGGGTTTCGGCTCACGCGGCGCTAACGCCCTACCCCATCGCCTCCGCCAGCGCCCGGGCTTCGTCCTCGAACGCGCTGACCGTATCCACCTTGCGCCAGGTGATCTCGCCGGTATCCCGCGACAGCTGGTTCTCCAGCACGGCCACATCCGCGTCCGAGGCGTCGTTGACGCGGGCGGCGACGCGCTCGCGCAGCACCTCGGGCGGGGCTTCCAGCCAGACGCCCAGGAAGGCGACGTCGCAGCTCTTGGCCAGGGCTTCGGCGCGGGCGCGCTCCTCGGGCTTGAGGAACACCGCGTCCAGCACCACCGAGCGGCCGGCCTTCAGGGTCAGGGCGGCGTCGTGGAACAGCTGGTCGTAGGTCTTGGCGCTCATCTCGGGCGTATAGGCCTCGCGCGGCAGGCGCTCCAGCGCGGGCACGCCCCACAAGCGCTTGCGGATCTCGTCGGTGCGCAGGACCACCGCGCCCGGGGCCGAACCCAGGCCCGGCGCACAGACCCGCGAGAAGGTCGACTTGCCCGAGCCCGACAGGCCGCCGGCCGCCACCAGGCTGACCGGTTTGGGCGCCAAGTGCTCCAGGGCGGTGTTCAGATAGGCCCGCGCGGCCTCGTCGTCGCCGGTATAGGCCCAGACGTGGGTGCGCACGGCGGCGCGGACGCTGAGCATCAGCGGCAGGGCGGCCAGGCCCGTCCACAGGCCCTCGCCGAACACGCGCGCGGCCTCGTCCAGATAGGCGTTCAGCACCCGGCCGGCCGCGTCGCGGCGACGGCGGAAATCCAGGTCCATCAGCAGGAAGGCCAGATCGTATTGCACGTCGATGTCCGACAGGGTGTCGTTGAACTCGATGCAGTCGAACAGGATCGGCTGGCCGTCCTCGATCAGGATGTTCCCCAGGTGCAGGTCGCCGTGGCAGTGGCGGGCGAAGCCCGCCTTGGCGCGGCCGTCCAGCAGCGGGCCCAGGCGCTCCAGCGCGATGTCGGTTTCGTGCACCAGGCGCTCGACCGCCTGACGGCCCAGACGCGGGGCCAGGCCACGCAGCAGGTTGGCGTTGGAGCGGATCGTATAGCCCAGGGCCGAAACCCCACCGCCTTGCGGACGCAGGCTGGAGCCGGCGTGGAAGCGCGCCACCGTGCGGCCCAGCGAATCCTCCAGCGCGTCGTCGATCGCCCAGGGCTGGGTGGCCAGCACGCCGTTCTGGTCGAAGCGGCGCATTTCCAGCAGGTACTCGACGATCTCGCCCTCGCCGTCGAACTCGATGCCGCCGCCGGCGGTGCGCGTCAGGCGGCGCACCTCGCGATAGATGTCGGGCGCGGCGGCGCGGTTGAAGGTCAGCTCGCGCTCCAGCGCCCAGCGGCGCAGCTCCAGCGTGGAGTAGTCGAGAAAGCCGAAGTCGACCGGGCGTTTGACCTTGAAGGCCGAGCCGCCAATCAGGAATACGCGCGCGCACGACGTCTCGATCGTGTTTTCCGCGCGCTCGGCGAACCAGCTGGCCACTTCCTGCTCGCGCGCGGCTTCCGCGTCCTTGATCACGCCCAGAATCCCATCTTCCCACGCCAAAATCCCGGCGCCGGCGCTGCATAGCCGAAACCGAACCCGAAGTCGCCTCGCGTAACCCTTGCCGTTTTTGGAATCTCGCGGTTAGATTGCAATTCAGCCAGCAAGGCGAGTGTGCTCATGCTTATCGGAACGGGTCTCAAGCGGTCGGGCGCCAAGCGCGAGGAGATCCTGGGCTCAGCCAGGGCCCTCTTTCTGCGCGAAGGCTATGCCGACGCCGGCATGGAAGTGGTGGCCCGCGCGGCCGGGGTCTCGACCGCCACGCTCTATGCCTACTTTCCCAGCAAGGCCGATCTGTTCAAGGCCATCGTCATGGACACGGTCAGCGACGTCGGCGCGCCGGTGCGCGAGGCCGTCCGCACGCGCGGCGACGCCCGGGCCCGCCTGACCGCCTTCTCCGTCGCCTACGCCACCTTCCTGTCGCGGCCCGACACCCGCGCGATGTTCCGCATGGTCACGGCCGAGCGGCGGCGGTTCGAGGACGTGGCCGAATACTTCCTGCAGAGCGCCCGCGACGAACTGGGCGGCGCGGCGATCGCGGTGATCGACGACCTGGTCAAGGCCGGCGAGCTGAAGGTCGACAGACCCTCGTGGGCCGCCGGCCAGTTGATGGGCATGCTGGACCACGTCACCCTGGTGTTGGGCCTGGCGGCCGGCGACGACGTCCTGTCCCGCCGCCCGATCACCGCGATCGCCGACGACGCGGTGGAAACCTTCCTGGCGCGCTACGGCACGGCCCGGGCCTGAGCGGCCAGCGCGTCCGCCTTCGGGAATGGCCTGAAGGTCATGGCGATCACGAAGGCCAGCAGGCCCAGGACGAACGAGGCGATATACAGCCCGGCATAGCTGCCGAACGCGTCATAGATCAGGCCGCCCGCCACCGGTCCGGCCGCCATGCCCAGGCCGCCCGCCATGGCCGTGCCGCCGATCACCGTCCCCATCATGCGCAGCGGGAAGTTCTCGCGCGCGATCACGGCGTACAGCGGCATGACCCCGGCATAGATGAAGCCGAACAGGGCCGCCGCCGCATAGAAGGCCGAAAGCTGGCGTGCGTAGAGATAGGCCAGGGCCGCCAGCGCCTGCAGCAAGAGGCCGCCGACCAGCACCTGCTTGGCCCCCAGCCGGTCGCCCAGCAGGCCGAACACGACGCGCCCGCCCAGGCCCGACAGGCCTTCGACGCTGTAGATCGACACCGCCGCCATCAGCGGAATGCCGCAGGTCACCGCATAGCTGACGGTATGGAAGATCGGACCCGAATGGGTGGCGCAACAGAAGAAGTTGGTGGCCAGCAGGATGGCGAACTGCGGTGAGCGCAAGGCCTGGCGCGTATCCATGTCGGGCGCCGCGTCCGTGTCGGTCGCTATTGCAGCCGCCTCCCCCGCCAGGGCCGGCGCGCGGCGCACCAAGAGGGCGGTCGGGATCATCAGCACCGCTGCGACCCCGGCGATGATCAGCAGCGAGGTGCGCCAGTCGTGACGGGTGATCAGCCAGGCGGCCAGCGGCGACATGGTCACCGGCGCCATGCCCATGCCGGCCGAGACCAGCGAGACGGCCAGGCTTCTCTGGGTGTCGAACCAGCCGGTCACGCAGGCCATCATCGGCGCGAAGATCGCCGCCGTCGCGCCCCCGACCAGCAGGCCGAAGACCAGCTGGAACTGGATCAGCGAGCGGGCCTGGCTGGCCAGGGCCAGGCTGGCGGCCAGCACCACCGATCCCGTCAGCACGACAATCCGGGGCCCCAGGCGATCGGAAAGCCCGCCCCAGGCCATGCTGGCGAAGGCCATCGCCAGGAAGCCCACGGTCATGGCGCCCGACACGCCGGTGATCGACCAGCCGGTGGCCTGGGCGATCGGCCTCAGGAATACCGGCAGCGCGAACATCGACCCGATCGCGACGCAGCCCAGCAGGCCGCCCGCCGCGACGATCACCCAGCGATAGCGAGGATGGCTCATGAAGGACCTCCGTCGATTGACGTCATCCTAGGACGAACCAGCCTCCGGCGTTTCGACATCGGCGGGAAGATTTTTATGCGCGCAAGACGACGCGGCCGCCGAAAGAACGGGCGACCTCGTTTCGGGGTCGCCCGCGATCGCTGTCAAACGTCAGTTGTTGTCCTGGTCCTGCGGCGCGTCCTTGTGGAGCAGCTTGTCGATCTCGCCTTCGATGGCGTTCTCGCCGACGAAGCCGGCCACCAGGGCGGCGCCCTTCTCCAGCAGGTTCGCGTCCGGATCCATCTTGTCCAGCGCCTCTTCGGCGACGATCGCGCCGATCACTTCGTTCAGCAGGCCCATGGTCTTTCCCCTGTTCGCAAAAAGCGTCATCGCCAACAGGTCCAGCTAGACCGTTAGCTGACCTAACGCCGCGCCCGGAAAGGGGCCAAAGCGTGGCGTTCCGTCTACGGAAACAGCCGCTTCGTCGTCCAGCCTTCGCCCAGGCGGTCGAACACCAGCCGCTCGTGCAGGCGGAAGGGCCGATCGCGCCAGAACTCGATGCCGACGGGCACGATGCGGTAGCCGGTCCAGTGCGGCGGACGCGGCACTTTTCCCAGGCCGAACTTCAGGCCCATCTCGGCGACTCGTTTCTCCAGCGCCAGGCGATCAGGCAGCGGCCGCGACTGGTCGCTGGCCCAGGCCCCGATCTGGCTGTGGCGAGCGCGGCTGGCGAAATAGGCGTCGGCCTCGGCGTCGGTGACGCGCTCGACGATGCCGCGGATCCGCACCTGGCGACGCAGCGACTTCCAGTGGAACAGGATCGCGGCCTTGGGCTGCCCGTCCAGCTCCACACCCTTGGCGCTTTGCGTGTTGGTGTAGAAGACGAAGCCCCGGGCGTCGAAATCCTTGAGCAGCACCATGCGCGAGTCCGGCATGCCGTCGGCGTCGACCGTCGAGACGGCCATGGCGTTGGGATCGTTGGGCTCCTTCTTGCCGGCCTCCTCCAGCCACTCGGCGAACAGCGCGAAGGGATCGTCCTCCGACAGCAAGGCCGGCGGCGTGGCCTCGGTCACCTGGCGGACATAGTCGTCCTCGCTGGGCGAGGCGGGGATCAGGGTCGTGTCGGCGCTCATGCCGCACATATAGGCCGCTCGGCGACCGGGAGCCACCTTGACGACCCGAGGAACATGCGCAACCTAGGAGCAACCTCCGGTCGTGGGCGCGGCGATGAAACTGAACACGAGCGTCAAGTTGGCGCAGACCGAACTGGCGCTTTCGGTCGTGGCGGTGGCGGCCGCGATCTACGCCAATCTGCTCAGCCCGTTGGTTCTGGGCCGCTCGGATCGCCTGCTGGGCCGGCTGTCGATGGTCATCTTCTTTGGAACGCTTTGCTTCGCCGCCTGGCAGCGCCTCGCGCGAAAGCGCGCGCGGCTGACCGAGAGAGGGCCGGACGCCCTTGATGAGCAACCGCTGTGGACGCCCCAACGTGTCGTCGGCGGCGTTGGCGTTGCGATGGTGGTCATGGCTTTGCTCATGGCCCTGCTTCCCGCCCTGAACGTCTGAAAGTCTTAACTTAACCCGCCGTTGACCATCCGGGCGGCAGGGTCGGACCATGACCGCCCGTCCGTCCGCCCTGACCCTTTCGGCCGCCCGCGCCCTGCTGGGCGTCGCGCCGGATGCGGACGAGCGCGAGCTGCGCAAGGCTTATCGCGAGGCCGCCAAGCGAGCGCATCCGGATCGTCCGACCGGCGACGCGGCCCTGTTCCGCGACGTGCTGGCCGCCTATCGCCTGCTGCAGGACCACCCGTTCGTGCAGACCCACTTCCCGCCGGCCGTGACCAACGCCGTCCCGATCGCCGACTACGCCCTGCTGGACATCGACATCCTGACCGCCTTCGCCGGCGGGTCGCAGGACCTGGCGATCGACGGCCGCCATCTGCGGCTGAAACTCCCCGCCGGCCTGCGCGAAGGCGACAAGGTGCGGGTCGAGGGCGTGACCTTCGAGGTCCGCTACAAGGCCCAGGACGGCGCGCTGATCCGCGGCGATGATCTGTGGCTGACCGGCAAGGTTGATCCCCGCGTCCTCTCCGAAGGCGGCCGGGTCGAGGCCGACACCCCGCTGGGTCCGCGCCAGGCGTGGATCTCGACCAAGGCCGCCGCGCGCGGGCTGGTGCGGTTGCCGGGGCAAGGCCTGCCGGCGCGGGCGGCGTTCAAGGCGGGAGACCTGTTCCTGCGGCTCGAGGCGGCCGAGGCTGGGGCCGAGAGCCCGGCAAGATCGCTGCTGAAGCGCTTCGCGGCCGCCTGGGCGGCCTAGGCTCAAGAGCGCCCCCTCCGTCACGCCGCGTATCCGCAGCGCGCCACCTCCCCCGTTTCACGGGTGAGGAGGAAACCACGACCTTCTCCTCCCCTGCGAAGCGGGGGAGGTGGATCGGCGCCGATAGGCGACGAGACGGAGGGGGCGCTCAATTCCATCGCGCACGATCTTTTTCATCGCCCCGCCCTTGCATTTATATCGTGCACGATTAAATCGTTCACATCACACCAAGCCAAGGAGCTTCCCGATGACCACCCTCTACACCACCCGCGCCACTGTCGTTGGCGGCCGCGAAGGCCACGCCCGCACCGAAGACGGCCTGTTGGACGTGCAGCTGTCGATGCCCAAGGCCCTGGGCGGCAAGGAGACCGGCACCAACCCCGAGCAGCTGTTCGCCGCCGGCTACGCCGCGTGCTTCCAGAGCGCCATGGCCCACGTCGCCCGCACCCAGAAGATCGCGCTGACCGGCTCGACCGTCACCGGCCAGGTCGGCCTCGCCACGCAAGAGGTCGGTTTCAAGCTGGAAGTCGCGCTGGAAGTCGAGACCCAGGGCCTCAGCCAAGCCGACGCCGAAGCCCTGGTCGCCACCGCCCACCAGGTCTGCCCGTACTCGAACGCCACGCGCGGTAACGTCGACGTCGCCATCACCGTGAAGGCGGCCTAATCTAAGGTCTATGAGCCAGAAGATGCCCGCGTCGTCCGACGATCCGATCGAGGTCCTGCGCCTCGACAACCAGCTGTGCTTCGCCCTCTACGGCGCGGCCAATCGGATGACGCGGCTCTACCGGCCGATGCTGGACGCGCTGGGGCTGACCTATCCGCAGTATCTGGCCATGCTGGTGCTGTGGGAGCAAAGCCCGCGCACCGTCGGGGCCTTGGGCGACGCCCTGGACCTGGACTCCAGCACCCTGACCCCGCTGCTCAAGCGCCTGGAAGCCGGTGGCCTCATCGAGCGCCGTCGCGATCCGGATGACGAGCGGCGGGTCATCGTGGCCCTGACCGACAAGGGCCGCGCCCTGCGCGACCAGGCGGTCACGATCCCCGAGAAGCTGTTCTGCGCGCTGGACATGCCTCTGGAGGCGATGGGCAGCCTGCGCGAAAAGCTGAAGACGGTGGCGAAGTAGCCGCTAGCGCTGCTGTTGCGGCTGTTGCTGCTGCGCCTGGCTCTGCCGGGCGCGGTGCGCCGCGTGGTCGGCGTCGCTGGTCTGGCGCAGGGCCCGCAGGTCCTCGCTGATCCGGAAGATGGCGACATAGAACTCGCAGAAGGCGCGCCACAGCAGCACCAGGGCCCCCGCGACCAGCAGGCCGGCGACCATGACCGGGAAAGCCAGCAGCATCGAGCTGACGCCGGGCTCCTTCAGGGCCAGGCCCACGGCGGCGCCGACGACGCCGAAGCCAAACAGGACGACGACGCCAAGGCCGGCCCAATAGATCAGGTGAATCACCGGTCCCGTGACCAGGCGATCGAACGTCAGCAGATCCCAGAACAGCGAGTTTGACCCACGCTTGCTCTTGTTGGCCGGAGGCATACTGAACCCCAAGTCGGCGTGAACCGCCCCTATGAAGCCCGGCGGCCGGACACCGGCCAGGCTCTCCCCAAGAAGATGGAGCCGCCGGTTCGGACGATTCCGTCCGGACCGGAGAGGCTCCGTTCGCCATCGCTACCAGTGACGAGCCCGCTCGGCAATGCCGGGCGGGCTCGTGGTCATATCAGCCGTGAGCGAGGGCCGTTTACTGCGGCTTGGCGCCGGCCACGGTCGCGTCGATCTGGGCCTTGGTGGCCGTGGTCTGGACGCCGCCGTCGGCCATGGCGCTGAGGCTGTTGGCCGGCAGGGCGAACTTCACGCCGCCATTGGTGACGATCACGTTGGTCGCGCCGTCCGCGCCCGTGCTGGTGCCGGTGATCTGGCCGACGCCGACGCCTTGGGCGTCCTTCACGGCCGAGCCGACCTTGTAGCTGACCGCCGTGGTCGAGGCCGGCGAAGCGGCCTGGCCGGCCGACGGCGCGGTCGACTGGGTGGTGGTCGTCGTGCTCTGGGCCGGCTGGCCGGGCATCGCCGTCGTGGTGGTCGTCGACTGGACCGGGCCGGTCGGCGTGGACGGCGTCGGCATCGGCGCCTGGGTGGTGGTGGTCGTGGTGCTTTGGGCGAAAGCAGCGCCCGCGATCGTCAGGGACGCGGTCGCGGCGAGCAGGGCGATCTTGTTCATCTTAACTCTCCGTCAAGGGGCCCCTCCCTTGCCGAAAACAACGTCACCTTGCGGCGCCGGTTCCGTCGAGGAGTCGACGCCGTAACGAAACCATCGTCCTGGTTGCGGTCTTTTTCGCCCGCGAAACCCGCTCAGCGCCGTGCGGATTGGGCCGCCAGAAGGGCGCCGACATAGGCCTCCATCAGCCGGGTCAGCTCGTCCTCCAGCCGCTGCGGATCCAGCGCCAGCTCGCTCTCGACCGTCGCCGCGCGCAGCAGGCCGACCACCGCGTGGGTCAGGACGAAGCCCGCCTCGGGCGTCAGGTCCAGGCCTAGGGCGGCCTTGCCGGCGATGGTCTCGAAGAAGGTCAGGTGATGGCGCATCACCACCTGGTCGTCGCCCTCCAGCCGCAGGGCGTCCAGCAGGGCGCGGCGGGTGGCCGGCGCGCCCTCGAAGGCCGTGGCCAGGGTGCGGACGATGGCGCGCATGACGCCGATCTCGGGCCGGTCGATGACTAGCTGCGCCACCCGGTCGCGCGCCGCCTCGGCCCGCCGCTGGGCCAAAGCCGCCAAAATCGCCTGCTTGCCGCCGAAGTACTGGTAGAGCGTGCCGACGCTGACCCCAGCCCGCTCGGCGATGTGGTTGGTGGTCAGGGCCTCGGGACCGCCGGCCTCCAGAAGTTGAAAGGCCGCCTCCAGGATCGCGTCCACCGTCGCCTCGGACCGCGGCTGGCGCGGCGTTCGCCTCGTCTTTTCAGTCACTTGCGGCGTGGCCTCCGGATAGGTCGTTCCGTGAGGCAAGGCGAGTAGCGCCCTGCCCCCTGGGGCCTAACCTAAGACCCGAAATCAGGATCCGTCTCGGTTCCGCTACGCAAGAGGACCTCAATGTCCACGCCCCTGGATCGCGTCCGCGCCAAGGTCGCCGCGCAGAAGACCCTGCTGCCGGCCCTTTATGGCGACATCGACTTCGACGCCACGCCCGAACGCTTCACCGACGACCCGGCCCAAAGCGTGGCCAAGCGGCTGAAGAAGGACGCGCTGGATCCCGACAAGGTGGCGCTGATCAAGGCCTACACCATGCTGGGCGACGTAGTTTGCGACGCCTATGCCGGCCTGATGCCGAAATACGGCTTCCGCCCGCTGATCCAGATGCTGACCACGGCCTGCGACCAGGGGATCGAGGCCGTGCCGGACGCGCCGCCCGAGCTCGTGGCGCTGATCGCCGACATGGAGCGCAAGCCCGACTGGCTGGACATGGACCTGGTGCGCGAGGGCCAGAGGCTGGACCGCAACGCCGCCGCCAACCTGGGTCCCTTCGCGGTTCGCGGCGCGTTCATCGCCACCTTCATGAACAAGTACGCCGCTCTGCCGATGGCGCTGACCGGCACCCTGTCGAACGACTCGGCGGCCCGGCGGGTCAACGAGACGGCGACCTTCTTCACCACCACCCTGCTGCCCGGCGCGCTGGAGCGTCACGGGGCCGGCTTCCGCGCCGCGGCGATGGTGCGGCTGATGCACTCGATGGTGCGGTTCAACGCCCTGAAGCGCTCGGACCGCTGGGACGTGGGCGTCTACGGCATCCCGATCCCGCAGGTCGACCAGATGCCGGCCGGCCTGATCCCGATCTTCCTGATGAGCTACAAGATCGTCGCCAAGGGCCGCACCATGTTCACGCCCGAGGAGCGCGCCAAGGTCGAGCTGGCCCGCTATCGCTGCTTCCTCCTGGGCCTGCCCGAGGACCTGCTGGCCGACACTCCGCAGGGCGTGGTCGACACCATGAACGCCCGCTCGGCCACTCTGCGCGCCGGCTTCGACGACGCCACCTGCGGCGAGCTGGTCCGCGCCACGCTGAACGCCTACCTGCTGCCGAACGAGCGGCCGGAGAACAAGCTGTTCGACCATGTGGAGCGCGGCTTCTCCAAGGTGTTCTTCCTGCGCAACTTCCTGAACGGCGACGTGGCGGCGGCGCGCAAGATGGGCGTCGAGATCGGCCCGCGCGACTTCATGCTGTTCGGCGTCGTGGCGCTGCTGGTGACCAGCCGCCTGGTGGCCTACCGCCTGGCGCGCAACGTGCCGGGGGTGGCGGAGCTGGCCGATGCGCGGCTGGTGAGCCGGCTGAAGCGGCAACTGGGGCAGTACGGCCACGCGGAGTTCACGAGCGACGCGGAGAAGTATCGGCCGGCGGGGGCAGGCAAGCCGGCGACCGCCTGACGGCTTGCCCGTTCGGCGCGAGCGGTTAAACCTTCAGGTGAGCGGAGTTCGAACCATGCTTGCCGTCGTCATGGCCCTGGCGGTTCAGGCCGCCTGCCCGTCCGCCCTCGATCTGCAAAGGGCGCTGAACACGGCGCAGGTCCGTCCGTTCGCGGCTCACATCCAGTCCCTTGGATCGCCGCAGGACGAGATCACGCCCCTGGGCGGCTTCCGGATCGCGACGCCTGAGGCGTCTCCCGGGGAAATCGTCTGGCTGTTCAGCCCGATGGCCGAGTTCGGCGCCGCATGCGGATTTCGGGTCGCCTGGACCCCCGTTCACACGGACCGCGCGCTCAGCGGCGCGAGCAACTTCAGCGTAAGCTCCGTTCCGGATCCGCGGCCTCCCACCGCCACGCTTGGCGATGTGGTCTATCGGGTTTCTCCAGAGGGCGAAGGCTCTCGCCTGACGGTCGACAAGGCCGGGCGCCAAGTCGCCGCCTATCACGTCGACTTCCGTGCGACAGCGGTCTCGATGACGCCCCCACTGCATACGGCCTTGATCTGGCTAGGCTTGACCGGCCTGCAACCCGACGGCTCGATCGTCTATGTCGAGTTCAGCGCCCTCCTGCCGGCGCGACCGTGATCCGGCGCGCTGAGCGTTGAAGCCCAGCGCGCCTTCAGATCCTACAGCGTCGCCATGTCGATCACGAAGCGGTAGCGCACGTCGCTCTTGTGCATGCGCTTGTAGGCTTCGTTGATCTGGTCGATCGAGATGACCTCGATGTCGGCGACGATGTTGTTCTCGCCGCAGAAGTCGAGCATCTCCTGGGTTTCCTTGATCGAGCCGATCATCGAGCCGGCCAGGATGCGACGGCCGGGGATCAGGGCGAAAGCGTTCAGAGGCACGGGCTCTTCCGGCGCGCCGACCAGCACCATGGCGCCGTCGACCTTCAGGAGGTTCAGGTACGCGCCCCAGTCGATGCCGGCCGAGACGGTGCAGATCAGCAGGTCGAACTCACCGGCCAGGGTCTCGAAGGTCTTCGGATCGTTGGTGGCGTAGTAATGCGACGCGCCCATCTTCAGGCCGTCTTCCTGCTTGGACAGGGTCTGGCTGAGAACGGTGACCTCGGCGCCCATGGCGTGGGCCAGCTTGACGCCCATGTGGCCCAGACCGCCCATGCCCAGGATCGCGACCTTCTTGCCGGGACCGGCGTTCCAGTGGCGCAGCGGCGAATAGAGCGTGATGCCGGCGCACAGCAGCGGGGCTGCGGCGTCCAGAGCCAGGTTGCCCGGGATCGACAGGACGTAGTCTTCCTTGACCACCATGTGGTCGGAATAGCCGCCATAGGTCGGGGTGTCCGAGCCCGGCTCGAAGCCGCTGTAGGTCAGGACGAGGCCCGGCTGGTACTGCTCGCGGTCCAGGTCGCGGGCGGCCTTGCAGGTGACGCAGCTGTCGACGAAGCAGCCGACGCCGACCGGGTCGCCTTCCTTGAACCTGGTGACATTGGCGCCGACGGCGGTGACCACGCCGGCGATCTCGTGACCGGGCACGATCGGATAAACGCTCTGGCCCCAGCCGTTGTCGACCATGTGGATGTCGGAGTGGCAGACGCCGCAGTACTTGATGGCGATGACAACGTCGTCGGCATTGGGTTCGCGGCGTTCGAAGCTGAACGGCGCCAGGGGCGCGCCGGCGGCGGGGGCCGCATAACCTTTGGCGGTGGCCATAGTCGAAAGTCCTTGGTTCGGGGAAGCGATCGGGGAGGATCGAACGAGCGGAGACTTGCCACGGCGGACGTCGAACGCGTTACGCCAATCCTGCAAAGCTCATGCACGATCCTGCAAAAGGCGTTGGCGACGGTTTTCCCGCCTCCCGCGCGGGCGTAGAACGACGACGTTGCGAATAGCTGGAAAACCAAGCCCTTGAGCGCGTCCGACACCGCCGGCGTCTATGCCGAGATCGCCCAGCTGGTCGCCCGTTACGCCAAGGACGACGACCCGACCTCGGCGATCGACGGCCTCTATCTGACCCGCCGCTGCTCGCCCAGCGGCCGGCTGCACGTCGACCAGCGGCCCTCGTTCTGGCTGGTGGCGGGTGGCCGCAAGTGCCTGACGGTGGGCGACGAGGAGCTGCACTACGGCGTCGGCGACTGCCTGCTGGTGGCGCTGGACTTGCCGGCGACCGCCCGGATCCTCCAGGCCAGCGAGGCCGAGCCGCACCTGTGCGTGGGCGTGGCCATCAATCCCGCGCGCCTGGCCGAACTGATCGGCCGGCTGCCGGAGCAGGCCACGGCGACGCCCGCCGGCGTGCGCGGCGTGGCGGTCAATCCGGCCTCGTCGGAACTGCTGGACGCCACCCTGCGCCTGCTGCGGCTGCTGGAGCGCCCGCACGACATCGCCGCCATGGCCCCGCTGATCGAGCAGGAGATCCTCTACCGCCTGCTCAGTGGTCCCTGCGGCGCGCGCCTGCTGCACATCGCCATGGCCGAGGGCCAGGGCCAGCGCGTCACCCGCGCCGTCGCCTGGCTGCGCGACCACTTCGACCAGCCCCTGCGCATCGAGGTCCTGGCCGAGCACGTGGGCATGAGCGAGAGCTCGCTGCACCACCACTTCAAGGCCGTCACCAACATGACGCCGATGCAGTACCAGAAGCAGCTACGCCTCTATGAAGCTCGCCGCCTGATGCTGGTCGAAGGCCTGGACGCCGGCGCGGCCGGCTTCTCCGTCGGCTACCAGAGCCCCTCGCAGTTCAGCCGGGAGTACCGGCGGCTGTACGGCCTGCCGCCGGCGCGGGACTTGGAGGCGCTGCGGGCGCCGGCCGAGGCGGCTTAGGGGGCGAAGACCATCACAGGTCCAAAACCCGTGTCATCCCGGAAGCCTCGCAGAGGCTATCCGGGACCCAGGGGTGAAAGAGCGTAGTGCACGCCGCCCCTGGGTCCCGGCTCTACGCGTTGCTTCGGCCGGGATGACACGGAGAGTTTCGTTTCAGCCGCTACGGCGTCTCCTCCAGCGGCCACACCTCGACCACCCCATGGCACACCGCGCACGGCGCCAGAGCGACTAGGGAGATCGCTTCCTCCAGGCTGGCGGCCTCGATGATGGCGAAGCCGGCGATGGGGAGCTTCGAGGCGAGATAGGCGCCGTCGGTGGTCTCGACGCCAGCGGCTTCGGGGTTGCGCACCTGCACCGGCTTGCCGGCGACGCCCATCAGCGCGCCTCTGCGCTGGAGGTCTGCGTCATGCGCATGAGCGGCGTCGCGGAGCTTGGCGGGCGTGCGGTCGTAGCCTTCGCGGTCGCCGTAGCCGATGGTCACGAAACGGGGCATCGGATCCTCCCTGTCGGTCCTCGATCCGAAAGCGGAATGCGAGGCGGCCGGCGAGGGTTCAACGAAAGCCCTAGACCATCCCCACCGTCTTCAACCGCGCCCGCGGGTGGATCTCGTTCTGGCTCATCACCACGGTCTGGCCGCGGAAACGTTCGATGATCGAGCGGACATAGGGGCGCACGCCCGGGCTGGTCAGCAGGACGGCGGCCTCGCCGGCCAGGGCGGCGCGTTCGAAGGCGTCGCGGACGCCGCGGATGAAGTCCTGCAGGCGCGAGGGCGGCAGGGCCAGCTGCTTGTCGTCGCCAGGGCCGATCAGGGCTTCGGCGAAGGCCTGCTCCCAGTCGGCCGACAGGGTGATGATCGGCAGGGCGCCGTCGTCGCCGCGGTTGGCCCAGCACAGCTGGCGG
>OUNM011206433.1_pt1 | contig 27131 bp, 25 predicted proteins | sample 1769961 | NCBI WGS metagenome assembly OUNM01 (sample SAMEA3914820, study PRJEB12502) | metagenome | biome: forest; material: soil | place: USA | collected 2012-03-12 | depth 0.3 m | reverse complement strand
CGTGAACGCAGTGAACGCGGGCGGGGTGGTGGGACTATGCGGGCTCCGTGGCTGCGGCTGCCCCCCCCCCCCCCCCCCCCCCCCCCCCGCCACAGGTCGCCCACCGTGCCCGCCCTCACCGACACCCCGCCGCCGACACCCCCCGTGGGTATCGGCTGGCGCCAGCCCCACTACGCGGACATGCTGGCCCGCGGTCCGGCGCTGGATTTCGTCGAGGTGCACTCGGAGAACTTCTTCGCCGACGGCGGCCCGGCCCTGGCCGTGCTGGCCGCCGGGCGGGCGCGGTGGGATGTCAGCCTGCACGGCGTGGGCCTCTCGCTGGGCAGCGCCGCGGGGCTGGACCCGTGGCACCTGGACCGGCTGGCCGCGCTCGTCGAGCGCGTCGAGCCGGTGCGCGTCTCCGACCACGCGTGCTTCGCGCGCGCGCCGGCGCGCGACGGCGGCCCGGTGCTGCACGCCAACGACCTGCTGCCCGTGGCGTTCACCGACGGCGCGCTGGCGCTGATGGCGCGCCACGTGCAGCAGGTGCAGGAGCGGCTGCGCCGGCCGATCGGCGTGGAGAACGTCTCCAGCTACCTGCGCTGGGCGGACGCCGACTACGACGAGGCCGGCTTCCTGGCCGAGCTGGCGCGCCGCACCGGCTGCTGGCTGCTGCTGGACGTCAACAACCTGGTCGTCAACGCCTTGAACCACCGGGCCGCCGACCCGGTGGCCCACGCCATCGCCGCGGTCGACACGCTGCGCCCCGGCACCGTCGGGCAGGTGCACGTGGCGGGCCACCGGCACCTGGGCGACATCGTCATCGACGACCATGGCTCGCGCACCAGCGAGGCGGTGTGGCAGGTGTTCGCGCACGCGCAGCGCGTGCTCGGGCCCGTCCCGTCGCTGGTGGAGTGGGACACCGACCTGCCCGCGCTGGAAGTGCTGCTGGACGAGGCGGTGCGTGCCCGGCGGGGCCAGCAGGCGGCGATCGGCGCCCCGGCGACCGCGGAGGCCGCGTGATGGCTGCGAACCCGTCGCGGGCGACCCTGGCCACGGCTCCCGCCGCGCCCTGCGCCGAGGCCGCGCGCCAGCAGGCGCTGCTGGCCGCGCTGTGGCCCGGCGCGGCCGATGCCACACCGGACGGGGCAGGCCTGTCCCGCGATCGGGCCGCGCGACCCCTGTCCGAACTTCTCGTCGCATCGGACACCCTGCCGGTCGCCCGCGGCCTGCAGGCCTACCGCTTCAACGCCGGCGCGGTGGCCGAGCGCGCGCTGGGCGCCGCGTATCCCGTGCTGCGGGCGCAGCTGGGCGCGGAGGCCTTCGCCTCGTTCGCCCGCGCCTTCTGGCAGGCCTGCCCGCCGGCGCGTGGCGACCTGGCCACCTTCGGCGGCGACGCGCTGGCCGCCTTCCTGGCGGCTGATCCCCAACTGGTCGACGTGCCCTGGCTGGCCGACCTGGCGCGGCTGGAGGCGACGGTGGCGCGCGCGGAGTCCGCGGCCGATGCCACGCTGGATGCCGCGGCGCGGCGGGCGTCGCTGCAGCGCCTGGCCGACACCGATCCCGCCGACCTGCGCCTGCAGCTGGCCCCCGGCGCGGCCGTGGTCGCCTCGCGCTGGCCCATCGCCAGCCTGCACGCCGCGCACGACGTGCAGGGCGCGCGCGACGGCCCGGGCCCGGTGCCCGCCGATCCCGCCGCGCTGGACGCGGTGCGCGCGCGGATCGCCGCGGGCGATGGTGAACACGCCTTCACGTGGCGCGCCGGCTGGCGCGCGCGCGTGGCCGCGGTGGACACGGCCACCGCGGCCTTCCTGTCCGCCTGCGTCGCCGGCCGCGCCCTGGCCGCCGCGCTGGACGCGGCCGGCGACCCCGATTTCCGCTTCGACACCTTCCTGGCCCGCGCCCTCGCCGACGAGTGGCTGGACGGCCTCTTCACCCTCACACCCTAGGAGACCGCCATGGTCATCGATCGCCTGACCGGCCCCTTCGCGCCGGCCTGGAACGCCCTCGTGCGCGCGCTGGAAGCGCTGCAACCCCTGGCCCAGCTGGCCGCGCGCATCTACGTGGGCCGCGCGTTCTTCCTGAGCGGCCTCACCAAGCTGCGCGACTGGGACACGACGCTCGCGCTGTTCCGCGACGAGTACCACGTGCCGCTGCTGCCCCCCGAGCTGGCCGCGCCGCTGGGCACCACGGGCGAGGTGCTGCTGCCCGTGCTGCTGGTGCTGGGCCTGGGCGGCCGGTTCGCGGCGCTGGGCCTGTCGGTGCTGAACGTGGTGGCCGCGCTCAGCCTGTCGGACATCGCGCCCGCGGCGCTGCAGCAGCACGTGTTCTGGGGCAGCCTGCTCGCCTTCCTGGCGATGTGGGGGCCGGGCAAGCTGGCGCTGGAGAACTGGCTGCCGTGGGGCGACGCGCGGCGCCGGGCAGTCAGGACCCCGGGCTGATCGTCATCAGCAGCGGGTTGGGCAGGCTGCCGTCCACGTCGCGCGGGATGCGCTGGCCGTTGGCCCGGGCGCGCTCCAGCGCCTTGACGGCTTCGTCGTCCCAGTCGGCATCCCCGCTCGACTTGTCCTGGCGGATGATCAGGATGCTGCCGTCGGTGGCCAGTTGCACAACGAGGTCCGTCTTCAGGTTGGGCGGGAACTCGCGCACCGAGTGGATGTAGGGGTGGATCGCGGCCTGCACCCGCGCGGCGTAGCCCGGGGAGGCATGGCCCGCGGACCGGTGCGCGGTGCCGGTGGCGTTGGCCGGCGCGTCCAGCGACCCCATCATCCGCGCCAGGTTCTCCTGGCGGATCTTCTCCAGCTTCTGCTGGTCCACCTTCTGCGACTTCTGGTCGGCTTGCGCCTGCGCCTTCTGCTGCGCGGCCTGCTCCGCCTTCTCGCGCTTCTGCTCGTCGAGCTTCTGCTTCTGCAGCGCCTTCTGCGCCAGCTCGTCCTCGCGCTTCAGGCGCTCCTTCTCCAGCTTGTCGCGGGTCTTCTCCGTGACGATGTCGGGTGGCCGCGGCGACTCCACCGCGGGCGGGGGCGGCGGCGTGGGCACGGGACGCGGCGTCGGCGCTGCCTCGGGCGGTGGCGGCGGCGGCGTGTAGGCGGGCGGCGGTGCGGCCGCCTGCGGCACGGCGGCCCACAGCTCGGCCTCCACGGCGTCGTTGCTGGCCGATTTCCAGTGCACGCTCCACGCGAGGCCCGCCACCAGTGCCACGTGCGCGATGGCCGACAGCGTGGCGCCCGCGCCCCAGCGCTCCTCGCGCGGCGGGCGGTCCGCGGCGCGCGGCTGCAGGGAGGGCGGCAGCGTGGCGCTGGCCATCGTCACGCCCCCTGCTTGACCGCCAGGCCCACGCGCAGCACGCCCGCGCGCTGCAGCGTGTCCATCACCTTCACCACGCTCTCGTACTTCACCTGGCGGTCGGCGGCGATCACCACCGGCACGTCGTTGCGCCCGCCCTGCAGGTCGCGCACGCGCGCGGCCAGCTGCGACGGCGCGAGCGCCTGCGGGTCGGCCTGGTCCAGGCGGATCTTGAGCTTGTCGTCGGTGCCGACGATCACCTCGATCACCGAGGCGGGCCGCTGCCGCGCCTTGCCCACCGACGGCAGGTCCACCACGCCCGTGGTGATCAGCGGCGCGCTGACCATGAAGATGATGAGCAGCACCAGCATCACGTCGATGAACGGGACCATGTTGATCTCGCTCATCGCGCGCCGGCGGCCACCGCCGCGCCCCACCACGCCCGGCATCGCGTGGCCTCCTCAGCGCGCCGGCGCCGCGGCGGGCGAACCGGCGGGCGCGGCGACGTTGCGCTGCAGGATGTTGGAGAACTCCTCGCTGAAGCTCTCCAGCTGGATGGCGATGCGGTCGATCTGGCGCGCGAAGCGGTTGTACGCCACCACCGCGGGGATGGCGGCGAACAGGCCGATGGCCGTGGCCACCAGCGCCTCGGCGATGCCCGGCGCGACGGTGGCGAGCGTCACCTGCTGCAGGTTGGACAGGCCCACGAACGCGTGCATGATGCCCCACACGGTGCCGAAAAGGCCCACGTACGGCGACACGCTGCCCACCGAGGCCAGGAAGCCCAGGTTGCCCTCGATCGCGTCCAGCTCGCGCTGCAGGCTGGCCCGCATCGCGCGGCGCGCGCCGTCCAGCTGCGCGGGAACATCCAGGCGGCGCTCGCGCAGCTTCAGGAACTCGCGCATGCCGCTGGCGAACAGGCGTTCCAGCGGGGCGGTGTCGGCCTGGTTGGCGGCCTGGTGGTACAGGTCGTTCAGGTTCTTGCCGGACCAGAACTCCTGCTCGAACTGCTCGTTCTCGCGGTTGATGTTGCCGATGGACAGCAGCTTGGAGAAGATCAGCGCCCAGCTCACCAGCGACATCACCAGCAGGCCGGCGATGACGATCTGCACCACCAGGCTGGCGTGCAGGACGAGGTTGACGATCGAGAGGTCCTGGTTCATGGGGGCGTGAGGTCGGTCGTGCGATCGTTCGCGGGGGGAGAAATCGGTTCGACGGCCGCAGGCAATCCAGGTTCCAGCTGCAGCGCCTGCAGCACGGCGGACGGGATGCGCGCCGGGCGCAACGTGGCGCGCTGCACGCAGCCGATGCGGATGTCACCCTCGGCCAGCAGCGCGCCGTCGCACCAGGCCTGCTGCACGATGCGCAGGCTGGCGGCGGCCTGGTGGCGGACGTCGACCGTGATCTCGAGCAGGTCGTCCAGCCGCGCCGGGCGCTTGTAGTGCACGGACGTGTCGGTGACGACGAACATGCAGCCCGTCTCCTCCACCATCGCCTGCTGGCCGAAGCCGTAGCTGCGCAGCCATTCGGTGCGGGCGCGCTCGAAGAACTTCAGGTAGTTGGCGTAGAACACGATGCCACCGGCATCGGTGTCCTCCCAGTACACGCGCAGCGTGTGGCGGAACGCGGGCGGGGCGGGCGGATGCGAGGCAACTGGCGCGGTCATGGCAAGCGACCATGATAACGGCGTGGATCAGGTGGCCGATCCGGCGGCGCCCGTCGTCACGCCGGCGGGCGCCCGGCCGGTGGCGCCGCGCCGCGCCCGCGGCGTCTTCGCCGGCCGCTCAGCGCTTCGCCGCCGACGCCGCCGCGGCCGCTGCCGGCGGCGCCGCCCGCGTGCGCTGGTACACCGGCCCCCACACCGGATGCCCGGCCTCCGCCTTGGTGAGCTCGAACGCGGGGTCCACCGCGCGCGCCGCGCGGAACTCGGCCTCGCAGGCCGGCACGCGGTCGCTGGTGCAGTAGACGAAGGCGCGCAACTTGTGCGCCGTGGCCTGGTCGCGCGGGCTCTTCAGGCCGGTCTTCAGCGCCAGGTCGGCCTGGCGCTCCACGGCCGGGTAGTCGGCCTCGTCGTAGGCGCGCAGGGCGGACAGCAGCGCGCGCTCGGCGGGCCGCTCGGCGATGTCGGTGACGCCGATGGGCGCCGGGTTCATGTTCTCGCAGCCGGCCAGGGCGGCCAGGGCCAGGGTGGCCGCCAGCAGCAGGGGCCGGGGCAGGGAGTGCGCGGAGGTGGGGATCATCGGGCGAGGGTGCGGATGCGTGGGCGCCACCTTCGCCCGCGGGATCAGTTGCCGAAGCGGTGCCGCAGCGTGGCGGGATGCTCGGCGTCGACCGTGAGCGTGGTGACGAACGCCGGGTAGTCGGCGTTGCGGACGGTGATCGTGTGCGAACCGGCGGACAACGTCAACCGGGTGAGCGGCGGCGACGTGCCCATCGCCTGCCCGTCCACCTCCACCTGGCCCCATGGGTTGATGGCGAACTGCACCACGCCCGGTTGCGGCGCGACGGCCACCGGCGGGGCCTCCAGCGCGGCGCTGGCCGCCGCGGCGGCCTTCTTGCGCTTGGCCTCGGCCCGCGCGTAGGCGCGCAGCTCGGCGGGCGTGGAGGCCGCCGGCGAACCGGGCGTTGCAGCGGCGGCTCGGCTGGCGTCGGCGGCGCCAGCGGCGGCGGCCCCCGACGCCGTGTCGGCGGATTCGGTGACCATGGCCGGGGCGGCGCTGGCCGCGATGGAGGCCGCCGGCGCCGCGGCGACCGGCGCCACGGCTGCGGCCGGCGCGGGCGCCGAGGCGGCGCCGCCCTGGGCGCCCGCGTCTGCCGGCGAGCCCGTGGTCTTGAGCCAGACGACCCCGCCCACCGCCAGCACGCCCAGCAGCGGCAGCGCCACCCAGGCGGGACGGCGCCACGGCGGCGGCTCGGCGGCGCTCTTGCGCGTGCCGTTCATCAGCGCGCGCGCTTCCGCGGACTCGATCCAGTGCCGCAGCTCCATCGACAGGTGGCGCGCGGACGGATAGCGCTGGTCGGGCTTGCGGGCCATGGCGCGCCCGGCGATCACGGACAGGCCGATTGGCACCTTGGGCGACACGCGGTGCGCGGGCTCGACGTCGGCCGTGCGCACGTGGCGGGTGATCTCCTCCAGCGAGCGGCCCTCGAAGGGCTTCTTGCCGCACAGCAGCTCGTACAGCACGACGCCCAGCGAGTAGACGTCGCTGCGGCGGTCCACGCTGCCGCCGTCCAGCTGCTCGGGCGCCAGGTAGTAGGGCGAGCCCGCGACCATGCCTTCCAGGTGCGGCGAGTTCTCGCGGTGCGCGACGCGCGCAATGCCGAAATCCAGCACCTTGGGATGCGTGCGACCCACCATGAAGATGTTGGCCGGCTTGACGTCGCAGTGGATGACGCCCTTGCGGTGCGCGTAGGCCAGCGCGTCGGCCACGCGCCGCACCAGCTGCGCCGCCTCGATCGGGCTGGGCCGGTGGCCCTGCTGCAGCAGGTGGCGCAGGTCCTGGCCCTGCAGGCGTTCCATGGCGATGTAGACGCCGCCCTCGCCGGGGCCGGCGTCGAACACCGTGACGATGTGCGGGTGCGACAGGCCCGCCGCGGCGCGGGCCTCGTTCAGGAACAGCGTGTCGAGCGAATCGCGCGCGGCGGGGTCGGCGTCGATGTGCAGCGTCTTGACCGCCACCGTGCGCGAGAGCAGCGGATCCCACGCGGCGTAGACCGTGCCCAGCCCGCCCTCGCCCAGGATGGTCTTGAGGGCGTAGCGGCCGATGTGGCCGATGCTGGGCGCATCGACGATGTTGGCGGGCGTGGCGATGGCGGACGGGGGACGGGACATCGACGACGAGGCGGGCGCGGAGGCGGCAGGGGCCTCCGCGGCGGGCGCAGGCGCGGGCGCCGACGAGGACATGCCTTCGCCCGTGCCGGGGCCGACCAGGCGGCCGGCTTCGCCGACCACGGTCGATTCGAACTGGGACTCGGACACCTCGTCAGACAAGGTGCGCCGGAAGGGATTCCATCGCATGGGCGGGAGTTTGACTCATCCATTGTGTCGATGGACGCCGTCCAGACACCTGTCCGATACCAGGGTTTACAAGTTCGTGGAATCCGGCACGGGGCCGGTGCACGGTCGTTCGGTAGGTGGCTCGGCCGGTCACGGCGGTGGCCGCTGGAGTCAGGGCGGGGTCAGGTGGCCAGCACCCGCTGCAGGCGCGCCACCGTCTCCTGCAACGTGGCCATCGACGTGGCGAACGACAGGCGCAGGTGCGCGGCGGCATTGGCGGGCCCGAAGTCGCGCCCGGGCGTCAGCGCCACGTGCGCCTCGTCCATCAGGCGGAAGCAGAAGTCCCACGAGTCGGGTGCGTGCGTGCGCACGTCGGCCCAGGCGTAGAACGCGCCGTCCGGCGCCACGGGCACGGGCAGGCCCAGGCGCTGCAGCGCGGGCACGATGAAGTCGCGGCGCTCGCGGAACGCGGCGCGGCGGCGCTCGCATTCGGCCAGGCTGTCGGGCTCGAACGCCGCCACCGCGGCCAGCTGCGCGACGCTGCTGGCGCAGATGTAGAGGTTCTGCGCCAGGCGCTCCACCGGCCCCACCAGCGCGGGCGGCAGCACCACCCAGCCCAGGCGCCAGCCCGTCATGCCGAAGTACTTGCTGAAGCTGTTGATCGAGATGACGTCCTCGCCCAGCAGCAGGGCCGAGCGCGAGAAGGCGTCGTCGTAGGCGAGGCCGGCGTAGATCTCGTCGACGATGGTGACGCCGCCGCGCGCCCGCACCGCGTCGACGATGCGGGCCAGCTCGGCGGGCGCGATCGACGTGCCGGTGGGATTGGACGGCGAGGCCAGCAGCACCCCGCGCGTGGCCGGCGTCCAGTTGGCGGCCACCTCGGCGGCGTCCAGCTGGAAGCGCGTGAGCGCCGCGGTGGGCACCATCACGGCCCGCGCGCCGGTGGCCGCCACGAAATGGCGGTTGCAGGGGTACGACGGGTCGGGCATCAGCACCTCGTCGCCCGACTCGAACAGCGCCTGGCACACCAGCTGCAGCGCGGCCGACGCGCCCGCCGTGACGACGATGCGCGCGGGATCCACGTGGACGCCCCAGCGCGACTGGTACCACCCCGAGATGCGCTCGCGCAGCGCGGGCAGGCCCACCGCGTCGGTGTACTGCGTGCGGCCGTCGCGCAGCACGCGCTCGGCCGCCGCCACCACCGGCGCGGGCGCCGTGAAGTCGGGCTCGCCGATGTTGAGGAACAGCATGGGCTCGCCGCCGCGCGCGGGGTCGCACGCGGCCGTGCGCGCGATGGCCTGCGCGGCCTTGGCGCACTCCATCACGTAGAAGGGGTCGATGTGGTCGAGGCGGCGGGCGAGCTTCACGGGCGGGAGTCTATCGCCCGGGTTGCGCCGCCTCAACGAATTGCGGACGCGGCGGCGCCGCCGCGCGACCAGAATGGCTCGCCGGCCGCGAGCCGGCGGACAGGCGCGCTGGCGCACAGGTCCTGTCCCACTCTCCTGGAGGCTGTTGCCATGTCGTCCCGTCGTCGTCATCCCGTCCCGGCCCGATCGGCCCCGTCCGCCGTCGTGGCGCTGGGGGCCGCCGTCGCCACCGTGCTGGCCGCGATGCCGGCGCAGGCGGCCGATGTGCCACCCGGCTTCTCGCGGTACCGCGTGATCGACCTGGGCACCGGCCGCGCCAGCGCCACCCAGCCGGGCCAGGGCGCGGCCGGCAACACGCCGGCGCAGGCCACGCGCTGGGCAGGCGACGGCCGGCGCTACGCGCTGCCCGGCCTCAACGACTGGGCGGGGTTCATGAACCATGCGGGCGTCACGGCCGGCGAAACGTGGGATCCGGAGGCCGACGGCGGCGAGCACCCGGTGCGCTGGACGCGGGACGGCGTGCTGGTGGACCTGCACCAGCCCGGCGACCCGGACGCGGGCCTGGTGGGCCTCGCCGATGACGGCACGGTGGCCGGCTACTGGTACGACGCGGACGGCGTCGCGCGCTCGGGCTGGGTGGTGGCGCCCGATGGCACGCGCACGCCGTTCCCGCACGTGGGCACGGGCGAGTTCGCGCAGCCGTCGGCGGTCTCGCCCGACGGCCGGGTGGCCGCGATGGTCAACGACCACGCCGGCGGCCCGCGGCGCTGCGGCGTGCTGGTGGGCGGCCGCGTGCGGTTGCTGCCCCTGCCCGCGGGCGCGGCGTGGTGCTCGCCCACGGCCGTCGACGCGCACGGCGGGGTGCTGGCCACCATCGGCGCCGACAACGGCAACGCCTGGCACGGCGCGGTGTGGCGCGACGGCGCGTGGACCGACATCGGCACGCTGTGCGGCAACTGGGTGGAGCCGCACGCGATGAACGCCGCGGGCGTGGTGGTGGCGCGCGCCGAGCGCTGCCAGGACGCCGGCCCGCTGGAGGTGGTGTGGATCGATGGCCGGATGCAGGCGTTGCGCGACCTGCTGGCGCCCGAATCGGCGGGGTGGCGCGTGGCCACCGTGAACCACGTGGCCGACGACGGCCGGATCGCGGGCTCGGGCTACTTCGCCGGCGACGGCCGCGAGCACGCCATCGTGCTGGTGCCGGTGGCGCCCTGACCAGGCGCGGCTGCGAGTGCGGCTGCGGCTATCGCTGCCGCAGCCGCAGCGATAGGGGCCTCAGCGCCCCTTGCGCCCCGCCTGCACCTCCGGCGCGCGCAGGTCGCCCGCCGTCTTGTCCAGCACGCCGTTGACGTACTTGTGGCCGTCCGTGCCGCCGAAGCTCTTGGCCAGCTCCACCGCCTCGTTGATGGCCACCTTGTACGGGATGTCGAGGCAGTGCTTCAGCTCGTACGTGCCGATCATCAGCACCGCGTGCTCCACGGGCGAGAGCTCGGTGGTCTTGCGGTCCACGTGGCGCGCCAGCAGCGAATCCAGGTCGGCGGCCTCGGTGATGCAACCGTGCAGCAGCGCGTCGAAGTGCACGGAGTCGGCCTTGCCGAAATCCTCCTGCTCGCGCATGTGGGCGTCGATCACGCCCGCGTCGGTGCCGGACACCAGCCACTCGTACAGGCCCTGCAGCGCGATCTCGCGCGCGCGGCGGCGGGCCGACTTGGGCTTGGCGCGCGGGGCCTTGTCGGGGCCGGGCGCGGCGGCGGTGGAGGGCGGGGAAGTGGCGGTCACAGCAGTTCGTCCATCAGGTTGGCCATCTCCACGGCCACGCGGGCGGCGTCGCGCGCCTTGTCCTCCACGCGGGCCCAGGCCTGCGCCTCGTTCTCCACGGTGAGGATGGCGTTGGCGATGGGCAGGGCGTGGTCCAGGCTGACGCGCGTGACGCCGGCGCCGCTCTCGTTGGCCACCAGCTCGAAGTGGTAGGTCTCGCCGCGGATGATGCAGCCGATGGCCACCAGCGCGTCGAAGTCCTCGCTGTCGGCCAGGGCCTTCAGCGCGATGGGGATCTCGAGCGCGCCGGGCACGGTCACCACGGTGACGTGCTTGTCGGCCACGCCCAGTGCGGCCAGCTCGGCGCGGCAGGTGTCGGCCATCTTCGAGGTGATGGCGTCGTTGAAGCGGGCGCGGACGATGGCGATCGCCACGCCCTTGCCGTCGAGGTCGATCGCGGAACCGGTGTCGGCACCTTGCATGGCGGGTAGCTCCGGGATAGAGGCGGGAAGGGGGTGGAAGGGCGGGCTCGCGGCGCGTTCAGGCGTCGGCCGCGCTGATGAAGCTGGAGACCTCCAGGCCGTAGCCGGTCATGCTCGGCATGCGCCGGGGCTGGCCCAGCAGCTGCATGCGCGTGACGCCCAGGTCGCGCAGGATCTGGGCGCCCACGCCGTAGGTGCGCAGGTCCATCTGGCCGCGCGCGGGCTGGCGGGCGGCTTCGGCAGGCAGCAGGTGCGCCACCAGGCGGTCGCCGGGCTCACCGCAGTTCAGCAGCACGGCCACGCCGCGGCCACGCGCCTCCAGTGCGGCCAGCGCCTTGGGCAGCGGCCAGGAGTGCGGGCTGCAGGATGCATCCAGCAGGTCCATCGCCGAGAAGGGTTCGTGCACGCGCACAGGCACCTCGTCGCCGGGCTGCCAGGCGCCCTTGACCAGGGCCAGGTGCGCGCCGCCCGAGCGGTCGCGGTAGACGTGGCAGGCGAAGCGGCCGTAGGGCGTGGTGACGTCGCGCACGCCTTCGCGCTGGATGAGGGTCTCGTTGCGGCTGCGGTGGTGGATGAGGTCGGCGATGGTGCCGATCAGCAGGCCGTGCTCCGCCGCGAACTTCTCGAGGTCGGGCAGGCGCGCCATCGTGCCGTCCTCGTTCATCACCTCGCAGATGACGGACGCGGGCGTGAGGCCGGCCATGGCTGCCATGTCGCAGCCGGCCTCGGTGTGGCCGGCGCGCATGAGCACGCCGCCGTCCTGCGCCTGCAGCGGGAAGATGTGGCCGGGCTGCACCAGGTCGGAGGGATGGGCGTCGCGTGCCACGGCGGCCTGCACGGTGCGGGCGCGGTCGGCCGCGGAGATGCCGGTGGTGACGCCTTCGGCGGCCTCGATGGACACCGTGAAGGCCGTGCCGTGCGACGAGCCGTTGCGCGTCGCCATGGGCGGCAGGCGCAGGCGCTCGCAGTGCTCGCGGGTGAGCGTGAGGCAGATCAGGCCGCGGGCGTGGCGGGCCATGAAGTTGATCGCGGCGGGCGTGACGTGGTCGGCCGCGAGGACCAGGTCACCCTCGTTCTCGCGGTCCTCCTCGTCCACCAGGATGACCATGCGTCCGGCGGCCAGCTCGGCGACCAGGGCGGAAACGGGGGAAATCGGCATGGGCGAATTGTAGGGGGCGAGGGGAATCCCGCACGCGCTCAGGCCGGCGGCGGGGTGCCATCGCGTTGCAGGCGCACGCGCAGGTCGGCGCCCACCCGTGTCGACTCGACGAACCGGAAGGCCGGCTTGTCCGCCAGGTCGGCCAGCGGGGCCAGGGCCGCCATCGCCCGGCCCGGGCCCAGCAGCGTGGGGGCCAGGTAGCACAGCAGCTCGTCCACCAGGCCGGCGGCCAGCAGCGCGCCGTTCAGGCGGGCGCCGGCCTCCACGTGCACCTCGTTGATGGCGCGGCGATGCAGGTCGGCAATGACGGCCGCCAGGTCCACGCGCCGGCCGTCGCTGCCCGGGGCGGCGGGCAGGGGCACCAGCTCGGCGCCGCGTTCGCGCAGCGCGGCGGCGCGCGGGCCGGCGGCGGCGTCGGCGAGCGTGTACAGCAGCACGTGGGGCGTCGCGGGAGCGCGTCCGCCGTCCGGGCCCAGGCCGGGCAGCAGGCGCGCGCCTGGCGGCGTGTCCAGCCGCGCATCCACCACCGCGCGCATCGGCTGGTGGGCGACGGTGGCCCCGCGCACGTCCAGCCGGGGATCGTCGTCGCGCACGGTGCCCACGCCCGTGAGCACGACGCCCGCGCGGGCGCGCCACGCGTGGCCGTCGGCGCGGGCCTCGGGGCCGGTGATCCACTGGCTGCGGCCGTCGTCCAGCGCGGTGCGGCCGTCGAGCGAGGCGGCCACCTTCACGCGCACCCACGGCCGGCCGCGTTCCATGCGAGAGAAGAAGCCGACGTTCAGCGCGCGCGCCGCGGCCGCCACCTCGGGCGGGGCGCCGAGCACGGCGATGCCGGCGGCGCGCAGGCGGGCGCTGCCCTGGCCATTCACCAGCGGGTTGGGATCGCCCGTGGCCACGTGCACCGCGGCCACGCCCGCGGCCACGAGCGCGTCGCAACAGGGGGGCGTGCGGCCGTGGTGCGCGCAGGGTTCCAGCGTCACGTACACGGTGGCGCCGCGCACGTCCACGCCGCGCGTGGCCGCATCAAGCAGCGCCATCGCCTCCGCGTGCGGGCCGCCGGCCGCCTGCGTGTGGCCGCTGGCCAGCACCGTGCGCCCGTCGGCCGCGATGATCACGCAGCCCACCCGCGGGTTGGGGTCGGACAGGCCGATGGCGCGCGTGGCCAGCGCCAGCGCGACCGACCAGTGCGGGCCGGCGATGGCGATGGAGGGCAGGACGGCGGCGGTCGGTCGGTCGGTCATCGTGAGGGGCGCGGCGGGCGGGACGGGGCGGAATCGACGGATCCGCGCGTAGCGCGCCGCCCCCTCCGCCCATCGGAGGGGCGATTCTGCGCTCCCCGGGCGGAACAATGCCTTCTCCTTCGCTCGCCTCCGGTCCTCTCGAGGGCCGGCACTCCATGCGGACTCGTCCCCGCTCCTCGCCGCCCGCGCGCGGCACCACGTTGCTCGAGCTGCTGGTGGTGGTGGCCGTGGCCGCCATCCTGCTGGCGGCCGGCGCGCCGTCGATGGGCGTCACGGTCGCCGCCGCGCTGTCCGCCTCGCAGAGCGCCGAGTTCATGTCCGCCGTGCGCCTGGCGCGCAGCGAGGCGGCCCGGCGCGGCGAGTGGGTCACGCTGTGCGCGCGCCAGCCCGGCATCGACCCCCCGGCCTGCACCACCGACGTGGCCACCGGCTGGCAGGCCGGCTGGCTGCTGTTCGTCGACCGCGGGGAGCGCGGCGTGCATGACCCCGGCGACGAGCTGGTGCGCCTGCGCGAGCCCCTGCAGGGCGCCACGGTGCCGGCCACGCTGCGCTCCGTCACGTTCGGGCCGGGCGGCCTCAGCGTGAACGCGGCCAGCCACTTCCTGTTCCGTCCGCAGGCCTTCCCCGACGACCGCCTGTCGCGCCTGGTGTGCCTGGCCAAGACCGGCCGGGCACGCGTGCTCCCGGCCGGCCAGGTGACGTGCTGAGCGCCCGCTGATGGCCTCGTCCGTGACTTTTCTCACGCCCGGTGCCGGATGGGGCGGTGGGGGCCTCGGGCAGGGGCTCCGTTGATCGGATGAACGGTGCCGTCCGTCCGGACCCCGCCTCATGCGCGCGAGGGCCGATTCGATAATCCTCCACATCCCCCATTCCCAAGCAAGGTGCGACGGTGATCGACCCTTTCCGCGCCGGATCCCGGCCCCGCCCGACCCCTGGTCGCGCGCAGCCGTGCCGTGGACAACGCGGCTTCACGCTGATCGAGCTGATCGTCACCATCGCGATCATTGGCATCATGCTGCGCCTGGGCATCCCGGCCATGCAGCAGTTCGTCACCAACAAGGCGGTGGTGGCCAGCACCGACGAGCTCTCGTCGGCCCTGCGCCTGGCGCGCAGCGAGGCGATCAAGCGCGGCGAACGCGTCACGGTCTGCATCAACAACGGCTCCGGCGCCTGCGCGGCGACCAGCACCGACTGGACCCCGGGCTGGGTGGTGTTCGTCGATCGCGGCACGCAGGGCTCGGTGGATGCCAGCGACCTCACGCTGCGCGTGCAGCAGGCCGTCAACAAGCAGGTCAAGTCCCTGACGGCCGCCCCTTCGGTGCAGTACATCAGCTTCCTCGCCAACGGCATCCAGCAGAACAGCAGCGCCAGCCAACTGGTGCTGTTCACGCTGGCGCCCAACCTGTCGGCGGGCAATCCCAACATCACCTCGTTCACGCGCACGGTGTGCGTGAACTCGCAGGGCCGCGTGAAGTGGCAGGCAGGAACCGCCGCATGCAACTGATCCACTCCACCCCCCGGCGTGGCCAGCGCGGCGTCTCCCTCATCGAGGTGCTCGTCTCGCTGTTCATCGTGTCCATGGGCATCCTCGCGCTGGCGGGGCTGCTCACCAAGTCCTCGCGCTTCGGCAAGGCCAGCGAGTCGCGGGCCATCGCCACGCTGCTCGCCAACGACCTGGCCGACCGCATCCGCGCCAACTCGCAGGGGCTGGCGGGCAACACGACGATGTACGACTGGACGCCCGGCAGCTACTCCGCCACGATGGCCGCGCCCGCGCCGCCGGCCAAGGTGGAGACCGACTGCACGGCGGCGGCCAACTGCCTCAACACCGAGATCGCGGCCATCGACCTGTACCGCTGGAAGCAGCGCCTGGTGTACTCGTTGCCCGGCGGCTACGGCTACGTCAAGTACAACGCCGGCAACGCCACCAACGCCGTGTCGGTCGACGTCTGGGTCGCCTGGACCGACGCCATCTCGGCGGCCTACAGCGAGACGGCGGCCTCCAAGGAATGCCCCCCGGGCTTCAGCGGCACCGGCGTGCGTTGCGTGTACGTGGAGGTGGGACTGTGATGCGCCAATCCTTCACCGCCGCCCGCCGCGCGCGCGGCTTCTCGCTGATCGAGCTGATGGTCTCCATCACGATCGGCTTCGCCGTCGTGGGGGCGCTGCTCACCGCCTACCTGGCCGCCGCCCGCTCGGGCCGCAACAGCCAGGCGATGGCGCAGATCTCCGAGGACGCCAACACCGCGCTGGGCCTGTTGCGCCAGCAGGTGTCCATGGCGGGCACGCAGGTGCCCAACGGCGTCCAAGGCTCGGGCGCCTTCAGCAACGCCGACAACAACACCGAGAGCGCGATCTTCGGCTGCGACGGCGGCACGGGCCCCAGCGGCGGCACCACCGCGGCGATCAACGCCCTGGGCGGCTGCGCGGGCGCCGGCGGCACGGGCCCCGACTTCCTGGCGGTGGCGTACCAGATCGACGTCGTGGCCGGCGCGGGCGGCCGCTTCCTGTCCAACTCGGTGATGAACGGCGCCAACGTGCCCTACGACTGCATCGGCAATGCCATCGCGGCCACGCCCGGCACCGGCACGTACTACGCCGACTCGCACTTCTACATCGGCCAGCCGGCCAACTCGGCGCGCAAGGCGCTGTACTGCGCGCAGGGCGGCTCGGCCGCGGCGGGCCAGCCCATCGCCGAGAACGTCATCGACCTGCAGGTCCGCTACCTGATGGCCGCCGCGCCCGACCGCAAGTCCCCGGCCGTCTACTACGCCACGCAGCCCGGCCCCGCGCCCGGCCCGGCCACCATCTGGGCCAACACCGTCGGCGTGCAGCTGTGCATCGAGGTGGTGAGCGCCGACCGCGTGGTCGACAACACCATCTCGTACCAGTACATGGACTGCAGCAACACGCTGCGCACGCCCACCGACGGCCTGCTCCATCGCGCGTTCACGTCCACCGTGATGCTGCAGAACAAGCTCTGAGATCCCCGACATGACCTCGCCCATCGCCTCCACCCGGCCCCGCCTGCGCGTCGCGCCCGCGCCCGCGCAGCGCGGCATCGCGCTGATCATCGCCATGATCATGCTGGTGATCATCGGCATCACGTCGGTGGGCATCATGCGCACCACGCTGAACAACGACCAGGTGTCGCAGAACACGCGGGCGCAGACACAGGCGCTGCAGTACGCGCAGGCGGCGCTCACCTACTGCGAGACGCACTACAAGAACAGCTCGCCGGGCAATCCGGTCGTGTTCGCCGCGGCCACGCCGGCCAACTGGACCGCGTTCGCCAACTGGACCTCGGGCAGCGGCGTCAGCCCCAACGCCTACCGGCTGCTCGGCTCCGAGCTGGTCAGCAGCTCCACCAACGTGGTGGTGCCCCCCACGTTGCCCGAATGCATGATCGAGGCGGGCACGCTGCCCGGCAGCAACGTGGTGATCACCACCGCGCGCGGCTTCAGCCTCGACTACAGCGCCGATGCCAGCGGAAATACCACCAGCGGTTCGGTGGTGTGGCTGCAATCGATCAGCAACTGACCCGCGACGTCAGGAGACCCTCATGTTCCACCGTTCCCTGCCTCCCCTCGTCGCGCTGCTGGCCGCAGCCATCGCCGCGCCCGCCTGGTCCACGGTGCCGTCGCAGCTGCCGCTGGTGTCGCGCGCCTCGGGCAAGGTCAAGCCCAACATGATGGTCACCATCGACGATTCGGGGTCGATGACGTGGGACTACATGCCCGAGGGCGTCCTCACCCTCAACGGTGGCCAGGTGGTGATGCCGCCCAGCCTGTCGATGAACGACCACCCGGACGAGGACGTCGTCTACTACACGGCGCTGGGCTACACCAGCTACACGGCGCCGGGCATCTGGGGCGACTCCACCTACATCGTGCAGCGCTGGCTGCGCTCGCCCGACACCAACACCATCTACTACAACCCCGACATCCGCTACGACCCGTGGATGAAGGCGGATGCCAGCGGCCGCATGCCGGCGGCCAGCTACACGGCGGCCCTGCTGGATCCCAACGCGTCGCCGCTGATCTCCGGCAGCATCAACCTGGCCAAGTTCTGGAAGGGGACGTGCGACACCAACACGTCGCATGCCGCGTACAACGGCCCCAATTGCGTCTCGGGCGGCAAGCCCACCGACGGCAGCCCCAGCTACTGGCTCACGTCGCTCACCTACAGCGGCGGCAACTACGGCGGCAACGCGTCCCAGTCGGCGTTCAACTTCGACCCGGCGCTGGTGTATCGCCTGAAGACGGGCATGGATGCGTCCGTCGCGGCCAACTACAACGAGTACGACCTCAACTGCGACTACACCAACGGCAAGAACCTCACCTGCGCCAACTATGCGCCCGCCACCAAGGCCGCTGCGCGCACCGATTGCGCCGGCGCCAAGTGCACGCTGACGGAAGAACGCCAGAACTTCGCGAACTGGTTCGTGTATTTCCGCAGCCGCCACAACATGGCCAAGGCCGCCCTGTCCGAAGCGCTGCCCAAGTCGGTGGGCACGCTGCGCATGGGCTGGGGCTCGATCAACCAGAGCGGCGTGATCCGCCGCAACATCGCGGACCTCACCTCCGCCTGGCTCACCACGCTGCTGACGGACATCCAGGCCTTCAGCCCGCATGATTCCACGCCGCTGCGCACCGCCGTGGACACAGTGGGCCAGTACTTCAGCAAGCCCGCATCGGACGCCAACAACCCGTTCTACAACACGCCGGGCAACGCCAACTCGGGCATGGCGGCCTGCCGGCGCGCCTTCAACATCCTCACCACGGACGGCTACTACAACGACAGCGTCACGGTGGGCGACATCGACAGCGTCGATGGCGGCGTGGACGGCATCGCGGGCAACGGCACCAGCACGGACAACCCCAACAACTACACGCCCACCAAGTACGTGGCCGCCACCCCGTACAAGGACGGGCAGGCGGACATGCTGGCCGACTTCGCGATGAAGTACTACGTGAACGACCTGCAGCCCGCGCTGGCCAACAAGGTGGCCAAGGCCACGGCCACCGACCCGGACATCGCCTACTGGCAGCACCTGCAGCAGTTCACCCTCGGCCTGGGCGTCAAGGGCCTGCTCGATCCCGTCAACGACCTGGCCGCCCTGAAGGCCGGCACCAAGACGTGGACCAACGACAAGATCGACGACCTGTGGCACGCCGCCCTCGACACGCAGGGCCAGTTCTTCAGCGCCAAGGACGCCAGCACCCTGGCCTCGGGCCTGATCACCGCGCTGAAGGCAGCGGGCGACAGCGCCAGCTTCCAGGCCGGCGCTGCCACGTCCATCTCGTCGCTGGTGGCGGGTGGCTACAAGTACGTGCCGAGCTTCTTCCCCACCGACTGGTACGGCGAGGTCACGGCCTACACGCTCGACGCCGTCACCGGCGCAACGACCGGCACGGCCTGGACGGCGTCCACCCAGGTGCCGGCGTACACCGCCCGCAACAGCTGGACGTGGAACGGCCTGACCGGCGCGCAGTTCACGTGGGCCTCGATGGGCTCGGCGCAGCAGACGCTGGTGTCGAACGGCTGGAACACGGTGTTCGGCGTGGCCGCCACCTCCGCCGCCGTCGACTACATCAACGGCGATACCACCAACGAAGGCAAGGGCCTGAACTACCGGGCGCGCGTCGGCAGGCTGCCCGATTTCATCGACTCGGCGCCGCTGTACGTCAAGAACTTCATCGACAGTGGTTACGGCAGCAAGAGCTGCAGCGGCACCAGCTATTCGTCGTTCCTCGCCAGCAAGGCGGCGCGCACCGATGGCGCCATCTTCGTGGGCGGCAATGGCGGTTTCCTGCACGCCTTCAGCGCGAACACGGGTGCCGAGCTCTTCACGTACGCGCCCCGCGTGACGCTGAACAAGCTCGCCTACTTCGCGTCCCCCACCTACGGCACCAGCTCCAACTATCACCAGTTCTTCGTCGACGGCCCGCTGGCCGAGGCCGACGCCTGCATGACCACGCCGCGCTCGCCGGGCCTGGCCACCTGGAGCGACATCGTGATGGGCACGTTCGGCGCGGGCGCGCGTGGCTTCTTCGCCATCGACACGCCGATCACGCCGACCGCTGCCAACTTCACGGGCAACGCGATCGTGCGCGAGTACTCCAACCTGGACGACACCGACATCGGCTACATGTACGTCGCCCCGCAGATCGGACCGATCAACGGCGGCACCGCCTGGAAGATGTTCGCCGGCAACGGCGTGTACAGCGACAACGGCAAGGCCGTGCTGCTGGTGGTGGACCTGACGACCAAGGCGATCGACAAGATCACGCTGGACAGCGGCCCCAACAACGGCCTGATGGGCGTGCGCCTGGTGCGCAACGCGGCCAACGAGGTGATCGGGGCCTATGCCGGCGACCTGAAGGGCAACCTCTGGCGCATCGAGTTCCAGGGTGCCACGCCCAGCACGTGGAAGGTCGGCTACAAGGGTGCGCCGCTGTACCGCGCGCTGGATGCCGGCAACACGCCGCAGCCCATCACGGAGATGCCGCTGTTCGCTGCGTTCGGTTCCACCAACACGGTGCTGTTCGGCACGGGCAAGCTGATCGACGACACCGATTCGGACACGACGTCCACTCAAAGCTTCTACGGCGTCAACGACCCCAACGCGATGACGGTGGATACGTCCAACACGATCGGTCCGTTCCCCGTGGCGGTGTACGCCAACCCGCGCACGGCGCTGGGCCAGCAGGTCATCGCCAGTTCCACCAGCGTCAACGGCGCCAACTACTACTCGGTGACGCCGCCGGCCACGCCCAAGGCCACGGGCTGGTACATGGACTTCCTCTACAGCGGGGGCGCCGCCTCCATCCTGGGGGGCACGCGCGACATCGACGCGCCCAAGCTGATCAACGCCTCCGTCTTCATCCCGGCCGTCAAGCCGGCGCAGGCGGCGGCAGAGTGCGAGCAGACCAGCGGCACGGCGTACTACTTCCTTCTGGACGCGCGCAGCGGCAACCAGAACAACAAGAGCCCCACCTGGGATTCCAACGGCGACGGTGCCATCACCAGCGATGACATGCTCGCCGCGGGCTACAGTGCCAAGGCGACCGGCGAAGTGGCCATCATCCTGGTGCCCGTCGGCGGTGGCGGCGGTGGTGGTGGTGGTGGTGGTGGCGGCGGCGGTGGCGGTGGCGGTAACCCGGGCTCCGGCTGCAACTTCATCGCCGAGACGTCCACCGACAACAAGTGCGGCAACGCGCCCCCGCTCAGCCGCGACCGCGTCTGGCGCCAGATCCTGACCCCGCCGACGCCGTGACGCGCCCGACGGCTCCCGGCAACCGCATGACAAGGACTCACCGATGACCCTCCCGACCTGGCGCGCGGCGCGCGGCTTCACCCTGATCGAACTGCTGATCGCCGTGGCGATCGTCAGCGTGCTGGCGGCGGTGGCCGTGCCGGCCTACAAGGACAACATCGCCCGCAGCCGCCGCTCGGACGCGCAGGCAGCGCTGCTCGAGAACTCGCAGTTCATGCAGCGCTACTACGCCACCAACAGCACGTACGTGGGCGTGACCGCGGCCATGCTGCCGGTGCAGCAGTCGCCGCGCACCGGAACCGGCGTGTTCTACACGATGAGCGCGCCCAGCGGCACCAGCATCACGGCCTACACGCTCACGGCGGTGCCGGTCAACGTCATGGCCGGCGACAAGTGCGGCAACCTGACGCTGGACCAGAACGGCACCAAGGGCAAGTCCGGCACGGCCCCCCTGGACCAGTGCTGGCGCTGAGGCCGCGCCCCGGCCGGCCGATCAGATCTCCTTGATCAGCCGGCTGAACTCGTCGACGTCCTCGAAGCTGCGGTAGACGGACGCGAAGCGCACGTAGGCCACCTTGTCCAGGCGCTTGAGCTCGCGCATGACGAGCTCGCCCACGCGCGTGGACGGCACCTCGCGCGCGCCCGTGGCCATCAGCTTGTCCTGGATACGGTCCAGGGCCGCATCGATCTGCTCGATGCTCACCTGGCGCTTGCGCAGCGCCAGGGTCATCGATGCGCGCAGCTTGGCCGGGTCGAAATCCACCCGGGCCCCGCTCTTCTTCACGATGGCCGGCAGGGCCATCTCCGCGCGTTCATACGTGGTGAAGCGCTTGTCGCACTTCAGGCACTTGCGCCGACGGCGGATGACGTCGCCCTCATCGGATTCCCGGGTCTCGGAGACCTGGGTTTCCTCGTGGCTGCAGTAAGGGCAACGCATCGGTGCTCTCGGGATGGTGTTGGCCGAAGGCTACCCGAGGGCCATGCGCGGAGCTGGCTTTGCCAGTCCGCTGCATGAGCCCCCTCGGGGGGCAGCGACCGGAGGGAGCGTGGGGGTCAACGGTAGACGGGGAACTCGCGCGTCAGGGCCGCCACCTTCTCGCGCACCTGCGCCAGCCGCGCCTCGTCGTTCGGCGCCTCCAGCACGTCGGCGATCAGGTGGGCGGTGGCCCGCGCCTGCTCCTCCAGGAACCCGCGGGTGGTCATGGCCGGCGTGCCCAGCCGGATGCCGCTGGTGACCATGGGCTTTTCCGGGTCGTTCGGGATGGCGTTCTTGTTGCAGGTCATGTGGGCCAGGCCCAGCACGCGCTCGGCTTCCTTGCCCGTGATGCCCTTGGCGCGCAGGTCCACCAGCATCACGTGGCTCTCGGTGCGGCCCGAGACGATGCGCAGGCCGCGCTCGATCAGCGTGCGGGCCAGCACGTCGGCGTTCTTCACCACCTGCTGCTGGTAGGCCTTGAACGCCGGGTCCAGCGCCTCCTTGAACGCCACGGCCTTGCCGGCGATCACGTGCATCAGCGGGCCGCCCTGGATGCCGGGGAAGATGGCCGAGTTGATCTTCTTGGCGATGGCTTCGTCGCGCATCAGCAGGATGCCGCCGCGCGGCCCGCGCAGGCTCTTGTGCGTGGTGGAGGTGACGACGTCGGCGTGCGGCACCGGGTTGGGGTACACGCCCGCGGCGATCAGGCCGGCGTAGTGGGCCATGTCCACCATCAGGTAGGCGCCCACCGCCTTGGCCACGCGCGCGAAGCGCTCGAAGTCGATGCGCAGCGCATACGCCGAGGCGCCCGCGATGATCATCTTCGGCTTGTGCTCATGCGCCAGGCGTTCCATGGCGTCGTAGTCGATGGCCTCGGAGGCGTCCAGGCCGTAGGCCACCACCTTGAACCACTTGCCGCTCATGTTGAGCGACATGCCGTGCGTGAGGTGCCCGCCTTCGGCCAGGTTCATGCCCATGATGGTGTCGCCGGGCTGCAGCAGGCCGAAGAACACGGCCTGGTTGGCCTGCGAGCCGGAGTTGGCCTGCACGTTGGCGAACTCGGCGCCGAACAGCTGCTTCACGCGGTCGATGGCGAGCTGCTCGACGACGTCGACGTTCTCGCAGCCGCCGTAGTAGCGCTTGCCGGGGTAGCCCTCGGCGTACTTGTTGGTCAGCTGCGAGCCCTGGGCCTGCATCACTGCCGGGGACGTGTAGTTCTCGGACGCGATCAGCTCGATGTGGTCTTCCTGGCGCTGGTTCTCGGCCTGGATGGCCGTCCAGAGGTCGGGGTCGATGCGGGCGATCGTCGATTGTTGGCGGTCGAACATGGGTCGGTTTCCTTCAGGTCAGGGCTGCGAATGGCCCCCGGGAGCTGGACAGCATCCCCCATGCCACGAGGCACGGGAGCGGCAAGCGCGCCGAGAGCTGCCCAGGCGAACGGCTGACGAAGACCCGGTGGCAGCCGGACACTCCCCTCGCGCTTCCCGGTGGTGGCCCACCTCGCAACCGTGTCGAACGACCCCTGAACGTGGCGACGCGGGCCCGGCCTGGGAAGGCCGGCCCGCGCCGGAGAGGTCTCGACCGGCCCTGTCGCCAGTCGCGCGAGTACGCCGAGTTTAGCGCGCCAGGGCCAGGGGCTGGCCCGCCACCGTGTCGGTGGACGCGCGCATGGCCACCGGGCCGCCGATCTGCGGGGTCAGCGGCTCGAACGCGTCGGACGGGGTGGCCGCCGGGCTGGTCAGCACCGTGGCGGAGGCCACACGCGCCGCCGTGTGCGGCGCCGCCGGGGCGGAGGACGACGCCACCGCGTTGGGCGACACGTTCTGGCCGGCCGCGACGCGACGCAGCAGCTCGGCCTCGCCGATCACCTTGGACGGGTAGCCGCCGTCGTCCTCGCCGGCCGAGGCGCCGACGTAGTGGCGCAGGCCCTGCTCGAGGTTGCCGCCGCGGGAGATGCAGTCCTTCAGGACGGCCACGCCCACGCGCAGGTTGCTGACCGGATCGAACGCGGCCAGGCGGCCGCCGAAGGCCTGGTACTTGTCGTTGTGCACCTTGGTCATCACCTGCATCAGGCCCTGCGCGCCCACCGGGCTCTGCGCGAACGGGTTGAAGCTGGACTCGATGGCCATGACGCCGAGGATGGTGGTGGGCTCGAGGCCCGTGCGCTGGCCGGCCGTCCAGGCTTCCTGGACGAGGCGGGCCACCGGCTCCGGCGCCACGTGGTAGCGACGCGAGATCCACGCGGCCACGTTGGCCTGCGAGCGGGTCAGGGCCGCGGGGTCGGTGGCGGAGGCGCCGGCCACCAGCGTGGCGGGCGTGCCGCCGGCGGTGGGTTCGGCCTCGGCCAGGGCGGCGAGGTCCTCGCCGCCGCTCTTGGCCAGGTGGCGGGCCTGCAGCCAACCCCAGGCTTGCGCCTCGATGGTGTCGCGGGCATCCGGCTGGCCGGTGAGGAACAGCGTGGCCGCGACGACGGCCAGGCCGACCATCGCGAGCATGCTGTGGCTGACATCGAGCAGGCCGCGGCCCACGTCGGTCAGGAAGACGGTCACGGATTCACGTCCGGTCGCCACGGCGTGGCGCATCCAGGCTGAAGTCGTCATCGAGATCCTTTCTAGTAACACTGCGGGGACTCGCCATGGAGGGCCCGGGGGGCGCTCCGCGCGTCAGGCAGACACGCTGGCGATAATGATCCGCTGCTCCAGTCACCTTCCGCGCTTGAGCGTTCTGGAAGGGCCGCAGCGGTGTTCAGGGGGCCTCGTGAGGTGAGGCAGGGAGAACCCTGAGGAACGGCACGGGGCGAATTCTGAAGGCCCCGAAATATCGAGTCAAGTATAACGAACGGCAAAGTCATTACGGGAAGTCATGAAATATCGCGACCTCAGGGAGTTCATCGCCGGGCTGGAAAGCGCCTCCGAGCTGCGTCGGGTGAGCGTACCGGTGTCGCCCGTGCTCGAGATGACGGCGCTCAGTGACCGCGTGCTTCGCGAGCAGGGCCCGGCGTTGCTGTACGAGCGTCCGACCGGGTACACGGTTCCCGTCCTGGCCAATCTGTTCGGCACCACCCGCCGCGTGGCCTGGGCGATGGGTGCCGAGGACCTGTCCGGCCTGCGCCAGATCGGCCACCTGCTGGCGGCCTTGCGCGAACCCGAACCCCCCAAATCCCTGCGCGACGCGGGTCATCTGTGGACGATGGCCAAGGCCGTCTGGGACATGAAGCCGGCCGTCGTGCGCCGTGCGCCCTGCCAGGAGGTGGTGCTGCAGGGCGACGAGGTGGACCTGGCGCGCTGGCCGATCCAGACCTGCTGGCCGGGGGACGCCGCGCCGCTGATCACCTGGGGCCTGGTGATCACGCGCGGCCCGCGCGGGGTGCCCAAGCCCCGCCTGCGCCAGAACCTGGGCATCTACCGCCAGCAGGTGATCGGCCCGCGCGAGGTCATCATGCGCTGGCTGGCGCATCGCGGCGGGGCGCTCGATTTCCGCGACTTCGCGCGGTTGAACCCCGGCAAGCCCTTCCCGATCGCCGTGGCCCTGGGCGCGGACCCGGCCACCACGCTGGGCGCCGTGACGCCGGTGCCCGATTCACTCAGCGAGTACCAGTTCGCCGGCCTGCTGCGCGGGGCCCGCACGGAGCTGGTGGAGACGGGTGTCGGGGAGGACGGCCTGATGCTGCAGGCGCCCGCGCGGGCCGAGATGGTGCTGGAGGGGCACATCCCGCCCGCCGCCCCGGGTTTCACGGGCACCAGCGACCACGGGGTGCCGCTGCGCGAGCAGGGCGGCTACCTGCACGCGCTGGAAGGCCCGTACGGCGACCACACCGGCTACTACAACGAGCAGGACTGGTTCCCCGTCTTCCGCATCGACCGGCTGACGCACCGCGCCGATCCCATCTATCACTCCACCTACACCGGCAAGCCGCCCGACGAGCCGGCCGTCCTGGGCGTGGCGTTGAACGAGGTGTTCGTGCCCCTGCTGCAGAAGCAGTTTCCGGAGATCGTCGACTTCTACCTGCCGCCCGAGGCCTGCAGTTACCGCATGGCCGTCATCAGCATGAAGAAGAGCTACGCCGGCCATGCCAAGCGGCTGATGTTCGGCCTGTGGAGCGTGCTGCGGCAGTTCATGTACACGAAGTTCATCATCGTGGTGGACGACGACATCGACGTGCGCGACTGGAACGAGGTCGTGTGGGCCATCACCACCCGCATGGATCCGGTGCGCGACACCACGCTGGTGGACCACACGCCCATCGACTACCTGGATTTCGCGTCGCCCGTCAGCGGGCTGGGCGGCAAGATGGGGCTGGACGCCACCTCCAAGTGGCCCGGCGAGACCGACCGCGAATGGGGCCGGCCGATCACGATGTCGGGGCACCTGGAACGGGACGTCACCGACCGCCTGGACGCCGTGTTCCGCGACGTGATGGCGACGCCCCCGCGCTGAGATGCGGCCGAGCAGGCGCGCGCCGTTCGTCGCCTCGAGGCTTGCGTCGCGCGGCGATCGGGTCTATCTTCAAGTCGCCTCCTAGAGGCAACACCCGACGCGCAGTCGATGCGCTGACGGAGCCCCGGTCGATCCGCACCGGAGCCCCAGAATGGGCGACGGTTCAAGCCGCCCACGAAGCCCCCCGCGACGGTCGGTCGCGGGGGGCTTCACTATTTGGACGGCCCACCGCGACGGTCGGTCGCGGGGGGCTTCACTATTTGGGGCGGCCCATTCACGCGCCCGCGACCCATCCCAGCCACTCGCGCCAGGCCACGCGCACGCGCCACGCGCCGTCCGCGGACGGGCACCACCGCAGCCAGGCCACCTGCCGCGTCACGGCCAGGCCCATCGGCGCCGCGTGCACCACGATGCGGGGCGCGGGCAGCGCGGCGGCGGCCCGCTCGAAGTCGCGCATCGCGCGGCGCATGTGCCAGCCGTGCGTCACCACCCACACGTCCCGGATGCCGTCGCGGGCCAGCATCGGCAGCGTGAAGGCGGCGTTCTCGCGCGTGTTGGTGGACCGGTCCTCCAGCCAGCGCAGCGTCTGCCCGAACTCGTCGCGCGCGATGCGTGCGTCCACCGCGGCCTCGGGCACGGCCACGGCGCCGGCTTGCGCGGTGCCCACGCCGCCACTGGCGGCCAGCGGCAGGCCGGTGGCCCGCGCCAGCCCCAGCGCGTAGCGCAGGCGGGCCATGGCATGCACCTCGGGCTGCGCGCTGCCCGGGTCCTCCGCCGTGGCCTCGACACCGCCGCCCAGCACGACGATCGCGATCGGCTCGCCGGCGCGGGCGCGCGCGGCCAGGTGCGTGACGTCCGCGGCCGACAGCGCGGGGGGCGTGGGCACCAGCACGGCCGACAGCCCGTCGGCCGTGGCGTCGCACTGCGACAGCCAGAGGCCCGCCAGCGCCGTCCCCACCAGCGCGAGGCCGCCACGGCGCTGCCGCCGCGCGCGCCAGGCGCCCCAGGCGGCCAGCACGAGGAAGGGGGTGGGCGGCATCAGGGCCACCGTGGCGAGCAGGCGGGCGGTGTCGGCGACGGGCATCGCACGATTGTCGACGGCCGAAAGCCCCGTCCGCCGCCGGGCCGTGCGGTTGCGGGCACCATCGTGGCCTGCGCGCCCGCGTCGCGG